>JACCDG010546954.1_pt1 | contig 351250 bp, 315 predicted proteins | sample 7442471 | NCBI WGS metagenome assembly JACCDG01 (sample SAMN15323444, study PRJNA562643) | freshwater metagenome | isolation source: river surface water | place: USA:Blue River Watershed | collected 2017-08-17
CCATTCAGAACGACATTCTGAAAGAGTTCATGGTGCGCAACACCTACATCTACCCGCCAGAGCCGTCGATGAAAATCATTGGCGACATCATTGAGTACACGGCCAAGAACATGCCGAAGTTCAACTCAATTTCGATTTCGGGTTATCACATGCAAGAGGCTGGTGCCAACCAAGCACTTGAGATGGCCTTCACCTTGGCCGATGGAAAAGAGTATGTGAAAACCGCCATTGCCAAAGGAATGGACGTCGATGATTTTGCAGGCCGCTTGTCCTTCTTCTGGGCGGTGGGCATGAATTTCTATTTGGAAATTGCCAAGATGCGTGCCGCTCGTTTGCTCTGGTGCCGCATCATGAAGGGCTTCGATGCGAAGAACCCCAAGAGCCTGATGTTGCGCACGCATAGCCAAACCTCTGGCTGGTCGCTCACAGAGCAAGATCCCTACAACAACGTCGTTCGCACCACCATTGAAGCTATGGCGGCCGTGTTTGGCGGTACGCAATCTTTGCACACCAACAGCTTTGACGAAGCCATTGCCTTGCCCACCGAGTTCAGCTCACGCATTGCCCGCAACACACAGTTGATTATTCAAGAAGAGACGCACATCACCAACGTGATCGACCCCTGGGCCGGTAGTTACATGATGGAATCGCTGACGCAAGAGATGGCCGACAAAGCCTGGGCCATCATTGAGGAAGTGGAAGCCATGGGCGGCATGACCAAGGCAGTGGACAGCGGTTGGGCCAAGCTCAAAATTGAAGCAGCCGCGGCTGAGAAACAAGCGCGCATTGACTCTGGCAAAGATGTCATCGTGGGTGTGAACAAATACAAGTTGGCCAAAGAAGACCCCATCGACATTTTGGCCATCGACAACGTCAAAGTGCGTGACGGTCAGATCGATCGTTTGAAGAAAATTCGCGCCACGCGCGACAGCGCAAAAGTGCAAGCTGCACTGGATGCGCTGACAGCATCGGCTGAAAGCGGCCAAGGCAATTTGCTCGACCTCAGCATTCAAGCCATTCGCTTGCGCGCCACCGTGGGTGAAGTGTCTGATGCTTTGGAAAAAGTCTTTGGGCGCCACCGCGCCGATACGCAAAAGGTGACCGGTGTGTACGCAGCAGCTTACGATTCAGCAGAAGGCTGGGATCAACTGAAAAAAGAAATCAACGAATTCGCTGATGACAAAGGTCGCCGCCCTCGCGTGATGATCAGCAAGTTGGGTCAAGACGGTCACGACCGTGGCGCTAAAGTGGTGGCTACAGCCTTTGCCGATTTGGGATTTGATGTGGACATGGGTCCCTTGTTCCAGACCCCTGAAGAATGCGCGCGGCAAGCCATTGAAAATGACGTGCATGCTGTTGGCGTTTCAACTTTGGCTGCGGGTCATAAAACCCTAGTGCCTGCCATCATTGCCGAGTTGAAGAAGCAGGGCGCAGACGACATCATCGTGTTTGTGGGTGGTGTGATTCCGCGCCAAGACTACGACTTCTTGTACGAAGCCGGCGTGAAGGGCATCTACGGCCCCGGCACCCCCATTCCAGCCAGCGCCAAAGATGTTTTGGAGCAAATTAAAAAGGCCTTAGGTTGACCCCTCAAGACCTCATGCAAGGTGTGTTGCAGGGCCAACCCGCGGTTCAACGCCGCGCCATGGCCAAGTCCATCACTTTGCTCGAGTCCACACTCCCTGCACACCGCGTGCAGGCGGATGAGTTGCTCACGGGTTTGTTGCCGCATTCAGGCAAGTCATTTCGCTTGGGCATCAGTGGTGTGCCTGGTGTGGGTAAATCGACTTTCATTGAAGCGTTGGGCTTGTTCTTAATTGCGCAAGGTCATCGCGTGGCCGTGTTGGCCATCGATCCTTCGTCTACGGTTTCTGGCGGCTCTATCTTGGGCGACAAAACGCGCATGGAGCATCTCAGCGTTCACGAGAAAGCCTACATTCGCCCAAGCCCCTCTAGCGGCACCTTGGGCGGCGTGGCCGAAAAAACGCGTGAAGCCATGTTGGTCTGTGAAGCCGCAGGCTACGACGTGGTCATTGTGGAAACAGTGGGCGTAGGTCAGAGCGAAACCGCTGTGGCCAACATGACCGACATGTTTGTGTTGATGCAATTGCCCAATGCCGGTGACGATTTGCAAGCCATTAAAAAAGGCGTGATGGAGCTGGCCGATTTGGTTGTCATCAACAAAGCAGACATTGACTCATCTGCTGCGACCCGCGCCGAAGCGCAAATTACCAGTGCATTGCGTTTGCTGGGCTTGCACGGCAACCACGATCATGCGCACCACAACGAAGAGATTTGGCATCCTGAAGTGTTGCAAATCAGTGCACTTCTCAATCAGGGTGTTGACAGTTTTTGGCACCGCGTGCAGAAGTTCAAACGCCTGCAGCAAGCAAATCATAAATTTGAATATCGTAGACAACAACAAGCCCAAGCCTGGATGTGGGAACGCATTGATGCTGGCTTGAAACAAAATTTCCGAGCTCAGGTCAGTGTGAAAGCGCTGTTACCTGAACTCACGCAAAAGGTGATCTCAGGTCAAGTGCCTGCATCCACTGCCGCAAGACAACTGCTGGCTGCTTATCAAGCAACTGGTTTTCCCACGAATTGAAATATCCCGTATTGGAGTGAAGAAAGTAAATCATGCAAGACATCATTCAACAGCTCGAAACCAAACGCGCCGCAGCCCGCATGGGTGGCGGACAAAAACGCATTGATGCACAACATGCCAAAGGCAAACTCACCGCGCGTGAACGCCTTGAAGTGCTGCTAGACGAAGGCACCTTCGAAGAGTGGGACATGTTTGTGGAGCATCGCTGCACAGACTTTGGCATGCAAGACAACAAAATTCCCGGTGACGGTGTGGTCACAGGCTACGGCATGATCAATGGCCGCTTGGTGTTTGTGTATAGCCAAGACTTCACGGTGTTTGGCGGTGCTTTGTCTGAATCGCACGCTGAGAAGATTTGCAAAATCATGGACCAAGCCATGAAGGTGGGTGCACCTGTGATTGGCTTGAACGACTCGGGCGGTGCACGTATTCAAGAAGGCGTGGCCTCCTTGGGTGGCTATGCCGAAGTGTTCCAACGCAATGCCATGGCCAGCGGTGTGATTCCACAGATCAGCATGATCATGGGCCCTTCAGCCGGTGGTGCTGTGTATTCACCTGCCATGACCGATTTCATCTTCATGGTGAAAGACAGTTCGTACATGTTCGTGACAGGTCCAGAAGTGGTCAAGACCGTGACGCATGAAGAAGTCACAGCGGAAGAGTTGGGCGGTGCCTTAACGCACACCACCAAGAGCGGTGTGGCCGACATGGCGTTTGAAAACGACGTGGAAGCTTTGCTGATGCTCCGCCGCTTGTACAACTACCTGCCACTGAATAACCGCGAAAAAGCACCGGTTCGCGCCAGTGGCGACCCCACAGATCGTCAAGACATCAGCTTGGACACCTTGGTGCCCATGAACGCCAACCAAGCGTATGACATGAAAGAGCTCATCTTGAAGACCGTCGACGATGGCGACTTCTTTGAACTCCAACCCGACTACGCCAAAAACATCATCATCGGTTTTGCCCGCATGGCGGGCCAAACCGTGGGCATTGTGGCCAATCAACCCTTGGTCTTGGCGGGCTGCTTGGACATCAAGAGCTCGATCAAAGCTGCACGCTTTGTGCGTTTCTGCGATGCCTTCAGTATTCCTGTCATTACCTTTGTTGACGTACCTGGCTTCATGCCCGGTACATCGCAAGAATACGGCGGCATCATCAAGCACGGCGCCAAGTTGCTGTACGCCTATGCAGAGTGCACCGTGCCAAAAATTACGGTCATTACGCGTAAGGCCTACGGTGGCGCGTACGACGTGATGGCTTCTAAGCACTTGCGCGGTGACGTTAACTTTGCCTGGCCCAATGCTGAAATCGCAGTGATGGGTGCCAAGGGCGCAGTGGAAATTATTTTCCGCGAAGACAAAAACGATCCTGTGAAGTTGGCAGCACGCGAAGCTGAATACAAAGACCGCTTTGCCAATCCGTTTGTGGCTGGTGCGCGCGGCTTCATTGACGACGTCATTCAACCGCACGAAACACGCAAACGCATTTGCCGTTCCTTGGTGATGTTGAAAGACAAAAAAGTTGAAAACCCATGGCGCAAGCACGGCAACATTCCACTCTAAGTGGCATGACCGAACTTGATTGAACTGAATACGCCATTAGGAGAAAAAATATGTTTACCAAAATTTTGATTGCCAACCGCGGTGAAATTGCATGCCGTGTCATTGCAACTGCCAAGAAGATGGGCATTGCGACGGTTGCCGTTTATTCTGAAGCCGACAAAGAAGCTCGCCACGTGATGCTGGCCGACGAGGCTGTGTTGTTGGGCCCAGCCCCGTCGCGAGAGTCTTACTTGGTCGCCGACAAAATCATTGCTGCTGCTAAATCTACTGGCGCGCAAGCCATTCACCCAGGTTACGGTTTCTTGTCCGAGAACGAAGCCTTTGCCAAGCGTTGTGAAGACGAAGGCATTGCCTTCATTGGCCCACGCCACTTTTCGATTGCCGCAATGGGCGACAAGATTGCCTCTAAGAAATTGGCCAACGAAGCCAAGGTTAATACCATTCCTGGTTACAACGATGCCATTGAAACAGCCGAGGCCGCTGTTGAAATTGCCAAAGGCATTGGTTACCCCGTCATGATCAAAGCATCCGCCGGTGGCGGTGGTAAGGGTCTGCGCGTGGCCTTCAACGACAAAGAAGCCTTTGAAGGTTTCACATCTTGCCGCAACGAGGCTCGCAACTCTTTTGGCGACGACCGTGTCTTCATTGAGAAGTTTGTGGAAGAACCCCGTCACATTGAAATTCAAGTCTTGGGCGACAGTCATGGCAACGTGATTTATTTGAACGAGCGCGAGTGCTCTATTCAACGCCGTCACCAAAAAGTGATTGAAGAAGCGCCATCACCTTTCATCAGCGATGCCACGCGCAAAGCCATGGGTGAACAAGCAGTTGCCTTGGCCAAGGCCGTAAAGTACCAATCTGCCGGTACGGTGGAGTTTGTGGTGGGCAAAGACCAAAGCTTCTACTTCCTGGAGATGAACACGCGTCTGCAAGTGGAGCACCCCGTGACCGAAGCCATTACAGGCGTCGACTTGGTGGAGATGATGATTCGCGTGGCCAATGGCGAAAAATTGCCAATCACCCAGGCTGATGTGAAGCGCAACGGCTGGGCCATTGAGTGCCGTATCAACGCCGAAGACCCATTCCGCAATTTCTTGCCCTCTACGGGCCGCTTGGTGCGTTTCCAAACGCCTGTGCAAACCATGTTCCAGTCCAACACACAAGACCTCTTGGGTGTGCGTGTGGACACAGGCGTACAAGATGGTGGCGAGATCCCCATGTTCTACGACTCCATGATTGCCAAGTTGATCGTGCACGGCACCGACCGCAACGACGCCATTGCCAAAATGCGCGAAGCCCTCAATGGGTTTGTCATTCGCGGTATCAGTTCCAACATTCCATTCCAAGCGGCTTTGTTGGCGCACCCCAAATTTGTGGCCGGCGATTTCAACACAGGCTTCATTGCCGAAAACTATGCCCATGGTTTCCGCGCGGAAGATGTGCCGCACGACGATCCTGACTTCTTGGTTGCCTTGGCTGCGTTTGTACGTCGCAAATCACGCGAGCGTGCTGCCAACCTCAGTGGTCAATTGCCTGGCTACGATGTTCAAATTGGTCACGACTACAGCGTGATTGTGTTGGGCGCTAAAGGCGACAACCGTTACATCGGTGTGCACGTAGACGAGTTCCGAGGTCAGAGTGGCAAGGCCATCATCAAGGTGGGCGAGAACCACTACATCATTGAAAGCCGTTCACGTTTGAACGATGTGCGCATTAGCGGTACGGTCAATGGAAAACCTTTCACCGCACAAGTTGAACGCGGTACACCCAAGAACCCATTGGCCTTGCAAGTTCAGCACAACGGTACGCGCATTGAAGCCTTGGTGGTATCACCCCGCATGGCCGAATTGCATCAAATGATGCCTTTCAAAACACCGCCAGACATGAGCCGTTTTGTTTTGTCGCCCATGCCAGGTTTGTTGGTCAATGTGGCCGTCACACCAGGTCAAAAAGTGCAAGCGGGCGAGCGTGTGGCGGTGATCGAAGCCATGAAGATGGAAAACATTTTGTTTGCCGCGCACGATGGTGTCGTTAAAAAGGTTTTGGCCACACAAGGTGAATCTTTGTCTGTAGACCAAGTGATTGTGGAGTTTGAGGCATGAGCGAAATCATCCGTCCTTTTAAAGTCCTTGGCATTCAACAAATTGCGATCGGTGGTACTGACAAAGTCAAACTGCAAAAACTGTGGGTTGACTTGTTTGGTTTGGAAGTGACCGGCACCTACAGAAGCGACCGTGAAAATGTCGACGAAGACATTTGCGCCATGGGTTCTGGCCCTTTCAAAGTAGAGGTTGATTTGATGCAACCTTTAGACCTTGAAAAAAAACCTGCCGTTCACGCCACGCCCCTGAACCACGTCGGTCTTTGGATCGATCATTTGCCAGAGGCCGTGACATGGTTGGGGCAGCAGGGCGTTCGCTTCGCGCCAGGCGGCATTCGCAAAGGTGCAGCCGGCTTCGACATTTGCTTTATTCACCCCAAAGGCAACGAAGAGCTGCCCATTGGCGGCGAGGGTGTGTTGATTGAGTTGGTGCAAGCGCCACCTGAAGTGGTTAACGCCTTTAGCGCCTTGGCAGCGCAATACAGCTAAACGGCTTTAAGTTTTTTGGCGCGCTTTGGCCTTGGCCAAGGCGGCTTCGATGATGGCCCGCTTGCGGGCCATTTCTGTGTCTGCATGGCTCTGAGTTGGCGCTTCACCATTGGCACCTAACAAGGGCCGCGTATGAGCTTCTAAATGCGCAAGTTTGTCGTATGCCTTGGCTTCGTTACGTGCAGCATGCTCGCGCTCTTCTAGTACCAAGCGAACTTGACGTGATTCATACCGCTGCCGCGCTTGCTGTGCCAGTGTTGGAGACCATGCCGCCCAACCCGTTTGATCACCAGAGATCGGCACCATTTCAATGCAGTCAACAGGACAAACGGGTAAACAGAGATCACACCCGGTACAGGCTGATTCGATCACCGTGTGCATCACTTTGTTGCTGCCCAAGATTGCGTCGGTGGGGCAGGCCTTGATGCAAAGAGTACACCCGATGCACCAAGCCTCATCAATCACAGCCACTGTCATGGGGCCTTCAACGCCATGGTCTGGGTTGAGGGCAAGGACGGGGCGGCCAGTCAGCTTCGCTAAAACAGCAATGCCCTCAATGCCCCCTGGGGGACATTGATTGATGGGGGCTTGTTCTAGGGCAATGGCCTCCGCATAGGCCTTGCAATCGGGATAACCGCATCGTGTGCACTGCGTTTGGGGCAGTGCATCGTTGATGCGTTCAGCCAGTGAACTCACTTGCTGCGAGCAACGGCTTTGCGTGTCACAGCTTTGACAGTGCGCTTGACCGCAGTCTTGGCTGTGGTTTTAGCTGCAGCTTTGGCTGCGGTCTTCTTTGAGCTACCCAAATCGTTGTGGGCCAAAATGAATTTGACCACTTCTGGGTAAACCACATCGCGCCAACGGCGACCACTGAAAATACCGTAGTGACCTGCACCAGGCACTTCTAAGTGTTTGCGTTTGTTGGGCTTGATGTTGCTGCAAAGGCCATGAGCCGATGCCGTTTGACCAGAACCAGAAATGTCGTCCAGCTCACCTTCAACCGTGAGGAGGGCGGTGGTGGTGATGTCTTGTGGGCGAACCAATTCAGGTTTGCCAGCAGTATTGTTCACATTCCATGTGCCGTGCACCAAGTTGTAGTCTTGGAATACAGTTTTGATGGTTTCGAGGTAATAGTCGGCATCCATGTCGAGCACCGCGTTGTACTCGTCGTAAAACTTGCGGTGCGCTTCTGTGCTGGCGTCATCGCCTTTGATCAAATCTTTGAAGTAATCGTAATGGCTGGTGGCATGACGATCGGGGTTCATGGCCACAAAGCCTGTGTGCTGCAAAAAGCCAGGATAAACGCGGCGGCCAGCGCCTGGGAAGTTGCCAGGCACTTTGTAAATCACATTGTTCTCAAACCACTCAAAGCTCTTGTTCATGGCCAAGTTGTTGACCGCGGTGGGTGACTTGCGCGCATCGATGGGCCCGCCCATCATGGTCATGGACAAAGGTGTGGTTTCGCCGCGCGATGCCATCAAAGACACAGCCGCCAACACGGGCACTGTGGGTTGACACACGCTGACCACGTGGCAGTTGCCATAAACGCCTTGCACGTGGCGAATGAACTCTTGTACGTAGTTGACGTAATCGTCTAGATGGAATTCACCTTCTGACAAAGGCACCAAGCGTGCGTTTTTCCAATCGGTGATGTAGACCTTGTGGTCCTTGAGCATGGTTTTGACCGTGTCACGCAGCAAGGTGGCGTAGTGGCCAGACAAAGGTGCAACGATCAAAACTGCAGGCTGCTTTTTGATGGCGCTGAGTGTGGTTGAGTCGTCTGTGAAGCGCTTGAAGCGGCGCAACTCACAAAATGGCTTGTCAATTTCAACGCGTTCGTGAATGGCGACATCCACATCACCCACATGCACTGTGCGAATGCCAAATTCGGGCTTGACATAGTCTTTGCCCAAGCGGTGCATGAGCTCATAGCTGGCAGATACACGCTGTGCCAAGGGCGAGTTGCCCATGGGGTTGAGCGGGTTGCTGTACATCTTGGCGGCAGCATGAGCCAAGTCTGCAAAAGGCTCCATGATGGAACGTTGTGTTTCGTAGATTTGGTAGAGCATGGCTAAATCACCTTAATTTGTTGCACTGCAGCAATATAACAGTTGTGATGCAATGAAAGTGGAGTCGCGCACCTAAATCACATTACCTTGGCAATGGCCTGGCAAACGTAATCGATGTTCTTGCTGTTCAAAGCAGCCACGCACATACGACCTGTATCAGTGCCGTACACACCAAACTCAGAGCGCAAACGCACCATTTGGTCTTTGTTCAAACCAGAGTAGCTGAACATGCCGATTTGGGTGGTGATGAAGCTCATGTCTTGCTTGACGCCAGCAGCTTTGAGGCCATCGACCAACTTTTGGCGCATGGCCTTGATGCGAACACGCATTTCGCCCAGTTCTTTTTCCCAAGTAGCGCGCCACTCGGGGTTGGCCAATACGGCTGCCACCACAGCGCCACCGTGGATAGGTGGGTTGGAGTAGTTGGTGCGAATGACAATTTTCAATTGGCTCAATACGCGGCTGCATTCTTCTTTGTCGGCGCAAAGCACAGACAAAGCACCTACGCGCTCGCCATACAAGCTGAAGCTCTTCGAGAAAGAAGTAGAGACGAAAAAGTTGAGTCCAGCGGCCACAAACTTGCCAACCACAGCGCCGTCTTCTTGAATGCCGTGACCAAAGCCTTGGTAGGCCATGTCCAAGAAAGCGGTCAGGCTTTTGGCCTTGACCACTGCAATGACTTGGTCCCACTGAGCGGCAGTGATGTCATAACCGGTTGGGTTGTGGCAACAAGCGTGCAACACCACGATGGTGCCCGCTGCCGCTGCATTGAGGCTGGCCAACATGCCATCAAAATTCACGCCGCGTTTTTCGGCATCGTAATAGGCATAGGAATCGACTTGGAAACCGGCGTTGGTGAACAAGGCACGGTGGTTTTCCCAACTGGGATCAGAAATCAAAACTTTGGCGTTGGGGCTGACTTTTTTCAGGAAGTCGGCACCAATCTTGAGGCCGCCTGTGCCGCCGATGCCTTGCACTGTGGCAACGCGGCCAGATGACACGGGTTCGCTGTCGGCACCAAAAACCAAGCTTTTGACTGCGGCGTCGTAGGCGGCAATGCCGTCAATGGGCAAGTAGCCACGGGCAGTGGGCTTTGCCATCATGGCGTTTTCTGCGGCTTGCACGCATTCGAGCAAAGGTAGCTTGCCGTTGTCGTCGAAATAAACGCCCACACCCAAATTAACCTTGTTGGGGTTGGTATCGGCTGCAAATTGTTCGTTCAAACCCAAAATAGGGTCGCGGGGGGCCATTTCGACGGCAGTAAACAGAGACATGAAAAAGTCCTTGATAAGGAGGTTGCTGTTGGCAGAAATCCCAAACCTAGGTTAGGCTTTAGGGTTGCCCCTAATTTTAGCGGCTCTTTGCGCTGTTTTTTGCACCAAATTGACCCATCTCAAGAAGTTCCATGGCCGTTACCCCCGATTCTTTTGAACCCGCTTTAGAGGCTGTTCCTTACGTGGCGCCCGACGGCAAGTTCGTCCAATACGAAGGTTCGCCCTTTGAGCTGTACCAACCTTACCCGCCCGCGGGCGATCAACCCACCGCCATTGAAGGTCTGGTCGAGGGCCTGAACGACGGCGAGGTGTTTCAAACCCTTTTGGGCGTCACGGGTTCTGGCAAAACTTTCACCATGGCCAACGTCATTGCCCAAATGGGCAAGCCAGCCATTGTGTTCGCGCCCAACAAAACTTTGGCCGCCCAGCTCTACTCAGAATTTAGAGAGTTCTTTCCCAAAAATGCGGTGGAGTATTTCGTCAGCTACTACGACTACTACCAGCCTGAAGCCTATGTGCCGCAGCGCGACTTGTTCATTGAAAAAGACTCCGCTATCAACGAGCACATCGAGCAGATGCGTTTGTCGTGCACCAAGAGTTTGATGGAGCGACGCGACGTGGTCATTGTGGCTACCGTGTCGGCCATCTATGGCATTGGCGAGCCCGAGAGTTATCACCGCATGATCATGACTCTTCGCACCGGCGACAAAGTAGGGCAACGTGATGTGATCTCGCAGCTCATTCGCATGCAGTACCAGCGCAATGACCAAGACTTTAGCCGCGGCAAATTCCGTGTCCGCGGTGACACCATCGATGTCTTTCCTGCCGAACATTCCGAGTTGGCGGTGCGCATTGAGTTGTTCGACGACGAAGTCGACAGCTTGCAATTGTTTGATCCATTGACAGGTCGCATTCGTCAAAAGATTCCGCGCTTTACGGTCTATCCTTCAAGCCATTACGTGACACCTCGAGACAAAGTTTTGGCCGCTGTTGAAACCATCAAAGTGGAGTTGGCAGAGCGCCTTCAACAGCTGGTGGGTATGGGCAAACTGGTGGAAGCGCAACGTTTAGAGCAACGCACGCGTTTTGATTTGGAAATGCTGAGTGAAGTGGGCCATTGCAAAGGCATTGAAAACTACACGCGTCATTTGTCAGGCGCAGAACCTGGCGCGGCGCCTAGCACGCTCACCGATTACATGCCACTCGATTCCATTATGTTCTTGGACGAGAGCCACCAAATGATTGGCCAGCTCAACGCCATGTACAACGGCGACCGTGCACGCAAAACCACCTTGGTTGAATACGGCTTCAGGTTGCCCAGTGCGCTAGACAATCGTCCTTTGAAGTTTGAAGAGTTCGAAACCAAAATGCGCCAGTGTATTTTTGTTTCGGCCACGCCTGCCGATTATGAAAAAACGCATGCTGGCAAAGTTGTGGAGCAGGTGGTTCGCCCCACGGGCTTGGTCGATCCGCAAGTCGAGGTGCGCCCCGCTATTCATCAAGTGGACGATGTCCTTCAAGAAATTCGCATTCGTGTAGAAAAACACGAGCGCGTCCTCATTACGACTCTTACCAAACGCATGGCCGAGCAGTTGACAGATTACCTGTCTGACAACGGCGTCAAGGTCCGATATTTGCACTCGGATGTAGACACGGTTGAGCGCGTTGAGATTTTGCGCGACCTGCGTTTAGGTGCCTTCGATGTCCTGGTGGGTATCAATTTGCTGCGTGAAGGCTTGGACATTCCAGAGGTTTCTTTGGTGGCCATTTTGGACGCCGACAAAGAGGGCTTCTTGCGCTCTGAGCGCAGCCTGATTCAAACCATTGGCCGCGCCGCGCGTAACCTCAATGGCCGCGCTATTTTGTATGCCGATCGCATGACCGAGTCCATGAAAAAGGCCATCGGTGAAACCGAACGTCGCCGTACCAAGCAAGTGGCACACAACTTGGCCATGGGCATTACCCCTCGCAGCATCGTCAAGCAAGTGCGCGATTTGATTGATGGCGTCTATAGCGAGAAGGCGGGCAAAGAGGCCGAGCGTTTGGAGCTGGCTGCCGTTCAGCGTGCCAAGGTAGAAGAGATGAGCGAGAAGGACATCTCCAAAGCCATCAAGCAGCTGGAAAAACAGATGATGGAACACGCCAAAAACCTGGACTTTGAGAAAGCAGCCCAGGTTCGCGACCAATTGCAAATGCTCAAAGCACAGGCTTTTGGTGCGCCGGGTACCGACAATGTTGTGGTGCTTAAGGCTTGATATTTGAGAAAACCCTCTACGTATCAAGCCTATAAAGACCTTCAAATCGTATTCCTACTAATCCAGTCAAGTTCTGCTATAGTCGAGCGAATTAGTCAACAACCTAGGATTCAGCCATGCGCCTCACCACCAAAGGACGATTTGCGGTTACCGCCATGATCGATTTGGCCCTGCGACAGCATTCAGGTCCCGTTACCTTGGCCGCCATCAGCCAGCGCCAAGAGATCTCCTTGTCCTACCTAGAGCAGTTGTTCGGTAAATTGCGCCGTCACCAATTGGTCGAGTCCACACGCGGTCCTGGCGGTGGTTATACCTTGGCCAAAAAAGCTTCCGAAATTACAGTAGCCGACATCATTTTGTCGGTTGACGAGCCCATCGATGCCACCCACTGTGGCGGCAAAGAGAACTGCCATGGCAGTACAGGCCGCTGCATGACGCACGATTTGTGGGCCTCTTTGAACTCTCGCATGGTTGAGTTTTTGGACTCAGTGACTTTGCACAAGTTGGTTGAAGACCAATTGGCGTCGGGTCACACCATCGAAGACAAGCCAGCCATCAAGCGCGCTATTTCGGCCATGCCTGTGGTCCAGCCTATGCGCGTCAATGCCCCCAATTCTGTGTTTGCATTAGGCAACACTTTGGTCAAATCTTGAGACGTTTTCAAGCATGAACAGCACACCTCATTTCCCCATTTACCTCGACTACAGCGCCACCAATCCTTGTGATCCGCGTGTGGTCGATGCCATGATTCCTTGGTTGCGCGAGCACTTTGGCAATCCTGCTTCCCGTAGCCACGCTTGGGGCTGGGAAGCCGAAGAAGCGGTGGAAAAAGCCCGTAAAGACGTGGCCGACCTCATCGGTGCCGACCCCCGCGAAATTGTGTGGACCAGCGGTGCCACCGAATCCAACAACCTGGCCTTGAAGGGTGCTGCGCAGTTTTACAAATCTCGCGGCAAGCACCTCATCACGGTTAAGACCGAACACAAAGCTGTGCTCGACACCATGCGTGAACTCGAGCGACAAGGCTTTGAAGTCACTTACCTCGACGTGCAAGACGACGGTTTGGTTAACCTGGATGTGTTCAAGGCTGCTTTGCGCCCCGACACCATTTTGGTCAGCGTTATGTTCGTCAACAACGAAATTGGCGTCATTCAAGACATCCCCGCCATTGGTGCCATCTGCCGTGAGAAGGGCATCATCTTCCACGTCGATGCCGCTCAAGCCACGGGCAAACTGCCTATCGACCTCAACACCTTGCCAGTCGATTTGATGAGCTTGGCCTCGCACAAAACCTACGGCCCCAAAGGCATTGGTGCTTTGTATGTGCGCCGCAAACCCCGCGTGCGCCTCGAAGCGCAGATGCATGGCGGCGGTCACGAGCGCGGTATGCGCTCTGGCACATTGCCCACTCACCAGTGCGTGGGCATGGGAGAAGCCTTCCGTATTGCGCGTTTGGAAATGGACCAAGACATTGCCAAAGCCAAAGCTTTGCAAGAGCGTCTTATCAACGGCTTGAAAGACGTTGAGCAAGTGTTCTTGAATGGTCACCCCACCCAGCGCGTGCCGCACAACATCAACATGAGTTTCAACTACGTTGAAGGCGAGTCACTCATCATGGGCATCAAAGGTTTGGCCGTGTCTTCAGGCTCTGCTTGTACCTCTGCCAGTTTAGAGCCCAGCTATGTCTTGCGCGCCTTAGGTCGCAGCGACGAATTGGCTCATAGCAGTTTGCGCATGACCGTGGGCCGTTGGACCACCGAAGCAGAAATCGACTTCGCCATCGAAACCATCAAGACCAACGTGGCAAAGTTGCGCGAACTCAGCCCCTTGTGGGAAATGTACAAAGACGGCGTCGACCTCAGCACCATCCAGTGGGCTGCGCACTAAGCGATTTAGCGTTCAAGAACAGATTAAGGAAGTAACACCATGGCTTACAGCGAAAAAGTTGTTGATCATTACGAAAACCCCCGCAACGTGGGCTCCTTTGAAAAGGGCGACGAAGATGTGGGCACCGGCATGGTGGGTGCACCTGCCTGCGGCGACGTCATGAAATTGCAGATCAAGGTCAACCCGCAAACTGGCGTCATCGAAGATGCCCGTTTTAAAACCTACGGTTGCGGCTCTGCCATTGCTTCTAGCTCCCTTGTCACTGAGTGGGTCAAGGGCAAAACTTTGGACCAAGCTGCCGCACTGAAGAACAGCGAAATTGCCGAAGAGTTGGCCTTGCCACCCGTCAAAATTCACTGCTCCATCTTGGCCGAAGACGCCATCAAAGCAGCCGTCGAAGACTACAAGAAAAAACACGCAGCGGCCTAATTGGCCCTTGCTGGAAATACATCATGGCCATTTCACTGACTGAAGCTGCAGCGCGGCATGTGTCGCGTTACATCACCAAACGCGGCAAAGGCGTGGGTGTGCGCTTGGGCGTTAAAACTACCGGCTGCTCGGGCTTGGCGTACAAACTCGAATACGTCGACGAAGTAGCGCCCGAAGACGTGGTCTTTGAAGACCACGGCGTGAAGGTGCTGATCGACCCTAAAAGCTTGGCCTACATCGACGGCACACAGCTCGACTTTGTGCGCGAAGGCTTGAACGAAGGTTTCCGTTTTAACAATCCCAATGAACGCGATCGCTGCGGCTGTGGCGAATCGTTCCGCGTGTGATTTCTCTGCAGGCGTCAGACTTTGAGCTGTTTGGCCTGCCAGCAGCTTTTTCATTAGATCGCGCGCAACTCGATCTTCAGTGGAAGTCTTTGCAACGCGAGGCCCATCCCGATCGATTTGCCTCCGAAGGTGCCGCGGCTCAACGCATCGCCATGCAATGGTCTGTGCGCATCAACGAAGCCTACAACCGCCTTAAAGACCCGCTCAAACGTGCTGCTTACTTGTGTGAGTTGAATGGCGCTGCCGTCAATGCCGAAAACAACACCAGCATGCCGCCTGCGTTTTTGATGCAACAAATGGAATGGCGCGAAGCGCTAGACGATTGCAAAGCTGTCAAAGTTGTTGACTCTAAAATTGAAGGCTTAGAGAAATTGCTCAATGAGGTAGATACGTCTCATGCTACGTCCTTGAAGCAAATTGCTTCGCTGATCGACACCGATCAAAACTTTGCAGCAGCAGTAGGCCAGGTGAGGGCGCTCATGTTCATTGAAAAATTTGCACAAGAAGTGCAGCACCAACTCGACGCTTCTAGCTGAACACAAGAATTAAATTAAGTCATGGCACTTTTGCAAATTTCAGAACCTGGTCAGGCACCCGATCCGCACCAACGGCGCATTGCCGTCGGTATTGACCTTGGCACCACACACTCTTTGGTCGCCTCAGTTCGCAATGGCGTGGCCGAGTGTTTGCCCGATGACAAAGGTCAAGTGATCTTGCCATCTGTGGTTCGCTACTTGCCAGGACAAGGTCGTCAAATTGGTCATGAAGCCGTGGCCAATGCTGCGCAAGATCCAGAAAATACCTTGGCTTCTGTGAAGCGTTTCATGGGGCGCAGTTTGTCTGACATAGCCAACCCAGAAAAGTTGCCCTACAAGTTTGTGAAAACAGAAGGCGCTGCCTCCAAAGGCATGTTGTCAATTCAAACCGTGCAGGGCGAAAAGTCGCCTGTAGAAGTCAGTGCCGAAATTTTGGCCACACTGCGTTATCGCGCAGAAGACACCTTCAACGACGACTTGCACGGTGCTGTGATTACAGTGCCCGCATACTTTGACGACGCCCAGCGCCAAGCCACCAAAGATGCGGCACAAATGGCCGGCATCAATGTGCTGCGGCTCATCAATGAACCCACAGCCGCTGCCATTGCCTATGGCCTAGACAATGCCAGCGAAGGCATTTACGCCGTGTTCGATTTGGGCGGTGGTACCTTCGATATTTCTGTTTTGCGTTTAACGCGCGGTGTGTTTGAAGTCATGGCCACCGGTGGCGATTCTGCTTTGGGCGGTGACGATTACGACCATGCGTTGGCCGATGCTGCGTTGGCATCTATGGCGCTCTCTGATGTACAAGGCTCATTGACTGCAGAAGACAAAACGCGTTTGAAATCTGCCGCGCGTTCTGCCAAAGAAGCTTTGACTTCTGCTTCTGAAGTGGCACTGACATGGACGCATGCCGATCAATCACACCAAGTGAAAGTAACGCGTGCGAAATTTGAAGAAGCCACTGCCGCACTCACCGCGCGCTGCATGTCTGCTGTCAAAAAAGCGCTTCGCGATGCCAAAGTCAAAGCTGACGACATTCAAGGCGTGGTGATGGTGGGCGGTTCAACGCGTATGCCTCAAGTGCAAGAAGCTGTTGCTGCCTTCTTCGGTAAGCCGCCTTTGAATAATTTGAATCCTGACGAAGTGGTGGCCTTGGGTGCTGCCATTCAAGCCAATCAATTGGCGGGGAACGATGCCGCTGGCGATTTGTTGTTGCTCGACGTTATTCCCTTGTCCTTGGGCATTGAAACCATGGGCGGACTGGTTGAGCGCATTATTCCGCGCAACCAAACCATTCCCACGGCCATGGCTCAAGACTTCACCACTTACCAAGATGGTCAAACCGCTTTGGCTTTGCATGTGCTGCAGGGCGAGCGAGATTTGGTAGTCGATTGCCGCAGCTTGGCTCGCTTTGAATTGCGCGGCATCCCACCGATGGCTGCAGGTGCGGCACGCATTCGCGTGACCTTTACGGTAGACGCAGATGGTTTGCTCAGTGTGGCCGCCAAAGAGCAAATCAGCGGCGTAGAAGCCAAGATCGATGTCAAACCTTCCTATGGTTTAAGCGACGATCAAATTGCCAAAATGTTGCAAGACAGTTTTACAACTGCCGAAGTTGACATGAAGGCCCGTGCCTTGGTCGAGGCGCGTGTGGATGGCGACCGCATGTTGTTGGCCACCCAAAGTGCGTTGAATGCCGATGGCCAATTGTTGAGCGCTGAAGATAGAGCGCACATTGAGTCGCTTATGAAGGCTTTGCGCCACACAGTTGAAACGGCCGTAGAAGCCCAGGCGGTAGAAGATGCCACCGAAGCCTTGGCCAAAGCCACTGAAGCATTTGCCGCAGAGCGCATGAACCACAGCATTCAAAAGGCCTTGTCGGGTCAAAACATTCAGAGCCTTTGAGGATTTTTCTTCAAGACCTGTTAGCAGATCATCAGACAGTTAATTAAAGAACAACATGCCAGTCATTAAAATTTTGCCCCACGCTGAATACTGCCCAACTGGGGCTCAAATTTCTGCGCCTGCAGGCACCAGCATTTGCGAAGCCTTGCTCGACAATAAAATCAACATTGAACATGCTTGCGACATGAGCTGCGCCTGCACCACTTGCCACGTCATTGTGCGCGAGGGCTTGAACAGCTTGAACGAAGCCGAGGAAACCGAAGAAGACTTGCTAGACCGCGCTTGGGGCCTAGAGCCCAACTCGCGTTTGAGCTGTCAAGCCTTTTTGGGCAAGCAAGACGTGGTCATCGAAATTCCAAAGTACACCATCAATCACGCCAAAGAGAATCATTGAAAGCTTGAGCACTTGTTTTCAGATTACAGTTAGACCATGCGCCAATTATTTTTAGACACCGAAACCACTGGTCTTTCTGCTGAAGGCGGCGACCGTGTCATTGAGCTGGGTTGCGTCGAGTTGGTCAACCGCAAGCTGACTGGCAACAACCTGCATTTCTACTTTAACCCCGGCCGCGACAGCCACGAAGATGCCCTCAAGGTTCACGGCATCAGCAATGAATTTTTGCGCGACAAGCCCAAGTTCAAAGACGTGGTTCAAGAAATTTTGGACTATGTTGATGGCGCCGAAATCATCATTCACAACGCCGCCTTTGACGTAGGCTTTTTGAACAAAGAGCTCGAGTTGGCAGGGCAAAAACCCTTTACCACTTACGTTGAGGGTGTGGTCGATACCTTGGTCATGGCCAAGCAAATGTACCCAGGCAAGCGCAACAGCCTCGATGCCCTTTGCGACCGGCTGGGCGTCGACAATTCTGGCCGCACCTTGCACGGCGCCTTGCTCGATGCCGAGTTATTGGCCGATGTTTACATCAACCTCACGCGTGGCCAAGAAGCGTTGCTCATTGATGCAGGCAGCGACGAAGGCAATTCCGGGGCGGTTGAATCTGTCGACTTGTCACAATTTGAATTGCCCGTCATTCAGGCCAATGTCCAAGAGCAGGCCGCCCACCAAGAGCAGCTGGCCCAATTGGACAAAGCCAGTGGCGGCAAAACCCTCTGGCGCCAGCTAGAAGCTTCGCCCTGAAATTTTGGTTAGCCTTGAAAATGCCCAAAAAACCGTGGCATAATTTAAGGCTACGCTGAAAAGCGATAGGGCGGTTAGCTCAGGGGTAGAGCACTGCATTCACACTGCAGGGGTCACAAGTTCGAAACTTGTACTGCCCACCAAAAATTCCCAATTAAATCAAGCGCTTAGAGGAAACTCTAGGTGCTTTTTTTATGTTCAAGGTAGTATATAGCGACCATACTACTTCTCATAGATTTTTCTATGTCTTTTCATAGATTTACAGTTCCAAAATTATCTTAAATCTATCTCCAATATTCTTAAATGTTGAATTTCTAAATTCAGTAGCTTTTTTCAGTTGGATCTGAAAGTTTTCAAAGCTAAAAAATTCTCAGCTTTAAAAAATCGCTTTGTTTTTTTGAGTTGCATCCTGTTTCTTTACCCAGTACCCAAGGGTAATCCGAACTGAGCCCATAGCAACCAACGCGCGTCTAGGGCACTAATTTCGGTCTTGACCACTTGGCTACGGACATTGACCTTGACTCTTATTGATGATTCGTAGGTGTACATCATGTAATTGTCAGTAGGGTGAAAGTAGGGCGCAAAAAAAAGCCAGCGAAAAGCAGGCTTTGGGTCTAGCGTCTTATCGTCTCAGTGGTGATGCTGCTGTGCTTCTTGGTCACGAAGTTTGATCAAATCAGCAGCCGTCAATTCAACGTTCTTACCGTCAACTGCAACAACGATACTCGTGTTGGTTTTAATAGCTAGATCTTGGGCAGCACGTGCTGCTCGTTCCATGGCTGCATAGGATCCTGCCAAATCTGGATCAGTGGAAGTGCGTATGTCTTTGGTGTTCATTTTTTGAGCCAGTCAATTAACTTAGGCTGCATGCCTGAGCTGTCATAAAACGCCCATGAATCAACTGCCTCACTGTAACGGTCGTGAAAGTTTACCAAGCCTGCTTTAAAGCGCCTGCGAATAACGTCTTCAGGAATGTTGTGCCCACCTTGCATGACACGGCGAGCGACCCTTGAAACTGCGATGTCTTCATTAGGTAGCGACAAGAACCATAGCTTGACTTGGTAGCCGTGGGCTTGCCATAAAGCTATCTTTTTCAAATAGGCCAAGCCTGACAGTGTGGTTTCAAATGCAAAGCTGTGTCCAGCAGCAACGCATTCATCAATTTCTTCCAACATCAGGCGGCCGGCTTTGAAGGAGGCCGTCTCAGGATTGAATGGAGCCAAGCCAGCAGCGATCAAGTCGGCGTTTATGAAACGCAGCGTTTTTGCTTCTGCAGGTAAAAAGTCACGGGCAAATGTGGTTTTTCCTGCACCATTGGGCCCTGCAATGATGATGATTTTTTTCAAATTTTGCTCACAATTGAAGCGATTTTATGCGTTACGAAGCCACTCATCAAGCGGATAATAAAGATAGATTTGTACTTCTGGGCATCAGCAGCACGCTGCGCGTTATGGTTGTCTGTCATTGCTACCGAGAGCAAGGTAATTTAATTCGAATTATTTCTGCCCGAAAAGCTTCAGTCCATGAATCCAAGCCATACCGCTAAAAGTCCAAAGATGCGAAAAGAATACGATTTCGCTAAAGCGCGCAAAAATTCTTACGCAGCCCAATTGAAAAAGCCAATCACCATTCGGCTGGATGATGACTCGATTGGCTACTTCAAATGTACTTCCGAGCAAGTTGGAATACCCTATCAAAGCCTGATCAATCTTTACTTGCGTGACTGCGCTGCACACAGCAGAAAACTGGATTTGAGCTGGAAGTGATGTGTCTTATCAGTTGGTACAACTAACACATAAGAATAGAACTGATGCTGAGAAGCCCAGTTAATTAGGCTTCAGCTGACGTGCAAAAAGGCGCGATTGCGTCCTTGATTTTTGGCGTTGTAGAGAGCGTCGTCAGCATGTTGTAGGGTCGAAAGTAAAGATTTCCCGGGGATGCGAACACAAACCCCCACAGATGTCGTCACAGAAACGCGTCTGCCATCTAAGACATCAATAGCCTCCGCAGAAAAGCTAGACACTAGATTGGTTGCCAGTTGTAACGCTTTGACCTCATTACAATTGCGCAACAGTACGCAAAACTCTTCCCCACCATAACGACAGGCGATGTCTTCGGTGCGGAATGCGTTTTGAATGAGTTTGGCGACGTGAACCAAGACTCGATCTCCGCCCAAATGACCATAACTGTCGTTGATTGATTTGAAGTGATCAATGTCAATCATCAAAATTGCAAAGTCTGCACCCTCTGCATCAAGTCTTTCAGCTTGCTCGAAGAAAGCCCTACGATTAAAAAGTCCGGTAAGAGGATCGCGGCGTGCTCGCTCAGCAATTTCATTTTTTTGCTCATCATGTACGACGGCATAAAAGCTCATGGTCGAGCAAACAACGAACAAAGCACCGACGATAAGCATCGATTGGTGTCCACCGGATAATGATACTGGCCCCATGGGGACGTTAGGGTTGAGAACGACGGTGAAAGCTCTAATCAAATAAGCCACGCCCATCAAGCCCATGCAGCCTGCGAAGACATGAGCAGCAAACGGGACAGGCCGAGGTGAATGGGTATAAACCACATGAACTGTGTAAAGCATGACTAACGCCATCGCAGCGCAGACCCCCACCATGGCAATCGCAATTGGATAGTCCCATGCGGTATGCAGCAGCAAACTTGACATACCAATGATCAAGGCCAACATAACGAATGAATATCGTACCTTCACACCGTAAAAACGCGCAGGTGCCAGTAGTCCCAGCGTGCCGCCTGACATCAGACAGATGTTGGCCATGAAGACTCCAAAAAATGGATGGAGGAGCCCACGCAAAAAAATCAGGATGAGGCTGATGCCCACGAAAGTGATACCAATGGACCAGATTTTGAGACCGTAATCGCGCTCGGTAATGGGCCCAGGAAATGTCCAACTGATGAACGCCATCAAGAGTGAAAGTATGCCAATTGAAAATATCAATGTGCTTGAATCAAGAAGCATCAAAAAGCCGTATGTCAGAGTTGGTATTAATTGAAAATCAGAAATCTAATTGGGTCGAGATTTACTTGATTTGCTGTAATTCATAGATGTACAAAACCACTCGTGGATCGTTTTTTGCAAACTTTAATCCATGCTTGTAAAGCGCCGTATCTGGATTGGTTTTTTGAATGACTTCAATATTTTGAATCGTTGAGGCAAGTTGAAATTGTTCAAGTTGTCCGCTCGTTTCTAGATGGAAACTTAAGGTTAATTTGAAATCATCACCTACTTGCCCCAACTTCATCGGTCCAACCAAGGAGGCGCCACCGCTGCTTAAATCAAGTACTTGAAAATCTTGTTTTTCTTGAGGTAAATCTGAGATGCGTACCGGCAAAGAAACAGGCACTCTGGCTTGTGAGCGTAATCTTGATTTTTGAACTTTTTCAGGAAATTTCAAAAGCACATAGTTGCGTGGGTTGATTAAGACAGCCTGAATCCGTGTCGAAAATTGAAAAATTGAAACCCCCGAAAACAAGCGCACTTCAACAGACTGTCCCTCACGCAAGGGGACATCCCAACCCTTAGATTGCGGAATTTGCAACATGACAAATTCATTTTCAACATACCCAATCAACTTGGTGTAATGTTTTTCTTCATAGGGATCCATTAAGACCAATTGGACACGCTGACCTATTCGCAAATCCATTTCTGCGAATTCAGCTGTCTGGTTTTGTGCAGTCTCAGTCATGGTTCTCAGTTTAGTTTTGTTTTTGCCAATTGCCTTTTCGCTTCATGGCACCCCAAGTACTTTCTTTTTGAGTGGCCCAACGGTACAGGCCCACCATTCGCCACCAGCAGTTAAGTTGACGGTAACCTAAATTCTCAATAATGGCCACAAGGACTAGTATGTATACATGGCGCAACTTTGGGTACATCTGAAACGACATTTGCTCCAGCAACAAGCCTGAAATGCTAAGCAAAATTCCGAGTCCGATGGAAAGGGTCAAGAACAGAATAAATGCACTCCATGACAGAAAGCCCGCCCAATAAGCATAGAAAGTCCATGCGTAACCTGCCAGTTCTATGGCAGGGCCTAGCCATTCAAACAAAACCATATAGGGAAACGCCAACCATCCTGCCCAACTTGCCTTGCGTGTCAACATCAGGCCCCAATGCAAGTTTAGACTCTCAGAAAGGCCACGTTGCCATCGGATGCGCTGATTACGAAGGGTATTGCGATCTTCGGGGACCTCCGTCCAGCAAACTGGATCAGGCACAAACTCAATTTTGTAAGGTCTGTTGTGGGCCAGCATTTGGTGGTGAATACGCACCACCAACTCCATGTCTTCGCCGATTGTGTGCGTACGATACCCTCCAACTTCAATGACTGTCGATTTTTTGAAAAGACCAAAAGCCCCCGAAATGATCAACATGGCGTTCATGCTGGACCATCCTAAGCGCCCAAACAAAAACGCACGAAGGTATTCCACGACCTGAAGGAGTGCCCATGGATTGCTAGGCAAATCAACGCTCTTTAAATGACCACCACTTACATCGCATCCATTTGCCGCGCGAATAGTACCGCCGGTAGCCACCATGTGAGGAGACCTTAGGAAGGGTTGAACAACCAATTGCAAGCTGTTTCGTTGCAAGATGGAATCGGCATCAACACCACAAAACAAGGGATATCGAGAGGAATTGATGCCAGCATTCAGTGAGTCCGCTTTGCCGCCGTTGGCTTTGTCAATGACTCGTAAATTGTGGTGCAGGGTAGATCGATAGATGCCAAAAACTTCTTGAGTATTGATTTGTATTCTCTGTGCTTCAGGAAATGGCAAGAGACCAAATGCATCTTTTAAAACTTGCAGTGTGGCGTCTTTCGAGCCATCGTTGATCACGATCACTTCAAACTCACTATAGGTGAGTTGCAAAATTGAATTAACAGTTGCTGTGATTGTTGCCTCTTCGTTAAAAGCAGGGACCAAAACACTGATGGGTGGAGCGACACCCGTATAAGTCATTGGCAAATCACTGATGTCTCGATATTGCCAATTGCGATACAAAGCCACTGCGGCTAGGCCATTGAGCATCAGATAGATACTATTGACAGCAAAAAAGTAAAACAGGGTGATCCCGCTCAAGATTTCAATCATCATGATTCGGAATTGCTTTCTGCAAAAACTTGCTGGGCCATGTCACGTGCATAGCGATCGGGAAGATCTGCGATAAGCCTTTTGAGAGTTTCGCGTTTTATGAATGGTGAGCCGATCAGCGCTTGAGCCGCTCTGTATCGAACCCACCATTGTGGGTCCATCAGTAGTTGAGTCAGCAATGGAATGTCGCTAGCATCCCCCATTTTTGCGAGCGTCACGCAAACTTGATTGCGAATTTGCCATTCTGAATGCAGAGCCAATTTGCGCAATGCATTGAGTGCATCGGGAACTTTAATTAGACGCATTGCACCAGTGATCAGATCGATGGGTTGTTGCGCATGGAAGAAGGGTAGCAAAATTCCTGTGCTGATGTGCATGTCAAGAGCATGTGCAATTTTCAATAGCCAGGTTATTTCCAAAACACGAATATCTGTACTTGATAGATTTTGAAAACTGGATGCTTGTTGACTGACTTCAACAATATGAGTAGCCAAGGCTTCATGCAGTTCTTTTCTGAAGGGTTTTAGAATCGAAGAGGTAGTTAATAAATCTACGTCTGGACGTTTCAATAATTGGGTAACGACTAAGGGAGCCGCTTTACTAGCGTCTATTTTCAAAAGTCCTAGCGATGCGTAGAGTGCTAATGTATTGCTGGATTGGTTGAGATAGGGCATCAGAAGATTCCAATCTTCTGCTTCTTGCATATAGGCAATTGTGATCAGTCCAAATACGTTTTCTGATCGGTGCTTGCTCTTCAACATTCTTCTAGCCATGTTGGCACAACCCAACGGTTGACCCAGTCTTCTTAGCCGTTGATTAGGATCACCTTTGAGAGTTGTCTGCAATTTCACGAATAGCTTTATCAGTAACCATTCCTCGTCGTTTCGCAAGCTTGGTAAAGTTTTTAGTGGTATGTCCTCTAGTGCGCAGGCCATGAGTGCGGGCTGCCAGAGGTTGAGAAATTTTTCTTCACGCATCGTTTTGCGTTGCTTGGAGAGTTTGAGGCCAAATAATGCAATCAATAGCAATCCCGTGATGCCCAATGTGCCAAAGCCTATCCAAAGGGTGGCTTGCCAAAGTAATTGCGAGGAAGCGTTATGCAACACAAATTGCCTTAATGAAAACGCTGTACACGAGCCAATAACTCTTGTGGGTCAAAAGGTTTGGACAAGTAATCATCTGCGCCCAATGAAAACGCCTTCCGAATTTCTGAAGTTTGATCTTTCGCACTCAACACGACTATCTTTGTGTTGTTCCAAGCTGGAAGACCTTTGAGTCGGTGTAATAGTTCGAGGCCATTTACATGCGGAAGCATGATGTCTAGCAGGACATAATTCGTCGGAGATTCACTTTGAAAATGGTGCCAAGCAGCCTGGCCGTCTTCTAAAACGGTCACTTCATACTGCGCGCGCTGAAAAATAAACGATAAAAGACTGGCGGTGAAAGGATCATCTTCCACAATCGTGATGGAGGGGTTCATGTCAATTATCATAATCTGGTCTGAATCCAATAATTTGTATTGAAAGTTTTTCCATGTCACTTAAATCTCTGTGGACCTCTGTGGCGAAGTTCTTTTTGAGAACTTTGTTTGGAAGAGTTCGTTTTGCAGAGCGGGAGGAATATCAAGAGTTTCGGTACAAATTGCTGATGGTATTGATGTTTTCTGGGGCATTTGTCACAGCATTCTTTATCTTGGGCACATTGGGGGAGGTCAATCCTATCGGGCCCGATCACCAGCGGTCCATGTTTATCTATACCGGATTGACAACCCTATTAGCCTTATTGCTTCGCAACCATCCTGAACGCTTTATGACCATTGCCTGGTTTTATGAAGCTGTCAGCTTGTTTGAGAGTACCTCTGCTTTGGCCTATGTCTCTGCAGATGAGTTGCGAGTGCTTTGGTTTTACACCAACGTGCCGGGCGTGTTTATTTTGATGGGTAAGCGACCAGGATGGTTAATCACGATCGGTACGATTATTGGGCTAACCTTCGGTAATGCGTATCTAGAGAGACCATATTCACCGAATGCCCTAGCGACAGGTTTATTTTGTTTGCTTTACATGGGAATTTTCTTTCACACTTATGTTGATCGAACATATTCCTATTTCACTCGTATGCGCGACTACAACGACCGCTTGCAAGACATGGCCAGTCACGATCCTCTGACGCAAGTGCTCAATGCGCGGGCCTATTACGCGGCGAGCGAACAATTAATATTGCAATTGAAAAGATCGCAGTTAACCTATTCAGTACTTTTTGTGGATTTGGATCATTTCAAATTGATCAATGACAGCCACGGCCATGCTGCTGGCGATGAAGTGCTCAAGCGAGTTGCTCAAGTATTGCAGGTTCAATTGCGTGAAACCGATTACTTAGGTCGCATTGGAGGCGAAGAGTTTTCAGTATTTCTACCTGATACCGACCTAAGCGGTGCCTTGTCTTTGGCAGAGAAAATACGCATGGCCATTGAACAAAGCCGTCCCAATATCGGTCACACCAAATTGACTGTGACCGCCAGTGTTGGCGTCGCCACCCAAACACCTGAAATGAGCACGATGCAAGCCATTCAGCAACATGCCGATGAAGCCATGTACCAAGCTAAAAAAGCAGGACGAAATCGTGTTTCAAGCTTGCAGTCTTAACACTTCAAGCCTTCTGACCTAGTCGATTGGCAACTCGAATGTGTGAGCCAAGGTAGCAAAAACTTGGGGCTGGCTAATGAGATAACCTTGCGCCAAATGGCAACCAAGGCTTGTCAGTAATTTGGCCTGTGAGGTGTTTTCTAGTCCTTCAACCACCAGAATTTTGTTGAATTCTTTGGCAATTTGAACCATTGCTCTGACAATGGCTTGGACCATGGGATCATTGAGGCCAATCACAAAAGAGCGGTCCATCTTTATTTTGTCAAATGGCAATGTGTGCAAGCGCGCCAAACTTGAATGACCCGTTCCAAAGTCATCAATGGCTATGCTAATGCCAGCTCGACGTAAAACTTCTAAATTTTCACGAACTTTGGGCAAGTCATAAAGAAAAATAGACTCAGTCAGTTCCAATTCGATGTGCGAAAGATAATTTGCGTTGATCTTGGATACGGCTGCAATAAATTGTTTGGCAAAAGTTGCTTCAGCCAATTCAAGGCCAGAAACGTTGATGGCAACTCGAACATTTGGCCAACGGTTCAGAATATCTGGCATGTCTTGCATAACTTGACGCAAGATTTCTTGACCTAAAGGTGCAATTAATCCTTTGGCTTCTGCGACAGCAATAAATTCGTCTGGCGCTACCTGATTGAGTTCACCGTCGTGCCATCTGCACAATGCTTCCACGGTTTGAACGCTACGAGTTTTTAAGTCAATTTCAGGCTGATAGTGAACTTTGAGGACGGATTGGTCTATGGCCTGCGCCAGGCGGTGCGCAACCAATGTTTGTCGGGCCTGGGCCCGGGTCGGGTCAAAGTTTGAAGAATGTGCGCTCATACACTTTAGTCACGACACTATAACAAACATGCAAAGAGGCCTTTTGAGGTCAATTTGCTTCGAATATCATTGGTGTATCCAATTTGATTACACGTGGACTACCTTATGTCTCTTCCTCGTCTTAGTATTGCTGCTTTGAGTTTATGTTGCGCAACTTTCAGTATGGCCCAAGACGCTTCACTTGCTTCTTCTGCACCTGGCTGGTCAGCCTCTGTAAATTCGGGACAAACCAAAACTGACTTTGGCATCGCTAAAGAGCGCTCCATGACTTTGCGCAGCTATACGCCCTTTGGTTCTATTGCGATAGAACAATTGAGTTTGTCGCGGTTTGGATATACAGACTCGGCGATAGCCGTTGATGCCTACCCGCGACTGTGGCAAGGCGCCTATGCCAATCTACGATATCAACAAGCAGCATCCCCCGACCTTTATCCTGGCAAGTCATGGCGCGCTGAGATTTACCAAAATGTAGGAGGAGGATGGGAGTTAGCGGCCAGCCATGACTATTTGGGTTTTAATTCCAACGTCAAAATCGACGGACTGGCAGTGGGCAAGTATTGGGGTAATTTTTATGCTCGCTTAAGACACCAACGTGTGACCAGTGATGGTTCAGCAGGTCAGGGCTACCGCTTCATGATTCGATACTATTACGAAGGCGATGCTGACCACTATGTTGAGGCCAATGTTTCTAGCGGTCGGAGCGACGATTTCAGCAGTGCCCAACTGGCTGGTTCTAGGTCTGATTCTCGTGGCTTGGCTTGGTACCACTTCGTGACACGCCAATGGGGCTTTAAGGCATCCGTTAGCCAAGCAAACGATTCGGCCTCAGCGGGTGGTCGTGAGCGCAGCCTCAATGTTGGCCTTGCCTATCGCTGGTAACTGCAATGGCCTTGAGTTTTTTAAAGGTCGATCAAAGACTGCACGACTTGTTAATACCGTTGCCGGCTTTGGCACTTGGCATGTTGTTGCTGCGAATGCCTGAGCTAGGACAAGCCACTCAATTGGACATGACTTGGTATGCAACTTTGTGGGCTATGTTGCTGAATGACGGCTTAGTACTTCTTAAAGGTATTCCATGGTGGTGTTTGATCTCTTTGCCGCTATTAGCGGTGAAAACTGAAAAGTATCGTCTTTGGGGTTTGGCGCTCTTGAGTTCCTTGCTATTGGTGCTTGAAGCAGCCCTCATTCATTACTTTGAAATAGCCGGTGTGCCTTTGGGTTTCGACTTGTTCGGGTACTCGTTTCAAGAAATGTTGACCATTTCTTCAGGTGCAGACAGGCCTTGGCCTTTTGCCATCCTATGTGCATTGATTATTGGGTTGATGTTAGTGTGGGGTAGGGTGGTCATGAATCGGCAAAAACCTATCAAGGTATTGCCACCGCGCATTTCTGTTGTGGTGCTTGGACTGGGTTTAATCTCTATGCCTGTATTGCCCACGCAGATCAATTCGGGAGATTTAGGAAAAGCCTACCTTCAACAAAGAAAGCTTGCTTTTTTTGCAGGCGATTTGCTCAGTCATTCATTTGGAGGTTTATTGAATGGCGCAAACAATTTTGATAAGCGTTCAGCCTACCCGTTCGCTCACGCTGAAACCACCCCCGACACTTTAGGACCCTTGTTCAATCTAAAAGACAAAACGCCTCCGCATTTCGTCTTCATCGTGGTTGAAGGATTAGGACGCAGTTTTTCGGGACTCTCGTCACCTTTGGGGAGTTTCACGCCTTTCTTGGACAGCTTGGCTGAAAAGTCACTCTATTGGGAAAATTTTTTGGCCACTCAAGGGCGTACTTTTGCTGTGCTGCCTAGCGTCTTCGGTTCCCTGCCATTCGCACCTTACGGTGCAAAGGATTTAGGTCATGAGTCGATGCTGAGTCTTTTGAAATCGCAAGGCTATGCACTGCGTTATTTCTCAGGATCCAATTTGGAATTTGACAATCAAGGCGATTATCTGAAGTCAGAAGGCGTCAACAATTTTGTCAGTGAAAAAGACTTTTCAAACGTTCACACACGAGCCACTGAATGGGGCTATGCAGATGCCGATTTGTTTGCCAAAGTGGCAGACGATTTGATACAAGTTCAAGCCCAACCGACGATCTCCATTGTGCAAACCATGAGCATGCACACGCCATTTCAGTTTCCCGGTATAGAGTTGTATCGACGAAAAGCGGATGAACGCATAGCAGTACTCAAAGTTGATGCTAAAAAGCAAGCTACTTATTCAAAATTCCGCGATATTTATGCCAGCATTTTGTATACGGACAGCGCCGTGCAGTCGTTTTTCGAACAATTAATGCAATCACCCAACTGGAATAACACCATCGTAGTGATCACTGGCGATCACAGGTTGCCAGAAATTCCAATGGGTACTCGGTTGGAGCGCTATCACGTACCCCTTTTAATAAGTTCACCCATGTTGAAGCAGGCGCAGTCTTTCAAGTCTGTTTCATCGCATTTCGACATCGCGCCCTCAATCATGGCGATGTTGTCAAAAAAATATGCTTATCAAACACCAACAGTAGTTTCGTGGATGGGACAGGGCTTGGATGTTCAAGTCCCATTTCGTAATGTGCATAAATTGCCACTTAAGCAAACCAAAACTGAACTTAGTGATTTTGTATCCGGTGACTACTATTTGGCACAAGATCGCTTGTTCCGAATTGGAGATGGTTTACAGCCAGAGCCCGTCGAGAATCAAGACATCTTGTCAGAACTCAAAGATGAATTTAGTCAGTTTCGCCACTCATTGACAGCATTAGAGAAGGCAGACAGGCTGACACCGTCTGACAATTTAGCAAATAAAAAGTTGTTTTCTCAAGTTCAGCGATCGCTTGAACCGCATGGGCCTATTCAACACTTTAAAGGTGTCGAGGTCTCTGAGGTTAAAAGTGTTTTGAAGGTTGACGGTTATCTGGAAGTCACTGCCACTTTTGTGAATACCGGCAAGCAGAAAAAGGATGTATTTGTGCCGTTATTGGTGCTCACCGATACGCTGGGACAAGAATTGGGCGAGGTTTCTGGAAAGGCAATCCAATTGCCGGCAGGTCAATCGCAAACGGTCACATTGAACCTCAAATTGGCTCAACCCAGTTTGATCAGTGGCCGTTATTTTTTCTCAGTTGTCGTTTCACACCCAGACACAGGTAAGCCAATTGGTAAGGGGCAATATCATGTGGCCGTTCAAAATTAAATGGGCGCGCTTAGCTTTTTGGGCTTCATTGGCATTGAGTTGTGGACTGCATGTTAGAGCAGAATTAGTTGCACCACCCAGAGCTATTTGGATGTGGGAGGCATCTTCTTTCGCCATGTTGGCGCATCCCGATGTTGCTAGAAACAACATAGCTTTTTTAAAAGCTAAGGGTGTCAACACGATTTATCTCTATGCTGATGAATATCAGGGTTTATCCAAAATATTGACTCAACCGCAGCAATATGCATCCTTGATTAAGCATCTTCACCAACAAGACTTTAAAGTCTATGCCTTGTTAGGTTCTTGGCATCTCAAAACGCACCGATATGTTTTGCCTCAAGAAAGGGGCAAGGCGTTACAGATGTTTCAACGCGTGCTGGACTACAACACAAGTGTTAATGCTTCCGAGCAGTTTGATGGTGTCAATATCGATATTGAGCCCCACATGTTGGATGAATGGGACTCCCAAAAAATCTGGCTACTAGAGCAATGGATAGAACTGAGTCACGAGTTCATGCGCCTTAAGCGTCAATCAAACTTGACCCTGAAAGTGGGGCCGGCCATTCCATTTTGGTTAGACAACATTCCTACAAAGTGGAAAGGTCATTCAAAGCCAACAAGTCAACACCTGCAAGATATTTACGATTATGTGGCACTCATGGATTACAGAGATCGTGCAGACGGTGGTGACGGCATCATCAGTCATGCTGAGAATGAAATGACATACGCAGCGAATATTGGTAAAGAAGTTGTTATTGGCATTGAAACTGGTCCCAATGAAATAAAAAAGGTTAGTTTCAATCACTTAACTGAAATTGACATGAACCGTGAGTTGGCCTTGGTTTACAAAGCGTTTGCTAGTCAACGTGCATTCGCTGGATTCGTAATCCATCATTTCGATACTTATAAACATTGGGTTATGAATCGTTAAGTATTCTTTTTATAGTTTATGAAGCACTTATTGCAAATGAGAATCATTCCTATTTGATGTAGAATTTGAAGTATTCAAACACTTCAAGCGAATCTATATCTCATGTTAAGTAATGAAACGCAGTCATTTTTGGCAGCAACAAGGCCTCAGAACATAACAATTGGCGCAATGCTACTTGCAGGTTCGCTGTCGGTTAGTGCGCAGGCAAGTGAAGTGACGGAGAACTCAGAAAAAACGCTGAAAACCGTGACGGTAAGGGATGCGTTGGACACGCCAACAATATCTAAAGAACATTTACTAGTAAAGAAGACAGGTATTGCAAAAGGTCAGCAGGAATTAAAAGATATTCCTCAAACTGTGACTGTCATGACCGAAAAGCTCATGGACGACCGCAATATGGATGATTTCAGAGAGGTCATGAAGTCAACAGCCGGTGTGACCTTTCAGGCTGGGGAAACAGGTGAAGAAGATGTCCGTATGCGTGGATTTTCTCTAGCGCAAGCAGGCGACATCTATGTCGATGGGATGCGTGATGCACCACTAATTGAGCGAGACATGTTCAACGTGGACAGGGTTGAAGTTCTCAAAGGGTCTGCATCGATGTTGTTTGGAAAAGGTTCAACAGGTGGTGTTGTTAATCAAGTTTCAAAGCAAGCTTTTCTGATGGATCAAAGCGAAGCAAATCTAACCGTTGGCAACGGCAATAGCCGCCGCCTCACTGTAGATTTCAATCTACACACAGATCAATCTGAAGCATTGAGAATCAATGGCGTCTTGCATGAGGCAGACAATTGGGGAGCACAAGTAGACAAAAAAGGAATTGCTTTAGCCTATCGTTGGCACGTCGGTGAGCGCGATGAATACGGCGTTAGTTTGTACCACCTCGAATCAAAGGGACGTCCACTTTACAGTCATCCTTGGCTCCTGAGCGCAGCTTCGGGACCTGCCAACTTAATGCCTGTGCTACCTGCTAACAATTTTTATGGTTTGTCGAGTGACTACTTAAACACAACAACCACACACGCTACCTTTACTCATCTGCATCGTTTTGATTCAAAAACAGAACTCAAAACTACCCTTCGTCATGGGGAATATGAGAGGAATTTACTGGGAACTCAATTAGGATGGGCACCTGGTACCACGTTGTCAAATATCACAGATTCAACAGTATTACGCCGGAATGCACCAAAGTCTAGGCATGGTCGCAGCGAAGTCACTCAACTTCAAACTGACTACACAGATACATTCAATGCACTAGGTTACAAACATGAAGTGATTGCAGGTGGTGATTTTTTCGAAGACAAAGCACTTCGAAATAATGCAGCCACTGCAGGACTGCCTGCATATTCAAATTTGACTACATTGGTGGGAACACCAAACGATGGGGCTACTGTCAACACTGCGCGGACTATTCCTATGAATAATTTCCATGCGCAAACTTTGGGAGTTTACGCACAAGACACGCTCCACTTGAATGCTCAATTTAAATTGGTCGGTGGTTTACGTTTTGATCAGTTTGACGCGAATTACGAGGACACCAGCCAACGAACTTTTTCAATGAAGCAAAGTTTATGGAGTCCTCGAGTTGGGGCAATTTGGCAACCTAACGAGAATTCGAGTTTTTATACATCGTACGGTACGTCATACAACACATCTGCAGATACTTACCAATATGCCGTCAACCTGGGCATTACTGGCACACAAGCTACGCTTGCCAACACACCGCCGGAAAAAAGTCGAAACCTAGAAGTTGGCGCTAAGTTTGATGTGTTTGATCAAAAAGCATTGCTGGGAATAGCTGTATTTCGATCAGAAAAATACAACGAAAGAAATACCGATGTTGACAGTGTTGCCAATCAATTTTTGCTGTCTGGAAAACGTCACGCAACGGGCATGGAGTTTAATTTTGTTGGACGCTTAACGCCGTTATGGGAAGTCTTCTACAACCATACTTGGATTCCGAGCGCCAGTATCGATGAAAGCAACCAAAAACTAAGTGCAACAGGCACAGGTGCTCAAGTCAAAGGTGACCGTCCTGGGTTAACACCGCGTCACAGTGCCAGTATTTGGATGACTTATCTTCTGCCACAACAATGGCGAGTGGGTGCTGGCATCAACTATCGCGGCTCACAAAATCCAGAGGGACAGCGAATTTATACGGCATCGGCATTTGCTACCGCAGACGTCATGGCAGAGCACACTCTCAATGACACTACAACAGTCAAATTCAATATTACCAACCTGACCGACAAACTTTACATTGATCAGCTTTATCGCGGTTTTTATGTACCCGGCACTGGCAGACGTATCGAACTCAGCATGAAAAAACTGTTCTGAGTAGGAGTTCGCATGTTGCTACATCTTCCTAATGTTCTGAGTGAACAAGAACTCAAAAAAGCTCAAAGTTTACTGGGCGATGATGCGCCGTGGCTTGATGGTTTTAGAAGTGCTGGATCGCAAGCTGCAACGCAGAAAAACAATTATCAACTTTCACAAAAGAGTGATCAATCAAAAGAATTGCAGTCGTTGATACTCAATGCTTTGAATCAAGATCTATTATTTTTTTCGGCAACCTTGCCCTTGAAAATATTGCCACCCTTGTTCAATCGATATGGCGGTGATTGCAATTTTTATGGTCCGCATATTGACGGGGCAGTGCTCAAGGTACCTCATTCGGGCGACTGGTTGCGGTCGGATATTTCTTGTACAGTTTTCTTATCAGATCCAAACGCTTATGACGGTGGCGAGTTAACAATTCAAGATACTTATGGCAGTCGAGGCGTCAAGTTTGCAGCAGGTGATGCCGTTATCTATCCTGCTACCAGTGTCCATCAGGTCACGCCTGTCACTCGTGGTGTTCGCATCGCCTCTTTCTTCTGGATTGAAAGTATGGTGCGCTCAGATGATCAACGACGTATCTTGTTTGACTTGGACATGAACCTTTTGAAACTGAGAGAAAAGTACGGTGAAACTGCAGAAGCAACGGCTTTAACGGGCGTCTATCACAACCTACTAAGACAGTGGGCAAGCACCTAATGTTAAATAACCGCAGTCAAAGACACATCAAAGCCGTGGTGGTTTTGATTCATATTGGACTTATTTGGGCTATTGTCCAAAGCACCTCTACACGTTTAATTCCAAAAGCAATTATTGAACCTGTGACTGCTTTTTTTATAGCTGACGTTGTTCAATCAGATGCAATCATTAAACCCACGCTTGAGACCGTAAAGCCACTAACAGCTCAATCGCAACTCCAAGCGAGTGCATTAGACAATTCAAGCTACAAAGTTGAAAGTGTCTCTGCTGCGAATCTAAAGTCGGATAGTTCGATTGTGATTAGCATAAGCTCTCAGTTACCAAACAACAATCTTTCAAAACCAAACATTGAAAGACTTCAAACTATAGAGTTGCCATCTTCAGATGCAGATTACCTTCATAATCCGCCACCCATTTATCCGCGGATGAGTAAGCGTTTAGGAGAACAAGGGACAGTTGTTCTTAGAGTATTGATTGGTGTAAATGGACAGGCTGAAAAAATTGAAATTTTTAAGTCCAGTGGCTTTGATAGGTTGGATCAGGCTGCAATAGAGACCGCGGCTAAATGGCGCTACAAGCCAGGGCAAAGGATGGGGCAAGCTGAAGCCATGTGGTTCAATTTACCCATTCGATTTGAGTTGAATTAACTCAGAAATATGGAAATATGTACCACCCAATCAGCAGTAATTTAATTTCATAGCCATACTACTTCTATACTACTTTGAGTTACCAGTAAGTAGCTAACTCAATGAAATTATTGAGGAAAGTTGTGTTCTGAAGGAGTCTTCACACTGCAGGGGTCACAAGTTCGAAACTTGTACTGCCCACCACAATACAAAATCCTGAAGATTATCAATACCTTAGGTAGTCTTCAGGTTTTCATTTCAATAAGTTCTATCTATGCTTCCCACGGAAGCATTTTTTTCGTCTGTCAATTTCTAGTTTCTTCAGTTTTGATTAAGTAATCCAACAAAATATATTTTGTTTACACAAATAGCTAACCTCACGCTACGTGAGCAATTAAAGTGAGCAACAAATGAAATGGCCTGAAATATCTGAACTTGAAAAAATCGTTCCTTTTCCAGACGGTTGTTCCGGCAAAAGGTTAAGTAGAAAAGACATTCCGCTGTTGATTGACTCAATTAGAAATTGGTATCCAGACATAGCTGTTGGTGGTGCAAGTTGCTACCTCACGCCAGAGTTCTATGAGACTCAAGCCACTTTAGAAGGTGAAGAAGATAAGTCTCTGTTTGTGATGATGATGTGGAAATCTCAGGAGTTAATCGGCTTTATCTCATGGGATTGGGAAGAAGCACCAGAAACTCTTTACGCTAGATTTGGTGTTGTATCACCAACAAGCAGGTCGGCAGGTCTTGGCACATTTGGCCAGAGGTTTGGTGAAGCGCTAGGTCGTGCTATGGGGGCAGGGTTTATTTACTCTATGTGCACATTGAAGATTCCCAATATGCAATTGGCATTTGAGCGTGCAGGATATAAATTGCTGGGTTTTGCACCTGGATACGATCGCGAAGTCGTTGCCCCCGGTGTTGTAAAGAGAGTATTTGAAGCTTATTACGCCAAAATCTTGGTGCCTATGGATGATTTGCATGTTCCAGATAAGAAGAACTTAACGCCCCAAACGCTAGAGCTTTTCACAAAACTATTTCCTGAATTTGTTTCTGAATAAGTTGGTGCAGTTTGCTGCATGATCAGGGCCAAGTCCAATCTGATTGGTTTGTATCTGTCTAATTTACAGATCCCCGGTATTAATAGGGGTCAAAACATTCTTGTCATAGCGCCATGCTCACCAGTTGCAATATGCTCGTGAAAATGCAAAATTCACAATTGCTGTTTATGTTGGTCCAAGTATTCAAGCTGTAGTGCAATGGCTCAAGGTCGAATCAAACGGTTGCAGTCTGCAGCAAAAACTCACGCCTACCCAGAAAAAGCAACTGAACTAACTGTCTGCGCGCTCTGTGATCGCCCCATCCCTGCAGCTTTGCGAGACGCACATCATTTGACGCCCAAATCCAAGGGTGGTGTTGAGACAGTTTTTTTACACCGCGCTTGTCATAAGCAAGTTCATGCTTTGTTCACAGAAACCGAATTGGCCCGCCAATACGCCAGTACACAAGCCCTTCAAGCACATCCTGAAATCGCCAAGTTCATTCAATTGATTCAACGTTTATGGCAAGAACTTTCGCGTGCTCCCCATGACAGGCATCACGAATGGCGCACTCCCACACTGGCCACACTTGGCCTTGCCAATAATGGCCCCCAGGCACGAACCGTTGTGCTCAGGCAAGCGGATGCGCCTACGTGTAACCTGCGTTTCTTCACAGATGCACGTTCTCCGAAATGTGCAGAACTTGTGGCACAACCCATGGCTCAATTGACCTTTTGGAGCAAGCGGCTAAATTGGCAGTTGCGTGTATCTGCGCTAACCACCATCGAGCTAGAAGGCGAGCAAGTCAATGCCGCGTGGGAGCGTATCAAGCAATCGCCCGCTCGTGCGGACTATTTGAGCGCAAACGGTCATCGCCGCGCTATGCTGTCCCCAGATGTTTTGTTGACCCGATTGGTTCCATAAGCTAACTGAATTGCAGTATCGCGCATCGTATTTTTCTAGAAATGAATTTGACATCATTGAGTCATTTCACTGAACAGCCGGTAGCCCCCGATTCGTTTGACATAAGCCAGCAAGTCCGAGAAAAATGGATTGCTGCAAAGTGTGGATGCGTCTCCCACCAAAAGTAATTTGCGCCGAGCACGGGTCATGCCCACGTTCATCCGGCGAATGTCAGAGAGAAATCCAATCTCGCCAAATGGGTTGCTGCGGGTTAAGGAAATGGCAATGATGTCTCTTTCTTGGCCTTGAAACGAATCGACGGTGCCCACACTCAGCTGGCGTTGCAATGACAAATCGTTGAGAACAGCGGTGTCTTCAATGCAATCTCGCAAATAATTGATTTGTGCACGGTAGGGTGCAATCACACCCAGTGTGAGGGGCTTGTTGTGTTTTTCGCTGTGAGCATAAGGTGCTAACAGCTGCTCAAGGCGACGGATGAGCAAGTTGGCTTCGTCGGGGTTGGCTGTCGATCGGCTTTCAGGTATGGCAACCTCCAAAAATCCACAACCAGTGGTATCTATAAACTCGACTGGCAAGTCAGGTGAAAACAGCGAGTCGTATGCCACCAGTCCCGCATGACACACGCTGGGGTGCGCAGTCAATTGGTTGCCGTAAAACCTGTCTGAGCTAAACGCCATGATTTGCGCGTGCATGCGGTATTGAACTTTCAACATGCGTGCGGTGCTTGGCTGCCGTTGAATGCATTTCTCAAAAAGGGTCTCGCGCAAGCCTTCTTGTGCTGCTTTTTCTGATTTGACGGTGGGCGGAAGCTGAAAATGATCGCCTGCCAGAACAACGCGCTGGCCTTTGGCAATGGCAATCCAGCAACCTGGCTCCAAGGCCTGAGCGGCCTCATCAATGAAGACTGTTTCAAAGCTCAGTTGTCGGATGTTGCGATGACTCGCGCCCACCAGCGTACAGGTAATGACCTGCACTGATTCGAGAACGTCTTCAGTGATGAAGCGCTCTAAATCGTCAGCGGCTTGACGCAAGGTCCGCGCTTCCTCCCTTAGCCATTGACGTTGTTGGCGCTCTTCGAAGCCAAAGTCGCGAATGTGCTCATTGGCTGTTTCACGATGTTGCTCAGCCGTTTGACGCATTGCATGCATCTTGCTGTAGCTGGGGTGTGCCATCACACCCGCATCCAGGGTGTGTTTGAGAAGCAGTTCCGATACTCGGCTTGGATTGCCCAAGCGAATGACGTTGACACAGCGCTCGGCTAACTTTTCTGTTAGCAAGTCAACAGCTGTGTTGGAGGGCGCACACACCAGCACACGCCGCTCACGTCGGGTTGTTTCCAAAATAGCCTGCACCAAGGTGGTGGTTTTGCCTGTGCCAGGTGGGCCATGGATGATGGCGACGTCTTGAGCCGTGATTACATGGCGCACAGCGGCCAGCTGTGACTCGTTGAGCATGCTGGGGTAAAAAAGGTCGTCGCTTTTTTGTTCTCGAAAGCCAGCCTGCTTTGCACCCAAAAGCACGTCGCGCAAATGGGCCAAGCGGTTGTCTTGTGCGCCAATGACTGCTGTCACGGCTTGGTTCATCTCGCGGTAGCTCACTTCATCGAAAGTGAGGTCAATCCCGAGGGTACTTCCGTCCTTGACCCAGTCAGGAAGGTTTTCTTTAGTGGTTGTCAGTGTTAGCTTATTGCGCCGCATGCTTGTCACGACGCCGCTAAGCGTGGGCCGATCTGCAGCTGAATGGCCAGAGGCATCGCCAAACAGGCAAGCATTTTTGCCCACCTGAAACAAGTGAAGTTCTTGTCGGTGCGCAGGTCGTTCAAGCTCCAACAACACTTTGCCACCAAAACCGATGTCCTCTTGCGTGATGGTCACGGGATACCAAGTTAAGCCGCGCTTTCGACGCTCTTTGATGCTGGCATCGGCATTTTTAAGTTTGAATTGGGCTTGATCCTCCTTTTGTTCAAGCTGCATGAGCGAACGCACACGGCGCAATTCTTGTTGAACAGCGCTAGGGGAGGTCGGGGTGGGGGCTTGGTCAGTCAATTACTTTGGCTGCGTCATTTGTGGCCGCAGCGGATGAGGGCAGTCCAAACACCCGATCAAAGCACCATGTAAATGAAAAGGTATAGGCTAAAAAGAAAATATTCAAGCCAAGGTTCAAGGCAAACGAGTGCAAATAACTGATCTCAAGCCACCAAGCTGCAATTGGCAGCAGCACTACCAAAAAGCCGATCTCAAAACCAACTGCATGCAGCACACGTCGTCCGAAGCCGCGGCCACGCGTTAGCCTTTTCGCTTCCCAGCGTTCAAACATCGTGTTGTAAGCAAAGTTCCAGCTGACTGCAAAGAGTGACCCGAAAACAGCCAATGCACTTGCACGCTCTAGGCTGCTGTCGCTGAAATTGAAAAAGCCTAGCGTGCCAAACAAGAAAGCAAGGGCCTCGTAAGTGGCAACGTAGGTGACCTTACGTTTGGGGCCTTGCAGGTTCATATTGAGGAAGAATGGGTTTTTGGATGACAAGGGGGTCTTTATAAGATAGCACACGAGCTTACCCATAAAAAAAACGACCCTATCGAGGCGTTCTTCTGCCATAAATCTGTCACATACTTCCATTACCATCGAAATATGGAAGATAAATACGTCATCAAAGCACTCTCTGCCCTGGCTCAGCCCAATCGGCTTCAGATTTTTCGCGCATTGGTTGTGAAAGGTGCCAAGGGCATCACGCCTGCGCTGATCGCACAAGACTTGGGCATACCTGCCAACACACTTTCATTTCATTTGAAAGAGCTCATGAATGCCGATTTGATTTCTCAAGAGCGCAGCGGGCGCAACTTGATTTATCGAGCTCAGTTTGACCGCATGAATGCTGTACTGACGTACTTATCCCAAAACTGTTGTGAAGGGGAGGCTTGCGAAGTCAGCCCTGATGCAATTTGCAAAACCTGTTAAGCGAAGGATCCTAAAGTGACTGAATCAAAACCCTTGAACGTACTTTTTTTATGTACCCATAACTCGGCTCGCAGCATCTTGGCCGAAGCCTTGTTGAATCATTTGGGAAAAGGCAAATTCAAAGCTTACTCCGCAGGCAGTAGCCCTAGAGAAAATCAAACGCCTAACCCCTTGGCCATTGTCACCTTAGAAAAAGCTGGCATTGCAACAGATGGTTTAAGCAGCAAAAGCTGGGACGTTTTTGCAGAGCCAAACGCACCACACATGGATTTGGTCATTACGGTTTGCGACAACGCTGCCGGCGAAGTTTGCCCCTATTGGCCTGGTCAACCTGCTACTGCGCATTGGGGTTATGCCGATCCTTCTGCAGGCACTGGCACAGATGCTGAAAAATTGGAGGCTTTCTCGCAAACCCTGCATCTCATCAAGCGTCGTCTTGAAATTTTTACGAGTCTGCCGACAAGTAGCTTGAACAAATTGACACTGCAAAACACAGCACGCGACTTAGCCGCAAAATGATTCACTGGAAAAGATATTTTTCAGAGCTGGTGGGCACAGCTGCTTTGTTGTGCGCTGTCATCGGCTCGGGCATCATGGCCGAGCAGTTGGCTGACGGCAACACGGCTGTTGCATTACTGGCCAATACGCTGGCCACCGTGTTTGCACTCTATGTGTTGATTGAAACGCTAGGTCCCATCAGTGGCGCGCATTTCAATCCAGTGGTCTCGATGGTCATGGCTTATCGCAAAGACTTAGCGCGTCATCATTTGATGGGTTATGTGATTGCTCAATTGGTGGGTGCTGCAGTGGGTGCTTGGGCGGCGCATGCCATGTTTGAGCTTGACATACTGCAGTGGTCTAGCAAAGTTAGATCCGGTCCTGCGCAATGGTTTGCCGAAGCAGTGGCAACAGCGGGTTTGCTATTTGTCATGTTGCGCTCGCCAGAAGGCAAGGCGTCGTCTTTGGTTGCTTGCTACATCGGGGCCGCTTATTGGTTTACAGCCAGCACTTCTTTTGCCAATCCGGCCGCAGCCTTTGGCCGTATGTTTTCAAACACCTTTGCAGGCATTTATCCGCCAGATGTGCCAGCCTTTGTTGCAGCGCAAATTGTGGGTGGATTTGCGGGTTTGTTACTTCATCGGCTAGTAAGTCAAAAGGATTTACATGGCTAGTCATTCTGATCAGTTGCCCCATCTCGATGCGAATTGCTTCAAGGAATTTGCCACAACCCGATGCGGCGCCTGATTCGCATCCCAAGGTTAAGGAGTTGCGTGATTTGGCTGCTTGGTCAGAGGGCATGGTCTGGTGTTCGCCTGAACGCCACGGCGCCATGACGGGCATCCTGAAAAGTCAGATTGACTGGATACCTTTGTCTGTGGGTGCTGTGCGTCCCACACAGGGTAAGACATTGGCAGTCATGGAAGTGTCGGGTGGTTCTCAGTCTTTCAATGCGGTCAACCAAATGCGCATCTTGGGTCGTTGGATGCGGATGCTCACCATTCCAAACCAAAGTTCAGTGGCCAAAGCGTTTTTGGAGTTTGAGGAAGATGGCCGCATGAAGCCTTCTGCCTATTACGACAGAGTGGTGGATGTGATGGAGGAGTTGGTGAAGTTCACACTGCTTACGCGGGATGCTGCGCCGTATCTGGTCGATCGATACAGCGAGCGCAAGGAATCAGCCGAACAGCTTTCTCAACGAGTTAATCAAAAATCCTGAATCGAAAAGCTTAAAGGTAAGCCCAGTATTCTTCAACAGAAAGGCCAAGCATCCTTCTTGTGAAAAGATGCCTGGCCAAATAATGTTGATCTGACCCCAATATAAAAACTTAGGTACCGATGATGCCGCCGTCTAGTTTGCGGATCACCACGGTGGCAGAGCGGGGGCGGCCAGTGGGCTTTTGATCAGGCCAGTTAGAAATAGCACGCGGGTTGGCGGGGTTGTTTTGCTCGCTGGGTGTTTCGCCAGGGTGTTGAATGTTGACGAACATGGTTTTGCCGTCTGGCGTTTCTGTGACGCCTGTCACTTCGCAGCCTGCCGGACCCACCAAGAACCGACGCGCTTCACCTGTTTGAACGTCGGCTGCCAACATCATGTTATTGCCAAAGTTTTTGAGGTCGCCTTTGCCCATGGCAGAAGTCGACATATCAGTTTGAATCCACATCAGGCCACGGCCGTCTACCCACAAACCATCGGGGCAAGAGAACATGTCGCCCTTGATATTGCCTTTGGCATCGGCGCGGTCCAATGATGGATCGCCGGCCATGATGAAGTGATTCCAGGCAAATGTAGTGCTGTGGAAATCGACATCTTCTTTCCAGCGGATGATGTTGCCTTGTGTGTTGTTGACACGTGGGTTGGCAGCGTCAACCGCTGGTTGCTTGTCGCCGCCGCGGTTGCTGTTGTTTGTGAGGGTGGCGTACACCCAGCCTTGTTTGTCGATGTCAATCCATTCAGGGCGGTCCATTTTGGTTGCGCCCAAGAGATCGCTGGCTTGTCGTGATTTGATCAAGACTTCGCCTTGATCGGCAAAGCCATTGGCTGCTGTCAGCGGGCCTTGGCCGTGCGTCAATGCAATCCACTGGCCTTTGCCATCGGCATTGAATTTGGCCACATACAGTGTGCCGTGGTCTAACAGCGTGGCATTGGCGGCAGCGCCACCAGGTTTGATGGTGTCGCGACTTACAAACTTGTAGATATATTCGAATCGTGCATCTTCACCCATGTACACCACAGCACGGTTGTCTTTGGTGACTGCTACGGTTGCACCTTCGTGTGCACCGCGGCCCATGGCTGTGCGCTTCATGGGCGTGGCGTTGGGGTTCTGAGGGTCGATTTCAACAATCCATCCAAAGCGATTGGGTTCGTTGGGGTTTTTGACAGCATCAAAACGAGCGTCATGCTCGTGCCAGCGATAACCCACGCCACCTTTTCTCAAACCCCAACGACGTTCGTGCGGCGTCTGTGTGTCGCCACCGCTGAAGTAAAAGATGAAGTTTTCTTCTGAGGTAAGGTAAGTGCCCCAAGGTGTGATGCCACTGGCACAATTGTTTAAAGTACCCATGACAACTTTTCCTGAAGGGTCTGCAGCTGTTTTTAACATAGCATGCCCAGCAGCAGGACCACTCAATTCGGTGCGTGTATTGGTGGTAATGCGGCGTGCATATTTAGAAGGGTTGACCACCTCCCACTTGCCGCCTTTGTCTTGTACTTCAATGACAGACACGCCGTGAGCAGCTTGTGACTTGCGAACTTTCTCGGCGCTCCAATTGGCCATGCCATCTTTGAACAGCAAGCCGTGGTCAACGTATTCATGGTTCATGGCCAATAGACCACGCTTAGAGCCATCGAGGGCATAGAAGTGAATGCCGTCGTGGTGCATGCCCATCTGGGCCTCTTGCTCGGCAGCAGAGTTGCTGGCGTCTTCTTTAAATGGATGGTTCTGACCCACAATGCCCACTGGGTCGCCCCACGGGGCAATGACGTGCGCAATGTAGCCTTCTGGCACTGTGATGCTGTCGGCCTTCGAAATGTCCACACTTTTGAAACCCATTTTGGGCCCCATGCTCATGCCCATGGATGCACAACCTGTGAGTGCAGCAGCGCCACCAATGGCGCTCAGCGGCGCTAAAAAGCTACTGGCCAAAGCGCCCAAACCACCGCGCAGAATTTGGCGGCGTGAAGGGTCTGAAACGTCATGAATACTGGGATTGGAAGAGCGGTTGCTGTCTTCCATCAAGGAAAAGTCTTTTGCCATGATTGCGGGCTCGCCTAAAGGTTGATAAAAAGTTGCTTTGTCTTTTTATGCGATTCATTTGACAAGCGTGTGACAAAATTAATGTTGATCTGACCCCAATTATTTTTCCACGATGGTGGCTACAGCTTCCAGTCGCTTAAGGGGATCTTGCTCACTTAGAAGTTGCTGCTTAATGTCTGCCTCCACATCCATGGCTTCTGCATAGCGGTTTGCCAGCCAACCACATTGATCAAGGTGATAGGGCGGGAAGATAGGCAGTTTGTCTATAACGCCTTGCTTTTGTGCATTGGCAATTACTTTGCCCAATCGATCGGCATGCGATTGCAAATGTGAGGGCAAATCAACTTCAGGGTCTTGGGGCAAGTATTTCACTTGACCTTGCCAAACACCTAAGGGGCCTGATACAACAGACTCAAGTTCAAAGCGCAAGCCACCTTGGCACACTACTCGGAAAAAATTGGGCTGCACTTGCACAAATTCGCGGATGTGAGCCAAGCATCCATATTGATGCATCGAGGGCTCTTCGCCAGGCATTTGAACTTCTTTGCCAGAACGCAGCCATGGCACACCAAATGGCGTTTGATTTTGATGGCACCGTTTGATCAGGTCTAAGTAGCGCACTTCAAAAATTTGGAGTTGCAACATGCCGTCTGGAAAAATGCCATGCGTGAGTGGAAAAAGAGGAATGGTATCGGCCATGGTTTGAATACCTTCAATGGATCACAAACGAGTTAGTCGCGCTGGATGGCATCGAGCCACAAATTGTCAATATGGTTGAGCTTGCTTGCATCTAAGTGTTCTAGTTGCTCCCAATATTTGCCAGAAGAGACCATGTAAGCCAGTGATTTTTCTGCAGCCAAAGCACGGTCAACATTGATTGAATTGAGCGCCAAGTTTTGTTGTTCAAGCAAAGCGCTACAAAAATCAACGCCCTGCAAATCTTGCATTGAAACTCGCGGAAACACCAAACGCGAATGCGGCAGTTCAGACAAATTAACCACTGCACAGTTCAGTGCATTGGCAGTGGCCATGAACCTTACCGACTTGGCCTCTAGCGATTGAAGTGTGATGTCGGGCCTTAAAGGATCTGATGTGCCGTGTCCATAAAAATGATTACTCTCGCCTAGTGAGGCCCCATAAATCATGTCGCATCCTAAAAACGCAATCAGGTCTGGTTTTAAGGCACTCAAGGTCCAATAAGCTGTTGTAAAAGCCATGGTGCCGCCTGCATAAACAAAGCCTCCCAATTTGTTTTGCGCGGGTACAAACTCAGTTGCGTCAATCAGTTTTTGATGCGCTTTTAAGGGCGCGGTAGGCAAGCGCTCTGGCAAGAGGTCTTCTGGGTAGACCAGAAAATCCCAGTCGGGGGTAATTTGCCAAGAGTTGTTGATGGCAATTCGGTAGGCGAAAGACGATAAATTCCAGTCTTTGGCCAATACTGCATCAGGTGCGCTGCCAATCACCAAGGCCATCTTGGGCTGCGGTGCCGGTGTGATTTTCTTCACAGTTTCAATGACCTTCTCGACTGTATGTTTTTGAAAATAAAGCACATTTCATCGAGCTTATTTGTGTCCACCGATTTTCACTCAAGATATGTCTTTTTGATGACCACCGAAATATTGTCCATTCACCTTCAACGTGAACTCAGATCCGACCACGCTGGAGAATTGGGCGCGGTATTTATTTACCGTGGCATGATGCAAATTGCCAAATTAAAAAATGACAAATCACTCATTGCGTTTGCCGCTGCACATGGCTTAACAGAGGCCAAGCATTTGGCGGCCATCGAAGACTATTTGCCAGAAGCGCAGCGCAGCATGCTGTTGGTGCCTTGGCGTATTGCTGGCTGGTTAACAGGCGCGCTGCCTGCGCTGTTTGGCAGTCATGCCGCCTATGCAACGGTGGCTTCAGTTGAAACCTTTGTGGATCAGCATTACCAACAGCAAATTGACCATATAGAGCGCCATGGTGGCCACGCGCAACTGCTGGCATTGCTCAAAGAGTGTCAAGCAGACGAGTGCCATCACCGCGACGAAGCCGCAAATTTAGCGGGCCATGCATCGAATTTTTTTGTTCGTGCTTGGTGCTGGTTGGTAGGCATGGGTTCGGCGGGGGCGGTTGTGTTGGCTCGGCGAATCTAAATAAGCTCGGTACGTTCTAAATTCCATTAAAAGCTGATCTCAGCTTGTCAATTGCTCCAAGCTGACAAATTGAAGGGCCCTTTGATGCGTGCACTCCAAAATAACCGGCGGCGCAACACCTGCCTCGTAGGCCTCTTTCCATCGCAATGCACACAGACACCAACGGTTTCCTGCGACCAAGCCCGCAAATCTGTGCTCTGGTCTGGGTGTGATGAGGTCATTGCCTCGCTTCAAAGAAAATTCCAAAAATGCCTGCGTCATCTTGGCGCAAATGACATGGCTGCCATGGTCGTGTGCATCCAGTTTGCAACAGCCGTCTCTGTAATAGCCCGTGAGTGGATCGTAAGAGCAAGGAACGAGCTCTGCGCCCAGTACATTCAATTGAGTTGTCATGGCTTGTTTATGTCTGAACAGTTTAGCCATCAGTATAAGAATTCCCTTAGTCATTGCGTGGAGTTGGGTCGTTAAGGGTGACCCATTTCAATTGACTCGTAGAATTTCTGAGTGTTTGAAAACATCCAATCCATCCTGAAACCCCTGGCCTTCGATGCTATTGGCAGAGGCCTTCAAAACATCACGGGTGCATCTTCTTCTTTGGATGCATTCAAAACGCCCGTGGGCGACCCAGGTCTGTTCGGCCCGCAGTCAGTGGTTTGGAAAGTGCATGCCGATTTTTCGGCCATGATGGTGGGCGGTTTGTCGTCATTGATGATTCAAGCGTTGCACCCTCGGGCTTTGGCAGCTGTTTGGGATCACTCCAACTTTCGGCAGCAGTTAAAGACCAGATTGGGGCGTACCGCTTTATTTGTGGCATCCACCACTTACGGCGGTATCGAAATGGCCAAACAAAGCATTGAGCGAGTAAATGTCATCCATTCCAAAATCGAAGGTGTTGACCTTCAAGGCCAGCCCTACAAAGCCAACGAACCTGATTTGTTGCGGTGGGTGCACCTCGTCGAAACTGTTTCATTTCTCAATGCCTATCAGCATTTGGCCATCAGACCTTTGACCATTCCCGATTGCAATCGTTATGTTTTGGAAATGAACAAAGTAGGGCAGATGCTAGGCGCCACACAATTGCCCGACACTTTGCAGGAGTTACGGCACGCCATCGAGCGCTATGAGCCGGTTTTGTCATTCGATGAGCGAACTCGTGAAACCCTTCAATCGATCGAAAATTATCCTGTCGGCTGCACAGAAAAACCTTTTTTTGGATTGATTCTGAAATCTTCTTTTGACATTGTTCCTGATTGGCTTCTACACAAGTTGCATCAAGTGCCCGATGGTTGTTTGCAAGTCAATGCTCGAAAACTGGCTTTGCAAATCGCATCGCAGCCAGTGCAGTGGATGCTTGATGAGCAAGGTGTTTGCGCTGTTGCAAAAGCCAGAATGGCCTGACCTGTGCTTGGTGTCAAAAAATAGAATACTAATTGTTTAAACAAGGGGCCAATCATGAATGCTCAAGAACGCGATCAACTTTTGAAGTTTTTGGCATCGCTTCGCCAAACGCCTGTGAAAACAAAAGATGCATTGGCAGATAGCATCATTCGAGATGCCTTGGGTCATCAACCCGATGCAATCTATCAATTGGTTCAGCGCAGCATGGCGCTTGAATTGGCCTTAGAAGCTGCTTTGAGCCAAATTAAAGCGCAAGACTCAAAGCCAAACGCCGTTGAAGAAAAACCGACGCCTAGCTCTTGGGGCGCCGGCTTGTTAGCCCAAGCAGGAACCGTTGCAGTAGGCACCACCGTGGGTATTGTCGCGGGAAGCTTCTTGTTGGACAGTATTTTTCCTGATGACGAATAAATAGGGTTAATTGATTTGTGTCAAGGGCGAAGGTTATGATGGGGATCAATTAGGAATGTCGCATGTCCCTCGAATCTCTGAAAATACGAACCAAATTGGCAATTTTGGTGTTGCCATTGTTAATCAGTCTGGGGGCCTTGTCGCTTCACAAAGTATGGGGTTTTTGGGCTGAAAAAAACCACTACGAGCTCAGCGCATTGGTCGTTAACGAAGTTGCCACCATTGGACAGTTGGTTCACGAGTTGCAGTCTGAGCGCGGCATGACGGCTGGTTTTCTGGCTTCAGGCGGCAGCGAAGCCACGGGCAATGCGCTCAAAGCACAGCGCGTCAAAACCGACAACATTCTTGCCCAAGCTACGCAACTGGTTACGCATTTAAAAAGCGTTGCAATAGCTGGTGCCGCAGTCAATCCTGCTGATCAAGGTCTTGCTGCTCTGCGCCAAGCACTCACCGCAAAACGTCAAGAAGTTGATGCCAAAGCATTGGCAGGTGGTGCTGCCATTCAGTGGTATTCCGGTCGCATCAGCGCCCTCATTGACACGATTGACAGTGCTGTTGCCGATGCACCCTCTGTAGAATTTTCTCAGCAAATTCGTGCATACAGCTATTTGGTCAGCTTTAAGGAGTACGCCGGTCGCGAACGTGCTGGGGTCAATGCAACTCTGACGGCCAACAAAGCCATGGCACCAGATGGTCTGGCGCAACTTATCGGCAACGTTGCTCGCCAAGAAAATTTCGAAAAACTGTACCGTCAAACTGCCAATGCCTCTGATGTTCAATCACTGACACAGTCGCTAGACAAGCCTGGTGTCAAGCAGGCCTTGGTCATGCGCATGGAGGTTTTAAAGAAATCGTCCGAAGGCGACTACGGCATCGAGCCGTCAGCCTGGTGGGCAGCCATCTCCGAAAAGATGAACATTCTCAAAGCCCAAGACGATTTGTTGACGCAGGAGCTGAGCCGAAATGCCAGCGAGCTGTCAAGCAAAGCTGCAGCCAGTTTTGCCATGGCCAGCGCTCTGACACTTTTGTTCGGTGCTATCTTCTTAACTTTGACTTACTGGATTACGCGCAGTATCCAAAAGCCCTTGCATTCTTTGCAAAGCTCGATGAATAAAATTGCCGAGAGTTTTGATTTGTCGCACCGCGTGAATGTTCGTGGTTCAGACGAAATCGCGTTAACGTCGGCTGCGTTCAATCGCATGTTGCAAGTTATTTCTGAAGCCCTGGTGGAAGTTAACACCACCATGGAATCTTTGGCGCAAGGCGATTTTTCCAAACCTGTCAAAGCCACCCTCAAAGGTGACATGGACAAGCTGAAATCTTCTGTTAACACCAGTTTGTCTCGCGTAGAAGCCACCATTGCCACCCTCAACAATGTGACGCAGGCTTTGCAAGCCGGTAACTTTGGCTACAACGTTGAAGTCAACGCGCAAGGCGAATATGGCAAGGCCATGAACAACGCTCAGCGTGCCATGTCGTCCCTCAACGTTATGTTGAGCGATATCGGTCAGGTTATGCGCCAACTGGCCAATGGTGATCTCAGCCAACGTGTTGAAGCCATGGGGCAAGGTGATTTGTCTGCCTTGCGCGACAACATCAACACATCTTTAGATGCTTTGGTGAAAGCCATGCACGAGATCAATGTCAATACCCGTCAGTTGGCATTGGCTTCCAGAGAAACCTCCGAAGCCATCAGCCAAATTGCCGATGGTGCTCAAAACCAAACCATGGCCATCAGCCAAGTTGCCGCAGCTGTTAAGCAATCTAGTCAGGCCATTGATGAGGTGTCTAACAACACCGAGATGGCCTCTGAAAAATCGCGTGAATCGGTTGCTCGCGTTCAAGCGGGTGTTGAAAAAATGGCGGCCATGGTGCAAGTGGTCACAGCCATCGCCAACAACTCCGAAAAGATTAGCAAGATCACCAGCGTGATTGAAAAGATTGCCAACAAAACCAATCTTTTGTCATTGAATGCTGCCATTGAAGCCGCCCGTGCAGGCGAGCACGGCAAGGGCTTTGCCGTAGTGGCCGACGAAGTGGGCAAGTTAGCCGTCAGCAGTGCTGCAAGCTCTCAAGAGATTGCGCAATTGGTTCAAGCGGCTTCCAGCGAAACTGCCAAAGCTGTTTTGGCGGTTACCGAAGTGAGCCAAGACATGGCGCAAGTGGGCGAAATCTCTCAAATGACAGACAGCCTGTTGCAGCGCATCTCCGCTTCTTTGGAAGAGCAAGCTTCAGCCATAGAAGAAATCAATGCCAATTTGTCTGGACTTGATCGGATTGCCAATAGCAACGCTGCGGCATCAGAAGAAATGACCGCCAGTGTCATCTCCCTGTCCAACAGCGCCGATGCCACCCGCCGTGAAGTAGCCCGCTTCAAGTTGCAGGCGTAAAAAAATAATTGGGGTCAGATCAACATTAATTTCTAATCAGTGAGGGTAGAGACTGAAGGGGGCTTCCTCATACTGGAGTACCAGAAATCGTTCAGCCCCCTTCAGTCTCTACCCTCACTGATTGACAAAATTAATGTTGATCTGACCCCAATTATTTCCAGCCAAAGAATTTGTAGATTTCATCTTTCTGCGCCTGCGCATCGGCTTCCCCAAGGGCAATCAACTCTTGCGTGTAAGCCGACTCAAACAACAGATAACTGACCAACGCGCTGCCTTGTCCCTGCACCAAGTCGGCATTGGCGCCCAAAGTGCGCAACAAACTTTTGACAGTACTGGGCAACGCATCTGCATGCTTGGCCGCAATGGCATCCAAACGTTGAGAGGGTGCAATCAACAGCAATTGAACGGGCCTTAAATGCGTGGCTTGACGTTTCTCCTCAGGAATCAACTCCAAGGTTTGGTTGATGCGCTGCATTCGCTCTACGTCCACCGCCAATGAATCCAAAAAGATGCTGGACAGCGCATGGCCTGCAATGTGGGCTAAAGAAGGGTATGCGGGTTCTTCGAGTGACTTCTTGGGGGGCTCCAACATTCGGCCAGCACCCACCACCAAAATCTTGCTGGCCCCCAAATGAATGGCGGGTGAAATGGGCGCCGTCTGACGCATCGAACCATCGCCAAAGTACGCATTGCCTTGTGGACCGTCCAGGCGCATGGCCGGAAAAATAAACGGAATGGCCGAACTTGCAAGCAAGTGGTCGTGCGTCAAGTTGCAATGTTGCGCCAAGCGCTGATTGCGAATCCATGGCGTTACAGGGTGTCGGCTGTTGTAAAAAGTAACGTGTTCTCCTGTGCTGTAACTCGACGCAGTAATCGCCAATGCGCGCAAATGACCTTGTTCAAGAAGTTGCGGCAAGCGTTCAAAGTCGATGTGTTGCGCCAACAACTGACTCAAAGGGTCGTTGTTGAGCAGTGATTTAGGGCGAAGTTTTTTCTGCGCAATGAGCCAACCCAAAGAAAGAAGGGACAACCAACGCGCGCCCGATCGAATCATGCCAAGCACATCAGAACGATACACCTGCTCGACCTGAAAGTTGCGCCAAACACTGACCAAGTCATCTAGGGCATCGTCAAACCGGTCTGCGTTGCTGGCCAAAAATGCGGCATTGATGGCACCAGCCGAGGTGCCTGAAATGACGGGGTAGGGGTTGCCTTGTGCAGCACCTGATTCGCGCCGCATGCGGCCAATGGCGGCCAATACGCCGACTTGGTAGGCTGCACGCGCGCCACCACCCGAGAGAATAAGACCAGTTGTTTGAGGCATGGCTACGATGCTATTTGAGATTGTGGCGATGCAAATCAGGGAACACCCGTGATTCATGACGCCTTCGTAACTTGAATAAATATTCAATAAAGGGCGGTTGAAGCTTACACAGTTGGTAAACTCTGGTAATTGCAATCAGGTCTCGTTGACCCATTTGTTTGTCCCCTTATTGCACCTTGATATGAAAACCATATTGTTAGTTGAAGATGAAATTTTGCTTCGAGAGGGCGTTCAAGAAACGCTTGAAGTCAATGGCTATACAGTCATTGGCGCTGCAGATGGCATTGAAGCTTTAGATTGGTTGCAGCAAACAGAGGTTTCATTGGTCATCACCGATTTGGTCATGCCTAACATGAACGGCGTAGAGTTCATTGAAGAACTCCGCGTCAAATATCCCAAATTACCTGTCATTGTGGCTTCTGGCAGCCCAGATTCTGTGCAAAACCGACTGGGTATTTCCAACATTCAAGTGCCTGGTGCTTCGGCCTGTATTACCAAGCCATTCAAGGGCAAAGACTTGGTTGAGTTGGTCAAAAAAGTGTTGTCAGAAGCAGCGCCTGAATAAGCACCTTATGCAACGGCATATGCAACGGCATATGCAGCGCTATATGGAGCGCCATCAGCTTCACTTCATGTTAATGAATGGGTGAAGACTGCGCCAACAAATCATCCACCAAGGACAACAAATCTTCAGCCGTTGCGTTGAACGGATCAAACTCAGGGTGCTTCAGTTGAACGATGGGGTCGTTTTCTGAAATGACCACATGGGCCATCGACCATTCCGGAAATCGACGCGTTTGAATTTCTTCAATGGCCACCAATTCAACATCTTGATGGCGTTTGTCTTTGATGAGTGTGGCATACAGACGGTTAACAGTGCTGCGTTCCCCTTCCAAGATTTGTATGAACAAACCTTGCCCCTGACACAAAACCCCCGTGATGCCTGCCACGCGGTTGTGCACACGAGCCGACGCCAAAATTGACCCTGTCATGGTGGTGGTGATGGCACCCACAGCTCGGCTGATGTACAAAAGGCGAATTAGCATGAGGAATCTCCAGTCACTTCATCCTAACATTGACTTGAAGCTGTATTTCAAACGTGGCCTTGCTTGATCAAGGACTTTCAACAAAAGGGGCATTCAAATGGGGATCTGGATCGAGTTAGGTGTCTTCGCTTTGGTATTTGTGTTTGCCATTCACCAATTTCACGACCTCAAACAAGAGAAGCTCAAACGTGAGCGCAAGCAGGCCGAAGAAGCCCAAAAAGAAAATGGCCCACCACAAGGGTGAGCCATGGACGTGAAGCTTGGCAAATCAATGGTGCTTGGCTTCTTTGGCTTTTTTGAGCAATTTGAGTTGGCGGTTGTTTTCTGAAAATGCCCAAACAATAGCAACCAAAATAAACAGGTCAATGACGACCATCACGTGTGGCATGTATGTCTCCTTGCATGTGTTGTCTGTTGGCGCCTAGGCCTTCAGTTCGGCCTTGGGGTTAGACCTAGTAAAAATTCTAGCCAAATCAAGGCACCCTTGCAAACTTATTCAGCAGTCAAGGAACTCTTATGACGGGTAGTGAACGCGATGCTTTGATGCAGTTTTTACGCGAAATGATTCAAACCAAACCCCGTATTTATGACGAAACGGCCGCCAAACTGATTGCCGATGCCTTCAGCACCCAGCCTTATGCTGCCTATTTGCTCACCCAGCGGGTTTTGCAACTGCAAGCAGCGCAAAAGCCTGAAGCCTCAGCCACAGTCGACTTCAGCGAATTCTTAAGCCCCCAGGCCACCCATTGGGGCGAGGCGGTGGGCGAGGTTCAGCCCTTGGAGCCTTCCAAGCCAACGGGTCCACGCAAAATCTCGATGGAAGAAAAAGGCTTGAAATTCATTGGCCGAAACTCAAAGATCATTTGGTTGGTGATCTTTGCCGCCTTTGCTTTGGTGCTGCTTATTCAATAACGGCCACGCCCACCACAAAGTAGTCGGTGTCACCAAAGCAGGAGGTGGGCAGGCCGCGGTGTTGCTCGTATTGCAACGTCACACGCTTGCCCGCAACGGCGTTGAGTTGTTGAGCCACAGCCTCATCGCGCACGGTGAAAAGGAACTTCTCGGGGGCAGCGCCAGGTATGGCCACCAGCGAGAGTTCACCTTCCCAAGTTTTGCAAATCCAGCCCTTATAAGACACTTTTTGCAAAAAACCAGCGCGCTCTCCTTCGGAGTAGCTCCAAGAAAGAACGGCCCAAATGTAGAGGGCGAAGGCCACAAGCACGCTGAGGATGACAAAGCCCAAGCGGGTGAAGAATTTCTGAAGTGAAGGTGAAGTCATGATTTGATTCTAGCCCCAGGGCACCATGACGTCACCCGAATCCTACTTATTCCAGTTTGATACCGGCTTCTTTCACCACTTTGCCCCATTTGTCCATTTCTGAAACCATCAATTGGCTCAGCGCTTCTGGCGTGGACAAGCTCACCTGAACACCTGCATCAAAAAAAGCTTTTTGATTTTCTGGGTTGTTCATGATTTTGCCAATTTCGGTATTGAGACGACTCACGATGTTGGCGGGTGTGCCAGCAGGGGCCAACATGGCCAACCAAATGGTGGCGTCATAACCTGGCACACCAGCTTCTTGCATGGTGGGCACATTGGGCAACTGGGGGATACGCTTGGCGCTGGTGACGGCCAATGCGTTTAAGCGGCCATTGGGCACTTGGCTGAGTGCATTGGGCACGCCGGCAAAGCTGCTCTCAACCACGCCGGCTACCAAATCTGTGCTGGCCAAGTTGCTGCTGCGATAGGGCACGTGCTTCAGTTGCGTTTTGGTCATGGAGGCAAACATGCCGCCAATTAGGTGTTGCGCACTGCCGTTACCAGAAGACGCATAGTGAATTTTGTCGGGGTTGGCCTTGGCCAAGGCGATGAACTCTTGCACGTTTTTAACGGGCACCTTGGGGTTGGTCAGCAGCACATAAGGAGAGTCCACCAACTTGGTGATGGGTGTGAATCCTTTGATGGGATCGTAGGGAACGTTTTTGTAAATCCAGGGGCTGATGACATGCGTGGAAGACACAATAACCAAGGTATGGCCATCGGGTGCAGACTTGGCCACTTGATCGGTGCCAATCATGGAGCCTGCGCCAGGTTTGTTTTCAATCACGACCGATTGGCCCAAGCTTTCGCCCAACTTGACGCCCAAAATACGCGCCACCACATCGGTAAAACCACCTGGGCCAAAAGGCACAATGATTTTGACGGGTTTGGTGGGATAGGTCTGTGCCAGCGCTTGACCTTGGGTCAATGTAAGTAGTGCAGCCGTGCAAACAATGCTCAAGAGCTTCTTCATAAATTAACCTTTGAAAGTGGGTTCGGGTTGAGAAAAAAAGCTGTGCAGAATTTGGTACACCATGAGGTAATTTTTCTGCTGAAAACTGGCGTGTGAAATGCCCTCCATGATGCTGAACTGTTTGCTGGGGCAAGGCAGCAATTTGAAAAAGTTCAGCAAGTCATCGAGGCTGGCAATGCCGTCGTACTCGCCGCGCATGATGAGCGTTGGCGATTTGACTTGTGTTGGGTCAACCAAGGGCAACTTAGAACACATGTCGACATAAGTGCCGGTGGGCATGGACGAGTCCAAAGTGAGGATGGCATCGGCAAAGGCATCCTTGACAATGTCTTCAGCGCATGCGCCATGGTCGCGGTTAAAAATGCTGTGAACAAACGCACGGTCAATGGGGCGGCTGTTCTTGGCCAAAAATTCGGGCAATTTCTTTTTGCGTTCAGCCAATGTTGGGCTGCCTTCGCCTGTCCACACAAATGCATCCAAAGCCAGTTTTGCAATACGGTCCGGGTGTTGCTGAGCAAACAAAGCTGCTTTGAGGGCACCTGAAGAAATACCGTAAACCATCAGTTTTTGGACGCCCGTGGTTTTGCGAATGTAGTCGCTGCCAGCGGCCAGGTCGTCTGCACCATTGCTGATGTCAAAGTTGATGGGACGGCTTTTATCAGAACGGCCGTAGCCTTCGTTGTCCATGCACCACGTGTCAAATCCACGCTCGGCAAACCAGTCCATCACAGATGAATGAGGACGACCTGGCACAGACAAGTCAAATGTGGGTTGAGACGCCATGGAGGAGCCGTGCACAAACAAAATGGTGCCGGCATGCGGTACGTTTTTGTGGGCAGCTTTGTGCCACAGAAACAATCGAATGTCGCCTTTGTGAGTCCAGTGTTCTGTTCCACCCGACCATTGAACTGTTGTCATGCTGCGGCTCTCCTTGGCTATTTCTAATTTAGATGGGGGCTTTGAGGAAGGTTTCTAGTGCGTGGTGGAATTTGTTGCGAACCACGCCCATCATGGGGTTGTGCGCAATGCCCGAAAGCACCACAAACTGCTTGTCTTTGGTAGGGAGGCGGGTGAAGAAGTCGAGCAAGTCGGGCTCGGCCGCAATGCCGTCGTACTCTCCGCGAATGACCAAGGTGGGGCAGGGAATGTTTTCGGGTTTGACCAGAGGCAGGTTGGCGCACATGTCGACATAGGTGCCGGTAGGTACTTCGCTGACCAAGGGCAACTCGGCAGCGGCAATGGCTTTGGGCACGCTGTCTTCGCTGGAGCCTGGTTTGTCGCGGTTGAACATGCCTTCGTAAAAAGCCAGGTCAACTTTGCGACGGGGGCTGGCACTGTATTCGGGAAGCTTCTTGCGGCGCTGCTCAAGTGTCGGGGCACCAGCGCCCGTGTACACAAGTGCAGAAAGTCCAAGGCGCGCTACGGTATCAGGGTTGGCTTCGGTGTAAACGCAGGCACGCAGTGCACCAGAGGAGGAGCCAAAGATGTTGATCTTTTGAGCGCCTGTTTCTTGCAAGATAAAGGGTACAACGGCGCCTAAGTCTTTGGCCCCTGTGCGCACGTCGCTATTGCCACGGCCAGACCAGCTAGAGCGGCCGTAGCCCTCGTGGTCAACGGTCCAGCAGTCGTAGCCACGCTCGGCAAAATAGTCCATGACTGAGTAGTCTTTGCCGCCTGGAACTTGCAGGTCGTAGGTGTTGCGACCAGAAACGGTGGAGCCATGAACCAACAGCAAAACAGGTTTTGCCGCTTCGCCCGCTTGGGGGGCTGTGGCGCGCTTGCGATAAACATACAAGCGAACGTCTTCGCGGGTGACAAAGTATTCTTGAGACCAGATCACGGTATTGAGCCTTACAGAGAGTAGTTGTTTTAAATGACGAGTCAAAATCATACGACAGACAAGCGCCCCAAGCCTCTCTGACACTACTTTTTAGCTACTGACGGTGTAAGGGCTTCTCACAGGGGCGACCGCCTTCTGCTATGGTTCTGACTCAAAAAATACACCGCTGTCTGACAACTTTGCTCCAAAAAATTGATGGCACGCTTCCAACAAACTGAATTGACACTGGCTGACCCGGTCGCCATGGGTGCCTTGCCGCGAACTTCGGGTGTTTACATTTTCAAAGGGGATGGCAAGTTACCCATTTACATTGGCAAGAGCGTAGACATTCGCAGCCGAGTTCAGGCGCATCTGCGAGCCAAAGATGAAGCTGAAATGATGGCGCAATCTCGGCGTGTTGAGTTCATTGAAACTGCTGGTGAAATTGGAGCCTTGCTTTTAGAGTCGCACCTCATCAAAACACTCAACCCCATTTACAACATCAGGCTGCGAAGGCTGAGAAAACTTTGCAGCATTCAATTGCTTGAACAAGAGGGCGCTTGGGTACCCGAAATTGTGATCGGGCAAGATTTGGGATTAGGACGAGTGGAAGGCTTGTATGGTCTGTTCAGTTCTAGGCATTCAGCGCAAAGTAAATTGCGCGAGCTGGCCGATCAACACAACTTGTGCCAAGCTTTGTTGGGGTTGGAAAAACTCAGTACGCGCGGTTGTTTTGGTTTGCAATTGAAAACCTGCTTGGGCGCCTGTGTGGGAAAAGAGGCGCGTCACGATCATGACCAACGCTTGCTCGATGCTTTGACAGACCTCAAAGTTCATGCTTGGCCCTTTGCAGGTGCCATTGATTTGGTAGAACAAAACCAAGGCTGGGTACAACGCCATCGCCTTCAAGATTGGCGCTATTTAGGTACCTGGTGCTCAAAGTCCGATCAACTGCCAATCGATGTGCAGCAAAGCTTCGACTTAGACACCTACAAAATTTTGGTCAAACCCATCATGCTAGGCACCGCCTTGGTAGAACAATTGGGGTCAGAACAATTGGGGTCAGATCAACATTAATAATGTTGATCTGACCCCAATTGTTTGAAGTGAGGGACAATTGGGACACATCCAGTTCCTCGTTTGGTTTTTTAGCTTATGGCAATTCAATGGTTTCCCGGTCACATGCACCTCACGCGCAAGGCGATTGAGGAGCGCATCAAAGACATTGATGTGGTCATTGAAATGCTGGATGCCAGATTGCCAGGCTCTAGTGCCAACCCCATGTTGGCGCAGCTGATTCAAGGCAAGCCCGGCCTTAAAGTTTTGAGCAAGCAAGACCTGGCTGATTCTGCCCGTACCCAGTTGTGGCTAGACCATTACAACGCCATGCCCAATGTGCGTGCCATTGGCTTGGATACCAGCATGGTGTCGCCCGCCAAGGCATTGATTGATGCGTGCCATCAATTGGCCCCCAACCGAGGCGGCATGGCCAAACCCATGCGTGTGCTCATTTGCGGTATTCCCAATGTGGGCAAGTCGACTTTGATCAATACCCTGAAGGGAAAGCGCGCGGCCAAAACTGGTGACGAGGCGGGCGTGACCAAGCTAGAACAACGCATTACCTTGGCCGACGATTTTTATTTGTACGATACACCAGGCGTGCTCTGGCCTCGCATCATTGTTGAAAAAAGTGGTTACAACTTGGCGGCCAGTGGTGCCATTGGTGTCAATGCCTTTGACGATGAAGAAGTGGCTTTAGAGTTGTTGCATTATTTGATTTCGCATTACCCTGAGGCCTTGGCTGCACGCTACAAAGTTCAGAATGTTGAGGAGCACTCAGACGAAACTTTGCTCGAAGCCATTGCGCGCTACAGAGGCGCAATACAAAGCGGCGGTCGCGTTAACTCGACCAAGGCTGCTGAGATTGTGATTCACGATTTTCGGTCGGCCGCATTGGGCCGGCTAACTTTGGAAACACCCGCAGAATTTGCATCGTGGCTGGCATCAGGCCTTCAAGCAGACGCTGAACGCGCAGCCAAAAAAGACGCGCTGCAAAAAGAGAAGAAAAAAGCCCGAAAAACTAAGAGTTGACCAAGCGCCATGCCAAGAAGGCGCTAAGCACTGCGTTTGCAATGGCTGTGAGTACCACCAAGACAATGCCTAGCGTATTGAGCGGAAAGTTTTGCGCCACATGTGACAAAGCCATGGAAAGCAAATTCAAGGCAACCAATAGCCAAAACAGGGGATTTTTGGGTTGGATAAGTCTGGAGATTTTCATAATACTTGGTGCATGGCTTGCTTAAATAACGAAGCAAACCATGCCAAAGCCTTAATCTGCTTTGAAGCCAGAGGCTTTTACAACAGGGCCCCAGCGCTCTGTATCGCGCTTCATGATGTCGGCCAAATCTTGGGCGCTACCGCCCGTGGGTTCTAAACCAACTTTGAGAAACCGCTCACGCAACTCGGCCTGCGTCAGTGCTTTGTTGGCAGCGGCATTTAACGCATTGATGGTGGCCGCAGGTGTTTTACCCGTTGCATAAAGGCCCAACCAGCCAGCGCCTTCGACATTCTTCAGACCTGACTCCACAAAGGTGGGCACATCCGACAGCAAGGGGCTGCGCTTGGCACCGGATGTGGCCAAAATGCGAATTTTGCCGGCCCGGTGCATTTCGATTTGATCGACCAACGCATCGATGCCAGAGGTAACTTGGTTGCCAGCAATGGCGTTCATGAGAGGGGCACCGCCGTTGAAAGGCACATGCACCATGTTGAGGTTTGCGCCGGTGCTCATCATGACGCCGAAGAAATGGGGCAAGCTACCGGGTGCAGGACTGCCGAAATTGGCTTGAGTAGGATTTGACTTCATCCAGTTGATGAGATCAGGCACTGTTTTGGCAGGATGTGCCGCATTGACAGCCATGCTGAACTGGAACGTGGCAATTTGAGCCACAGGTGCAAAGTCGGTGCTGGGGTTGTAAGGCAGTTTGCTAAAAACCAGGGGTGCCAAAACAGGTACCACCACAGGCGTCAGCAACAGGGTGCTGCCATCAGGGGCTGCATTTTTAAGGGCTTCTGCAGCAATTCGACCGCCTGCACCGGGTTTGTTTTCGACAATGACGGGCTGTTTGAGATCGGCGGCCATGCGCTCGCCAATGAGGCGTGCTGCTAAATCGGCTGAGCCACCAGGTGGAAAGCCCACCAAAATTTTGATGGGCTTGTCGACTTGCGCATGGGCCAGGCCCAAGGCCAAAGTGGTGACGAGTGCAACGCCAGTATGTTTTAGCCAGTTTTTCATGAATCTATCCTCCGTAAGATGCCTAGGATAATTCAAGTCAGGCCACCCCAGCACTGGGGCTTACGCGAGAATTTAAGACTTCACCAGCAGCACAGGTGTTTTGGAGGTGCCAACGACGCGTTGGGCCACAGAACCAATGACGGTATCTGCCCAAGACGAGCGACCTTTGGTTCCCATGATGATCATGTCAAATTTGCCCGCCTGAGCTTCTTTGATAATTTGCTCGCTGGGATGACCATAGCGAATGGCCATGTCGTGCGGCAATTTTGTTTTGTTCAGGTACTTCACAGCCCATGCTAGATTCTTGTCTGCACCTTCGCGCAGGTAATCTTCGACGGATCCTTTTTGGGTGTATTTTTTGAACAAACGCAGTGAACTGTCGTCTTGAACTGTGATCAATGTGATGTGACTTTCTTTGCCGATGCTTGTGAACAATCTAGCAGCATATTTCACAGCGCCTTCAGAAGCTTTTGAGCCATCGGTTGCAACCAGTAATTTCATAGAAACCTTTCAAAGTGATGTTTAATCTTAGACAGATGATTTTTGAAAGACTTGATCCGGATCAAGTTTTGTAGCTTTTCAAAGGAAAAAGATGACAGACAAAAAAGTAGCCTTGGTAACAGGTTCAGCAACAGGCGTGGGTGCAGCAACTGCCCTTGGTTTGGCGCAGCGAGGCTACAACCTGGTCATCAACTATTCCAAAAGTGAAGCTGAGGCCTTGGCCTCTGAGGCGGCTTGTCGCGCTGCAGGTGCCGACATACTGCTGTTCAAAGGCGATGTGTCTGACGATCAAGCATGCAAAGACATGGTTGCAGCCACATTGTCTAAATGGCAACGCTTAGATGCATTGGTCAACAATGCAGGTATCACCACTTTTTCAGGTGGTGCTAATTGGGATGCCTTAGACGCTGACATTTTTCAGCGCATTTTTGAAGTCAATGTTTTGGGTACTTTTCAGATGGTTCGCGCATGCGTGTCGCACCTCAAATCAACACAAGGCTGCATTGTCAATGTGTCATCGGTGGCAGGCGCGTTGGGCATTGGTTCTAGCGTGCCCTACATTGCCTCCAAAGGCGCAATGAACGCCATGACACTTCATCTGGCACGCACACTGGCACCCGAGGTGCGAGTGAATGCAGTCTGTCCGGGCATGATCACCACGCGGTGGTTTGTCGACGGGGTGGGTCAAGAAAATTTTGAAAAACTCAAAACGCAGTACGAACAAACCACACCGCTTGCGCGTGCCTGCACAGCAGAGGATGTGGCTGAGGCGATCATTTGGTTGGTCCATGGTGCGCGCACTGTGACGGGCGAAACCATCTTGCTAGATTCTGGCTTGCACCTTGGCAAAGCTGTGACGGTGCCCGCTCGCAAAGCAAGCTAATTGAAGAATCTATTGAGGCTGCAAATGACTACGGGCCCATAAAGGGCCCGTAAAGATGTCTTGTTCAGGTTATTTGTCTAGCTTGATACCAGTTTCCTGAACGATGTTGTTCCATCGAGACTGGATGCGTTTTTGCCAAGCTTGAGTTTCTTCTAAGTTCATGTCGAAGTAAACACCGCCAGCGGCTTTGACTTTGTCCATGACATCAGGATGATTGGCGGCTTTCACAATGGCTGCATTCAGCCTGCGCTGAACGGCTACAGGTGTACCTGTGGGCACCGCATAGACCGTGTAGCTTTGCAGCTCTAAGTCTTTCAAGCCTTGCTCTTCCATGGTGGGCACATTGGGTAACAGTGGCAAACGGTTGGCACCAAAAACACCGAGTGGAATTAATTTGCCGCTGTTGATGAACGGTGCAACCTCGCTATAAAAAGCAGAGACCAACTGAACTTGGCCAGAGGCTGCATCGGTCATGGCGGGAACGTTGGCTTTGTAGGGCACGTACTGAATCTTGGTGCCTGTGCGAACCGCAAATGCTGCGCACACAAAGTGACCAATGGTGGCAGTGCCACTGCCACCGCAGTCGAGGCTGGTGTTTTTGGATTTCATGTGTGCGACCAACTCGGCCACATTTTTAACGCCCAATTGCGCATTGACCATGAGGATGGGGTAGCCCGCAATGGTGAGCCCCACTGCTGAAAAATCTTTGACCGGGTCGTAGCGAACAGGAATGCCCAGTTGCCCAATGAGGCCCAGTTCATTTTGACTGCCCATGAAAAGTGTGTGTCCGTCGGGGTCGGCTTTGGCGGCTGCATCGCCTGCAATGGCGCCGGAAGCACCGGGTTTGTTTTCCACCATGATGGGTTGCCCCAACTCCGCTTGAAGATGAGGTTGGTGTCTTCTGGCATAAATGTCCACCACGCCACCAGGGGCAGCTGAAGTGATCAGTTTGATGGGTTTGGTCGGCCAACTTTGTGCGGACACATGCAATGCACATGTGCTAATGGCCAGCAAACCTATTTGGCGAATGAAGGGTGAAAACTGCATGAATTCTCCAAACCTGAATGATCATCCACTGGCGCTGATGCGCCGTGGATGTGTTTTGCAATTTGATTATTCTTTGACAGAACCCGTCATGCCAGACACGTAGTACTCAACAAAGAATGAATAGATAAAGGCCACAGGCAAGGAGCCAAACAGCGCACCCGCCATCAAAGCACCCCAGTGGTAAACATCACCTTCGACCAGTTCGGTGACCACACCCACAGGAACTGTTTTGACCTCGCTAGACGACACAAAGGTGAGCGCGTAAATGAACTCATTCCATGACAAGGTGAACGCGAAGATACCGGCAGAAATAAGGCCAGGCACTGACAAGGGCAAAATGATTTTGACCAAAATTTCCCAGCGGTTGGCACCGTCAATCATGGCGCATTCTTCAAGCTCGAAGGGGATGGAGCGGAAGTAACCCATCAAGAGCCAAGTGCAGAAGGGCACCAAGAACGTGGGGTAGGTCAGGATGAGTGCCAGGCGTGTGTCGAACAAGCCCAACTGAAACACCACAGATGCCAATGGAATGAACAAAATAGAGGGCGGAACCAGGTAAGCCAAGAAGATGGCCAAACCTGTGTGCTTGGCGCCTTTGAAGCGCAAACGTTCAATGGCGTAGGCCGCTAAAACAGAGGCAAACAAAGAGAAGAAAGTGGCCGTGACAGACACCACCACTGTGTTCCACATCCATTGCGGGTAAGCAGTTCTGAAGAGCAGTTTTTCAACGTGTGCCAACGTAGGCGCAATGATCCAAAAGGGATTGCCATCGCGCGAGAGCAGTTCGTTGTCTGGCTTGAAAGCTGTGATGCCCATCCAATAAAACGGAAAGAGCAAGACGAACAAAAAGATCAGCAGTGGTAAGTAGATTTTGAAAAACTTGGTGGCATTGCTGTCCAAATAGGACATGCCCACGTTTTCTTGTGTGTCTTTGCTCATTTGTCGCTGCCGCCTTGTTGCCATGTGCGGCGTTGAAGTCCGAAGTAACTGAAAAGAATGGCAGCCAGCAAGAAGGGCACCATGGCGATGGCAATGGCCGCGCCTTCACCCAATGCGCCGCCTGGAATGGCGCGCTGGAATGAGAGGGTGGCCATGAGGTGCGTTGCATTGAGCGGGCCGCCGCGAGTCAGCACGTAAATCAGTTGGAAGTCTGTGAAGGTAAACAGCACAGAGAAGGTCATGGTGACCGCAATGATGGGGGTTAGCAATGGCAAGGTAACGTGCCAGAACTGCTGCCAAGGCGTAGCGCCATCGATGGCAGACGCCTCATAGTAAGAGGGAGAGATGGTCTGTAAACCAGCCAACAAAGTAATGGCCACAAAAGGCACACCGCGCCAAACGTTGGCGGCCAAGGTGGACAAGCGGGCATTCCAGGGTGAGCCTAAGAAGTCGATGTAGCCGTCAATCCAGCCCATTTTGACCAGTGCCCAACTGATGATAGAAAACTGCGAGTCAAAAATCCACCAGAAGGCGATGGCCGACAAGGCCGTAGGAACAATGTAGGGCAGCAAAATGACTGCACGAAAAAACGACTTGAAGCGCAAATTTTTGTTCAACAACAAAGCCAGCCAAAGCCCCAAGAAAAACTTGAGCACGCTGGCCACCGTGGTGTAGAACATGGTGTTGAACAGTGCCAATTGCGTAACGCTGTCGGACAACAAAAAGATATAGTTTTCGAAACCAATCCACTGGCCACCACGGCCAATCTTGGTGTCTGTAAAACCAAGCCAAACACCCAAGCCGAGAGGGTAGGTCAGAAACAGCAACAGCAACAGCGCTGCTGGCATCATGAAGATCAGGCCGAGCACATTGCGGCTGTTCTGAATTCTCTCGAGCAAGGGTGTCATGGGTTCTTTTCAGTTAAGAGCAAAGATCAAACTTTGTAGTAACGCTCGGCACGTTTTTGTGCGCGTTCTGCAGCTTCTTTCGGTGTTTTAGAACCGCTAGCAGCTTCAGCCACCATGTTGACCACAATGAAGTCGGCACCTGCGCCGGCAGAGGCGTAGCCCAGCTTGCCTGCATAACCTGCGGGACGCATGTTTTTGACAGGGTCGCGGTAGGCTGTGTGCTTGGGATCGGACGTCCAGATGGCGCCTTTTGTGTAAGCGTCAAGTGGCGGTGCAATGTAGCCACCCGCCGCTGTCTGCCATGGGTCAAACTGCTCTTTTTCCATCATGAAGCGCAAGAACTCTTTGGCTGCATTGGGGAACTTGGTGTACTTCATGATCATTTGATTGAAGAACAAGTGTGATTCTGTGGGCGTGCCAACGGGGCCAACAGGGTAGGGCGCGTGCTGCACGTCTGCATTCAATGCGCGCACTTTTTCATCGGGAGATGTTTTGGTGGCGTAGTAAATGGAAATGCCGTTGTTGGTCAAGCTAATTTGTCCATCCAAGAACGCTTTGTTGTTGTTGGGGTCAAGCCAAGACAAAGTGCCAGGGATGAACGTGGCGTACATTTCTTTGGCGTACTCCAAAGCCTTGATGGTTTCTGGGCTGTCGATCACCACCTTGTTGTTGGAATCGACCATTTTGCCGCCGAAGGCCCACAAGAGCCAGTTGCACCAGAGGCCGTCACCAGTGGCGTTGCCCAAGGCAAAACCTGCAGGCGTACCTTTTTCTTTGAGAGCTTTGAGCAACTTCAAGAAGCCGTCTGTGTCTTTGGGGAATGAGTCAAAACCAGCAGCTTTGACTTGGCTTTGGCGGTAAACCAACATAGCGCCTGCTGCACCCAGTGGCACACCAATCCATTTTTTGCCATCGGGCTTGAGGTAGGCGTGGCAAGCAGGGAAGAAGCCGCCGTATTTTTTGCCCAAGTATTCGCACAGGTCTGTGACGTCCAGCAATTTTTCTGGGTACAGATTGGCGTCGTCGTTGGTCGACAAAATGATGTCGGGGCCAGCGCCTGTGTTGGCGGCTACAGCTGCCTTGGGGCGAACGTCTTCCCAGCCTTCGTTGTCAACGCGAACTTCAACACCAGTGGCTTCTGTGAATTTCTTCACATTGGCCATGTAGGCATCGATGTCGCCTTGCACAAATCGGCTCCAGCGCAGAACGCGCAGCTTGGCACCTTTTTCGGGCTTGAAGCTGAGGTTTTGCGCTTGGACTGCCGGGCTGACAGCCATGGCGCCCATGCCAAGGGTGGTGGTAGCTGCCGCAGCGCCGGCCGAGCTTTCCAGAAAGTCGCGTCGATTCAGTTTTGTCATGAAATGTCTCCTGTTGTGAGTGGTTAGCGACGAGAAAGAAACGAGAAATGTTTTGAATTAACCTACCAAACGGTTGCCAGTGGCTGCGTCAAAGACGTGGGCCCTCTGCATATCGGGTTGCAAATTGATGGTGCTGCCCAATTGGAATTCGTGACGTTCGCGGAACACGGCCGAAAATTCAACGCCTTCGTGACGGCAGGCCACAAAAGTGTCCATACCAGTCGGTTCCATCACGGCCACTTGGGCGGTAATGCCGCCACTGTCGGCTAAGCTGAGGTGTTCTGGTCGTGTGCCAAACACAACGGGTTGACCGTGTTGACCTTTGACGGGATGCGGTAAATTGAGTTTGAGCCCATCGTGCAACTCAACTTGGCACTGACCCGCATTGACAAGCAACTTGCCAGGCAAGAAGTTCATGGCAGGTGAGCCAATAAAACCCGCCACAAATTGATTGGCAGGAAAGTCGTAAAGCTCGAGGGGGGAGCCTGTTTGCTCGATACGGCCATCGCGCATGACCACAATTTGATCGCCCATGGTCATGGCTTCAATTTGATCGTGAGTGACGTAAATGGAGGTGGTTTGCAAACGTTGATGCAACTCTTTGATTTCGCTGCGCATGGCAACGCGCAATTTGGCGTCTAGATTGGAAAGTGGTTCGTCAAACAAAAACACCTGAGGATCGCGAACAATGGCGCGGCCCATGGCGACTCGCTGACGCTGTCCACCGGACAACTGGCGAGGGTATCGGTCTAGGAGGGACCCCAAAGCCAAAATGTCGGCTGCACGAGCCACCTTTTTGTCAATCTCTTCTTGGGGGCGTTTGGCCAGTGTGAGCGAAAAAGCCATGTTCTCACCCACAGTCATGTGAGGGTAGAGAGCATAGTTTTGAAACACCATGGCAATGTCTCGTGCTTTGGGAGGCAGGTCGTTGACGATGTTGTTGCCAATGTGAATTTGACCATCACTGACTTCTTCCAAGCCGGCAATCATGCGCAGCAGTGTGGACTTGCCACAACCTGAAGGTCCAACAAGCACAGTGAAAGAACCGTCTTTGATTTCAATGTCAACGCCGTGAAGGATGGGAACTTCGCCAAAATTCTTTTTGACGGATCGGATCGATACACTGGCCATTAGAAAATCCCTAGAAAATGCATGCTTGCAAACAACTGAACAGTTACAGTTCACTCAAACTAAGTGTCAGTATCACACTCTTGGTGTTAATTTCTTATCCAAGGTAACCCTAATTGGTCAGACCAAATCCTCTTTCAACCCTTAACGATTTTTCACAACATGAATGAACAACTCCACGCCGTCCAAACCAGCTTGAGCCTGACCCTGGCCAATGCCATCTTGAACGAGTGCCTGGCTGTCCGTCAGAAGGAGGGACTTTTGCCATTGGCGGTTGCAGTATTGGATGCTGGTGGCCAATTGGTGGCATTTCAGCGTGAAGATGGCTGCGGCATTTTGCGATACGACATCGCATTTGGCAAAGCTTGGGCTGCATTGGGCATGGGCATGTCGACCCGTCTCATACGCGACAGGTTGGCCAATCGGCCTGCATTTCAAGGTGCTTTGTCTGCGGCCTCAGACGGGCGTTTCATTCCAGTGCCGGGCGGCGTCTTGATCTTGAATGCGCAGTCCGTTGTCATTGGTGCGGTTGGCGTTAGCGGCGATGCATCAGACCGCGATGAGTTCTGCGCCATTCACGCCATTCAACATGTGGGGCTGTGTTGTGAGCCCTCTTCACACCAGTCCGAATGGCGGAACGCTGGCTTGTAAAGGTTTGCCGCGTGGACTTATGATGATTCGAGACCTCCACTTTGTTGGCAATGCTTGCCAACAAAAGAGGCCCTATAGGATTTAAAAAGGGAGACAAGGTGTTTAAATTACTTCAAGTCAAACGTCGCACAGCCATCACGGCGCTGTCCTTACTTGGACTCACAATGGCTGCGCCTTTGAGTCTGCAAGCACAAACCAATTTCCCAACCAAAACCATTCGCTTGATTGTGCCTTTTCCAGCGGGCGGTCCGACGGATATTTTTGCCCGTCAATACGCCATCGGTTTGTCGCGCGTCTTAAATCAGAGCGTCATTGTTGACAACAAAGCCGGCGCCAGTGGTGCCATTGGTTCCTTGGAGGTTAAGCGCAGCCAACCTGACGGACACACCTTGTTGTTTGGTACTGCCTCCAACTTGGCGCTTTACAACTTGATGGCCCTTAAACCGCAATACGATTACCTCAAAGACTTCACCACTGTTGCCGTGGTGGGCGGCTCGGCGGTGGTTTTCATGGCCAACAAAGAGTCACCACAAACGCTGAAAGCGCTGATCGACCAAGCCAAAGCCAACCCCACAAAGTTCCGTTATGGTTCACCCGGGCAAGGCACTTATTTGCACTTGTCAATGGAACGCTTTTTGTTGGAGTCGGGCGCCAAAATTGAACACATTCCTTACAAGGGAAGCGGCCAAGCAAAACCAGCATTGCTGGGTGGACAAACTGAAACCATGGTCGATGCCTTGGGTTCTGCTTTGCCATTGCATCAGGGCGGACAAGCCAAAATTTTGGCCATCGCTTCCAACAAGCGATCGAGCTTGGCACCGGATGTGCCTACAGTGAACGAAGCCTTGGGCATCAAAAACTTTGAGGCTGTGTTGTGGAATGGCATTGCGGCGCCTGCGGGCACGCCCAAGACCATCATTGACCTGTTGGCTGCTGCCACTGCCAAAGTTTTGAAAGATCCGGTATTGGTTGATCAATTGAATAAATTGGCAATGGAGCCCACAGACTCCACACCAGAGTCGGCCACCGAATTCATCAAAGAAGAGATGGCACGTTGGAGGCCTGTCATTGAAAAAACAGGCTTGCGGATTGAATGATGATTGCGCCGCGCATTGCATTGATTCACGCAACCCCATTGGCCATCGAGCCCGTCAATGCGTCATTTCAAAAGCTGTGGCCTCAAGCCAAACTGCAAAATATTTTGGATGACAGTTTGTCACGCGATCTGGCAGTCGATGGTCATTTAACAGCCAACATGATTGAGCGATTCATCGACTTGGCGCAATATGCAAAAAGGGCAGGTTGTCAGGGTATTTTGTTCACTTGCTCTGCCTTTGGTGAAGCCATTGAGGCGGCTGGCAAAGCTGTGGGTATTCCCACGCTCAAGCCCAATGAGGCCATGTTTCAAGATGCATTGCACCTTGCGTTGAAAGCACGGCCCACATCTTCTGCCGATCTCAACATTGGTTTGGTGGCAACGTTTGCCGCCTCGATCGATTCGATGCGCGAAGAGTTCAACGTCTTGACGCGGGGACTGCTTCGCAAGGTCAACTTGCATGGGGTGCATGTGCCGCATGCCATGGACGCATTGGCCAAAGGAAAAGCAGACGATCATCACCAACGCATTGCCAGCGCCATTGAACAAATGCCTGTTTGTGATGTCATCATGTTGGCCCAGTTTTCGATGGCAGCTGCACAGCCTTTGGCGCAATCCAAATCGACAGTGCCAATTTTGACCAGCCCCGATTGTGCGGTAATGGCCATTCAACAACGGATGAAAAATGTCTGAATTCAGAGTCAGTGCTTCCCAGTTGGCATCCTTTATTGCCAGCGCCATGTCTTCTCTTGGCATTCCCAATCAAGATGCGCTGATCATTGGTGAATTGATGGCCGAAGCAGACATGCAAGGCTCTGATGGTCATGGCGTCATTCGACTTGCCCCTTACGTCAAGCGAATCTTGGCGGGTGGCCTGAACCTTCAACCCAACATCAAGGTGGTGCAAGAGCGTACCGCCATGGCCTTGATCGATGGCGACAATGGCATGGGTCATTTGGTCATGAAGCAAGCCACCGAGCTGGCCATTCAAAAAGCCAAATCTTCAGGCATTGCTTGGGTGGGCAGTCGGCTTAGCAATCATGCTGGCCCTGCATCTCTGTATGCCCGTATGGCGCTCAAGCACGACATGATTGGTTTGTACTTTGCAGTTGGCAATGCCAACCACTTGCCTCCTTGGGGTGGCTTGGACATGTTGTTGTCAACCAACCCCATTGCGGCTGCCATTCCCAGTTTGAATGAAGCGCCTATTGTGTTGGACATGGCCACAACGGTGGCTGCTTATGGCAAAGTCAAAGCCAAAGCGCAACGCGGCGAAATGATGCCCGAGGGCTGGATGATTGATCGTCAAGGTAAGCCCTTGCTAGACCCCACCAAGAGCGACGAAGGATTTTTGTTGCCCATTGGCGGATACAAAGGTTATGGTCTGTCCTTGATTGTCGGCATTTTGGCTGGCACTTTGAATGGTGCGGCCATGGGCAGTCAAGTGATTGATTTCAACAAAGACTTCAGTACTACCACCAACACAGGCCAAGCTATTGCGGTCATCGACCCAGCCGCATTTGGCGACATTGTCGAATTCAAACAAAATGTTGATCGCCTGATTGGTGAGCTTCGCAACGCGGAACGTATGCCTGGTGTTGAGCGCATTTGGCTACCAGGCGAGCAAAGCCATCGCAAACGGTTGGCACATGAGAAGCAGGGTGTATTGTTGGCGCCAAGTTTGGTCAAGCAATTGCATGAATTGGCGGCACAATTGGGGGTCAGCCCGCTGAGCCCTCTCAACTCCCTTAGCCCCCTTTAATCAAAACCGAAAGAGATTGTGATGAGTCAACTTACTGCATGGACAAAGCCTACGAGCTTGCGTGTTGGTTTGAAGTATTTCAGCGCATTGCTGTTGAGTTTTTCATCACTTGTTGCGATTCCTGCTTTTGCTCAGTCCAGCGGCTATCCACAAAAGCCGATCAAACTCATTGTTCCCTTGGCAGCTGGAAGTGCAGTCGACAATGCAGCCCGTATCGTGATGCAAAAAGTTGCTACCAGTTTGGGCACGGGCATTGCTATTGAAAATCAGGCGGGTGCCGCAGGTTTAATTGGAGCTGACAGAGTCGCCAAGTCAGCCCCCGATGGTTACACCCTCGGTGGATTCAACGACAGCATCATGACCATGCTGCCAAACCTACAAGCCAAAATGCCTTGGGACATTCAAAAAGATTTTGAACCGATCTCTTTGGTGGCCACAGTAGAGTGGGGGCTTGTTGTTCCCTCAGATTCTGGCATTCGCACCGCTGCCGATTTGATTGCAGCTGCCAAAAAAGCTCCTGGCCAAATCAACTACGGTTCGGGTGGCAATGGCAGTCCGCAGCACATTGCCATGGCATTGTTTTCATCCCAGGCAGGCGTTCAATTGACGCATGTTCCATACAAGGGCGCTACGCAAGCAGCTGTGGGTGTCGCAGGTCATGAAGTTCAAGTAGCGTTTCAAGGCATTGCAACAGTCAGCTCATTGATCAAAGCTGGAAAATTGCGCCTGATTGCGGTCACAACACCCAAGCGCTTGCCACAATTTCCCGATGTGCCCACGGTGTCAGAGTCTGGTTTGAGTGGGTTTGAATTCAATTCTTGGTTTGCCATGATGGCGCCTGCGGGCACGCCGAAACCCGTCCTTCAAAAGTTGCACGCAGAAATTGTCAAAGCCATTGCAGATCCTGCCGTTAAAGAACAATTGTTTGGCCTCGGCCTCAGCCCAAGGGGCACCAGTCCTGACGAGTTGGCCACTGATTTGAAAATACAATTTGCCAAGTACGGCAACTTGATCAAACAGGCCAACATCACAGTTGAGTGATCAGCCAATAGGTTTAAATAGGCCGATCTTGTAAAGATCGAAGTTGCTGGCGTGAGGCAGTACCGTTTTGACATCGGTTTGACTGACGCCAAACCATGCTGCCAACTCTGCGCCCAATTGGTCCACCGATGTACTGGGCAGCAAACGGCCACTGCCAACCTGCTGGTTGTGTGTGAGGCCTATTTCAGGTGCAAGACCTAAGAACTGCCCACCGGCTACGCCGCCACCCATCACAAAGTGATGACTGCCCCAGCCATGGTCAGAGCCGTCGCCATTGGAGGTAAGGGTTCGCCCAAAATCGGATGCTGTGAAGGTGGTCACCTGCGGCCCTCTGCCAAGAGTGGTCATTGCATCGTCAAACTCTTTCATGGCCGTACTGAGTTTTTGCAGAAGAGCAGGATGCTGCGCGGGTAAAAAGTCGTGCAAGTCAAAGCCGCCCATGCCCACCATGAAAACTTGTCGTTTGATACCAAAGGTGGCTTGCTGCTCGATCATGCGTGCAACCATTTTGAGCTGTGCTGAAAGGCTGTTGCTGGCAGCACTGGGAAACAGGGCATTCATCGAGGCAGAGGGGGTTGTGCCAATGGCACCCACAATGCCATCGTAGGTTTCTAATGCACGTTTGGCGACAGCGGTGTAGTCGTTGGCCATGGCAAAACTGCTGTTTTGCGTCATCAAGTTTTGCAAGGCCGTGGCGCAAGCCGAAGACCCAAACAAGGACTTGTTTTTGATGGCATTGACAGTGGTGGCCCCTGACGAACTCATTTGATATGAGATGGCTTGTTGACCCGCCAGAAAGAGTGCGTTGCCGTTGACCGAAATACAGGTCAGGCTGGACCGGTTGTTGTTGCTCATCAACAAATCGGCTGCGCGTCCCCCCCAGCCCGTTGCACCGCCTTCTGCCTGAAAGGACGATTGCCAATAAGCTTGTTGGTCATTGTGCGAAAACAATTTGGGTGGCAATGGCACCGATCTGTTGTCGTATTGCAGACGACTGGTTGGAACAACCAAGGGGCCAACATTGAGCAAGATAGACGCACGCTTGCTTTCAAACAAAGCCTTCAAGGCTGACATCTCGGGGTTGAGCGCCATTTGCCTGCCACCACTCAAGGCGGTGCTAAGCGCTGTCCCAGCGAGAGCATCGCGGCCTATGGCGATGCCATCGTAAATGCTGCCAGCAACAGGTGTTCCTCTTCGAATATTGAAGTAGTTGCTGTGCGTTGGCAGGTCGTAAGGGATCACGGTGTTGTAGTGATCGTTTGCGCCAAATAGAAAAATACACACCAAGGCTTTGTAATCGTTGGCTGTTTGCGCAGCGGCATCGGCCATTAGTCCTAGGCTGGCTGCCATGGGGGTTGCCACGCCTTGCAGCGCCAAGGCTGCGCTGCGCTGGAGCAATGTTCTTCGGTTGAGGTGATTTGTCGTTTTTGTCATGGTCAATCCTTACCTTTGAATGAGGTAGTCGGTGCTGCTCATGACTAACAGAACGGCGGCATAAATTCGGTTGAGAAGCCCGGTTTCGGTGGTGACCGAAATGGTATCGATGGCAGTGACAATGGTATTTTGATTGGCTGTGGTCAGAGCGCCCGCAGCTAAGCAAAGATTCAAATGATTGACCAAGGCCATTGCGTCGTTGGCGATCGTTCTTTCGTAGTTGTAGTCGGCTTTGACATTGCGCGCGTTGTTAATGGTGCCAGCCATGTAATTGACATAGCTGACCACGGTGGGCTCCGTCAGTATCTGAAATTCTGGTGCAAGTAAATTTTGCGATGCCAGCTGCGTGTTGGGCGGTACATATCCCGGCCTGAAATAATTGAACACAGATGGCGAACGCATGGGCATTTGGCCCAACGTGGTGTCTGAGTCTGTGTAACCCAAACTCCATGCGCCATCCAGCGAAGTGGCATGAAATGTATGTCCCCATTGCAGCAAGCGCACCATGGGTTCTGACAATTTGCCAAAATAGGATGCGTTGTTTAGGTGTCGCGCTTCGGTGTCCATCAAAATGGCAGTCCAAACAGACTTCATGTCGCCACGTATGCCTTTGCCGTTGTCCTCAAATGTTTTGGCAACACGTGCTACGTAAGCTGGACTTGGGTTACTGGTCACCAGACGTTGTATCAATTGCTTGGACACAAAAGGAGCTGTGTTGGCATGCTCAAACAAAGTGTCTAACGCAATCTTGAGGCTGGGCACACCAAGCGTTCCAGCAGGGATGGTAACTTTTAAGAATTTTTTCTCTTCGGTGCTGTGAAAATTTGCATTGAGTGACATGGGTAAACCATGTCGGTAAGCTGCAGGGGCTAGATTTCCAGTGGGATCTGAGCCAGATGCATTGTTCCAGCCCGTGAAAACTCTCGCCAAGCCTTGTATGTCGGCGTTGTCGTAGGTTTCAATTGGTTTTCCACTTGCATCTAACCTGTACGTCCCATCTGAATTGAGCTCATAAAGACCAATTGTGAAAAGTTGCATCACTTCTCGAGCGTAGTTTTCATCTGGCGAGCGACCGGTTTTGGCATCGTACTTTTGGTTGCCCTTCATGTTGAGATAGGTGCCCATGGCGGAGGACAAAGTTACCGCTTCCAACAGATTCCGAAAATTGCCCAATGCGTGTGTTTCCAGCACTTCCCAATAATTGGCGATGGCAAAGTTACGCCATGAAAAGGGCAAGCCCAACTGGGACACCACAAATAATTCAGACAAGGCCAAGGTGGCCCTTTGCCTGAATGGATCTGGTGCGCTGAACAGTTTCCACCAGATGGCTTGAGGCCACCCGCCATCGCCATTGACGTTGCTGCTGACGCTTGCGTCGTTGAACCCTTTATCAATCAGCCAGCGTGTTAAGTTACCACCCGTTGCTTGTCCCATTTGTCCATTTAACCAAGTCAAAGGACTGGTCGCAGCAATTTCGTTGATATGGGTGACATTGCCGCCAAATGCGGCTTGACGCAAAAATCGCGAGGCATCCAATTGGGAAGGCGAGGGGCCAGTGCTGTCGTTACCACCTGAATTGTTAGAGGGCAGGGAAGAGCTTGCACCACCGCCACCTCCGCAAGCAGTTAAGGAGGCTACAGTTGCCATACCAGCCAAACTCATTTGGCTTTTGGCGGCGACATTGACATGTGCCTCGACAATTGAATCGTCTGTCATCCCATTCACCCCCGAAATGTTGGAGAATCTCAGTCTATTTTGATTTCATGACATTACATCAACATGAGCGACACTAACTCACGCCCCGAATTGCCAGACCATTTGTCCATCGATTCACGCAGCCCTTTTTACAAAGCCGAGGTGTTTCAACACGAAATCGGTATCCGCTTTAACGGTAAAAATCGCACCGATGTAGAGGAATATTGCATCAGTGAAGGCTGGGTTAAAGTGCCTGCAGGCAAAACCCTCGACCGCAAGGGTAATCCCTTGCTTATCAAACTCAAGGGCACGGTTGAGGCTTTTTACGCATAATTCACCTCCCGGCTCACAAGGAGATATCCCATGCCTGCTCTACTTTCCAACATTGATCCAGATGGCTTGCTCGAGTTTTCTGTGGTTTACACAGACCGTGCGTTAAACCACATGTCGCAGCGCTTTCAGGGCGTGATGAAAGACATTTCTGCCATCTTGAAAGATGTGTACAAAGCGCATTCAGTTGCTTTGGTGCCTGGCAGTGGTACGTTTGGCATGGAAGCCGTTGCGCGTCAATTTGCGCATGGCCAAAAAGTGATGGTCATTCGCAATGGCTGGTTCAGCTATCGCTGGACGCAAATTTTCGACATGGGGGCCATTCCTGCTGCCTCTGTCATATTGAAAGCCAAACAACAATCGGCCAACACGAAGTCTGCCTGGGCCCCTTGCCCCATTGAGGAAGTGGAAGCTCAAATTGCCCTTGAGAAACCAGCAGTGGTTTTTGCACCGCACGTTGAAACGGCTGCCGGCATGATGCTGCCCGATGATTACCTGTCGCGCGTGTCCAATGCGGTTCATGCGGTGGGTGGTTTGTTTGTGTTGGACTGCATTGCGTCAGGCGCCATGTGGGTCGACATGAAAGCCACTGGTGTCGATGTTCTAATCAGTGCACCGCAGAAGGGCTGGAGCGGTTCACCTTGCTGTGCTATGGTCATGATGAGTGAGCGCGCTCGCAAAGCCATTGACAGCACACAAAGCTCTAGCTTTGCGTGTGACTTGAAAAAGTGGCTGCAAATTATGGAAGCGTATGAAACAGGTACGCACATGTATCACACCACCATGCCCACCGATGCGCTGGCCAAATTGCGCGAAGTCATGCAAGAAACGCAAGCTTATGGCTTCGAAAAAGTGAAACAAGAGCAACTGGCCCTTGGCAATCAAGTGCGTTCGCTGTTGGTCTCACGCGGCTTCCAAAGCGTGGCTGCTACAGGCTTTCAAGCACCTGGTGTGGTGGTGAGCTACACGCAAGACGCCGACATTCACAACAGCAAGAAGTTTTTGGCCTTGGGCCTTCAAACTGCAGCGGGTGTACCCTTGCAGTGCGATGAGCCCAAAGATTTCATGACCTTCCGCATTGGCTTGTTTGGACTTGAAAAACTTCACAATCCTGCACGCAGTGTTCAACATCTGTCAGCTGCTCTGGATGAGATGGGGTACGCTGCAGTTCAAAAACCCGAGCCTGCTCTGGCTTAAGTTGTCTCGCCTTTAAAAGGCATATCGTCACGGTGGCCAAGCCCTGCAGCCTCAAGGTTTGGGCTTGCCACCTGCTTGTAAAAACAAGCTGGCGTCATCCATCTCCTTGAAACCCTCTTTGCAAGCTTGTTCGAACTGGCGTGTGGCCAGTTGTCCTAGCTTAGGTTGCGTCACATTCAAATCGTCACAAGCTTGCAAGGCCAAACGCGTGTCTTTGGCTAATAAACTTGTATGGGCCCTAGGCGCAAAGTCGTTTTGCAGCGCACGTGTCATTCGGTCCATGCCAATCCAACTTTGACCGCTGCTGGCCTGCATCACCGCCAAGGTGGTTTGAGCATTCAGGCCCCAAGATTGCGCCATGGCCAAGACTTCGCTGATACCGGCCAAGTTGATCGCAGCCAACAAGTTGTTGGCCAATTTGGTTTTGGCTGCATCACCGGGCGTTTCACTGATTACAAAGCGGTGCGGTGTGATGGCATCTAGCAATGGTGCGTGTTGCAGTAAGACATGTGCTGCGCCTGCCAACATCAAACTCATTTGTCCTTCTCTCGCTCTAACTGGACCGCCAGACATCGGCGCGTCGATGACCGTCACGCCTTGCGATTGTGCGCGCTGTGCAATATCGACTACATCCAAAGGCCCCAATGTGGGGCACAAATAAATTACATCCCCGTGAAGTGCTGTGCGCATGAAACCGGCAGGTCCCCACAACACGTCATGGACTTGCGCGGCATCGACCACTACCAAAAAACTGATTCTGCATGCGGCGCCAATTTGAGCAGCGTCATGCATCACTTCAGCGCCAGCTTGATGAGCTTTTTCAATTTGCCGTAGGTCGATGTCGTAACACGCGCAAGACCATCCTTGGTCACGCAGTCGCGCCATCATGGCAAAACCCATGTTGCCGATGCCTATAAAACCAATGGGAGATGCATGGCGCGGTTGAGAATTTAAGTCATGCAAGGATTTATTTGTCATGACATGATTCTTCCCTAAAATGAACTCAATTGCCATGACGCATTTGCATGTGGCCATGGTGTTGTGCAGTCTAAGTGACGAGGGCCTTGTCTTGAAAATATTGATCACAGGTTTTGAGCCCTTTGGTGGAGAGACTTTGAACCCCTCATGGGAAGTGGCACAGATGCTTCATGGGCAGCACATCCAAAGTGTTCTTGTTGTGGCCGAAAAGTTACCTTGTGTGTTTTCTAAATCCTTGGATGCACTGAGCAAGGCCATTCATCTTCATCAGCCTGTCGCCGTCATGGCGCTAGGGCAGGCCGATGGTCGAAGCGATTTTTCAATTGAGCGTGTGGCCATCAATGTCTGCGATGCCAGAATTCCAGACAACGAAGGCGCACAACCCGTCGACGAGCCTGTGCTTGCGAACGCACCGGCAGCTTACTTTTCAACCTTGCCCATTAAAAAAATGGCGGCGCAACTGAGAGCCAATGCTTTTCCCGTTGCCATTTCTCAAACGGCGGGCACCTTTGTTTGCAATCAGGTGTTTTATGGTCTCCAGCACATGCTGGCTCATACCCAGACACCTAGTGGGTTTGTGCATGTGCCTTTGTTGCCCTCCCAAGTCGCTGCCAGATCGGGCGCATCGTTGGCCAGCATGAGCACAGAGACCTTGTCAAAAGCGCTACTGTGCGCATTGAGCGTATTAGTGCATCATGTCAATGAAGGCGGTGTGGATGCCAAAATTGGCATGGGCGCCAACCATTAATTTGCGCAGTCTTATCCCATTGTCACGAGGTAATTTTGATGTCTCTTTCTGAATTTGATTATGTGGTGGTGGGTGGCGGATCTGCAGGTTGTTGTGTTGCAGGTCGGCTAAGTGAAGACGCACAGCAAACGGTCTGCTTGCTAGAAGCTGGCGGATCCGATGATTCAGTATTTGTGCGAGCGCCTTTAGGCTTTGCCGCGACAGCATCACTGAACATCAACAGTTGGGGCTACAACACCATTCCGCAACCGGGGTTCAATGGTCGCTTGGGTTTTCAGCCTCGTGGCAAGGTCATGGGTGGAAGCTCTTCGGTCAATGCCATGGTTTACACCCGCGGCAATGCGCAAGACTACAACACTTGGGCAGCCTTGGGCAATGCAGGCTGGTCTTATCAAGAGGTGCTGCCCTATTTTAAAAAGTCAGAGCACAACGAGTGCTTTGGCGCTGATGCTTACCGTGGTGTAGGTGGTCCTCTGAATGTCAGCTACCTTCGAAGCCCCAGTCCTATCAACCAAGCCTTTGTGAAGGCTTGCAACGAGCAGGGTATTCCTTCCAATCCAGACTACAACGGTGCAAAGCAGTTTGGTGTGTCACCCGGACAAGTTACGCAAAAGGGGGGCGAACGCTGGAACGCTGCGCGTGCTTACATAGATCCGCACCGTCATCAAGACAATCTGCACATCATCTCGCATGCGCATGCCACCCAAGTCATGATGGAAGGTAAGCGTGCTGTTGGTGTTCGCTACCTGGTCAATGGGGTTGAACACGAAGTTCGCGCTCGCAGAGAAGTGATTTTGTCGGGTGGCGCGTTTGGCACACCGCAATTGTTGATGTTGTCTGGTATTGGTCCAGCACTTCATTTGCAAGACATGGGCATTGCGTTGGTGCATGAATTGCCAGGCGTGGGACAAAATTTACAAGACCACGTCACCACCGTATTGATTTACAAAACACAAAAAATAAACGATGCCATGGGCTTCTCATTGAAGGGCTCTTGGAACATGCTCAAAGCCATGTGGGAGTGGCGTACCAAGCGCACGGGCTGGATCACTTCCAATGTATCTGAAACGCAAGGCTTTGTTTCGACCGACGGCAACACAGACTACCCCAACATTCAACTGGCTTTGTGCACGGGCATTGTCGATGACCATGCCCGGAAAATGCACATGGGGCATGGCTACACCCTGCATGTGACCTTGCTGCGCCCCAAGAGTCGTGGCAGCGTTACATTGGCCAGCCGAAATCCAACGGACAAGCCATTGATTGATCCTGCGTTTTTCAAACAGAAAGACGATTTGCAAACCATGATGAAGGCCACGCAGATGGGACTGCAGATCATGGAATCAGCAGGCTTGGCCAGTTACCGTGCAGAAATGTTGTATCCCTTGAATGCCCAAGACCCTGGGCAAATTGAATCATTTTTACGCGACCATTCCGACACCGAATATCACCCTGTAGGCACATGCAAAATGGGACCTGCACAAGATCCCTTGGCCGTTGTTGACTCAGAGTTGCGCGTGCATGGATTGCAAGGTTTGCGCGTGATCGATGCGTCTGTCATGCCCAACTTGGTGTCCGGCAATACCAATGCCCCTACCATCATGATTGCAGAGAAGGGCGCTGACTTTATTCGCTTCGGTTCTGCGCAGCATTGGGCTTAAGCCGATACAGCACCCAAGCGCACAAGCTTGATGTGATCACCAGTGCCAAGAAGCCGGCACGATAGGTGCCAAATGCAGAAGACAAAGCACCAAACAAAGGTGGCCCAATCACAACCCCTAAAAAGGTGAATGTGAGAGTGCCACCAGTAGCCACACTGGCCTTGCCTTCGGGGGCTTGTCTGGCAACTTCGGCCAAGTAAACGCCATTCCAACCAATGGCGGAGGCGCCAAACACCAACAAAATTGCCCAAATTCCCCAGAGAGGGAGCGTGGGCATTAAAAGTGCCGTGGCCAAGGCACTGCTGGCCATCAGGATGGCCAGCAAAGCCAAAGTTTTTTGTGCGCCAAGCCAACGGTCTGCCACCAGGCCCCAAGCAATGCGGCCGCCAATACCGCCCATTTGAGTCACTGACAAAAGCAGCCCGGCACTGACCATGCCGTAGGCCAAGTCGTCATGCAAATAAGTGACCAAATAGGTGGTCAAGGACATTTGCACCATTGAAAACATAAAGGAACAAGCAGCCATGGTGCTGAGTGCACGGTGGCCCAAAACCATGCGCAGTGGGGTGGTCAGTGTGCTCATCTGAAAAGTCAAACCGGCTTGCCGCAAATCGTCCAAGGCTTCACGCAGTGGTTGGGACAAAGCCGCGCTGACGATGCAGGCCATGGCCACAACCACCAGACTCCATTGCCAATCAATGCCCAACATCAAGGAGGGCACGATGGCGCCTGCCATCATGGCGCCCACTGGAACGCCCGTTTGTTTGATAGAGAAAACAAGCGCCATTTGAGCGGGCGGGGTGGTTCTGGCCAAAATTTGCGAACTGGCTGGGGTGATGGGGCCATAACCTAGACCAATCAGCAAAGCGCCCAGGCCTATGGCCGGCAGCCATGGAACAGCGCAAAGGCAAAGCCCGAGTGCGCAAAGCATCAAGCCCAATTGGCTGACGCGAATGGGCCCCAATCTGCTTACCGTGGTGCCGGAGGTGAGGCTGGCAAACATGGCGCCTGCATAGGTAATCGCCACGTAGACGCCTACGAGCGCTGGCGAAACCTCTAAAGCCTTGGCTGCCACGGGTGCCATGACGGGCAAGGTCAACAATGCCATGGCGACCATGGCTTGAATGAACAGCGTTGCAAGAAGGGGAAGCCAATTGGACATGCCCTCGATCCTAACGCTTTGGAAAGGGCACACGCCACAGTACTGGCGTCAAATTGAACGGTCATGAACAAATCTCTCATTCAGATTAAACTCACCGATTGTTTTTAAATTGGATTTTTTCAAATGGATTTGCTGCAAGCCCTGAACTGGCGTTATGCCACCAAAAAAATGGACCCTACCAAGTCTGTGCCAGAAGACAAAGTGCAACGCATTTTGGAAGCCATTCGTCTAACTGCTACCTCAAGCGGTTTGCAACCTTACGAAGTATTTGTGGTCACCAACCCCGAAGTGCGTGCCCAAATTCAAGCGGCGGCCAACAACCAAGCACAAATCACCGAAGGCTCGCACCTGTTGGTGTTTGCAGCTTGGAACGATTACACCGCCGAGCGAATCAACATGATGTTCGACTACAACAACGAAGTACGTGGTTTTGTGAACGAAGGCGCAGAAAACTATCGCAAGATGTTGTTGGCCAACTATCCTGCCAAGGGGCCTGAAGTGAACTTCCAGCATGCAGCCAAGCAGTCTTACATTGCCTTGGGCACGGCCTTGATTGCGGCGGCAGAGCAAGAAGTGGACGCCACACCCATGGAAGGTTTCAACCCTGCCAAAGTGGACGAAATTTTGGGCTTGGCCGCGCGTGGTCTCCGCAGCACCGTCATTTTGCCTTTGGGCTACCGCGAAGCCGACAAAGACTGGTTGGTCAACATGAAGAAGGTGCGACGCACCAACGACAAGTTCATCACCGAAGTGAAGTGATGGTGCAAAGATAAAAAAGGTGCTGAGGCACCTTTTTTTAAGACACGTGAACTCCGATTTTGGAAGCTGCAGCGCGTGCTCTTTCTAAAGCTTTCTCGCCTTTGGCCAAAGCCACAGCCATGCGACGGAAGGGGCGAGTGGTGGGCTTGCCAAAGATACGCACATCAACACCTGGTTCTTGCAAGGCTGCAGACACGCCCGAATAACTGGGGTTGTGGCCTTCACGGTCGGCCAAGACAACCGCACTGGCACCTTCAACACACTCGATAACGGGGATGGGCAAGCCCAAGACAGCCCGGGCATGCAAATCAAACTCACTCAGGTTTTGGCTGATGAGCGTCACCATGCCGGTATCGTGAGGACGAGGGCTGAGTTCACTGAAGATGACCTCTTTGGCTGTGACAAAAAACTCAACACCAAACAAGCCTGCACCGCCCAAGTCAGCTGTGACTTTTTCGGCCATCTCTTGCGCTGACTTGAGGTAATTGGGCGCCATGGCCTGTGGCTGCCAACTGTATTGATAGTCGCCTCGTTCTTGTACGTGACCAATGGGTGGGCAAAAAAGAGTTTGACCGTTGCGCTGGCGAATGGTCAGCAAGGTAATTTCAAATTCAAAATTGATGAACTCTTCGACAATGACCTTTTTGCGATCACCGCGCATACCGGCACATGCATAGTCCCAACTTGCCTGAATGTCTGCTTCGGTTTTGGCAACGCTCTGGCCTTTACCAGATGAACTCATGACGGGCTTGATCACAACAGGGAAACCGATGGTTTTGGCTTGCGACAAAAGTTCTTCGCTAGATTCAGCGTAATTAAATTTGGCAGTTCGAACACCCAAGCCCACAGCCACGTCGCGAATTCGATCGCGGTTCATGGTGAGGTTGGCCGCGCGGGCACTTGGAATAACCTCGAAGCCTTCTTTTTCAACTTCTAGCAAAACCTCTGTGCGAATGGCTTCAATTTCAGGCACGATCAAATCGGGTTTGTGCTTGGCAATGGCAGCGCGCAAGGGCGCTTCATCGAGCATGCTGAACACTTCATATTGGTCGGCCACTTGCATTGCGGGAGCGCCAGCATAGCTGTCGCAAGCAATGACGTGACAGCCCAATCGCTTGGCGCTGATGACAAATTCTTTGCCAAGCTCGCCTGAGCCTAAAAGGAGTATTTTCTTCATGGTGTAGCCAGTGTCGATGGAAATGTAGCTACGCCGATAATACGCCAGCTTGCGTCAGTTTTACTCCGCTTTGATGCCTGCATAGGCCGCAACGCGAGCCCAACGCACAATTTCAGATCGCATGAAATCGGTGGCTTCATCGGCACTTGTAAAGAAGCTCCCAAAGCCCAAGGTGTCTAACTTCTCTTTCATTTTCTGCTCAGTACCCGCCTGAATGAAAGCCGCATTCAGTTTTTTGACAACGGCAGGCGGTGTATTGGCAGGGGCGTAGACCGCAAACCAATTGGTGAGCTCCACGCCTTGATACCCTTGTTCCCCGAGTGTGGGCACTTGCGGTATGGCTTTATGTCTTGTGGCCGATGCCACAGCGAGAGCCTTCAATCGGCCTTGCTGAATTTGGGGCAAGGCATTTTGAATGGGGCTGAACATGTACTGCAACTGGCCACCAATCAAATCATTCATGGCCTGCGCTTGCCCCTTGTAGGGAATGTGATTCGATTTGAGGCCCACCAATTGGTTGAAAAACTCGGCCTGCAAGTGTTGCGGACTGCCCATGCCAGCAGAACCATAGTTCATGTCGCCGTTTTTGGACTTCATCAAGTCAATGAATTCTTTGAGCGTGTTCACTTTGACTGAAGGATGAACTACTAAGACCACGCCAGTTTGGCCAATCAAGGTGATGGCTTGAAAGTCTTTGATCAAGTCGTATGGCAATTTACGATAAACAGCCACATTGGTGGCAATGGTGGCAGGACTGACCAGCAGCGTGTAGCCATCCGACTTGGACCTCATCACGTATTCAACACCGATGTTGCCTCCTGCCCCCAGCTTGTTGTCGACAACCAGGGTTTGGCCCAAAATTTCGCTGACGCGCTGGCTCAGGTTACGTGCCAATAAATCGGTGCCACCGCCAGCAGCGACAGGAACCACAACTTGAATGTTTTTTTGTGGAAAGCTTTGAGCATGGGAGATGGACGTGATGCCTAAGCAAGCCAGCAAAGTCAAACAAGCCAATCCCAACCGGTTGATAATTTTCATAAAGGATCCAAGGAAATTTCGGAAAATGAAGTGGGTGTCTTGATGTTTGCCTTCAGTTTAAGAAGCAGCGTACCTTTGTCAACGGGTACAACCATGAGCACTTAGAACCATGTGAAAATCTCTCTTTTGATTTTTAGGAAAAGCGTCATGAAGCGTCCCAATATCATTTTCATCGTGGCAGACGATTTAGGCTTTGCCGACTTAGGTTGCTATGGTGGGCGCGATGCCCAATTTGGCAAAGTCTCGCCCGTGATTGATAGCTTGGCCGCCAATGGCCTCAAATTCAGCGATGGCTATTCCAATTCGCCAGTGTGTTCACCCACTCGATTTGGCTTGATGACTGCGCGCTACCAATACCGTTTAAGGGGCGCCGCAGAAGAGCCGATCAACAGCAAAGCCAAAACCAGCACTACTTTGGGTTTGCCGCCTTCTCACCCCACTTTGCCCTCCTTGTTAAAAGAGCAAGGCTATCGCACGGCCTTGATCGGCAAATGGCATTTGGGTTATCCGCCTTCTTTTGGACCCTTGCGTTCAGGCTATGACGAGTTCTTTGGCCCCATGGCGGGTGGTGTTGATTACTTTACACATTGCGCTTCAACGGGCGATCACGACTTGTGGGTCGGCGAGGAAACACAGCCGCACGAAGGCTACCTGACCGATCTGATCTCACGCAAGTCAGTAGATTTTATTGAGCGTATGTCGGCGTCACCCGATCAGCCGTTTTTCTTGAGCATGCATTACACAGCGCCACACTGGCCGTGGGAGACGCGCGAGGACCATGCCGTTGCACAAGGTATCAAGGACAATATTTTCCATTTGCAAGGTGGCAACATTCACACGTATCACCGCATGATCCATCACATGGATGAGGGTATTGGTTGGGTGGTTGATGCACTGAAAAAGTCGGGACAACTCGACAACACCCTGATCGTATTCACAAGCGACAACGGGGGTGAACGCTTTAGCGACAACTGGCCTTTGGTGGGTGGCAAGATGGACCTTACAGAGGGCGGTATTCGCGTACCATGGATTGCCCATTGGCCTCAGGGCATCGCTCAGCCGGGCCGTAGCACAGCTCAGCATTGCATGACCATGGACTGGTCTGCCACTTTGGTGGAGTTGGGCGGCGGACAAGCTCATCCAGACTATCCCTTTGATGGCGTTTCTTTGATGCCCATCTTGAAGTCCAACGATGCTTGCTTTGAAAGACCGATGTACTGGCGCATGAACCATCGCAGCCAACGTGCCTTGCGGGTCGGAGACTGGAAGTATTTACGGGTGGACGGCAACGACTATTTGTTCAACATCGCTCAAGATGCACGAGAGCGTGCCAATTTGGCCAAGCAAGAACCTGACAGGTTGACCAACATGAAAGCGCAGTGGGAAGCGTGGCAGGATAGTATGCCGCCTATCCCAGAAGATGCCACTATCAGCCTGGGGTTTTCCGTGAAGGACATGCCGCAGCGCTGAGCTTGGCGTTGCGGGTCATTGATAACCCGCGTTCTTAGGCTACTTGAGGCTTGGCGATGGGAGCTTCTTTGATCGGCAAGTTGACAAGACCGGCCATCAAAGACAAAGCAATGTCGGCCCACCACATCCATTGGTAGTCACCGTTGTTGGTGAGCGCCAAGCCGCCGAGGTAGGCACCCAAGAAGCCGCCAATTTGATGCGATAAAAGGGTTAAGCCAAACAAGGTTGCCAAGTAGCGAATGCCAAACAATTTGCCAACCAAGGCGGCTGTGGGCGGTACGGTGGCCAACCAAGTGAAGCCTAAGCCCAATGCAAATGCATAGAAGGTCCATTCAGTTTTAGGTGCAAGCAGGTAGACGGTGATCAAGACAGCCCTTGAGGTGTACATGAAAGCCAAGATGTATTTGCTGCGATACGAATTGATGCAAGAACCTGCATAAAGGCTGCCCGCAATGTTGGCCAAGCCAATGATGGCCAAAGACCAACTGGCAACTTCGGGACTCAGGCCGCACAAACCTACTTCGGTGGGCAAATGCGTGACCAAGAATGCGATGTGAAAACCACAAGTGAAAAAGCCCAAGTGCAACAACAAATAGCTGGGGTTGTGTACTGCATCGCGCACAGCTTTTTTCAAGCCACCTTCTGGGTCCGGTGTTTTGACAGGCGCATGCGTATCGCTGGTTAAGCGATTTAACAAGGGTATGGCCAGCAAGGCCACTGCGGCCATAGACCACATGGTGCCCATCCAGCCAAACAACTGAATGAATTTTTGAATGATGGGCGCAAACACAAATTGCCCAAACGACCCGCCAGCATTGATGATGCCGGAGGCCGTGCCGCGCGACTCTGCAGGCATGCGCTGTGCTGCGGCTCCCAATAAAACAGAAAAGCTACAAGCACCAGAGCCAATGGCTGTGAGCACACCCATTGTCAAAATCAAACCCATGCCGCTGGTGGCAAAGGGGGTGAGGGCAGAGCCAATGACCAAAATGATCAAGCCATACAGCAACACAGGACGTGGACCGTATTTGTCGGCAAACGCGCCTGCAACGGGTTGAATGGCACCCCACACAAATTGCCCAACAGCCATGGCCAAGCTGATGGTGACGATGCCAAGGCCGGTGTCAGTGTTAAGGGGGCCAAGATAAAGACCCATGGATTGACGGGTTCCCATGGTGATCATAAGAATGGCTGACGCCATCAGGGTGGTGATCCACACGCCGCGGTGGTTCATGCTGGGAAACAAAGACATACAGTACTGCCCAAAAAAACAATGGGCAATCTTAGTCGATCAGGCCTGTTCTTGCAGAGCGCAATGTCAGTCGAAAAACAGAAGGAATATAAGTTGGAACATCACTTGCAACATCGGCAGTCCCAATAGAAACAGAGCCCAAATTGAAGTGGGCTCTGTGGAGTTCTCATTGCACATCCGTGCAATGACGTTTCAAACAGTCATTGTTTATTTTTTGATAGCTTCTTTGGCCACTTCTTTGCCTGCTTTATCTGCCTTCTTGGCTTCAGTTTTTGCTTCAGCTTTAGCGGCAGCTTTGGCTTCTGTCTTTGCCGGCACAGCACTTACAGCAGGTGTTGCAGGCGTGGTGGCAAATGCTGCTGCAGAGAATGCGCCAATGATCAATGTTGCGAGAAGTTTAGTCATGATGTTTCCTTCATGTTGTTTGAAAACTCCACCGATCGGGAGTGATCATTCAACGGTAGGGAGGACACGGTTGTTGACCTAAATATTTAATTATTTGTGTCAACTAAACTTGTAGATCAACGTTGATGATGGCTTCATTGATGTCGTCTTCAGTCCAGCTTGACACCCGCACTCTTGACCAACTTGACCCAGAATTTTGCATCTTCAGCCAAGAAGCTTGCAAACTGCTCTGGTGATTTTGAAACATCAACATCGGTACCTTCGCGTGCCAAAGATGCTTTGACAGAGGGTTGCGCCATGGCCGTTTGAGTGGCTTCAAAAATCTTCTTCACAACAGCTGGCGGAGTGCCCACAGTCACAAAAATGCCATACCAAAATTCAATGGCGTAGTCGGGTACGCCAGCTTCAATGGATCCAGGCAAACCGGGAACCAAACTGGTTCTTTCTTTGGTGCTGACACCCAGGCCCTTCAAGCGGCCTGCCTGCACCATGGGCAACACAGAGGGCGGTGTGCCAAATGTGAGTTGGGTATCGCCAGCCACTACGGACTGAATGGCAGGGCCACCTCCACGGAACGGAATGTGTGTCATTTCTATGCCTGTCACTTGCGCAAACAGGGCAGCGCCCAAATGCGGTGCAGAGCCGTTGCCAGACGTGGCGTAATTGATGGTGCCAGGTGCTTTTTTGGCTTTTGCAACCAACTCAGTCAAGCTGCCAATGCCTGCATTGGGATTGGCCGCAATGACCAGCGGTGATGTGGTGATTTTGGTCACGGGCATCAAGTCTTTGGGGGCGTAGCCCAACTTTGGATTGAGTGCGGGGTTGACCGAGATGCTGCTGGGACTGGCAATCAAAATGGTGTAGCCGTCGGGTGTAGCCTTAGACACCGCTTCTGCTGCAATGCTGGAGCCAGCACCGGCTTTGTTCTCAACGATGATGGGCTGGCCCAGGGCCTTGCCCATGGCGTCACTCAGTGTGCGAGCCACATAATCGGCTGCACCACCTGGTGCAAATCCGACCACCACTTTGACGGGTTTGATGGGGTATGTGTTGGTAGAACTGGTCGGCGCTTGGGCATGCGCCAATGCGACAAAACTTGAAAAAATGGTCAGTGCAATGATGTGTTTCATGAGGTGACTTTCATAACAATTTTGCCTACGTGGGCGTTGCTTTCCATGAGGGCTTTGGCGGCCGACATGTCTGAAAACTCAAAGATGGTGTCGATGCAAGACTTGATGCGTCCATCGGCAAAGGCCGGCAAGATGTCCTTGACAAAACCTGGTACTGGCTCGGCCCTTTGGGTTGGCGAGCGAAGTTTGTTTGATACGCCAAACAGCGTTAGGCGTTTGGCATGCAAAGCTTCAATATCGAGTGGTGCTTGCAAGACGCCGTCAACATAACCCACCGTGCCTAAGCGGCCTTGAAAGCACAGGCATCGCATGCTTTCAGCAAACACAGAGCCACCCACAGTGTTCACCACAAGTTGAACGCCTTTGCCTTCTGTGAGGGTCATCACTTGCGCATGAAAATCTGCTGAACGAGTACAAATACCAACATCCAAGCCGAGCGGCATGAGTTTGTTGAGTTTGTCTTGCGAACCTGAAGTGCCAATGACTTTAGCGCCCAAGACTTTGGCCATTTGCAGCGAGGCAACGCCAACGCCTGAAGAGATGCCATTGACCAACAACCAATCCTTGGCTTTGAGCTTGCCTTGTTGAACCAGTAAATCGTAGGTCACCAAAAATGTGAGAGGAATGCAGGATGCTTCTTCCCAAGAAAGGGCTGCAGGAATGGGCATCATTTCCAAGATGTCCATCAACGCGTATTCTGCAAAAGCGCCGCCGCAACGGGCCATGACATGGTCGCCTATTTTGAAGCTTGTTGCCGTGCTGACGGTTTCTCCTATTTCTACGATTTCACCAGCCGCTTCCATACCAATGGCTTTGGCACCCTGACTGCCATGCAAGCCGTGGCCTTTGATGAACTCACCTCGGTTGAGTCCCGCCGCATGAATTTTGACCAAGGCTTGTGTCGGGCCGGGTTTGGGAATGGGGGTGTCGCGCAATTCAATGGGGTTGGGCATGTCGCCAACGTTGAGCCAATAAGATTTCATGTCAACGACCTTTGAAGACGGGTTTTCTTTTTTCCATGAATGCTTTTCTGCCTTCGGCGTAGTCGGCTGAATCAAAACACTGACGAATGAGTTGCTGGCACAGTGCCATGTCAAGCTCTGTAGAGGGTTTCAAGATTTCTCGGGTAATGGCTTTGGCTGCACCAATGGTGATAGGGGCGTTGGCTGCCAGAGCACTGGTGTATTCAAGCAGCAATTCGGGTAATTTATCGACAGCGCATACGCGAGTGATCAAGCCCAAATGAAGTGCTTCTTGCGCATCGATTTTTCGAGCGGTAAAGAACAGATCTTTGGCCGCACCTGGGCCAATGAGGTCTACTAAATTTTTCATGGCGGAGTAGCGATAGCCCAAGCCGAGTTTGGCAGCAGGCACGGAAAACACAGCATTGCTGGCGGCAATGCGCATGTCGCAACTGATGGCCACATTGACCCCACCGCCAATGCAAAAGCCTTGAATACAGGCCAAGGTAGGCTTAGGAAAGTTGTAGATACTCATGAGCGCTGTTTCGGCCATGTGCTCGTATTTTTTAACTGCTTCCTGTGCGGCGCGCATGTCTTCAAATTGTGAAATGTCGGCGCCTGACACAAAAGCTTTTTCGCCAGCGCCAGAAAAAACGACCAATCGGACACGATCATCGTTTTCGGCCAGCGCCAACAGTGTTGGAACCGCTTCCCACATGTCTACCGATAAGGCGTTGTGTCTTGCAACATTGTTGAACCGAATGTGCAAAGTGGTTTGATCAAGCCAGCTTTCGACGCGGTCTGTGGGGGATGTGTAAATGACTTCAGACATCAATAAACTCCAGTGGATTTCAAACGCGCTAAGTCTTCTGACTTGAGACCAAGTTCAGCCAAAATTTCTTCGCTGTGTTCGCCTCTTCTAGGCGCTGAACGCACAATTTTGCTGGGGGTTCTTTCCAGTTGCACAGGTTGTCCAACCATCTTTTGCGGGCCTTGGTGCACCGACACCACATCTTTCACCATATTGAGGTGTTTCACTTGCGGCTCTTCAAAAACCTGGTCCATGCTGTTGATCAAGCCGCATGCCACACCGCCTTCGTTGAGCTTTTCAATCCAGTAGCTGCAATCTTTCTTGGCCAAGCGTTCGTTGATTTCTTGGTTCAGGGCATCTCGGTTCACAGAGCGGCTCGGCTTGTCGTGGTATCTAGGATCGGTGACCCATTGCGGGGCTTCCAAGATGTCGCAAAAACGTTCCCAAATTTTGGAGCCGAACACCGCGATGTTCATGTAGCCATCCTTGGCTTTGTAAACGCCGGTGGGAATGCTGGTGGGGTGAAAATTTCCCGCTTGTGTGGCCACTTCTTGATCGATCAGCCAGCGTGAAGTTTGAAAGTCCATCATGTACACCATGGCTTCCAACAAAGAGGTGTGCAGCCATTGACCCTGGCCGGATTTTTCTCTCTCGAGCAATGCGACCAAGATGCCTTGCGCCGCAAAAATACCTGCGCACAAGTCGGCAATGGGAATACCAACGCGCATAGGACCTTGGTCCGACAAGCCGGTGACCGACATCAGGCCTCCCATGCCTTGCGCAATTTGATCGAAGCCGGGTCGGTTTGCAAGCGGGCCTGTTTGGCCAAATCCTGAAATGCTGGCGTAGACCAAACCCGGGTTGCTGACTTTTAAGCTTTCGTAGTCGATGCCCAAACGAAACTTGACATCGGGGCGGAAGTTTTCAACCACCACATCGGCCTTGTCGATCAACTGCTTCAAAATTTGAATGCCCTCGGGCTCTTTCAAATTCAGTGTGATGGACCTTTTGTTGCGGTGCGTGTACTGGTAGTCAGACCCTTCCTGACCGCCCAAAGTGTCATCGCCACGCATGTGCTCCGGCATTTGAACTTGCACCACATCTGCCCCCCAATCGGCCAATTGCCGGCAGGCTGTTGGGCCTGCCCGCACTTGTGTCAGGTCGATCACTTTGAATCTGGCCAGAGCGGCCGAAGCAGGGTTATGTGGCATAGGCTCAAAATATTTGAATGAATTCAAAATATTATGAGGATTTTTGATTGAGAAAATCTCATGTGGCACACACCAAAACACACGGCAAAGGGTTTGCCATGTGTGCTGTCAAACCATTAGGTGCTTGCTTTGATTTCTTTGGCCGAAATTTGATATTTGAAGTCATCCGGCGCATAAGAGTCAAAGCGGCCTTCGTCATTCTCCCCAATGGGGTACATGAAGAAGCCAATTCGATCACCTTTGCTTTGGGGTAGCGTCAAGTCATGCGCTGTGTTGTAGGCCATCCAATTGCCTTCCCAACCACCAAACAGGGTGTTGTAAACAGGTTGAACCACCGGGTGCTTGGTCGACTTGAGCCACTCGGGTGTTTCTAGACGCATAACCTTGGCTACGTCGGCGGGGTCCATGGCCATCCAGCCCTGACCTTTGACATAGGTTTCGGCGCGGCAGTGTTGGGCGCCCTTGAGGCTGGCTGGATTGCCAGACAACTCTTTGTAACCAAATGCTGAGGGCACCAAGCGGATCCCATAAACATCGCGTGCAGGTATGCCCACAGAGCGGCAAAGACCTACAAACAAGGCATTGATGTCGGCGCACTTACCGCCCAAGTTGCCAGTTTCCAGCATGGTTTTGATGTCGCCTTCGCCACAACCACGTACCTTAGGTTCGCGCCATGCATTGGCAACCACCCAGTCGTAGATGGCGCGTACCTTCTCAAGATCGGTTTTGGCGCCTTGGATGGCTTTTTGCGCGGTCGTTCTGACAATGCCATCTGTGGGCAGTAAGTGTGTGGGCCGCGTGAAGTATTGCAGTGTGGCAGCATTTTCTGCGGGAGCGGGAGCTTGGCCTTGTGCAATGGGCGCACGGCTTTGCGTTTGTACCCGGTTGGTGATTTCAAGGTAGGGCTTTTCAATGTTGGCAGCAAATTCTGCGTACAAAAATTGAACACCTTGCAGCCCATCGCTGCGCATGCGTGTGATGCCGTTGCTGACGAATGAACTAGCGTCAGATTTTTGCCAATCAGTGTTCACACTGGGCACAGGCAGCCAAACACGTGTGATGCCGTTGGCCTTGACAATGTCGACGCGGGTGGTGACTTCAAAGGTCCGCCAGTCGCCTGGTTGGGGGTTGAAGGTGCGAGCGGCAGGTGCAGTTGTTTGAGCAGAAGCTGAGTGCCAAGGCGCCAAAGAAAGGGCGCCAAGAGACGCAGCGCCTTGAAGAAGGGAGCGACGAGCGGGGGTCATGAAGAGATCTCCGAAATAAAGGTTAGACCTGTCGGCGCATAAGAGCCTGCGTTTTGAATGCGTTGTGGCATTCGCAGTCAGACAATGCCTCGAAGGCAGGTCATTGCACAACAAGGGCGTCGTGCAACTGCTAGATTATCGCAGGCTGTCGACCCAAGACTGCGCCATGCTGGCCGACCAATCAACTTCGCCCACGATGCGCCACTGAATACGACCGGAGGGCCCCACCAATAAGGTGGTGGGAAAGACTTTGACATCAAATCTTTTTGCCCACTCGCCTTGAGGGTCAGGAATAAGGGGTAGGGTGATTTGATTGTTTTGCATGAAACGCTGCGCTCTGCTGGCAGGTTCTTTGACATTGATGGTGAGCACCACAGTTTGCTTGGGGTCTTGCAGGTCAGAGAAAACTTGCAATGTGGGCAATTCTTCTTTGCAAGGTGCACACCAAGTCGCCCAAAAATTGATGACCAGTTTTTTGCCCTTCAGGGATTCCGAGCTGATGGCTTGGCCAGTGCTGTCTTTGAATTCAGCGATGAGTGGCTTGGAATTGGCCGGCCAGGGCGTTTTCTCAAATTGTGCAAAGGCAAAATGCTGTGTCAGCGTGAAGCAGGCAGCTACGAGGCCTACCCTCAAGGAGATCAAGGTTTTTTGGGGCAAACAGGCCAGCCATGGATTGTTCATCGCAATACCTTAGGTCTTGGCCAAGGCTTGCGCCAGAACTGTCATGCTTTGATGACTGCGATCCGTAGCGCTGATGACTTGCGCTTGGTCGATTTGATCAAAGTTGCGTTGCATGGACGCAAAGTAGGTGGGGTCGTAATGCGTGATTAACAAATCTCGCACCACTTTTTCAAGCTCGCCCGACATGATCAATCTTTGCCATTCTTCCACCGTTTGTTTGCCACGAATGGCCACCAAGGCATCTAGGCGTTTGCTAAACAAGGCCGGATCTTTGACAAAAAAATCGTAGTCTTCCATGAGCAGCAATACCCGCTCATCGTCGGCAAGTTCCAGCTTGTAGCAGGGACTGGCGCGCATGGCCATGATCAAGGATTCAGGTACGGCCAAGTTGCCGACTTTTCGGCTTTCGGATTCAATGTAAACAGGTTTGTGAGGGTCAAAAAGTCGAAGCTCATTCCAAAGCAAAGTGTCAAAGTGTTTTTGACTGGGCTGCGGTTGCCCGGGCACAATGCCCAAGACCGAGCTGCGGTGATTGGCCAAGCCTTCTAAATCCAAGATCTGCGCACCTTGCGCACGCAAGCAATGCAACAACCTGGTTTTGCCAGCACCTGTGGGTCCGCAAATGACACGCCATGCCAAGCGCTGGACAAGCGGGGGAATGGCTTCAATGACCTGACTGCGAAAAGCTTTGTAGCCGCCCTCGATGATGCTGACTTTGAAACCAATCTGTCCCAAAATCAAAGCCAAGGAGCCGCTGCGCTTGCCGCCGCGCCAGCAATAGACCAAGGGTTGCCAATCTTTGGGAAGGTCAAGCACATGCTGTTCGATGTGCTGTGCAATGTTGGCCGCCACCAGCGCTGCACCGCGTTTTTTGGCTTCGAACGGGCCTACTTGTTTGTACAGGGTACCAATGACGATGCGCTGTTCGTTGTTCAGTGAGGGCCAGTTGATGGCACCTGGCAAACGATCAAGCGCAAATTCGTCTTCGGTTCGTGCATCAATGATGGCACTGTAGCCACCGGGCGAGCCGATGGGCTTGGCCATGCGCAGCATGGCATCTTGGGCGCTGATGGGTTGGACGCTCACGCAACCCCCACTATCTGGACGCGGAGGCCATGCGTGGATGCGGGGCAAACTTGACCAATGACGGCGGCGTGTGCAAAGCCATGCTGTTGAAACACAGCCATCACTTGAGGTACTTCTTCGGGTGCACAGGCTACCAACAAGCCACCGCTGGTTTGGGGATCGGTCAGCAAGCTTTGGTCGACGGCTTGAAACTGAGGTGGCAAGGCCACTTCAGCGCCATAGCCTTGCCAGTTACGGCCAGAGGCACCGGTGATGCAGCCTTGCTGCGCCAAATGTTTGACGCCAGGCAGCAATGGAACTTGGTCCCAATCGAGTTGAATGGTGCACTTTGCGCCGCGTGCCATTTCTAGTAAGTGACCCGCCAATCCAAACCCAGTGATGTCGGTCAGGGCATGGACGCCTTTCAGCTTGGCCAAGTCCGGACCTGCGGTATTGAGTTGAGTGGTGTTGCTGATCATGGCTTTGTAGCCTTCTTCGGGCAGCATTTCTTTTTTGAGTGCGGCTGACAAAATGCCCACGCCTATGGGTTTGCCCAAAATGAGCAAATCGCCTACTTTTGCGTCAGCATTGCGTTTGATGTGGTCGGGGTGCGCCAGGCCCAGTGCCACCAAACCGTAGATGGGTTCTACGGAGTCGATGGTGTGGCCGCCTGCAATGGGAATACCTGCAGCGCGGCAGACACTTTGACCCCCGTCCAAAATTTGGCCAATGACACTCAGGGGCAGTACATTGACGGGCATACCCACCAAGGCCAGGGCCATGATCGGTTGCGCACCCATGGCGTAGACATCCGAGATGGCATTGGTGGCAGCGATGCGTCCAAACTCAAAGGGGTCGTCCACGATGGGCATGAAAAAATCGGTGGTGGCCACCAGCGCTTGGCTGTCATTCAGTTTGTAGACGGCGGCATCGTCGGCGGTTTCAATGCCGACCAACAATTCGGGTGGCAAAGGCATGGCGGTGGTCGAGCGAAGAATTTCGCTCAGCACACCAGGGGCTATTTTGCAGCCGCATCCGCCGCCATGGGACAGGCTAGTTAGACGAGGGCTGTTTGGGGTTGCTTGGGTCATTCGTTCATTCGCTGGTTGGCCCTGCTCAAACGCAGGGCATCACTAGAAGTGTCTTCGATTATGGCAAACCCGACTTGGAGTGCAGCCGTTTTCTATCAACAATGGGATGGTTTCCAAGGTCTGCCATCTTTTGTGTTGGCGCTTGACGGTTTTTGACACATCTTTTGAGAGACACAACATGAAAAATGCCTTATTGACTGGCTTCAAAGCGATCACGCTGACCTTTGCCTTGAGCCTTGCGGGCCTTGCCAGCGCCAACGAAAAATTCCCAAGCCGTCCTGTCACCTTGGTGGTGCCCCAAGCTGCGGGGGGCGCCAATGATGCCATTGCTCGAGTAGTGGCTCAAAAATTGTCAGAACAGTGGGGGCAGACCGTGCTGGTGGAAAACCGGCCAGGTGCGGGTGGCAATGTCGGAACTGCTTTTGCAGCCAAAGCCAAAAACGATGGCTACACCTTGTTGGTGAATGCGGACAGTGCCCAGGTGATTAACCCCTTCTTGTATGCCAAGACAGGTTTCGATTCGGTCAAAGATTTTGACCCCGTGGCACCTTTGGCCAAAGCGGGTTATGTGCTGGTGGCCAATCCTTCTTTGCCCGCCAACAACGTCGCTGAGCTCATCGCCCTTGCCAAGTCAAAGCCGGGCGCTTTGTCCATTGCTTCTGCGGGCAACGGCACCTTGAACCATTTGATTGGTGAGATGCTACAAAAAGCCACCGACATTCAGCTTCAGCATATCCCCTACAAAGCGGCGGCGGCGGCTGCAACCGATGTGGTCGGGGGGCAGGTTCCCCTGTCAGTCCAGAGCATGCCTTCTTCCATTGCATTCATTCGAGCAGGGAAGTTGAAGGTTTTGGGTGTGGTGAACGAAAAGCGTTTGGCCGCCTTGCCCGATGCGCCCACCATAGGCGAGACTGTGGCGGGTTTTGGTGCCACGCCTTGGTATGGCATGTTTGCCCCAGCGGGTACCCCAAAGAACATACTGTTGCAAATTCAGAACGATGTGGCCAAAGCACTAGATGCAAAAGACGTGCAAGACCGTCTGGCAACCTTGGGTTGCGAGCCCTTTAAAGGCACTGGCGATCAGTTGGCACAAATTGTCAAATCCGACATGGTCCGTTGGGCCAAGATTGTCAAAGACTCTGGCGCTAAGATCGATTGAAAAGCCTCAGGATTCCGGCCTGTTGGATTCTTTTTAAACGCCGCCTTGTGGGTGCGTGGGGTCAATCCACAGCACCTGTTCTGGTTTTTCGATGGGTTCAATGTCTAAGTTCACAGAGACAGCCTGACCGTCACTGCGGCACAAGACGCATTCCAAAACTTCGGTGGGGCTGGCGTTAATTTCTTGGTGTGGCACGAAGGGTGGCACGTAGATAAAGTCACCAGGACCCGCCTCAGCCGTAAATTCCAATTTGTCGCCCCAGCGCATGCGGGCACGTCCTTTGATCACATAGATCACGCTTTCTAAGGGGCCGTGGTGATGCGCGCCGGTTTTTGCATTGGCATGAATGGTCACCGTTCCTGCCCACAATTTTTCTGCACCAACCCTGGCAAAGTTGATGGCCGCTTTGCGGTCCATGCCCGGGGTGGAGGGCACGTTGCCATCCAGTTGATTGCCAGGCACAACGCGAACCCCATCGTGTTTCCATGGGCTTGATGTTGTTGATGCGTCATGTGGGTGGTGATGATTTGTCATAAACTAATTGTTAATTGACTAGTTGTTATTCAACTATAGGTTAAATAACTGGTTGTTTGAAAAATTGACTTGACCTTAAGACTAATTTTGCTTCAGTTCGTGAGTGTTTGTACAGCCATTTTGACGAGGCATGATCATTTTGAGTTAGTCTGATGTTTTTGCAGTTTCACTGAACCCTATGACTAGACAGGCAGCACTCCAACGCGCGACTTCGGTGTTTGAAAATGGATCATTCAAAGAAAATTTGCGCCGCAGAATTGAACGACCCACAGAAAGCCAAAATCCAGCCAGGGCAGCAGAGCTCCCGGCCTACCTCACGCAAGACTTGAAGCCTGCGCTAGAGGCCATGGGTTTTCAATGTCAGTTGATAGAACATCCCAAGGCCAAAGCACCGTTTTTGTTTGCGCAAAGGCTTGAAGCAGCAGATTTGCCCACAGTATTGGGCTATGGCCACGGCGACGTCATTCGCGGTTTAGAGACGGAGTGGCGCGACGGGGTATCGCCTTGGACATTGACTGAATTAGAAGGCCGCTGGTACGGGCGCGGCATTGCAGACAACAAAGGCCAGCACTCGGTGAACTTGCAAGCCATGGCGTGCGTGTTGGCTGAACGCGGTCATTTAGGGTTTAACGCTAAATTCATCATCGAAATGGGCGAAGAAACGGGATCGCCAGGACTCAAAGAGGTTTGCGCCGAGCATGCCGAACTGCTGAAGGCGGACTTGTTGATTGCATCTGATGGTCCACGTTTGCGCGCAGACCGTCCCACCATTTTCTTGGGCTCTCGCGGTTGCATCAATTTTGACCTGAGCATTGAATCCCGGGCCGGTGCCCATCATTCGGGCAACTGGGGAGGATTGATTTCTAACCCTGGCATTCAATTGGCCCATGCCATTGCCAGCTTGGTCTCAGATCAGGGTGAAATCAAAGTGCCTGAATGGCGTCCTAAGGCTTTGCCAGACGCTGTGAGGCGTGTACTGGCCGACTGCGAAGTAGATGGTGGTGCAAACGGACCTGCCATCGAACCCGAATGGGGTGAGCCTGGACTCAGCCCTGCTGAACGCGTGTTTGGTTGGTGTTCTTTTGAAGTCTTGGCCTTTAAAACAGGCAACCCTGAGAACCCCGTCAATGCCATTCCGCCCAAAGCGAAGGCAACCTGCCAATTGCGCTTTGTGGTGGGCATTGACAGCTCTGACATCTTGGATGCCTTGCGACGCCATCTGGACCAGCATGGCTTTGGTTACGTCAAGGTTGCCGCTGCCAGAGATGAAATTTTCAAAGCCACACGCATTGACCCGGACGATGCTTGGGTGAGCTGGGCCGCAAAATCATTGCAAACCACAACACTGAAAAAACCGGCCATTCTGCCCAATTTGGGCGGCTCTTTGCCCAACGACATCTTCACAGATGTCTTGGGCTTGAAAACCATCTGGGTGCCTCATTCTTACCCTGGCTGTTCTCAGCACGCGCCCAATGAACACCTACCGCCAGAATTGCTCAAAGAAGCACTTCAAGTCATGACAGGCTTGTATTGGGATTTGGGATCTACCGATACACCTCACGTATCAAATGCAACTTAACTTGGAAACATAGGACAAGCCATGAACGCTCGCTACGATTGTTATTGCAAATTGTCAGATTTGTTGGGTTCCCAAGATTCCTTAAGCGAAGCCAGACGCCACTTGCACAGATTTCCCGAACTTTCTTTTCAAGAAAAATCGACTGCGCAATGGGTGGGCGATCAATTAGAAGGATGGGGATTTCAAGTGACCCGCAACGTGGGTGGGCATGGTTTGGTTGCCACTTTGAAAAACGGCGAAGGCAGAGGCATTGCGCTAAGGGCTGACATGGATGCTTTGCCCATTCAAGAAGAAACCCAAAAGCCTTACGCCAGCGAACATGCTGGCACCATGCACGCCTGTGGACATGACGGCCACACAGCCATGTTGCTGGGTGCGGCCCAACACTTGGCCAAAACCAAAAACTTCAAGGGCACCGTTCACTTGGTCTTTCAGCCGGCTGAAGAAGCAGGCAAGAACAGTGGCGCGCAGCAAATGATTGCCGACGGCCTCTTTGAGCGCTTTCCTTGTGATGCCATTTTTGGCATTCACAACCATCCTGGTGTGGATGTCGGCACATTCATGTTTGGCGCTGGCGCTTTCATGTCAGCCTCAGACACTTGTTACATCAAGGTCAAAGGCAAGGGTGGGCATGCCGCAAGGCCTCACCAAACGGTTGACCCTGTGGTCATCATGGGCAGCTTGATCATGGCCTTGCAAACCGTGGTGTCCCGCAACATTGACCCCCTTCAAACTTCAGTGGTGACGATAGGCACCGCGCATGCAGGCAGTGTGTCCAATGTCATTCCAGACACGGCCAATTTGTCACTCAGCATCCGTTCGTTCAGCCCTGAAGTGCGTGAACGTTTAGAAAAACGGATTACGGACCTTGTGACTGCCCAAGTGGCCTCTTATGGTGGTGAGGTTGAAATCATTTACGAACGCGGCTATCCCGTTGTCATCAACAGTGAAGCTGAAACGGCGTTTGCTCGGCAAGTGGCCGTGGAGTTGGTCGGTGAAGAGAAAGTGGTTTTCCCCTTTGGTCCAGTCACTGGCAGCGAAGACTTTGCCTACTACCTGCAACACAAACCCGGCTGCTTCTTGCGCCTGGGCAATGGCACCGACAGTGCTTTGTTGCACAACCCCAAGTACGATTTCAACGACCAAAACTTGTCGTATGGCGCCGCTTATTGGACGCGTCTTGTCGAGCGTTTCTTAGACGCAGCTTGAACATTTATCCCCATCATTTTTTCAACGGAAACTTTATGACCATTTCGATGTACCAGGCCAGCGTGCCACGTTTGATCAACGGCTTGACCAATTTGTCACACATTTTGGGCAAAGCCCAAGCTCATGCAGAAGCCAAAAAAATTGACCCTGTGGTGTTTGCCACCATGCGTCTTTACCCTGACATGTTTCCCCTGAGCCGCCAGGTGCAAATCGCATGTGACGTCAGCAAAGGCTTGGTGGCGCGTTTGGCGGGCGTCGATATCCCTGCGCATGAGGACACTGAAAAAGATCTGAAAGATTTGCAAGCGCGCATTGCCAAAACCATTGCCTTCTTAGAAACCTTCAAGCCCGAGCAAATTGATGGCACTGAGGACAAAGACATTGTGGTGAAGCGCGGCGAGAAAGAAACCCACTACAAGGGCATGCAATTTTTGTTGGGTCATGGTTTGCCCAATTTGCATTTCCACACCACCACCACTTACAGCATGCTGCGTGCCAGTGGCGTTGAACTGGGCAAGGCCGATTACCTCGGAAAAATCTAAGCCTTGCCTTTGGGCCGATCGGCTTAAGATCGGCCTGTTTTAGTCGTCCAAGCCCGACATGCCAATGCGATGCGCCAATGGCTTAGGGCCAGCTATGCGGTACATCACCTGACCCGGCCACGACAAGTAGCCATCTAAGCGACGCGAGAACAAGACGCCGTCTGTGGCGCTGGTATAGGTGGTTCTGGCTTTAGCACCGTTGGGGTTTGCGGGATCGATCACATCGCAGATGGCCTGGCCCTTTTTGACTTTGGCGCCAGGCTTGACATGGAACACCAAGAAACCGGTGCCTTTGCTGTAACCCACGTCCATGCCACTGATGGGGGCCGCGGCTGATTTCATTTTCTTAAGTGGCGCCGCCTTGCCTGACACAACACCTTGCCTAACCAACCAACGGTAAAGATTCGCTGCGTCTGATTTGCCCAAGGCATCACTCACGTCGTGTTGGCTGCGCATTTCAACGGTGACAGACATGCAAGCCTGCGGAATGGCGGCATCTGGAAATTTGTTTTGAAGTCTGGCCCACAAAGCACTGTTAACGCCCGAGAAGGTCAGGGTGCTGGGATAGGGGTCGTTGTACATGGTAGCGTCTGCGCCCAAATCGGCTGCTAAAGCTTGAATGGCACCTTCATTGCCCAATTGGCCTGTCGAGCCTTTGACCCAATCGTTGCGAGCTGTAAAAAGGTGCAGCGCTGCGTAAATGTCGCAGTGCAAATCGAGCACATAGTCTGCATCTGTGCTGAGCTTTTGCATCTCGACACGCAGCGTTTGCAGTTCATTGGCCGGCTTCATGGCGTTGAGTGTTTCAAGTGCCGCCTTGCGAATCATTTTGACATTGGCTTCAGCATTGTTGCCAATTTTTTTCCAAACTTTTTCGGCAACACCTTCAGACAAATCAATCCAATTACGGTTGAAATTTTCATTGCTCAAATGGTTGTAGCGTCCGGCATGAGAATTGCCTATAAGCTGTGACTGGCCTATCGGATTGACCGTTGGCACCAAAATGATTTCACCTTTGATCAAACCTTTTTTGTCGGCTTCACTCAGCATAGGCATCAAATGATGCAGCGCCATGGTGCCTGGCATTTCGTTGGCATGAATGGCTGCTTGCATGTACACCTTGGGGCGTGCACCAGATTTGCCAAAGCTAAGCACGGAAACGGTGCGACTGGTGCCGGGTGTCATGCTGGGCAATTGGACATTTCGTTTTTTGATGGCCATGGCAATCCTTTGTTGCAAAGAAAATAGTTTATGTCGATTCTGTCTAAAGCAAAACCCTAATGTTGAATTTATCGTTTAGAGTTAACGTGCGGATTGTTTAAAACAATTCATTTTTTCAATTTTCAGGAGAGCATGATGAACGAAAGTGAAATTCGCGGTCTGATTGACCAGGTTCGCGACAACAGTGTCACACGTAAGCAATTCATTCGCCAAATGGTGGGTGTCGGTTTGACGGTGCCCATGGCTGCTCAAATGCTCTTAACGTCTGGCTTGGCGCAAGCGCAAGCACCTGGCAGCTACAAACCCACCAAGCGTGGCGGTGGCGGCCCCTTGAAGTTGTTGTGGTGGCAAGGTGCTACTTTGTTGCAACCGCACTTCGCGAGCGGCACCAAAGACCAAGAAGGCTCGCGTATTTTTTACGAACCCTTGGGTGCCTGGGATCACGATGGCAACATGGTTCCTATTTTGGCAGCCGAGGTTCCTACGACAGCCAATGGCGGCGTCTCAAGAGACGGCAAAACCATCACTTGGAAACTCAAAAAGAATGTGTTGTGGCACGATGGCAAGCCTTTTACGGCCGACGACGTTGTGTTCACTGCAGCCTACGCAGCAGACCCAGCAACATCTGCCTACACCAGGGGTTCTTACTCTGACGTTAAAGTCACCAAGGTCGACTCACACACCGTCAAGGTGGAGTACACCAAAGCGTCGCCATTCTGGGCAGATCCCTTTGTCAGTGCTGCTGGCATGATTATTCCCAAGCACATTTTTGAATCATTCAAGGGCAGCGCATCTCGTGATGCACCCGCCAACTTAAAGCCTGTGGGCACAGGCCCCTACAAGTTCACCGACTTCAAACCCGGTGATATGCTGCGTGGCGTGATCAACAACGATTACCACGAACCCAATCGTCCGCATTTCGACAGCATTGAAATGAAGGGCGGTGGTGATGCTGTGTCGGCTGCGCGTGCCGTGCTCCAAACGGGTGAGTACGACTATGCTTGGAATTTACAGGTGGAAGACGAGTTGTTGCTTCGCCTTGAAGCTGGCGGCAAAGGTCGCACCACCATCACACCAGGCGGCAACATTGAGTTCATTCAGTTGAACATGGCCGATCCATGGACGGAGATTGAGGGAGAGCGCGCTCACGCCAAATCCAAGCACCCCATCTTGTCAGAGTTTGCGGTGCGTCAGGCCATCAGTCTGGTGGTAGACCGTGCGGGTGTGCAAAAGTTCATCTATGGTCGTACAGGCATTGCAACTTCCAATTTCCTCAACAATCCTCAGCGCTTTGTGTCTAAAAACACCAAGTTTGAATACAACGTCGAAAAAGCTGCGCAAGTGTTGGAAGATGCAGGTTGGAAAAAAGGCGCCGATGGCATTCGCGAAAAGGGTGGCAAGAAATTGAAGTTGGTGTTCTCCACCTCCATCAATGGTCCACGTCAAAAGACGCAGCAAATCATCAAGCAAGCCGCTCAAAAAGCCGGTATTGATTTTGAATTGAAATCTGTGCCTGCATCGGTTTACTTCTCGTCTGACCCTGCAAACCCAGACACTTACACCAAGTTTTTTGCAGACGTGCAGATGTTCACCACCACCATGCCACAACCTGATCCTGAAATTTTCATGAATCAGTACCTGACATCGCAGTTCGCAACCAAAGCCAACAAATGGTTGGGTCGCAACTCTACGCGATACAGCAACCCAGAGTACGACAAAATCTACTTGGCTGCCCAATCCGAAATGGACCCCGTCAAACGTGCCGACATGTTTGTCAAAATGAATGACATGCCTGTCAACGACATCGCTATCATTCCGTTGGTCTATCGCCCCAGAACTGCGGGCATTGTCAAAAACTTGGTGGCACCTTTGTCTGGCTGGGACAATGACTTGTGGCTGTTGAAAGACTGGTACAAATCTTAATCAAGGCCATATGTTTCGATACATTCTGCGGCGATTGATGATCGCCGTGCCCAGTTTGCTGGGCATTAGTTTGGTGCTGTTCACCGTTTTGGCCATGGCACCGGGTGATCCTTTTGCGGAGTTGGTCTCCAACCCCAACATTCCACCCGAGGTGGCCGAGGCCTTGCGCGAAAAGTTTGGCTTGAACGATCCGCTCTTGGTTCGCTATTGGAACTGGCTCACGGCCATGGCTCAAGGCGACTGGGGCTATTCGTTCATCAGCCGCATCAACGTTGAAACCCTCATCATGCAGCGCATTCCAGTCACCTTGTTGGTGATTGGGTCGTCGCAGATTTTGGCTTTGTGCATTGCCATTCCTGTAGGTGTGTACGCGGCAACTCGGCCTTACTCTTTGTTTGACCAAGTTGCCAGCACTTTGGCCTTCATTGGCTTTTCACTGCCTACATTCTTCACTGGCATTTTGCTGATTCTGTTCTTTAGCATTCACTTAGACTGGCTGCCATTTGTTTACCGTGCTGACATCCCTGAAACTGGCGCCAATTTCTTTTGGGAACACTTCAAGCAAATGATCATGCCTGTCACGGTGTTGGGCTTGTTCCAGGCTGGTGCTTGGACACGCTACGTCAGGTCCGCCGTGTTGGATGTCATTCGTCTTGACTATGTCACCACAGCGCGGTCTAAGGGCTTGGCCGAAAAAGTGGTCATCACCAAGCACGTTTTGCGCAATGCTTTAATTCCAGTCGTGACCCTGGTTGCGCTTCAAATGCCTGCCATTTTTGGCGGCGCCATTGTGACCGAGCAAATTTTCAGGATTCCTGGCATTGGCTCTCTCATCATCAGTTCCATGTTGGCCAATGACACGCCTGTTGTCATGGCTGTCACTTTTGTTTTTTCCACGTTGGTGATTGCGTGTAATCTTTTGGCAGATATTTTGTATGGCTGGCTCGACCCTCGCATCTCCTTCAACTGACCCCAAGGCTTCTGTGTCGAAGGCGTCTTCCCATTCGCCAGGCAAAGAAGCTTGGCGTCGTTTCAGGCGCCACAGACTGGCGGTCTTGTGCACGTTCGTTTTGAGCATCATTGTGTTGGCTGTTTTGCTGGGGCCTTGGCTTTGGCAAGTGCCCATCAACGCCATCGATTTTGAAGCGCGCATGCAAGGACCCTCTTGGGCGCACCCATTGGGCACCGATGACTTAGGCCAAGATCTGTTGGCACGAATGCTTTACGGCGGGCGCATTTCTTTGGCCGTTGGTTTGGCTGCCATGGTCATTGCCATCAGCTTTGGCGTGGTCATTGGCGCTGTTGCAGGCATGTCCAAAGGACCCGTAGATGTTTTTCTAATGTGGGTCACCGACTTGTTCTTGTCTTTGCCTCAGCTGCCTTTGTTGTTGTTGATCTTTTATCTCTTCAATGACACGCTCAAAAAATGGATTGGCCCAGAGGCCGGTGTGTTTGTGTTGGTCGTTGCGGTCATTGGCGGTCTACGTTGGATGCCTGTGGCGCGTTTGGTGCGGGCCCAATTTCTGACATTGCGTGAAAAAGAATTTGTTGAAGCAGCCCGCGCATTGGGTGCAAGCCCATGGCGTCAGGTTACGGTGCATATTTTGCCCAATGCCATGGGACCGGTCATCGTAGCCGCAACCATTGATGTGGCAGCCGCCATCATTGCAGAGTCCACTTTGTCTTTCTTGGGCTTGGGTTTTCCCCCTGACATTCCCACATGGGGGCGCATTTTGTTTGATGCCAAAGACCACATGGATGTGGCTGTTCATTGGGCTTTGTTTCCTGGTGCTTTGATTTTCATCACGGTACTCACCATCAATTACATAGGCGACGGTTTGCGTGATGCCTATGATCCACGCCGTGTTCTGTAAAGAGGTTTCTGAATGTCCAACCCCTTGTTGAGAGTTCAAGACCTGAAGGTGCACTTTCACACCGACGACGGCATTTTGCATGCGGTCGATGGCGTCAATTTTCACATTGATCGAAGTGAAACCTTGGGTGTGGTGGGTGAGTCCGGCTGCGGCAAAAGTGTCACAGCCATGACCATCATGAAACTGTTGGCCATGCCGCCTGGGCGCATTGCAGATGGTCAGATTTGGTTCGAAGGGCAAGACCTGGTTCAAGCCGATGCCCAAACCATGCGCAGTTTGCGGGCCAAAGAAATTGCCATGATTTTTCAAGAGCCCATGACATCGCTGAACCCCGTGCTCAGCGTGGGCGAGCAAATTGCAGAGTCCTTGCGTTTGCACGAAGGCCTCACACCTAAGCAAGCCATGACGCAGGCCACCGAAATGCTGCGCTTGGTCAACATTCCAAAGCCCGAGCAGCGGGTCAATGACTACCCGCATCAGTTTTCTGGTGGAATGCGACAGCGCGTGATGATTGCCATGGCGCTTTCTTGCAAACCGAAGTTGCTGATTGCCGATGAACCCACCACTGCGCTAGATGTCACCATTCAAGCGCAAATTTTGGATTTGTTGAACGAGCTCAAATCGCAGATGGGCATGTCCATCATGTTGATCACGCACGCCATGGGGGTTGTTGCAGAAACTGCCCAACGTGTGGTTGTGATGTATGCCGGTCGCGTGGTTGAAGAGGCCACCGTCGAAAACTTGTTTGCTTCTCCAGCACATCCTTACACGCAAGGTCTGATTCGCTCTATACCGCGCATCGATTTTGACAGTGATCACAAGCAAAGGCTGGAGGCCATTCCGGGTTCAGTGCCCAAGTTGATCAATCCACCCAAGGGTTGCCGATTTGCACCCCGATGTCAGCACGCCACCGATCGATGCAATCAGGAAATGCCTGAGTTGCGCGACATTGCCTCGGGTCACAAAGTGGCTTGCCACTTCTCACTCTAAATTACATGTCAGACTTCACAAGCTCCTCCTCTCAAACGCAGCCATTGCTAGAAGTCAATGGCCTGACCAAGCAGTTTCCCATTAAGGGCGGTATTTTTGGGCGTGAAGTTGACCGTGTTCACGCCGTGGATGGTGTGACATTTCACATCGACGCTGGCGAAACATTGGGCATGGTGGGTGAATCGGGTTGCGGCAAGTCCACCACTGGTCGTTGTATTTTGCGCTTGATTGAACCTACGGCTGGCGAGGTCAAGTTCAATGGTCAAAACGTCACGACCATGGGGAGTGATGCCTTGCGCGAAGTACGCCGAGACATGCAAATTATTTTTCAAGATCCTTTTGCATCATTGAATCCTCGCATGACGGTCGAGGCCATCATTGGTGAGGCCTTGACCATTCACAAGCTCACCCAGTCCCCCGCTGAATACCGCGATCGCATTGTTTCTCTGCTCGAGACCGTGGGCTTGAATGCTGATCACATGAAACGGTTTCCCCATGAGTTTTCGGGTGGGCAACGTCAGCGCATTGGCATCGCCCGAGCCTTGGCAGTGTCACCCAAGCTAATTGTGTGCGATGAACCTGTATCGGCTTTGGATGTGTCCATTCAAGCGCAGGTCATTAACTTGCTCGAAGACTTGCAAGCCAAAATGGGTTTGACCTATTTGTTCATTGCCCACGATTTGTCTGTGGTCGAGCACATCAGCAACCGTGTGGCAGTGATGTACTTGGGCCGTGTGGTAGAGATTGCAAGTTCACGTGAGCTGTACACACAGCCCAAGCACCCTTATACAGAAGCTTTGTTGTCGGCCGTGCCCATTCCCGATCCTACAGCCAAGAAAAAACGCATTGTGTTAACGGGCGATGTCCCCAATCCTGTCAACCGTCCCAGTGGTTGCCACTTTCATCCTCGCTGCCCCAAGGCAACGGAGCGTTGCAAAGTGGAGGAGCCCCAATTGAAAACAGTGGGCGTAATGCACCAAGCTGCCTGTCACCTTAACGATTAAATTGCTAATTAAGCAAAGCATGCGGTTACCGTTACTTTCTGGCAACTGGAGTCAAAAATGTTGAATTGGATTGACCAGCGAGTACCTGTTCGCTTCTTGGCCTTTTTTGTCGTGGTTGCCTTATGGGTGCTGTCAGCGCTTCAATTGGTGGTGGGGCAGGCCAGCTTGGCATGGGTCTTATTGCTCAGCTTTTTAGTGGTGGTGGGTATTCATGATTTGCAGCAAACACGGCACGCCGTTTTGCGCAATTACCCCATCATTGGCCACCTGCGTTTTTTGCTTGAGTTCATTCGACCTGAGCTTCGTCAATATTTCATTGAAGGCGATGGCGATGCTGTGCCTTTCTCACGCTCCCAGCGCTCATTGGTCTATGCGCGTGCCAAGGGCGAGCCCGACAAGCGTCCCTTTGGTACGCAGATGAATGTGCATGAGGCGGGTTACGAGTGGTTGACACATTCCATTAGCCCCTCGGTCATTGAGTCGTCCAATTTCAAAGTCAATGTGGGTGGGCAAGCATGCCAACAACCCTACAACATCAGCTTGTTCAATGTGTCTGCCATGAGTTTTGGCGCGCTCAGCGGCAATGCCATCATGGCCCTCAATTTGGGCGCGAAGTTGGGTGGTTTTGCGCACGATACCGGTGAAGGTTCAATCTCACGCTATCACCGAGAGCATGGTGGCGATTTGATTTGGGAAATTGGCTCAGGCTACTTTGGGTGTCGCAACGAAGATGGCACTTTTAACGCAGAACGGTTCAAAACGAATGCGCAGTCTGACCAAGTCAAGATGATAGAGATCAAGCTCAGTCAAGGTGCCAAACCAGGACATGGTGGTGTGTTGCCAGGTCCAAAGGTAACGCCTGAAATTGCTGAGGCAAGAGGTGTTGCGGTGGGTGTTGATTGCGTCTCGCCTGCTGCTCACAGCAGTTTTTCGACACCCTTGGGTTTGATTCATTTTGTTCAAACGCTTCGCGAACTCAGTGGTGGCAAGCCTGTTGGCTTCAAGCTGTGCATTGGCCATCCCTGGGAATGGTTTGGCATCGCCAAGGCCATGCAAGAAACGGGCATTTGCCCCGACTTTATCGTGGTTGACGGGGCAGAAGGCGGCACAGGTGCTGCGCCCTTAGAGTTTACCGACCACATGGGCATGCCCATGATGGAAGGCCTGCGCTTGGTTCATAACACTTTGGTGGGATTGAATTTGCGCGATCAAGTTCGGCTGGGCGCCAGTGGCAAGATCATCAGTGGTTACGATGTGATGCGTACTTTGGCGCTGGGTGCTGATTGGTGCAACAGTGCTCGCGGCTTCATGTTTGCATTGGGTTGTATTCAAGCACAAACTTGCCACACGGGCAATTGCCCCACGGGTGTGGCCACCCAAGATCCAAATCGACAAGTGGCACTGGTGGTGCCCACTAAGTCTGAACGCGTGAGAAATTTTCACCGTGAAACCTTGGAGTCTGTTCGCGAGATGCTGCAAGCAACGGGTCTTTCAAGCCCCGCACAGCTCAGACTTCATCACATCATGCGGCGTGTCAGCGAACACGAGGTGCGAAACATGTCGGAATTGCTGCCCAGCTTGTCACCCAGTGCTTTGGTCAATGACACGCCCCTAGAAGGACTGTTTGCCCAGTATTGGCATCAGTCCAGCGCAGAGAGCTTTCAGCTGAAAGCTTGACCCTGCTGGGCTCTGTGCCTTGTGCCTCGGCCTCACACTTCTCTGAAGTGCATCAGATAAACTGAAGCTTCGATTTCAGCCATAGAGAAGCTTGCCATGTCACTTTTGAACCTGTCCATTGCCACCACCGATTACGACCATTTTCGAGACATCCGTTTAGGCGTCGTGAAGCCTGAAGGCATTGATTTGAATTGGCTCAATTTGGGCCACCATGAGTGCTTTGCGCGCTTCACAGCCAATCGTGAATTTGACATTTCAGAATTGTCATTTGCCAAGTTCACAACTCAAGTGACACGGCCCGACAGCGACATCATTGGCCTGCCCATTGTGTGCTCCCGTTTGTTTCGTTTCAGCTCCTTTTACGTTAACAAAAAGTCTGGCATCAAATCGGCCAAAGACTTGATTGGTAAAAAAGTTGGATCACCTGAATGGGCTCACTCGGCAGCGGTTTACATGCGCGGTTGGTTACACAACGACATGGGCGTCAGATTGCAAGACGTCCATTGGTACCAAGCCGGCGCCAATGCACCAGGCCGAGAAGAGAAAGTTGAAATTACGTTGCCTGAAGGTGTCAAGCTGACCCGCGTTGCCGACAAGTCACTCAGCGAAATGCTGGCCTCTGGCGAAATTGACTGCGCCATCATTGCGCGTCCTCCTACCTGTTTTTTAGAAGGCAATCCCGATGTGGTTCGCCTGTTCCCAGATTTCTTGGACATGGAAGATGAGTACTTTGCCAAAACAAAAGTTTGGCCCATCATGCACATCATTGCCATGAAGAAAAGCATCGTAGAAGAGAATCCTTGGGTGCCTCGCAATTTGTTCAATGCCTTTGTGGAGTCCAAGCGACGCAGCATCGAGCGCTTGATGGACCCTGCTGTATCTCGCTACCCATTGCCTTGGCTGGCCACCTATGCTCGCAAGATGCGCGATAAGTTTGAAGGCGACACCTTTCCTTATGGCATTGAAGAAAACCGACCCACATGGGAATTGATGGCGAAGTACACGTTTCAGCAAGGCATCGCTCACAAAGAGTTCACCCCTGAAGAAATTTTCCCGCAAGGCATGATGACCAAAGTGGTGATCTAATTTTCTTTGATGATTCGCACGGGTTTATTCTTTATAAAGTTGATGGCACCATGACAGACACGCTCGCATTGAAACAAGAATTGGTCGATTGCATTCGCATGTTGGAATCGCAAGACATCATTGACTACAACGGTCATGCCAGCATTCGCTTGCCCAACAACCAGATGCTGATCAACATTGGCTCTTGCCAAAGAAGCCAACTCACTGTTGATGACATTTGTACCATCGACATGGAAGGCCAAGTGGTGGAGGGCAGTGGCAAACCTCCGCTTGAATTCCATCTTCATGCTGGCATTTATCGCGCACGTCCTGAATTGAAGGCCGTTGTTCATGCCCATCCCAAATGGTCAACCTACCTCACCATGGCCGGGCAGCCTTATTTGCCTGTGTATGGACAAGGTTCTTTGGTCTATCCCTTGCCTTTGTTGGACTCGCCCAATTCCATCAACAACAAGCCCATGGCCGATCGCTTAGCGGCTACTTTAGGCGACAGGCCGGCAGCCCTCATGAAATCGCACGGCGCTGTGACGGTGGGTCAAACCATTCGTGAAGCTTTTGTGCTGGCCAGCTACATGGAAGAGAATGCGCACCGCCAGTACATGGCCATGCAATTGGGCACACCCTATTCCTTCAGCGATCACGAAATTCAAATGTGTCGCGAAAAATTATGGAACGACGCCTTGTTTCAGCGCTGCTGGGACCACTTCAAGGCTAAATTGAATTAATTCAGCCTTTTGGGCATTTGATTTAAGTCAAGCTTTGCTCAAGTAATTTGCGAAGCTCAGGGGTTACTTTGGGCTCAATACCGAACCATGCTTTCCACCCCAAGGGGCCTTGATGCAGCAACATGCCAAGGCCATTGAGCGTACGATTTCCCCGCAGTCTGGCTTGTTCTAAGAAGGGTGTTTCTAAGGGCGTGTAGACGATGTCTGTGGCCAAAGCACTGACCGGAAGTTTGGCCAGATCGATGTCCAAAGGCGTCTGACCCACCATGCCTTGACTGGTGGTGTTGACCACCATGCTTGCGCCCGCCATCAAATCATGGCGATCTGACCAGGCATGTGCTTGTAGGGGGCCACCCAGTTCAGATTGGATGATTTGAGCTCTTTCCAGATGCCTGTTTACCAAGCGAATTTCGGTGGCGCCTTCTTGAATCAGGCCCTGGCACACAGCCCTAGAGCCACCACCAGCGCCAATCACCACGACAGGGCCTTGGTCGGCACGCCAGTTGGGTTGGAATTCTTTGATGTTGCGAATGAAGCCTGCTGCATCGTTGTTGCTGCCTATCAAGCGGCCATCCTCTTTGACGGCGACACAACTGATGGCACCCATCTTTTGTGCAATGGGGTCAATCTCGTCGACAATTTTCAGCGCTTGCTGTTTGTGTGGAATGGTGAGGTTGCAACCTGAAAAACCCAAGTGCTGAAGACTTCGCAAAGCAGCCTCTAAGTTGTCGGGCCGAATGGCCAACGGCACATACACGCCTTTGAGTTTTTCTTGCGCAAACCAATGGTTGTGCATGAGGGGGGAGCGGGAATGCATCACGGGCCAACCCATGACACCGGCCATCAGAAATTGATCTTGGAGGTTCATGGGGGTGTACTATATATTTGTTTCATGTGAGTTTTTTTTCTAAGGATGCTGCTACTCATGTCCCGTTTGTTTGCATTGTTGATTTTTGGGTGGGTGTCATGGCAAGCTGAAGTCTTGGCTCAAAACTCTGGAACTGGTACGCCTGTCAGTGTTTCTGGTTCATCCGCACAACCTGCCAAGCTCAACATTTGGCCTCGAATTCCGTTTACACGGGCAAAGGATTTGTGCCAATACCACGATGCTTACGGCAAAACCAAGAGCGAGCAAATGGGTGAATTAACCCAAACGGTTCGCGGTCTGCTTAGAGAAGGCGTCGATTCACGCAACATGGTGGCTTTGCTCAATACCATGGACCAACAGGTCAACCGACAACGAACAGTGGCGGGCAGCAGCCCTGGCATGGATGTTTTGCTGGCGGGCTCTTTCAAGGCTGCAGTCGACAAGGTGTATCAAGAGCGTCGCCCGCCCAACCGGAATTTTTACTTTTACAATCCAGCCCCGTTGAACGAGTTACTGAAGCAAATGCGTGACCCTCAGCGCCAAGTCGCATGGGATCCGCAGATCATGCGCGGTTTAAACGGTGTGGCCTATGGCACCTATGCTTATGCGCCAACTTGTCGTGGTGATTTGGTGGTCACTTTGCACATCGAGTTGACATGTGGCAACACCTATCATTTTCAAGCGCAAGGTTTTCCAGAACAGGTGATGCGTGTCATTGGACAGCAAGTATTTGAGACATTCCAGCAAACTCAATTTCCCTCTCAATTGAAAATTGGCCAAAGACGTTTGGAACTGTTAGGTTCGCCAAGTGGTGCTGTGGGACGTGCGCCTTCTCCTAGGTCCGCCGAGTTGGCCTGCAAAGCCATGCATGGTCGTTTGCCGACCGAAGAAGAATACGAGTACTTGTCTAACTTGGGTGATTGGAACGGCGGTGTGACATGTTCGCGCGGCAAGCTTTGGGCCATGGCTGCCAACATGGTGATGGCCCCCGATTTACCCAATCCCTCTCCTGTTCGATCGGTCTCGGAGTTTCCAGGCCAAGAGTTCAGTTATTACTGCGTACGTTGAATCAAGAGGACACCCGTTACCATGCTGTACAAGTTCAAATCCAAAGAGACAGGCGATCTCATTATGTTAGAGCCCGATGCCAAACGCTTGTTAAAAATCATGGGGCGTGAGGAGCAAGTTAAAGGCATATTCCTTGTGGACCAACTACAAGCAGCCATTGACGCAATAGACAATGCCATCAAGCAAGAGGAGTCAGATGGGCCGCTAGACCCGAAGTTGGTCAGTTTGCGTCAAAGGTCTCAGCCCATGCTGAAAATGCTTCAAACATGTTTGGCCAAATCAGCGGATGTGGTTTGGGGCGTTTGAGCAACAAAGCATTGCCACTCACTTGCCAAACATCGGCCCCGTTAACTTAAAGCCTGCTTGAATATTGCGTTTGGCAAACCAGCCTTGGTTCATTTCCAAGACAAATCGGACCGGTTTTTTGGAGCAATGCGAGTCGTCGTTCATCGGCTTCATATCTGCCAAATTGACGATGGTGCCGTCGTCCATCACGAAGGCTGCCGTTAAGGGCAGCAGTGTATTGCGCATCCAAAAGCATTGAACACCGGGCTGTTCAAAAATGAAGAGCATGCCTTCGTTTTGCGGCATCTCCTTGCGCCACATCAGACCAATTTGCCGTTGATCAAAGTCTTGTGCCAACTGAACTTGCAACAGATGCATGCCTGCGTTGAGAGTGGCTCTAGGTAAATTGGCTTGGGGCGTACCTTGCGCATTTGCTGAAAACGAACAAGTTGCCGCCAGCATGAATGCGAAGTCAAACTTGATCAAGCGATTGACGGAGATTTGAATCGCTTGTTGAAGGTCAGTTGAAGCCAAAGTCATATGAAGAAAGTGTGGGCTGAATCAAGCAAGGATTGTGACGCATTTGTCGATAGAATGAAACACCGGAGACCCCCTTTCATGTATCGACACATTCAGATTCCCGCGCAAGGCCACCCCATTACCGTCAACTCAGACAATTCACTGAATGTCCCAATAGACCCTATCATTCCCTTCATTGAGGGCGATGGAACAGGTGTCGATATCACGCCAGTCATGATCAATGTCGTCAATGCGGCAGTTCACAAAGCTTACAAAGGACAGCGCAGTATTCACTGGATGGAGGTTTATGCAGGTGACAAAGCAATTGCACTGTACGGCCCCAATGCGTATTTGCCTGCCGAAACGCTGACCGCTCTCAAAGACTATGTGGTTTCTATCAAAGGACCATTGAATCCCCCAGGCAGCGGCACCCTGCGATCCTTGAATGTTGCCCTTAGACAAGAGCTTGACCTTTATGTTTGCTTGCGCCCCTTGCGTTATTTCAAAGGCGTACCATCGCCTGTTCGTGAACCCGAGAAAACCAACATCACGCTGTTTCGTGAAAACTCTGAAGATACTTATGCGGGCATTGAATACGCCGCCAATTCGCCAGAGGCGCAAAAGCTGATTGCATTTCTGAGCAATGAACTGGGTGCCAAAAACATCCGTTTCCCAAGCAGCTCTGGTATTGGGATTAAGCCGGTGTCTAGCGAAGGCACCAAGCGATTGGTGCGCAAAGCCATTCAATACGCCTTAGACCACAACAAGCCCAGTGTTACTGTGGTGCACAAAGGCAACATCATGAAATACACCGAAGGTGCGTTTCGCGATTGGGCCTACGAATTGGCACAAGAAGAATTTGGTGCTACCTTGATCGACGGCGGACCATGGTGTGCCATTCAGCACCCCAAGACAGGCAAAGTCATCACGGTCAAAGACATTGCCATGGATGCCTTTTTGCAACAGATACTGTTGCGTCCGCAAGAGTTCTCGGTGGTAGCCACACTGAACCTCAATGGTGACTACATTTCAGATGCGGTGTCTGCGCAGGTGGGCGGTATTGGCATTGCACCGGGTGCCAACATGTCCGATAGCGTGGCTTGTTTTGAAGCCACTGTCGATGCGCTTTCAAAATTTGCTGGCAAAGATTACGTCAATCCTGGCTCCGAAATTCTGTCCGCTGAAATGATGCTGCGTTACATGGGCTGGACAGAAGCGGCCGACATCATCATCCGTGCCATGGAAGAGGCTATTCAAAGCAAGCGTGTTCCTCACGATTTTGCGCGTCTCATGGATGGTGCGTCACAGGTTAGCTGTTCTGGATTTGGTCAGGTCATCATCGATTCGATGTAACGCGTCCTAGCAAAAAGTTCTGAACATGTACGAAGAAAATCAAAGTGAGGTGCCAGAATCATTCATGCGGCTTTATGTCCCGCCGCATCAGTACAAGCCCACTTTGCCACGCGCTGAGCTAACGCAACGTTATGAGTTGTGCGAGGACTTGGCCAATATGTTGATGGAGACTGCTAGCACACAGCAATTTCAGCTGGGCATTACAGAAGATGATGCGCTAGAGAAGTGCTGGCGTGGATTGCTGGAGCAACCCCATTTGGTCAGCGAAGTCGAATCTTTTTGGGTGGTCTGCAGGCTTGCCGAATTGTTAGCTTGGCCGTTGCCTGAGTCGGTGTGGTCTTAATTAGACAACACACACTCTCGGCCACTGCTTGCAGAGCGTATGGCCGCTTCGCAAATTCTTAAATTCTCATAACCCCATTGACCGTCATGCCAATGGATGCCTTGGCCTTGCCAAGTTTGGGCCACTTCTTGCAAAACCAAGTCTCGAGGACTTTGTGCAAAGGGCAGCTTGATTTCTCTCTCGCCTTGCGCAGTTGCAAGCAACAATCCTTCGGGTGTTTGTTGTATATCCCCCAGTGAACAACTGACCACCGTAAATCCGAAGTGTGGCTGTAAATTTGCAGTGCTTGGGATGGCGGATTTAGCCCGCTCTTGTTTGGCTGCCAATTCTTGTGATGGCGTTGCTGGTTTGAGGTTGCGACGGCGCCATGAACGAAGCTCTGCTGGCTGAAAAAGCCCCCACTCAGAGACATTGCGCGTCCAGTCCATGCTGGAGAAACCCGCGTAGCCGTTGTAAATGGCGGTGGCTGCGGGTCCATTGGCAAAGTCCAAATAAATGGCATGGGCCCCCATGGTTTGTCGCTGAGGATCGAGGTTAAATACCTTGGCCTTGACGCTGTCGACTTGCGGTCCACAAAGGGCACGCAAGATGTCAATTTGGTGTGCGCCTTGTCGAAACGTCACGCCGCCGCCCAGAGCCGGGTCTAGTTCTTCTGGTCGCCTGGGGCGATAGACCCAATCGGTGTAACACCATGTATTGACCATTTGCACGGCACCCAACTCACCACTCTCAATGATCTGTTTCATGGCCTGAATGGGCGCGTCAAAACTGTGTGAATGACCCACAGTGAGAGACTTGCCATACTGTTTTGAAGCATTCACCATGCGCAGCGCTTCCTCTGAGTTACTGGCCATTGGTTTTTCGACCAAGACATGCCACCCATGTCGAAGCGATTCGATGGTTTGATCTTCATGGCAAGGGGTTGGCGTTGCAATATAGACGCCATCTAAATCAGGTATTTGTTGGAGTTCATGCAGATGGCTGAAAACCGGAACGCCTAAAGCCCCTGCAGTTTGTTGAACGTCTGTGTTGCTTTCAACAATAGCAACCAATTCAAAGTCGGGGTTGGCCTCAAGGGCTGGAACAAATGCTTGCGCCGCAGCACCAAAGCCTACAATGGCCAATCGCAAAGGCTTTGAAGCTGTTGATGCAAAGGGCGCTGTCACTTATTTTGCTCGTTTGACAACCGTCTCTTCAAACATCTTGAACCACTTAGCCTGTTGATCCAAGGCTGTTCCTGGGTCAATGAAATTCAGAGGAACTTTGGGGAAAGGCAGTTCGTACTTTTTACTGGCAGGCACAAATTTCAAATCATGCAGCTGTTTTTGGCCTTCTGTCAGCATGTAGTCGTAAAACAGCAAAGCGGTATAGGGGTTGGGTGCTTTTTTCAGCATGGCAATGGTGCTGGGCTGTGCCATCAGCGGGTGCAGTGCCAAGCCTTCAACGGGGGCACCCTTGATTTTGACTTGTTCAGGGTTCCAGCTGTAAACCGTGAGGGCCAGAGGTACCTCACCCGACGACACCATCATGGTAAGCAAGGAGTGGCCTTTGCGATTTGAAATGCCATTGGTGCTGGCAATGTTGGCAAACAATTTTTGACCTTCTTCTTCACCCATCTTGGCCATCAAGGCGCCAAACCACGCATGGTTGTTGCCTTCAATGCCCAACTGACCTTTCCATTTGGGGTCGAGAAGGTCTTGGTAGGTTTTTGGCAGATCTTCTTTTTTGATTTTGTCGGTGTTGTAAGCGGCGGTCCAAATGTCCAGCGTGATGCCCGCCCAGTGTTTGTGAGCTGGAACAGCTTGGTTGAGCAAGTCGTTGTGAAAGGGTGACTTCACTTCTTGTAGCAGTTTTTCGCGGTAGGCTGCTTCATTCTCGGGTGCATTGTTTTGAACGATGTCTACGTCAAATTTATTGCCTCGGTTTTCACTGATGACACGTTGTAGCACAGCCTCAGAACCGGCTCGCCAAGACTTGACCTTGATGCCGTACTTTTTGCCAAACTCATTCATGATGTTGGTGAGGGCAGGGTAGGTGTGATAGACCGCCAACCCCGATTCTTTTTTGGCGGCTTCAATCAATTTGGCTTGTCTGTCTGGTCCTTGATAAACGGCCATGTCGGCAACAGACAAAGGTGCGGATTGTGCGTGCGCTAAGCCCATCAGGGCAGTCAGCAAACATGTCACGATGGATGATTTGAAATTTGCCATAGAAGGTCCTCCCTTGAGTGTTCAACGAGTCATTTGGCGCATTGCGCGTCTTTTTAAGTAGTCAAAATTAATCACATACTGCTCTGGACGCGTAATGTCGTGGTGGAGTTTGCTAACCTGCTCGGGTGTGAACTTCTCACCGATGCCCCCAGCAGCCATGGTGGCCAGTTGTATCTGACATGCGTTGTCTAGCATGATGGCCAAGATGGTGGCTTCTTCAACGTTGGCACCCACAATGGCGGCACCATGATTGCGCAGGAGCACAGCTTTGTGTGATCCCAAAGATTTGGCCACCGCGGCACCCAAGTCTTGGCTGCGCACCAAATCAATAGCGCGTGTGAAGTAGGGCAGACCATCGGCAAAGGCAACAGCAGGCTGGCTGATGGGCTCGAGTGCTTGGCCAGTGGCAGACAAAGCCACTGCGTAGGTAGGGTGCGTGTGAATCACGCTGTTGACATCGGGCCTGGCTTTGTAGAGTTCTGAGTGGATGAAAACTTCGCTGTGGCGGCGACCGCCCCCATCAATTTTTTCACCTTCCATGTTGCACACCACGATGTTCTCGAGAGTGATTTCGTCAAAACCATAGCTGTGTGGTTTCATGATGAAGATGTTGGGGTCTTCGGGCGATCGGATGGACACATGGCCACGCGTCAGGTCGCCTTGTCCAGCAGCTTCAAGAATGTGGCCAGCTTCAATCAGGCGCTGTTTAAGTTCGTTCAAAGTCATGTTGTTGCTTTTTTGTGGAGATGGGGTTCAAACAATTGCGACAAATCGTTAGCGATGGGGGAATACTTGGCATGCGTACGCATCATGAAGCTGGTGAAGCCATCGCTGTTGTGGTGCTTTTTCTTTTCGTTGGGCAGGTCGATGCATTTGTTTCTTGAACTATCGCGCACCAAACCCATCGGGTCAATGCCTGCTGCTACTTTTTCCATTTCGCGTTTGAGCATGCGGCGGTACATCACCACACCTTTGTCGGTAGCGCCCAAGTTTTCTAGGGTGCGGTCTGCGATGGCACCTTGGCTGATCCATGCCATCATGTCTTGGCCATCGACGTTGTCAACGATGAACTCACCTGTTTCGTCTTTGAACGGCACCTCGTAGGTATGAACACGGTCCAACAAATGCGGAGAAACTTCGGCGCCCTTTGGCGGAACATAGGCATTGAACCAAAGGTGCATGGTGTGCGTATCGTCTACGGGGACTCGCATCTGAAACGAGTAGTAGCGCGATTTTTCGTCGCCATTGCCAACGGCCAGCATGTTGGGAAATACAATGGGGTGACCAATTTTCCAGTCGTCGCCATCTTCAGAATGGCCTTCGAGCAGGCGGTGTTTGGTCATGCCGTACTCAAATTCTTTGAAATCAATTTTGAGGTGGCGTGTGCTGATGGCCACTTTGACACCTTCTTGTTCTTTCAAAAATTCGTAATGGTGGCCATGCAACCATTCTGTGTGAACTGGGTCCAGCGAGTTCTCCATGATCTGGAGCCAATTGATTGGCAAGATGGTGCGACCCATCATGCGGATGGTGCCTTGTGCCACAAAACCATCCCAGCGTGGTAGCAAGGGTTGCGGCTGAGGTCCCATGTAGGCAAATAACATGCCGCCCATTTCTTCAACGGGGTAGGCATCCGTGCTCACCTTGTCTCTGAAAGCGCATTTGTCTTGCTCATTGGGCTGGTTGATGCACTTGCCTTGCGCGTCGTATTCCCAGCCGTGATACGGGCACCGGATGCCCTCTTGTGTGGGAATGCCATGCGCGAATGATGCGCGTCTGTGGGGGCACTGTTCTGCAATCAGGCCCAAGCGACCTTGGCGATCTTTGAACAGCACTAAATCTTCACCCAAAAGGCGAATGCGACGGGTCCATTTGTTGTCCATGTCGACCAAGGCACCAATGGGTTGCCAGTAACGGCGCATCAAATTGCCCATGGGTGTGCCTTTGCCCACCTCCGTCAATAGCTTGTTTTGCTTTGCGCTTTCCATGTCACACCTTCTGCGATTACTGTTTAACTGACTTCTTGACCGATGTCTTTGCAGAGGACTTTGCTGTTGTCTTTGCTTTTGTGGGTGTCTTTGCCTGAACCTTGGCTTTTTTTGCTTCTGGCAAGGCTTTGCGACCTTCGTCGTCCATGACATGCTTGATTTCGGTGTTCATGGCAACGTCTTTGCGACGCATTTTTGCAATTTCTTCACCCGTGATGAAGTAGTCGCCTTTGACAGCGCGCTGTGCCATCTGTTCGTTGCGATCGCTCCAGTCACCTAAGGAATAACCATGCCAAGGTGCCTCGGGTTTGAGCTTGGGCAAGCCCAGTTCTTCCCAGATGGCTTTGGCGTTTTCCATGAACTCTTTTTTGGGCAAAGCAATGGGCGGAAAATTGTCTTTGAGGGTGGCGTCAATGAGCAAAGACGAGTCCATGCCGCCATTTCTTGGGCTGCGAGGGCCGTGACCTGGATCTCTGTTTTGAAGGACTTGCAAATCAAGCGCAAAGTTGGCCCGGTAACTCATGGCCCAGAGCAGTGCATCGGCATTGTCTGGATCGATGTCCTCATTGACGGCGATGACCATTTTTCCCCCAGAGCGCAACAGCGAAGCCGCACCGTACAAGGCCCGCCAAACCTCTGTTTGCGGCATTTTGCGGTCCACCACAATGGAGATCACTTTGCGAAGATTGGTGAGCGGTTCGTGCATGACGACCTTCTTCACCCCCTTAATGCCCATGGCTTTGCTCAAATGGTTAAGGAAAACTGGCTCTAAGGCAACCCGCTTGATCAGGCTCGACTCCGAGGGCGTGACCTGCGAAATGATTGACGTCAAAATGGCATCTTTGCGACGCGTGATGGCCGTCACTTCCATGTAGGCATTGAACTCTTGCAAGTTGACGTGGCCATGCGACTCACCAAATGGCGCTTCAGGTTCTAGCCATTCGGTGTTGATGTAGCCTTCAATCACAATCTCAGCTTCGGCTGGCACCAACAAGTCAACTGTTTTGCACTTCACGACATTGATGGCCGCTCCAGCCAAACCGCCCGCAACATGCAACTCATCGGTGTCCTCTGATAGTTTCTGGGCAGACGTAAATGCAACGCAGGGCGGGCATCCCAAAATAATGGCTGCTGGCAATTTTTCGCCGCGTGCTTTGGCTTTTTCCCAATGGGTGTAGATGCCAGGTTGATTTTCAAGTGAGGGATTCATGCCCAAACGCGTGGGAGACTTTACCTGACCGCGGTAAATGCCCATGTTCTGGATACCGGTCTCAGGGTCTTTGGTGATGTACTGCGACAGAGTGGTGTAGGGTGCGTTGTCCCAACCTGGGGTAGAGATGGGAATGGGCAAACTGTCGACCCCTTTGCCTGGCTTCAATAGTTCTTTGCCCTGAACCACAATTTCTTGGCACGGTGCATCTTTTAAAACCGTGGGTTTGATGGGATTGGCAATGGCATGGCTCCAAGTTTTGCCAATGTCTTCAATTTTGCAGCCCATTCCTACGCTGTAAATTTTGCGTGTAGCGGCCAATGCTCCCACCACCACGGGGATGTCATATTTTTTGCCTTTGCCGTTGACCACATTGGTAAACAAGAAAGCCTTGCGATCGGGTTCGGCAATGCCACCTCGAAATTGCCAGCGCACCAAGGGATGCAATTCGGTGTCTTTGTTGATGGGACGATCAACGGTGATTAACAAGCCTTGTCTGTCGAGTTCGGCCAAATGCTCATGCAAATCACGATAAGCCCGAGGAGCCGTTTTGGACTTGGCTTGACTGCTGGATTTTTGAGGCACTGGTTTTGTACTTTTTGTCATGAGATTTGGCGATGGTTTATTTGGAGCTAGAGTTTTTGATAACAATCTCGTCAAACGACTTGGTCCACTTGGAGAAGTTGTCCATGGTACTGACGGGATCAATCACCTCAAGCTTCATGCTGGCATAAGGATTGACAACTTTGCTGCTGGCTGGATAGTAGTGAAGAGATGCCAGAAGTTTCTGTGTTTCAGGCGAAAGCATGTAGTCATAAAACAAAAGAGCGGCATGAGGATGTGGTGCTTTTTGTGCAATGGACATATTGAAGCCTTGGGCAATCACAGGGTCCATGACAAACCAGTCAACAGGTTTGCCTGCTCGTTTGTCTTTTTCGGGCAAGTCGATGTAAATGGTCATGGCCAATGGAATTTCACCAGCAATGACCAAGTTGTGCAGCAGTGACGCGCCTTGACGTGCGGACATGCCATTTTTGGTAATCAAATCTCGAAAGTATTTGAGTCCTTTTTCTTCACCCATCACGGACACAACTTTGCTGAACCATTCTTCGGCTTTGGACTCAACCCCTAATTTGCCCTTCCATTTGGGATCGAGTAAATCGTTGTAGGTTTTGGGCAGATCTTCTTTTTTGATGAGCTGTGTGTTGTAAGAATGAACAGTCACATTCATGAACACGGTTGACCAGTTTTTGTGTGCAGGAACAGCGCTTGGAATCAGGTCTTTGGTCAGTGGCGATGTAACTGCTTGAAGTAGCTTCTCGCGGTAGACCGCTTCCATTTCGCTGGCAGGCATCATGATGACATCTACTTCCGGGCGTTTGCCAGCAGCTTCGCGAATCACGCGCTGTGTTACGTTGTTGCTGCCTGATCGCCAAAATTTAACTTTGATGCCATATTTGGCTTCAAAGGGGCCAATGATCAAAGGCAAATCTTGCGGTCGAAATGCTGTGTAGAGCGTAAGGGTGCCTTCTTTGTTGGCCCCGTCAAGAATCTTTTCAGCGCGGTCGGGTTTGTCGTATTGCATCAAAGCAATGCTTGAACTCTGTGCGGCAATGGCCGCCGCATTATTGCTGGTTGCCGCGTTTGTTTGCGCGGATGCACTGATGGTCAATGTACTTAAAAACAGACAAGCCAGTTGCCGAGGTTTAGCCCATTTGCCCGCTTGAAATACTTGTCGCTTGAAATACTGGTTCATATTTAAACTCCTTCAATCGAACGGTAGAAAAATTCAATGCATCCAACGCGCGCCTGCCAACATCAACGCTGCGCCTAGCAAAGCCGCTGGTAATAACCACCATGCGGGCACCATGCCTGAAGCTGACGCATTGGCGGAGCTTGACTCCAAAGCTGAGGGGGCTGTGGAAGTCGATGATTGCGGGCCAGGGGTTTGGCTTGTTTCAATGGCAGTTGTATTGACTTTTTCTTGGGGTGACAATTCATTTTGAAATGCCTTGAAGAAATCGTCCGCCATTTTTTTGGCAACACTGTCAATCAAGCGAGAGCCTACTTGGGCCAACTTGCCTCCAATTTGGGCCTTCGCTTCGTAAGACAACTCGGTGCCATCTGCAACTTCTTTCAAGACAACACTGGAGGTGCCTTTGCCAAAGCCGACAGCCCCTCCTTGTCCTTCAAATTGCATCACACAAGAGGCGGGTGCTTGTGCCTCGGTGATTTTCAAAGAACCCTGGAAACGTGCCTTGAGCGGACCGATGGCTGTTTTGATGATCACCCGAAATTCTTCAGGTGAAACACGCTCAACCAACTCGCAGCCGGGCAAGCATGCCTTCAATGTGTCTGGGTCATTCAGTGCATCCCAGACTCTTTGACGCGGTGCCGCGATGATTTGTTGTCCCAATATTTCCATGATGTTCTTGCCTCAAGTTTTGAGTGTCAGTGCGCTTTTTTCTTCATGGCCGCGGAGGTGTTGACCATGGAGTGCAAGCTGCGTGCATAGTCAATGGCGCCTTGCTCGTCCATGCGCGGTGCTACACGCAAGTACTCTTTCAAGCCTAAGATGGCTGGGCGAGGGCGGCTGAGTAACAAGTCGCAAAATCGAGTCAGTTCAGCATCCAATTGCGCCTCGGGCACTACGTTGCTCACAATGCCATAAGACTGCGCTTGAGCCGCGCTGATGAAATCTGCAGAATAAGCCATGTACAAAATGGCATTGCGATTCATGCGATCGTAAATGGCCGACATCACCATGGTAGGCATCACGTTGTGCGCAATTTCTGGAATGTTGAAAGTAGCTTTGTCGCTTGCAAATGAAACATCGCATAAGGATGCGATGGCCGTGCCAAAGCCCATGCATTTGCCCTCAATGACGCCAATCACGGGCACCAAGCAGCTGCGAAGTGCTTTGTAGCTGTTAAAGATGGAATCGTATTCGGGGCGACGTGAGTAGGCTTCTGGCGAGGGTGGGAAGTCTGCATCGCGCACACGTCCAGTGCAGAAGTCGGGCCCGACGCTGCGCAACACCACACAGTCTGATGTTTCGTGCGCGTTCAAGACGGCTTCTGACAAAGCTGCAGCCATGCTGTCGGATACGCCATTGCCTTCTGGACGGTTGAAGGTGATGCGCAGAATGCGGCCATCTTGTTGAATTTGAATTTGATCGCTCATGCTTGGCTCCATGTAGGGTTTTGAAAAAAGTGACGCATCATTGCGGCGTTGAATAAAACAGATTGGTCGATGTTGGGAAGGTGCCCTGCATTTGGAATCACAACCAGCTGTGAACCTGAGATAAGTTGCTGCATGTCCTTCATGGCTTGCGGCAAGGGACCATCCTTGGCACCCACAATGAGTGTGGTTGGAACTTTGATTTGAAAAAGCTGTTCTAAGTAATCCAGACCTTGGATGGCACGTGCACAACTGACAAATCCGGTTGCGGTGGTGCTAGAAATGGTTTGCCGAAAGGCTTGGGCTACAACTGCGTTGGCCTCCAGAAATGGCACGCCAAACCAGCGTTCTGTGGTGGCCACAGCAAGCGACTGACAGCCTTCACTGATGGCGCTAGAAATGCGATCATTCCAAACATCGCCCATCGGTGAGGGCATGTCGGCTCTGCAATCGCAAAGTACCATGCTGATCAAACGCTTGGCATGCTGAATGCCCAAGCCCACACCGCTCATGCCGCCCAATGACAAGCCCATGTAATGCGCTTTGTCGATGTTCAGCGCATCCATCACGGCCAATGTATCAGCCACTAAATCGTCCATGCTGCAAGTCACAGATTTGCACTCAGATTGACCATGCCCTCGCGTGTCGATGGCAACCACGCGCCACCCTGTGGAGGACAACAAATAGGCTTGCTCTAGCCACATCATGCTAGATGACAAAATGGAATGTGTTAACAACACAACAGGCCCGTTGTCGGGACCTTGAGTGTGAACTGCAATTTTGCCAGCTGGCCCCTCAACAAAATGTGTGTGGCTCTGGTGCGTCATGTCATGCTTTCTGTGGTCTTTGAAGTCTGCGCTGCACGCGCAGCATTCAACGCTGTCCAAATGGCTTGAGGCGTCATGGGCAGGTGATCAATCACGGCACCTTGTGTCGATAATGCATCGTTTACGGCACTTGAGATGGCGGCAGGGCTGCCTAGATAGCCCGCTTCACCAGAGCCTTTTTGACCAAATTCAGTCAGCGGTGAAGGGGTGCAATGGTCAACAATGGTGATGGCTGGAACTTCTGCAGAGGAGGGTAGCAAGTAGTCCATGAATGTGCCCGATAGCAACTGGCCCTCAGCAGAGAATGCAAATTTCTCCATCAACGCCGCACCGAGGCCATGCGCAATGCCGCCATAGGTCATGCCGTGCACCACGTCAGGGCTGATCATGACCCCACAATCGTGACCACAAACGTATTTGCGCAGTGTCACTTTGCAAGTTTCGGGATCAATGCTGGTTAAGACCACATGCGATTCAAATGAGTGGCACGGATACATTTGTACGCGTCCATCCTCTGTTGGCAACATGCCACCTGTTGGCACTTCCCAGACAAATTTTTCTTGCAAGCCTGGCTCCATGCCTTCGGGTAATTTGTGGAAATTGCGGTGCGCAATTTCGACCAAGGCATCCCAAGACAACTTCAGCGATGGCTGGCTTTGAGATTGAACATGCCCGCCCTCGTAAATCAAATCTTCGAGGGCCACGCCCAAGTTGTGGGCGGCAATGTGCAGCAGTTTTTGTCGAATTTTTTTGGCGGCACCTGCTGCCGCGCCACCCAACATGATGGCCATGCGACTTCCAACAGGGCTGTTGGAAGGCAGGGCATTGAGAGAATCGGCATGCAGTACCCGAATGCCATCGGGTTCACGGTGCAAGATTTCTCCAACAACAGTAGACACCATGGTTTCGTGCGCTTGGCCTGACGTTGAGGTGCCCATCATGGCGGTGATGGCGCCAGACAAATCGACGCGAACCAAACACGAGTCCATCCATGTGGTGGTTTGATTTTTGGGATTGAACAGCGGTTCGAAAGAAGAATTGCCGCCCGATGGCTCTAAGCAAGTAGAGATGCCAATGCCTGCCAGCAATCCTTGTGATCGCAATGCGTCTCTTTCTTTGACCAATTCATCAAAGGAGGCCGTGTTCAGGGCTTTGGTCATGACGGTGTCGTAGTCGCCCGAGTCGTAATGTGTGCCACTGGGAATCAGGTAAGGAAACTCGTCTTTGCCAATCAAATTGACACGTCGCAAAGCGATACGGTCCATGTTCAAGAAGCGCGCAATTTTGTCAATGCCTGTTTCAATAGCGTAATTGGTGGGCGCCTGACCAAAACCTCGCACGGCTTCTTGGGGTGTTTTGTGCGTCATTACCGCCATTGCATCGTATTCCACACTCTGTATACGGTAGGGCCCCACAATGGCGCCAACTGGCTTGCCGAGCTGCAAAGGTGACCGTCCTGAATAGGCGCCAATGTCATCGACAGCGCGCATTTTCATGGCTTTGACTTCTCCCGATTGCATGAAGCCTAGGGTGACATCAAAAACACGGTCAGGGCCTTGCATGTCGCCGCCTCGCATGTTCTCAAGGCGATCTTCTACAAACCTTACAGGACGTCCCAGCTTTTTGGCCAAGTAACCCACCAATACTGAGTGTTTGAGGCCACGCTTGACGCCATAACTGCCGCCCACGTCCACATCAAAGTGAACTCGAACCGCGTTGCCAGACAAGCGCAAAGCTTTGGCCACTTGATCGGGAAATTTAGGCATTTGAATTGAAGCCCAAACATCCAAAATGCCTGTGGCATCGTTCCATTGGCAGGCTACTGCAAAGGTTTCAATGGGTACTGTGGCGTTGCGCGCCCAACTGACGCGATAGCTCAATTGGTGATCGCACTTGGCCAAATCATCATCAACAGGGCCCCACACAAATTTTCTGTGAAAAATAACGTTGGTGCCATGGGCGGGATGCACCAAGGTGGCATTGGGCAACAAGGCCTCTTGAGGGTCAACCACACAGGGCAATTGTTCATAGTCAACATTGACCAGTTCTGCCGCATCCTCCGCAAGTGCGCGAGTATCGGCCACAACGGCTGCAACCCATTCTCCGGCATAGCGCGTGACATCAAAGGCCAATGGGTAGCGTGTTACTTGAGGTGCATCAACGCCGGGCAACATGGCATCAATGTGCTGACGTAATTCTTCGCCCGTCAAGACCGCATGTACGCCCGGTGTGCTCAAGGCTTCGGTGGCATCGATGTGTTTTATTTTGGCGCTAGCGTAGGGTGATGCCACCAAGGCAATGTGCAGCATGCCGGGCAGTTGAATGTCGGCTGCATACCGGCCTTTGCCAACCACAAATCGTTTGTGCTCGACCGCTCTGCGGTGTTTGCCAATGAAGCGAAAGGGGGTCGTGCTCATGGTCAATTGTTCTCAGGTTTTGTGGCATGCATCACGGCGTCCACAATCTGTTGATACCCTGTGCATCGGCAGATGTTGCTGCTGATGGCGTCGCGAACTTGTTCTTCTGTGGGATGGGGGTTGTCGGCCACCAATGCATGGCAGGCCATCAGCATGCCGGGTGTGCAATAGCCGCATTGCAGAGCGTGTTTTTCGCAGAACGCGTCTTGAATTTTGGTCATCACGCCGCGCTCAGGTGCAAGACCTTCCACCGTGGTGATGCGCATGTCTTCAGCCTGTACTGCAAACATACAGCAAGAGCGAACAGGCTCGTCATTCAGCATGACCGTACAGGCGCCGCAGACGCCATGCTCGCAGCCCACATGTGTACCAGTGAGACCCAAGTCGTCACGTAAAAAATCGACCAAGCTGGTGCGCGGTTCAACCAGACGACGCTGAATGACGCCATTGACTTGAATTTGAATCGACATTTTGTCGATAGAGGTTGTAGAACTCATCTGCTTCGATCTTTAATGGGCTGTTATGCCTTGAATTTGACCTTGAGCTTGCCTGTAGGCGCCCCAAAGCGCACGCGTCATCAGTGCTTGTGCTAAATGTTTTCTGTAATCGGCTGACGCATGCATGTCATTGCCGGGTTGTGTGTTTTGTGCAGCCTCAAATGCAATGTGCTTTGCCAGTTCAGGCGTGAGGTGTTGGTTCACAAGTAAAGCCGCCAATTGTGGGTAAACCAAGGGTGTGCCATCGACACCGCCCAGACCCAAACTGACGCGTGCAATGCTGCCGTTCTCGTTTGTTTGAATTTGACAAGCCGCAGATGCCATGGCGAAATCACCTTTGCGAATGGCTGTTTCTTCAAATGCGGCACCCACGCGTCCGCCTTGCCAAACAGGCCATTTGATCTGGGTAAGTGCCTCTGTTTCACCAATCGCTGTAAACATTGGGCCTAAGAAAAATTCGGAGGCGCTTAAATTTCTAACGCCATCTGCTTGAGACTCAAGCGTCAAGGTCACATCCAAAATGAGCGCTGCCAAGGCCAATTCAGCAGAAGGGTCGGCATGTGCCAGGCTGCCCCCCACCGTGCCGCGGTTGCGAGTTTGTTCATGCCCCACCCATTTCAAGCCTTGCGCTAACAAAGGCAGATGGCTGCACAGTTGGGGGTGGAACTCTAAGTCGCGTTGACGCACACCGGCGCCTATGTCGACGGTGGCGTCTTTGACGAGGATGTTTTTCAGACTGTCCAAACGGTTGATGTCTACCAACCAGGCAGGTCTTGCCAGTCTCATGGCCATCATGGGGACCAAGCTTTGGCCGCCCGCAATCAGTTTGGCATCCCCGCCATGTTGGTTCAATTTCTCCAAGGCTTGCGCCAAAGAGTCAACTCTAAGGTAGTCAAAGGGTGCTGCTTTCATGCACTCACACTCCCTTCAGACAAAAGCTTTTTCTCACGCAGGACTCCTTTGGATGAATCAGCAGTTTCTGCCCTTTTATCGGGCTATGCAATTCAGTTTATTTCACTGACTTCGAGGAAAACTCACATCCAAGCAAGAAATCTAAAGCTTATGTAAGATACGGGCATGAGAAAACTTCCCCCATTGAATGCGGTAAGGGCTTTTGAGGCTGCAGCCCGCCATGTGAGCTTTACAAAGGCCGCCAAAGAACTTTTTGTCACGCATGGTGCCGTTAGCAAACAAGTGGCCACGCTCGAAACATGGTTGGGCACCAGCTTGTTCAACCGGTCTCAATCTCAATTGAGCCTGACCGATGCTGGGCGTACATTTTTGGCTGCCGTGACGCCAGCCCTCGACCGAATTGCTGTGACGTCGATGCAACTGTTAGAGCAAACTGAACCTACTGCTCTGCGAATCAGTGCACCGCCTACCTTCACCATGCGGTGGCTGATTCCCCGCATTTCCGCATTTCAGAGGCGCCGGGGTGGCGTAGAAGTCAAACTCACCACGTCTACGGCCACGGTCAATTTTGAAGACCGAATTTACGATGTGGCCATCCGCGGCGCCAACCAAGCTTTGCCTGGCATGCTTTCTGTGCCTTTCATGACGGAAACGATTGTGCCCATTTGCCATCCTGATTTGTTGGAGCAGGGACGCTTGGCTGAACCTCATTTGTTAAAGGATCACACCCTCATCAGTTACGACACAGAACCGATGTCTTGGTCTGAGTGGTTGCCGATGGCGGGGCAGGCCGATTTGCGAATCTCTCACAACCTTCAATTTGAGCAGATGTACTTTGCCCTACAAGCAGCCGCTGAGGGTCTAGGCGTGGTCTTGGTGCCGCTCTTTTTGGTTGCCGATGACATCATTGCTGGACGCTTGTGCGCACCCTTTGGCTTGTTGGGTGCGCGTCAGCGACGCTACTACGCCAATGCGCCATTGACCGCGCAAGAAAGCCCTGTGATCGAGGGCTTCTGTGAATGGTTATTGAAAGAAGGTCAAGACACAGAACTGTCAATTGACCAACTGGCGCAGACCATGGGGTGGACGTCACCTGCGGCCCCTGTGTTGTGAGTATTTCTCGGGTTTGGTCTGATGCTTTTGAAAAACAAAGAAGGCATCATCGGCCCTTCATATTGAATGCGTTGTCATGAGTCAAACACAAACTGGATACCCCGATCTTCACGATCATTTAGAGACACTGAAGCAACGTGGTTTGCTTCAAGTCATTGATCATCCCATCGACAAAGATTCTGAACTCCATCCTTTGGTTCGCTGGCAATTTGTAGGCGGCATGGACGAGGCCGAACGCAAAGCATTTTTGTTTACCAACATTGTCAATGCGCAAGGCCGGCGCTATGAGATACCCGTGGTGGTGGGCGCCCTGGCAGCCAATCGAGAAATTTACAGTGTGGGCATGGGCTCTTCTGTCGAGGATATTCAATCCAGATGGGATCATGCTTTGGCCAACCCAATAGCACCCATCATGGTCGAGAAGGCCGAGTGCCAAGAAGTGATTCACGAGGGGGTCGATTTGTTGGGTGAGGGACATGGCCTGGACATGTTGCCGATTCCTATCTCGACCCCAGGTTTTGACAGTGCGCCCACATTAACAGCCACCAACGTGATCACTGTCGATCCCGAGACTGGCGTGCAGAATATGGGCACTTATCGTTGCGCTTTAAAAGCGCCAGATCGAATGGTGGTGCGAATGGCCACCCGGGTTGGTGGTGCTGGCGGATATCTTCACTACCAAGCTTGGAAAAAAGCCGGTCATAAAACCATGCCCTGCGCAGTGGTCTTAGGATGCCCACCTTTTGTGGCGTTCATGGGCCCTCAAAAACTGCCGATTGGCATGGATGAGTTTGATGTGGCTGGTGGCCTGGCGGGCGCGCCCATCCAAATTACAAATGCGCGTACGGTTGCGCTCAAAGTTCCTGCCCAAGCTGAAATTGTGATCGAAGGCCAAATTGATTTGGACATGCTCGAACCTGAGGCACCCTTTGGTGAGTCGCATGGTCACGTGGCCTTGGAAGAGTTCAACCTGCCCATGAAAATCACGGCCATCACGCATCGCCTCAAGCCCGTGATTCCTTCTTACATCAGTCAGGTAGCGCCGAGCGAATCGAGTGTCATCAAGCGTGTGGCTTACGAGCCTTTGTTCTTGGCTCATTTGCGCGGTTCTTTGGGTATTCGCGGCGTCAAGAAGGTGTCTTTGCATGAACCCCTCACCGGTTTGCTGCGTGTCACCATTGTCACTTTTGAAAAGACAACCCCCAAGACCGAAATCTGGCGAGCGTTGTACGGCGCTGCTTTCTTCAAAGGCGACTGTGGAAAAATAGTGATTGCTGTCAATGAAGACATCGATCCTGACAATGCCGATGCTTTGCTCTGGGCCATGGCTTACCGCATGAACCCAGTGGCCGACGTTCGCACCTTAGATCACAGAGGTCAAGGTCATGGCCCCAAGCGCGAAAACGATGGCGAAGAAGATTCAACTTTGCTGATGGATGCCACCATGAAAGGCGACATGCCGCCTTTGGCATTGCCCACGCAACCTTACATGGAACGCTCTAAAGCCATTTGGGAGAAGTTGGGCTTGCCAAAGTTGCGTCCTCAAGCGCCATGGTTTGGTTACTCATTGGGTGATTGGTTGCCACAATGGGATGAAGCTGCTGAACGCGCTGCCACGGGTCGATACTTAGAAAATGGCAAGATCAGCTTCAAGCATCAACGCAATGATGTCAAAGCCGAATCCAAATTCAGGCCTGATGAAGTTTAATTTCAACACACAATTCACACTCAAGACGTCATGAGCAACACCGACAGCACTTCTCCAAAACGCCGGTTGATCGTCGGTATCAGTGGTGCATCCGGCATCGTTTATGGCGTTCGTTTGCTGCAGGTTTTGCAGCACTCCGATGTGGAGACCCATTTGGTCATGAGCGATTCGGCGCGCATGACCCTGGCCACAGAACTTGACATGAGTGTCAAAGAAGTCGAGGCACTGGCCACCGAAGTTCACAGCGCCAAAAACATTGGTGCCACGATTTCATCGGGTTCCTTTAAAACAATGGGCATGGTGGTTGCGCCTTGTTCTATCAAATCCCTCTCTGAGATTGCCTACGGCATGACAGGTGGATTGCTGTCACGTGCTGCAGATGTGGTTTTAAAAGAGCGCCGCCGTTTGGTCTTGCTTGTTCGTGAAACACCGCTGCACACAGGTCATATTAGAACCATGTTGCAGGCTTCAGAAAACGGTGCCATTTTGATGCCACCTGTGCCTGCACTCTATGCGCGTCCCAACTCAATTGATGACATGGTCAACCACACCGTAGGACGGTGTTTGGATTTGTTTGACATCGAAACATCGCTGGTCTCCCGCTGGGCCGGCATGGGTCAACAAAAATAAGGCGCAGCATGCAAACCCTGTTTGTTTATTACAAATTGCCGGTTCAAGAGCACGCAGTGTGGCGACCTAAGGTTGAAGCTTTTCAATTGGCCTTACAACAAACTTGGCCCGGTCTCAAAGCATCTTTAATGCAAAGACCCGAAGCTACATCTGAGGGAATTGAAACCTGGATGGAAATTTATACCCATGTCCAGGGTGTTTCGCAAAGCATGATGGACAGCATTGCTGCGACAGCGGTCGCCCACGGCTTGCCTCCCAAACGAATGGCTGAGTTTTTCATTCCCTTGCGATAAATCATCTGCCACAATGCCGTGAGTGGTCCTTTTTCCTTGGACCCCATGTTGGAATTGATGAGCAGTATGCAGCAAGATATTTTGATCAATTGGTCGCCGCAAGAGACCCGCGTCGCTGTTGTTGAGTTGGGCGCTGTTCAAGAACTCCATGTCGAGAGATCTTTAGAACGTGGATTGGTTGGCAACATCTACCTTGGAAAAGTTGCGCGCGTGTTGCCAGGCATGCAATCGGCCTTCATCGACATCGGGCTAGAGCGCGCTGCCTTTTTGCATGTGGCCGATGTGTGGCAAAGACAACCAGAGGGCGAGCCGCCGCAAGTGGCCAGAAGTTCTCAGCCCCTGGTGCCCATCGAAAAGCAAGTCTTTGAAGGACAAGCCTTGATGGTACAAGTGGTCAAAGACCCCATTGGTACCAAAGGCGCGCGTCTGTCGACCCAGATCAGCATTGCAGGTCGGCATTTGGTGTTCTTGCCGCAAGACGATCACATTGGTGTTTCGCAAAAGATTCCCACCGACCAACGCGATGCCTTGCGCCAACGTTTGCAAAACTTGGTGGGCTCGCAGGGCGGTGGATTTATTTTGCGCACCAATGCAGAAGATTCCAGCGACGTCGAGTTGGGCGAAGACATCGCCTATTTGCGAAAAACATGGGCGCGCATCAAAGATGCATCCACGCGATTACCAGTCCAGTCACTGTTGCATCAAGATTTGACCTTGCTCCAACGTGTGTTGCGCGATCTGGTTGGCGAATCTACACAAACCATTCGCATCGACTCCAAAGAGCAATTTGAAGGCTTGCTGACGTTTGCCAAAGAATTCATGCCAGCTGCCGCAGCCAGACTTCAACTTTACAAAGGCGAGCGTCCTATCTTTGACCTGTACGCCATTGATGAAGAAGTTGCCAAAGCTTTGGGTCGAAGGGTTGAGCTCAAATCGGGCGGGTACTTGATCATTGATCAAACCGAGGCACTGACCACAGTCGATGTCAACACAGGTGGCTATGTAGGCGCTCGAAACTTTGATGACACCATTTTCAAAACCAATCTAGAAGCCGCGCATGCCATTGCACGTCAGTTGCGCTTGCGCAACTTGGGCGGCATCATCATTGTTGACTTTATCGACATGGCCCGTGAAGAGCATCAAGCGGCGGTCTTGGACGAGTTCAAAAAGCAATTGGCGCGCGACCGAGTCAAAACCATGGCGGGTGGATTTTCTCAGTTGGGCTTGCTCGAAATGACGCGCAAGCGTACGCGTGAATCTTTGTCGCACATGTTGTGTGAACCGTGCCCAAGTTGCGAAGGTAAGGGCAGCGTTAAAACGACGCGCACAGTGGTTTACGACATTCTGCGAGAAATACTACGCGAGGCAAGGCAGTTCAATCCACGTGAATTCAGAGTTGTGGCGGCACCCTCTGTGATTGAGATGTTGCTAGATGAGGAAAGCCAACATTTGGCGGCTTTGTCAGATTTCATTGCCAAGCCCGTGTCACTTCAAAGTGAATCGGCCATGGGTCAAGAGCAATACGACATCGTTTTGCTTTAAAGGCTTGGCAGCGCCGACGTTCCAAGCTCACCTTTGTGGTGCAGTCTGGCATAGGCGCCGCCTGCTGCAAGTAAATCTGCATGCGTGCCTTGCTCCATGATTTCGCCTTGCGCCATGACCACCACGCGGTCGGCATGTTCGATGGTGCTCAAGCGATGTGCAATGATCAACGTGGTACGACCCTTCATAAGGTTTTGAAGTGCCTCTTGTACCAGCCGTTCTGACTCATTGTCTAAGGCTGAGGTGGCTTCATCCAAAATCAAAATGGGTGCGTTTTTATACAAGGCTCTGGCAATGGCCAAGCGTTGGCGCTGGCCTCCCGAAAGCTGTGTGGCGTTGTGGCCCAATATTGTGTCCATGCCTTGCGGCAGTCGTTCAATGTGCTCTAACAAATTGGCAGCACTGAGGCTGTCTACAATTCTTTGTTTATTTTGTGTTTGTCCCAATGCAATGTTGGCGGCAACAGTGTCATTGAGCATCACGACATCTTGGCTGACCATTGCAAATTGCGCACGCAATTCGGGCAAGGACCAATGCGCAATGTCTTGGCCGTTGAGCACAATGCGGCCTTGTGATGGCAATACAAATCGTGGCAGTAAATTTACCAAAGTGGTTTTGCCCGAACCCGAGGGGCCGACAAATGCAACAGTCTCACCAGGTTGAATGGTCAAACTAAAGTCTTTCAGGGCGGCAGGCGAATCGTGTTCGTATTGAACGCTGACGTTTTCAAACGCTAAGGGCTGTGCGTTTGATGTCCTTGCAGCTGTGCTTGCCGAAGGCTTGTGGGTTGTTGGGTGGGCACCTTCTTGCTCGATGGCCACTTCTTCAATCAAGCGTAAACCCCTTTCAAGTGCAGCCAATCCGCGTGTAATGGGGGTTGCAATATCGGCCAATCGTTTGATGGGGGAAACCAGCATCAGCATGGCTGTAATGAACGCAACAAAGCCACCAACCGTAGCCCCTTGCAGTCCAGAACGGCTTTGAATCAGGGCGATGACCAAAACGGATGACAGTGCAACAGCAGCCATCAATTGCGTGAGGGGCGACATGGCTGCCGAGGCAATGGTCGATTTAAGTGCCAGGCTTCGAAGTTTCTGGCTGAGCTTGCGAAATCGTTGTTCTTGCGAATCTTGTGCGCCATGCAGTCGAATGATGCGGTGGGCTAAAACATTTTCTTCCACCACATACGCCAGCTGGTCGGTGGCTGTTTGGCTGTCCTTGGTCAAGCTGTAAAGCCTTTTGGACAGTTTTTTCATGATCCAGGCCGAACCAGGTACCACGACAAATACCACCAGCGTGAGTTTCCAATTGAGAAACATCAAATAGCCAATGAGTGCCAACAGGGTGAAACCGTCGCGTGACAAGCCCAACAAGGCAGAAATCAGTTGAGTGGCGCCCGTTTGCACTTCGTAAACCAAGGTGTTGGACAGGGTGCTGGCAGATTGCTTGCCAAAAATGGACATTTCAGCGTGTATCAAGCGCTGAAACAAGGCCTCTCGCAGTGCCTGCATGCCATCGTTGGCAATTCTGGCCAAAGCGTATTGCGAGACGAAGAAAGCTGCGCCGCGAACGAGAAATATCCCGATGACAGCTGTGGGGACCCACCACAGGGGCAAAGACTTTTCTGCAAAGCCCTCATCTAGCAGTGGTTTGAAAAGGGCAGGGATGAGGGGTTCGGTGCAGGCTGCAACCAGGGTTGCCATGAAGGCCAGCAGCCATACACCCCGCAGTTTGCCAAAGAAAGGCCATAGACGTTGCATCCTTTTGAGGAATGAAATTTCCTGGGTTGCGCTGTCAAAGGCGGTTTGTGTCATTGTTTTGATTTTACTGCGTGTCACAATGCTAAATTATTGGCGTACTGACAGACTTTTCACATGAAAAAGACCACTTCTCCGACCCATTTCTCTCATATCAATCGGCGCTTGGGCATGGTTTGCCTTGGCCTGCTTTGCGTCAGCACGGCGGCCATGGCCCAGTTCAAAGTCGACGTTTCAGGCGTGGGCATGACCCAACTGCCCATTGCCATTGCAAGCTTCAAGGGCGAAGAATCATCTCCACAAAAGCCAGCTAGCATTGTTCAAGCCGATTTAGAGCGCAGCGGTCAATTCCGTTCAGTGTCTTTGGCAGGCACGGCCATGGACGAACTCACACGCCCTGATTTTGCTCAGATTCGACAGAAAAGTGCCGATGCACTCTTGGCTGGAAGCGCCACGCGACTTGCCGATGGCCGCTATGAAGTTCGTGCCAGATTATGGGATGTGGTGGCTGGGCAAGAAAAAGGTGATTACCGGGAGACTGTTGCCGCAGCCGATTTGCGCTTGTCGTCGCATCGCATGGCCGACTGGGTTTATGAAAAACTCACCGGCGAAAAAGGGGTGTTTGCAACACGCATTGCCTATGTCACCAAGACAAGCGGTAAGTACAGCCTTTGGATTGCAGACTCTGATGGTGAAAATGCGCAGTCAGCTTTGACCAGTTCCGAGCCCATCATTTCGCCAACTTGGTCACCCAAAGGCACGCAGTTGGCCTACGTGTCTTTTGAATCGCGCAAACCCGTCATTTACGTTCATGAATTGGCCACAGGTAAACGCAAAGTCATGGCCAATTTCAGGGGGTCTAACAGCGCGCCAGCCTGGTCGCCAGACAGCCGTACCTTGCTTGCAACTTTAAGTCGAGACGGTGGGTCGCAGTTGTACCAAATTGATGTGGCCAGTGGCGAAGCCAAGCGGCTGACTCAAACAGCAGGCATTGACACTGAGCCTACCTATGCGCAAGACGGATCTCAAATCTTTTTTGTCTCTGACCGCGGCGGCAGTCCTCAAATTTACAAAATGTCAGCCAGTGGGGGCTCGGCCGAAAGGGTCACTTTTGGTGGAAGTTACAATATCTCACCTGCACTAAGCCCAGATGGGCGGTGGTTGACTTACATCAGCCGTGTTGGGGGGCAGTTCAAAGTTCAAATTATGAACTTGAGCACCGGCCAATCTAGCGCCATCACTGAAACTTCAGCCGATGAACGCCCTAGCTTTGCACCCAATAGCAAACTGATTGTTTATGCCACTGTGTTTCAAGGTCGCGAGGCCCTCATGACCACCACCCTAGACGGCAAGATCAAAGCCAAGCTGTCTGGACAAAGTGGTGACATTCGTGAGCCCGCCTGGGGTCCTTACCGTTAATTTTTTATTTGGAGTATTTCATGATCAAACGCAGTCTTTGGATTTTGGCACTTACAGCTGTTTTGTCGGCCTGTTCTTCTGGCGTCAAATTAAGCGATGTGCCAGTTGAAGACAAAAACGCATCTGCATCATCTGCCGACGCTGCACAAAGCAGTGTTGCGTCTGTTGTCAGCGGCAAAGCCGGTACGCAAGGTGTTGCACCTGCCGGCGTCAACGTTATTTATTTTGATTACGACAGCTTTGCGTTGAAGCCAGAAGCACGCGCCGTACTCGAGCGCAATGCAGCGCATTTGCAAGCCAATAAACAATTCAAGGTTCAACTTGAAGGCCATACCGACGAGCGCGGTGGTCGCGAGTACAACTTGGCGTTGGGCCAAAAACGTGCAGAAACAGTTCGTCGCGCCCTGACATTGTTAGGTGTCAGCGATGCCCAACTCGAAGCCGTGAGTTTTGGCAAAGAGAAACCTGCGGCAGTTGGTGCAGACGAGTCTGCGTTTGCAAAAAACCGCCGTGTTGAAATCAAATATTGAATTTGAACTGAAGCTTAGTTTATGAGCCATCGGGTGATGTATCGATCTTTTCAGAGCAGCCTGGTGGTGCTCTTGGCAGCGTTCTGCGTCGTGGCCAACGCGGCCTTGTTCGAAGACACCGACGCTCGCCGAGCCATCTTGGACTTGCGTCAAAAACTTGAAGCCACGCAGCAAAGCAACAAATCGCAATTGGAAGAAATTTCTGTTTTGCGCAAAGCTTTGCTCGAACTTCAAAATCAGATTGATGCCCTAAAGGCAGAGCAGTCTTCACTCCGAGGCGCCAACGAGCAAGTCTTGCGTGCGCTGTCAGACGTTCAGCTGAAACAAAAAGACATACTCAAAGAGCTCGATTCTTTGCTTGGCAAAGTAGATTCCCGCCTCAGTAAGTTAGAGCCCATCAAGGTGGTTCTTGACGGGTTGGAATTTCAGGCCGATCCTGCAGAGAAGAGAGACTTTGAGGCAGCGTTAGCCGTTTTCAGAACTGCCGATTTTGCGGCTGCGCAAAACAGTTTGCTCAACTTTTTGCGTCGGTACCCTACCAGTGGTTATGCGTCTTCTAGCTTGTTTTGGTTGGGCAATGCGCAATACGCTACCAAAGACTACAAAGAGTCGATTGTGAATTTTCGCAAGCTGCTCAGCATTGCGCCTCAGCATGCGCGCGCGCCAGAAGCCATGTTGGCCATTTCCAACTGCCTGATCGAACTCAAAGACCTGAAGGCTGCCCGTAAAGCCATGGAAGATTTGATCAAGACACATCCTGGCACTGAGGCTGCTCAAACCGCCAAAGACCGACTGGCCCGTTTGCGTTAAACCTCGATGACCCTCGATCAACTTGCACAGTTGCATTGGATGGTATTAGGCGCTTCTGGCCTGGTCTCCATTGGTCTGGGTGCTTTGATGCACCGAACACATTTTTGCACCATGGGCGCTGTCAGTGATGCCGTTGTCATGGAAAGCTTTGATCGCCTTCGGCAGTGGGCGTTGGCCTTGATTGTGGCCATCTTAGGGTTTGCTGTGTTCACATGGGCCGGCTGGATCACACCGCTTCAAACTGTTTATGCCACCCCCAGCATCTTGTGGTTGTCTACCTCCTTGGGTGGGCTGATGTTTGGCTGGGGAATGGTACTGGCTTCTGGCTGTGGCGCAAAGTCTTTGGTACGTCTTGGCTCTGGCAACTTGAAGTCTTTCATTGTTTTACTCGTGATGGGCATGACGGCGTTGATGACCATCAAGGGCATTTTGGCAATACCTCGCGTCAAGTGGCTAGAGACCATGGCCTGGACACCCGTGCAGGGTGTTTTTTTGGGGCAATGGGCGGCGGATCTCTTTGAACTAGACATGCCGCAGGGCATGCTTGTGGCAGCCATGATCGTTGCCCTTGCATTGGCCATTTGGGTCTTCAAAGACAAAAATTTTATCAATGCTCAAAACCTGTTTGCTGGGGTGTCTGTGGGTGCGCTGCTTATTTTGATGTGGCTTATATCAGGCGTCTTAGGCCATGGGCTAGAACACCCCGAGACCTTAGAAGAATTTTTTGTCGCAACCAGTAGCCGCAAAATGGAAGCCTTCAGCCTGACTGCGCCCGTGGCTTTTGGATTGGATGCACTGATGTACTTCAGTGACGGCACCAAAAGATTAAGCCTCGGCATGGTCAGTGTGGTGGGCATTGCTTTGGGTGCTTTCATCAGCGCCAAAGCGGGCGGGCTTCTGAAATTGGAATCCTTTGTCAACCGCGCAGACTTGACCCGTCATATGGCGGGCGGAGCTTTGATGGGCGTGGGTGGGGTGTTGGCCATGGGTTGTTCACTAGGACAAGGTTTGAGTGGCATGTCCACCCTCAGCGTGGCCAGTGTTGTTGCAACGGCGGCGATGGTTCTTGGCGCTTATGCTGCGCTGAAGTTCGAACTTCGTCATCAAGACTGATCGACAAAGTAATGTCTGACATAAGTACACTGGCCGATCGTCGGTTTGGCGGTATGGCCAGGCTCTACGGTGTCACGGGCGCTGCACGTATTTCTGAATCTCATGTGATGGTTGTTGGCATAGGTGGCGTAGGTTCTTGGGTGGCAGAGTCTTTGGCCCGCAGTGGCGTCCAAGAACTGACCTTGGTCGACATGGATCACATTTCAGAATCCAACATCAATCGACAAATTCATGCTTTGGAATCTACTGTGGGTATGTCCAAAGTATTGGCCATGAAAGAGAGAATCTCTCAAATTAACCCTGAATGCATGGTTCATGTGATTGACGATTTTGTAACGCCAGACAATTGGACAGATCTTTTGAATCAAGTCCAGACTGAGGCTGTATGCCGTTGGCCCGTTCAGGCCGTGGTTGACGCGTGTGACCAAGTCAAGGCCAAGGTGGCCATGGCCGATTGGGCAATTCGAAACAAAAAGTATTTGGTCACCATGGGTGCCGCAGGCGGTAAACGTGAAGCTCACAAAGTAGAGCAGGGTGATTTATCTGCTGTGACACACGATCCATTGTTGGCCCAATTGCGATACCGTTTGCGAAAAGAAAAAGGCGCACCCAAAGACGGCAAGAAGATGGGGGTTCATTGTGTCTTCAGTCGTGAAAGCGTTGCACCGCCCGATGCATCATGCAATATTCAAGGAGATGGCAGCTTGAATTGCCATGGTTATGGCTCTGTTGTCACAGTCACCGCAAGCTTTGGCATGGTCGCTTCTTCAATGATCATTAACTTTCTTGCAACTGGGTTTGAAAAAGCCAAAAAATGACGCTATAATTTGAGGCTTGAGTAGGAGGGTCGGTAGCTCAGTCGGTAGAGCAGCGGACTTTTAATCCGTTGGTCGCGAGTTCGAATCTCGCCCGACCCACCAATTACTCAAACCCATACCAAAAACCCCAAGATGCTTGCGCTTCTTGGGGTTTTTTTCTTGCTTAAACAAAGTCTGTTTTTTTGGAGGGTTTGGAATTAAACAGTTTGCTCTATTCTCTCGAGCTCTTCCGACCACGCCAACCACTGAGCTTCCAAATCTTCCAAGGCCTTATTGACCGATTTTAATTGTTTTCCAGTTTCTGCAATGTCTGCGGGCGGCAAAGCCCGGGTGAGTTTTTCTTCGAGTGCCGCTTTCTCAGACTGAAGTTGCAGCATTTGTCCATCCGCTTTTTCAATTGATTTTTTCAAAGGCTTGGTGAGGGCAGATTTTTGTTGACGCAGCACGGCGTCTTCCTTTTTTTGCTCCGCTGTACGGTTGGGCGTTGGCACGCTGGGTTTGGCTGCAACTTCAAGCACAGCGGCCAAAGGTACTGAAGACGCCGCAGCTTCATTGGCCTTGGCCTCTTCTCGCAGTCGCTTTGATTCTTCCAGCAAATAGCGTTGATAGTCATCAAGATCACCATCAAATGGCTTGATCTCACCACGGCCCACCAGCCAAAATTCATCACAAACTGCACGCAGCAAAGCACGGTCGTGGCTGACCAACATGACAGTGCCTTCAAATTCGTTGAGCGCCATCGACAAAGCTTCTCGAGTGGCCAGGTCCAAGTGGTTGGTTGGCTCGTCAAGCAGCAACAGATTGGGGCGTTGCCACACAATCATGGCCAGTACCAATCGTGCTTTTTCTCCGCCACTCATGGAGCCAACACTTTGCTTCACCATGTCGCCCGTGAAGTTGAAGGTCCCTAAAAAGTTTCGCAAGTCTTGTTCACGTGATGATTGGCCGGGAATGCTGCCCAGTTCTTTCACCAATCGAATCATGTGTTCAAGGGGGTTGTCTGCGGGGTGCAGCACATCCAGTTCTTGTTGGGCAAAGTAACCAATGTTGAGACCTTTGCCTTCGGTCAATTCGCCAGACAAAGCTTTGATGCTGCGAGCGATGGTCTTGACCAAGGTTGATTTGCCTTGGCCATTAGCACCCAAAATGCCGATGCGCTGGCCCGCAAGAACAGACTTGTTGACTTGGCGAACAATGATCTTTTCTTGCCCTTCAATGGTGTATCCCAAGTTGGCGTCTGTGATAGCCAGCATGGGGTTGGGTAAGTTTTGAGGCTCTTTGAATTCAAACGTGAAATCGGCGTCTGCCAACACAGGCGCAATTTTTTCCATTCGCTCCAGTGCTTTGACACGGCTTTGGGCTTGCTTGGCTTTGCTGGCCTTGGCTTTGAAGCGATCAATGAACTTTTGCAAGTGGGCAATTTTGTCTTGCTGCTTTGAAAATGACGCTTGCTGTAACTCAAGCTGTTGCGCGCGAAGCGTTTCAAAGGCACTGTAGTTGCCACCGTAGCGGTTTAATTTGGCATGTTCGATGTGCAGGGTGACATCGGTCACGGCATCTAAAAACTCTCGATCGTGACTGATCACAATCATGGTGCCGTTGTAACGTTTTAACCAAGCCTCGAGCCAGACCAAGGCATCCAAGTCCAAGTGGTTGGTCGGCTCGTCCAAGATCAGCAAATCTGAAGGGCACATCAACGCACGTGCCAATTGCAAACGCATGCGCCAACCACCCGAAAAGCTGTTGACGGGATGGTTCAACTCAGAAGTGCGAAAGCCAAGGCCCAAAATGAGTGCCTGCGCGCGAGGTACAGCGTCGTGCTCACCGGCGTCTGCCAAATCAACGTGTGCATGTGCCATGGCCATGCCGTCTTCTGACAGCTCGGCCGCATGAAGTGCCGCTCTGAGCTCTGCCAAACGTGTGTCGCCACCCAATACAAAATCTGTGGCGCTTTCTTCTGTCTCAGGCATGTTTTGCGCAACTTGCGCCAAACGCCATTGTTTGGGCATTGAAAAATCGCCACCGTCTTCGTGAAGCGTGCCGTTAAAGAGTGCAAAGAGGGTCGATTTGCCTGCACCATTGCGGCCCACCAAGCCGACTTTTTCGCCAGGGTTCAGAGTGACGGAGGCTGCGTCGAGCAAGACTTTGGCGCTACGACGCAGCGTGACATTTTTAAGTTGAATCATGGAGAGGCTTGAGCATCGGCCGCATTGAGCATGCGGCCAAGAAAGATCAATTCAGAATTGGGATGAGATTTAAAGGAGGGTACAGGCACAAAGCCTAAGGCTTTGTAAAGGGCCAAGCCCGTTGTGTTGTGCTGCCATGTACTCAGAACTGCTTGATCATAGCCGCCGGCCTGCGCTAATTGCAAAAGTCGTCGAATCAATACTTTTGAGCCGCCTTTGCCGCGCAGATCTGGCTTGATGTAAAGTCGTTTGATTTCACAGGCGCCTGACAAATGCGTTGATGCAATAGCGCCACATCCAACGACTTGATTGAAATGATGGCTTTGGTCAGAAGTGCTCAACAAAATGGCCGTGCCATGGGGTGGGCCATATCGAGCAGGCAGGTCATTCAGGTCATTCCAGATACTGCTTAAATGAGGTTGATCTAAATCGGTTGTAGCGTAGTCTCTAAGAAGCGACTCAAAGTGTTGCCAATCTTGGGGTGCCTCTACAAGCTGTGTGCCAAATCTCGATGGCGCAAACATTTCCGTCATGGCTTGTTGCTGGCTTGGGTCAAGGCCTCTTTGGTGAGCAGCAGGACTTGATCCTCGCCTGCACTGGTGTCCAACCAGATGGCTTCAAGTCTAGGAAATGCCTTTTCAAAGTGCTCGCGTTCATTGCCAATTTCAAGAACCAAAATGGCTTTCTCGTTCATCCGGTCAGGCAAGTCAATCAACAATTGACGAACGAAATCCATACCGTCAGGTCCCCCTGCCAAAGCCAGAATTGGCTCTGCTTTGAACTCTTCGGGTAAGGCTTGCATGCTGGCTTCACACACATAAGGTGGATTGCAAACGATGCAATCAAACTTTTTCGTCAGTCCTTTGAGTCCATCGCTTTGAACAAGTTGAATGCGATTTGCCAGATGGTGTTTTTCAACATTGATTTTGGCAACGGCCAAGGCCTCTGTTGAGATGTCTGCACCCGTGACTTCAATGTCGGGGTAAGCCATGGCGCATAAAACGGCCAAGCTGCCATTGCCAGTACAGAGGTCTAAAAAGTGATGCGAGGTTTCGCTTAGCCAACCATCAAAGGCACCATCTGCAATCAGTTCTGCAATAAAGCTTCGCGGCACAATGCTGCGCTCATCCACATAAAACGGGATGCCTTGAAGCCAAGCTTCTTGGGTGAGGTAGGCGGCAGGTTTTCGCGTTTGAATGCGCTTTGAGACCAAAGCTTGGCACGCATCGACTTGCGCTGCAGAAATTTTGCTGACCTCAATGGCTGGTTGAATTTCTGCTACTTGTTGATTCAACTGATTTGTTTCTAGCGTTAAATCTAAATCCAAGGGGAGTTGGAGTTGCCACAAAACAAGCCAAGTCGCTTCATCGATGGCATTCAGTGTGCCGTGGCCATAAGCCACTTTGGCTTGTTCAAGTTGTTCAGCACATGATTGGATGAGTTGTTGTAAGTGCATGGCGATGGGGGCTTAAGCCTCTGGCGTCATGCCTAGCGCGCATGTTTGGTTCAAATTCAACAGCACTTGCTTGTAGATATTCTTCAATGGCTCGATGTCTGACAAAGCGACATGCTCGTCAATTTTGTGGATGGTGGCATTGGGAGGGCCTAGTTCAATCACCTCTGGGCAAGTTTGTGCAATGAACCGACCATCACTGGTGCCGCCCGTGGTGGACAACTCTGTTTGCAAACCAGTAATTTGATGAATGGCTGTTTGAACAGCCTTGACCAAGGTGCCCGGTGTGGTGAGAAACGGCAATCCGCCCAAGGTCCATTCAATGTTAAATTTCAATTGATGCTTGTTCAAAACCTCGGTGAGGCGCTGTTTCAGAGTGGTCTCTGTTGACTCTGTGCAAAAGCGGAAATTGAAGTCGATGATCATCTCGCCCGGAATGACATTGGTTGCACCCGTGCCCGCTTGAACATTGCTGATTTGCCAGCTGGTTGGCGGGAAAAATTCATTGCCTTCATCCCACACCATATTGGCCAACTCTGCCAGTGCAGGTGCTGCGCGGTGAACAGGGTTGTCGGCCAGTTGCGGGTAGGCAATGTGACCCTGAATGCCTTTGACAGTCAATTTGCCGCTGAGTGAACCACGTCGGCCATTTTTGATCATGTCACCCGTTTGTTTGACGGAGGTCGGCTCCCCAACAATACAAAAGTCAGGCGTTTCTTGTCGCTGGTGCAGCATTTCACAGACGCGCACTGTACCGTCGAGGGCTGGGCCTTCTTCGTCGCTGGTCAGCAAAAATGCAACGCCCAAAGCAGGATTGGGACATTCTTGATAAAACTCTTGTGTGGCCACCACCATGGCCGCCAAAGAAGTTTTCATGTCGCTTGCGCCTCGGCCAAACAACTTACCTTCTCTGTGAGTTGGGGTAAAAGGGTCACTGGTCCATTGAGCTAACGGACCTGTAGGAACCACATCAACATGGCCAGCAAAGGCCAAGGTCTGACCTGAAGAGCCGGCTCGTTTTGCCCACAGATTGCGCACCCTGAAATTGTCTGGGCCCAAATCAATGACTTCACAGTTGAAACCCAGTGGTTCCAGGTGGGAATTAATCAAAGTGGTGCATCCACCATCTTCTGGCGTGACGGAGGGCAGGGCAATGAGTTGCTCGGCCAAGCGAAGGGTTGCGCTCATGATGGACGTCCTGTGCGAACGAAGCGTGCAATGCGATGGGCAGCTTCCAGGCATTCTTCTGTTTCTGCGACCAAGGCCATGCGCACGCGTCCTTGTCCAGGGTTGTTGCCATTGGCAGTTCGGCCAATGTAGCTGCCAGGTAAAACGGTAACATGCTCGGCTGCATACAACTCGCGGGCAAAGTCCGTGTCGCTGTTGTTCCAAGCCGCGGGCACACCAGCCCATAAATAGAAACTGGCATCGGGCAGTTTGACGTCCATGACATCTGCTAAAACTGGCGTGACCTGCGAAAACTTGGTGCGGTACATGTTGCGGTTTTCAATGACATGTGCTTCATCGTTCCAAGCTGCAATGCTGGCGGCCTGTACCAATCCACTCATGGCACAACCGTGGTAAGTGCGGTAGAGCAAAAAGTCTTTGATGATGGCTGCATCGCCAGCCACAAAGCCGCTTCTTAAACCTGGCACATTGCTTCGCTTGGAGAGGCTGGTGAAAGAAATCAAGCGTTTGAATTCTTTGTAACCCAGTTGGTGGGCGGCTTCCAAGCCACCCAAGGGTGGCTCGTCGCGGAAATAAATTTCGCTGTAGCACTCATCAGAGGCAATGACGAAGCCATATTTTTCGCTCAATTCAAAAAGTTTTTTCCACTCTTGCAATGGCATGACTTTGCCAGTTGGATTGCCAGGTGAGCAGACAAAGACCAATTGTGTGTGCTCCCAAACCCTCTCGGGGACAGCATCCCAATCGGCTGAAAAGTCGTTTTCTGGGGCATTGGCCACGTAAAAGGGCTGCGCACTTCCCAATAGGGTGGCGCCTTCGTAAATTTGGTAAAAGGGGTTGGGGCTGACCACATAGGCGCCTGGTTGGGTAGGGTCAAGAACAGCTTGCGCCAAGGCAAACAGGGCTTCGCGCGAACCATTGACCGGCAAAATCTGAGTGGCTGGGTTGACGTCTACAGCGTAACGACGCTTCAACCAATTGGCGCAAGCTTCACGCATGCGCAATTCACCCACTGTGGCGGGATAGCCAGACAGGGCTGTGTCCAGAGACTGGATGAGCGCGGTTTTGATGAATTCTGGCGTGGCATGTTTGGGCTCACCAATGCCCAGACTGATGGGCTTGAGTTGGGCTGGAGGGGTGACGCCGGCAAACAGTTGACGAAGACGCTCGAAGGGGTAGGGCTGCAGGGAGGCCAATAAGGGATTCATCCCTCAATTATCCGGGATAGTTGGACCTAGTTTGAGGCCAATTTCAGTCCAATTTCGGGGGATTTCGGTGGCTGATGCTTGGTTCGGGTGGGTTAACATGGAGGCTTGAGGCACAAGGTGTGCCTTTTGACCTATTTCTGACTGCTGTGCGCCTTAATTCCATCAAATTATCAGGATTCAAATCCTTCGCAGAACCCACCAATTTTGTGCTGCCAGGCCAGTTGGTCGGTGTCGTAGGTCCCAATGGCTGCGGCAAGTCCAACATCATGGACGCTTGCCGATGGGTTTTGGGCGAGTCAAAAGCCTCTGAGTTGCGTGGCGAGTCCATGCAAGACGTGATTTTCAATGGCACCAACACACGCAAAGCCGCCAGTCGTGCCAGCGTCGAATTGGTGTTCGACAATGCCGACCACCGTGCTGGCGGTCAGTGGGGACAATTTGCAGAGATCGCCGTTAAACGTGTCCTTACCCGTGATGGCAACAGCAGCTACTTCATCAACAATCAGCCTGTGCGTCGCCGTGACGTACAAGACGTTTTTTTGGGCACAGGCCTTGGACCGCGCGCCTACGCCATCATTGGCCAAGGCACCATCAGCCGAATCATTGAGTCAAGGCCAGAAGAGTTGCGTCTCTTTTTGGAAGAGGCTGCGGGCGTTTCTAAGTACAAAGAGCGTCGCCGCGAAACTGAAAATCGACTGTCGGACACTCGTGAAAATCTGACGCGCGTTGAAGACATTTTGCGCGAACTCAATGCCAACTTGGAGAAGTTGGAAAAGCAGGCCGAGGTGGCCCAGCGCTTCAATGCTTTGAAAGCAGACAGCACCTTAAAACAACAACAGTTGTGGTTTTTCAAACGTGCCGATGCCGAAACGGATCAAGTCAAAATCAAGGCCGATGTAGACAAAGCCATGATTGATCTGGAATCTCGTATCGCCGATTTAAGGCATGTTGAGTCCGATCTTGAAACCGTTCGTCAAGCGCATTACGCCGCGGGCGACCAAGTTAATCAAGCGCAAGGATTACTCTACGAGGCAACAGCAGAAGTAGGGCGCTTAGAGGCCGAAATTCGTTTTGTGGTGGAAGGCCGTCAACGTGCCGAACAACGTTTGACCCAATTGCAATCACAAACAGCAGACTGGTCCGATCGACAAATACAGGCGCAAGCCGAACTTGAGTCATTGGCAGAGCAAGCATTGCAAGCTGAAGACCAAACCCTCACCTTGGCCGCCCAAGTGGAAGAGCAAGCTCAGGCTTTGCCAGACCTGGAAGATGCCTTGCGCCAAGCGCAAGCCAAAGCCAATGAGCAGCGCAGTAGCGTGGTTCAAGTGCAGCAACAAATTCAGGTGTTGGCTGCCGACCAGCGCAACATCGAAGATCAAACGCGTCAGTTGACATTGCGTCGTGAACGCTTGGTGGCAGACCGCAACGCCTTGGATGCGCCAGATGAACAACGGCTTTTGAATTTGCAAGCGCAACTTGCGCAAGCAGAGACACTGTCCAAAGAATCCAGTGCACGCTTGCAAGAGCTCGAAGAGCAGGCGCCCCGTTTAGACCAAGAGCGCCGTGACAAGCAACAAGCGGTGAACGATGAATCTGCCAAACTGGCCGACTTGTCCGCCAAAATTGAAGCCCTCAAGTCCTTGCAAGAAAAGGTCAAGACGGATGGCAAGCTCAAGCCTTGGTTGAACAAGCATGGCTTGGACAACTTACAAGGCTTGTGGAGCAAGATCCACATGGAGCCCGGTTGGGAAAATGCCATGGAGGCAGCGCTGCGCGAGCGTTTGTCTTCCCTTGAAGTTTCTCGTCTAGACATGGTCAAGGCATTTGCCTCAGACACGCCACCCGCCAAGCTCTCGTTTTACGCCCCTCCCAACGGTACGACCACTACAGCCCGAAAAGGCTTGCCAGCAGCATGCCGTCCGCTGTCCGATTTGTTGCGTCTGTCAGATGCAGGTTTGTCGGCCTTGTTGACCGATTGGTTGCAAGGCTGCTTCACAGCGCCATCTCTCGAAGATGCCATGGCATGGCGAGATCAATTGCAAGGCAGTGAATGTTTCGTAGTTCAAGCGGGTCACGCCATTGGCAAACACAGCGTTAGCTTTTATGCGCCAGATTCAGAACAAGCCGGTTTATTGGCGCGAGCGCAAGACATTGAGAATTTTGAAAAGCAATTGCGTGCCCAAACCTTGATCGCAGAAGAGACGCGATCAGCGTCTGTTCGCGCTGAAGCTGCTTATTCTGATGCGTCTCAACGTTTGGTTGCTGTTCGTCAAGAAGCGTCGGAAGCACAGTCGAAAGCCCACGAATTACAAGTTGAAACTTTGCGTTTGTCACAATGGGCCGAGCAAACACGTGCCCGCAGCGAGCAAATTGCAGGCGACATGGCCGAGGTCGATCTCAGCCTTGAAGATTTGCAAGAGCGCCGCATGACGGCTGAAGGTCGTTTTGAGGAGTTGGACATGCAATTGGCTGACAGCCAAGAGCGACATGCCCAGCTCGACGAACGTGTGATTGAATCTGAACGTAAATTGTCAGAGTGCCGCGAGCAACAGCGTACCCTTGAGCGATTGGCTCAAGAGGCAACCTTCTCTCAGCGCAGCTTGGATGCCCGCCGTTCTGAATTGCAACGAGGTCTTGAAACCGCCGCGCAGCAAATTCAGTCGATCGCTGCCGAGCAAGAGCGCGCCAAGGACGAGTTGTCGCGTTTGACGGATGCCGCCGCACAAGCAGGCTTGCAAAATGCATTGGCCATGAAGTTGGAGCGCGAACAAGTTTTGGGTGCCAAGCGCAGTGAATACGATGACTTGACGGCCAGGTTACGTGCCAATGACGAACGTCGCATGAGCTTTGAACGTGAGCTCGATCCCCTGCGTCAGCGCATCACAGAGCTTCAATTGAAAGAACAAGCCTCTCGTTTGGGCTTAGAGCAATACACGCAATTGTTGACTGATGCAGAAGCCGACCTCGAAGCTTTGGCCAAATCAATTGAAGAAGGAAATGTTCGCCTCACTGGCTTGCAATCTGAGATTGATCGCTTGAACCGCGAAATTGCGGCACTCGGCGCAGTCAACTTGGCAGCCCTCGATGAATTGAGCGCAGCAAGCGAACGCAAGGTTTTCTTGGATGCTCAAACTGCCGATTTAACAGAAGCCATGACCACCTTGGAAGACGCCATTAAGAAAATTGACGCCGAAACGCGCGATTTGCTGGGTGGCACTTTCAAAATTGTGAACGAGCATTTTGGCCGTATGTTCCCTGAATTATTTGGCGGTGGGAATGCACGATTGGTGATGACGGGCGACGAAATCTTAGATTCTGGTGTGCAAGTGATGGCCCAACCGCCAGGCAAGAAGAATCAAACCATTCACCTCTTGTCGGGTGGTGAGAAGGCGCTCACCGCCATTGCTTTGGTGTTTGCCATTTTTCAACTCAATCCCGCGCCGTTTTGCTTGCTCGACGAGGTCGATGCGCCGCTTGACGATACCAACACAGAACGCTACGCCAAGCTTGTTAAAAGCATGGGCAAAGAAACCCAATTCTTGTTCATCAGTCACAACAAGATTGCCATGGAAATGGCCGAGCAACTCATCGGCGTTACCATGCAAGAGCAGGGCGTGTCCCGCATAGTGGCGGTTGACATGGAAGCGGCAGTGACAATGGCCGAGTTGGCTTGATTGGATTCATCCTTACACCCTCTGAACACTCATGAGCTCTTTGCAAAACAGTTTGGCCTTGGTTGGGGGTTTAACCCTCGTCGGTGTGGTGCTCTACAACTTTTGGACAGCACGTCAAAACGCGCCGCGTCAAGCCGACCCCGAAAACTTGGCCAAAGAACCAGGGCTGCGAGAAGCTGATGCTTCTCCATCGGGCCCTCAAGACCCTGCGTTTTTTGAAGACGCCCTCGACGCATTGCCCACGCCAGATAAGAAGCCACCTTTGGATGCGTTGATTGATGTCATTGCACCCATCGAAGTAGACGTGGCGGTGTCGGGCGATGCCGCCTTGGCAGCCTTGCCAGCAACGCGTCGTGTAGGAACCAAACCTTTTGCCGTTGAGGGCTTGAGTGATATCACCGGTGAGTGGGAAATGCCTGTTGCCGGCCGTCGATACCACTCATTTCAAGCGGGCGTGCAATTGGCCAATCGCGTCGGTCCTTTGAATGAAATTGAATTTTCTGAATTTGTCATCAAGGCACAATCTTTTGCCGATGCCATCAATGGCTCGCCAGAGTTTCCAGACATGTTGGAAGAAGTGGCGCGTGGCCGCGAATTGGATCAGTTTGCCAGCGAGCACGATGCGCAATTAAGTTTCACCATTTGTGCAACAGCCTCAGCCTGGAGCCCTGGCTACATTCAGCAGCATGCTGCGCGGTGGGGATTTGTGGCGGGTGTTATTCCAGGACGAATGGTTTTGGCGGCACCCGTGCAAGGCTTACCACCTATTTTGTCTCTCTCGTTTGATTCTCAAGCGGCCATGGCCGATGACCCTGCCTTGTCTGCCATTCGAGAGTTCACGTTGAGCTTGGACGTGCCTCAAGTACCGCGAGAAGAGCATGCGTTTGCCCGTTTGCGAGAAGCTGCCCGAATCTTGGGCCAAGAAATGGACGGTGTCATCACCGATGGCGCTGGCCATGCGCTGACCGATCTCGATTTGAATGCCATTGCTGCCGATTTGGAACAACTTTATGACGCTTTGGATCAGCGTGAACTTTCTGCTGGCTCCCCACAAGCACGTCGTTTGTTTTCTTGATCCGTCTTTAATGTCATTGTGAATCTCGATTTATTTTCAGACGCCAACGACCGACCCGGCGTGCCCAACGCCGATCAACTTTCTGCGCAGGCGGCTGATTTAAGGCTGCAACTCCATCACCATGCGCATGCTTATTACACGCTTGATGCGCCAGAACTTCCAGATGCAGAATATGACAAACTGTTTCGGGCATTGCAGCTTTTGGAGTCTGAACATCCCCATCTGAAAACTGCAGACTCACCTACTCAGCGCGTAGGGGGTACGGTATTGCCAGAGTTTCAAACCGTGCGCCATCAGGTGCCTATGCTCAGCATTCGGACCGAAACAGACACGGAGTCGAGTGGGGCAATCGCCTTCGACTCAAGGGTTCGCAAAGAATTGGGCCTAGACGAATCGGCGCCTGGTGTTGCGTATGTGGCTGAACTCAAATTTGATGGCTTGGCCATGAGTCTGCGTTATGAAAAAGGAACCTTGGTTCAAGCTGCAACTCGGGGCGATGGCGAATTCGGTGAAGATGTGACGCACAACATTCGAACCATTGGTCAAATACCGCTTCAATTGCCTGCCGAAGTGCCCGGCGTCCTTGAAGTTCGCGGTGAGGTCTACATGGGACGCGCAGACTTCGAAAAGTTGAATGAGCGGCAGCGGCAAAAAATTAGCCAAGGCGCTAAAGGCGAAAAAACATTTGTTAATCCACGCAACGCGGCAGCAGGCGCCGTGCGTCAATTGGACTCCAACATTGCAGCGCAGCGGCCGCTGAGTTTTTTTGCTTATGGCTTAGGCGAAGTGTTAGATTGGCCAGCAAGCACGCCTTCGTTTCAAACACACTTTGAATTGCTTCAAACCTTGAAGCGCTGGGGGTTTCCCGTTGCTGAGCAAACCCGTTGTGTTCAGGGTGCTGAAGGTCTAATTCATTTTCACCAACAAATTGCCGCACAAAGGGATTCATTGCCTTATGACATTGACGGCGTGGTTTACAAAGTCAACGCCCTCAGTCTTCAAAACCAATTGGGCTTTGTGACCCGTGAACCGCGCTGGGCTGTGGCCCATAAATTTCCCGCTCAAGAAGAGTTGACGCAAGTCTTGGACATCGATGTGCAGGTGGGGCGGACTGGAAAATTGACGCCAGTTGCCAAATTGGCGCCTGTGTTTGTGGGCGGTGTCACCGTGACCAATGCCACGCTGCACAACGAAGACGAAGCGCGACGAAAAGATGTTCGCATAGGCGATACCGTGATTGTTCGTCGTGCTGGCGATGTTATTCCCGAGGTTGTGGGCGTGATCTTGGAAAAGCGTCAACTCCATGCGTCGGTTTTCAGCATGCCGCACGTGTGTCCTGTTTGCGGCAGTGCTGCCACACGCGATGATGGTGAAGCCGATTACCGTTGTACTGGCGGTCTGTTTTGTAAGGCCCAACAAAAACAAGCTTTTTTGCACTTTGCGCAGCGACGTGCGGTTGAAGTCGATGGTTTGGGTGAAAAATTAATCGACCAATTGGTTGATGCGGGCATTGTCAATACATTGCCAGATCTGTACAAATTAGGTCTGACATCGCTTGTGCAATTAGAGCGCATGGCAGAAAAATCGGCCCTGAACATTTTGTCAGCCTTGGAGGTATCCAAGTCGACCACTTTGCCGCGTTTTATTTATGGCCTGGGTATTCGACATGTTGGCGAAGCCACAGCCAAAGAGTTTGCCAAGCACTTTGGAACTCTTGATGCCTTCATGGCGGCCTCTGAAGAAGAGCTACTCAGTGTGGCCGATGTGGGCCCTGTGGTGGCCAAAAGCGTCTTGTCATTTTTTGAGCAACCGCACCACCAAGAAATTGTGGCCCAGCTGCGTGCCTGTGGCGTTCACTGGCAAGAAGGCCCGCCTGCAGACAAACAAGTCCAAATTCTTTCTGGCAAAACCGTGGTGCTCACCGGCACTTTGCCAACTTTAAGCCGAGACCAAGCAAAGGAGATGTTGGAAGCTGCAGGCGCCAAAGTAGCGGGTTCGGTGAGTCAAAAAACAAGTTATGTTGTGGCTGGTGCAGAGGCAGGCAGTAAGTTGGACAAAGCCAATTCACTGGGTATTCCTGTGTTGGATGAAACTGGCTTGCTTAAGTTGTTACAAGGAAATGAAAATGACAGTGCGTGAAATTTTAAAAATGGGCGATGAACGTTTGCTTCGCAAGGCACAGGCCATTGAGCATTTCAATACCCCAGAATTGCTGCAAGGCATTGCCGATATGAAAGAAACCATGTTGGCGGCCAACGGTGCAGGTTTGGCGGCTCCTCAAATTGGCTGGGATGTTCAGTTGGTGATGTTTGGTACCGGGCAAGTCATTTCTCGCTATCCCGATGCAGCGCCCATTCCCTTCACCGTGTTGATCAACCCCATCATCACGCCGCTAAGTGACGAAGAACAAAACGATTGGGAGGGCTGTTTGTCCGTGCCCGGGTTGCGTGCCGTGGTGCCGCGTTGGCAGTACATTCGTTACACAGGCTTTGACGAAAAGGGCGAAGTGATTGACCGAACAGCCGATGGTTTTCATGCCAAAGTGGTTCAGCATGAGTGCGATCATCTGGTGGGAATTTTGTACCCGCACCGCATTCGAGATTTCTCTAAGTTTGGATTCAATTCAATTTTGTTTCCAAACTTGGCGCCAGAAAAAGCCTCTTAAAGCTTGGCCAATCTTGACAGCGCGGCTTGCAGCGTGCTGTCTTTTTTTGCAAAGCAAAAGCGAATGACGTTTTGATCAAAACCATCGCCGTAAAACGCTGACATGGGAATGGCGGCTACGCCAATTTCTTTGGTAAGCCATTGGCAGAACAAAGATTCACCAAGATTCTTCTCGGGCACTGACAAATTTGAAATGTCAACGCACTGAAAATAAGTACCTTCACCTGGCAACAATTTGAACTGGGTCTTCGACAAGCCTTCTCTGAACAAGTCGCGTTTGCGCTGGTAAAACTGAGGCAGGTCGAGGTACGGGCGTGGGTCTTGCATGTACCTGGCCAGCGCATGTTGAACTGGGGTGTTGACCGTAAACACATTGAATTGATGAACCTTGCGAAACTCGGTGGTCAGGGCCGCAGGTGCAAGCACTGTGCCTACTTTCCAGCCAGTCACATGGTATGTTTTTCCAAAACTAGACACCACAAAGGCGCGCGCTGCCAAGCCAGGATAACTTGATGCGCTAAGGTGCTTCAGCGGTGCATAGACCATGTGCTCGTAAACTTCGTCGCTGATCAACAACACTTGCGTCGGTGTCAAAATTTCTTGAAGCTTTAGCATGTCTTCGTGGCGCCACACCATGCCACTCGGATTGTGCGGCGAGTTGATCAGAATGGCCCTTGTTTTGGGTGTGATGGCCGCCTGAATTTTGTCGAAGTCGGGCCTGAATGTGCCAGGCGTCAGCTTTACCCTAACAACCACACCACCTGCCATTTCTACATTGGGCACATAACTGTCGTAACAGGGATCCAACACAATGACTTCATCGCCAGGGTGCACGATGGCCAGCAGAATGGTCAGGATGGCCTGCGTTGCGCCCGCGGTCACGGTGATCTCAGTTTGGGCATCGTAGCGTTTGCCGTACAGCTTTTCAACTTTTTGAGAAACCGCTTCCCTTAAGGGCAATGCGCCTGGCATGGGTGGATATTGGTTGAGCCCTTCTTGCATGGCTTGCGTTACTTGTTGAACCAGTAAGGGGTCGCACTCAAAGTCGGGAAATCCTTGTCCCAAATTGACAGCGCCTGCTTCAGTGGCCAGCGCAGACATCACTGAAAAAATGGTGGTCCCCATTTTGGGGTGCTTGGAGATAAGTTGTGGCGTCATGGCAGCGTGAATTAGGCGATTAGAGTTCGTAATCATTGACATGACCTGTCATGGCTTTGGCTACCAAAGCCGCAGTCAGGCGATCACTCAGAAGTTCGGCAAATTGATAAACAAAGTTGCGCAAATAGGCGCCACGTTTGAATGCAACACGCGCAACGTTTTTTCCCAACAAGTCTCCCAATGGACGTGCCACCAAGTCACCGACAGGATCGTCTTTGACCGCCATTTCGGCCACGATGCCAACGCCCAAACCTAAGCGAACGTATGTTTTGATCACATCTGAGTCGATGGCTTCGAGGGCAATTCGAGGGTGAAGTTTCTTGCTGGCAAAGGCCGCATCAATTCGGGTTCTTCCTGTAAACGAAGGGTGATAGGTGATCAAGGGTTCTTTGGCAATGTCTTCCAAATGAAGATGCTTCTTTTTGGCCAATGGATGATCGGCATTTAAAACCAACATGTGCTGCCATTCGTAGCATGGCAATGTGACCAAGTCCTCATAGTCGGCCAAAGACTCTGTGGCCATGCCAATTTCGGCTGTGTCGTCCATCAACATCCGCGCCACCTGATCGGGCGATCCTTGATGCAAACTGATGTTGACGTGTGGGTATTGTTCTCGCAACTTGGCAACAGGCACCGGCAGTACATAGCGCGCTTGGGTATGTGTGGTTGCAATCGACAAAGTACCGTTGTCTTGTGCGCTGAATTGCTCGCCAATGCGTTTCAAGTTGCCAATTTCACGCATGATCACTTCGATGCTTTTGAGCACATGCTGCCCGGGTTCTGTGATGCGCTTTAAGCGTTTGCCATGCCGTGCAAAAATGTCGATGCCTAATTCTTGTTCTAACTCAATGATCGCCTTGGACACGCCCGGCTGTGATGTGTGCAATGCCTTGGCTGCTTCTGTCAGGTTCAGATTGCGCCGCGCAGCCTCTTGCACAAACTTAAATTGGTGTAAGTTCATATCAATAAACCTCAATAGATTGGGTTTATTATGCCTTACGGATCTAAAGAATTGGTCGCCTCAAATTATGCGAGCGCAGACAGTGCTATGTTTGCCATGGCTTGTGTGAGTTGAGGTTCTTCACCGATGGCGCGACGAAGGTCAAAGTGAATGTGGGGGTGTTGCACTTTGAGTTCAGTGACCAAACTGGGCAAATCCTCTCGGGCATGTCGACCTACGCCTAAAAACATGGGAACGATGGCGATATGGCGTAGACCCTTTTGAGCCATCAGTTGGGTGGTGGTTTGAAGGTCGGGTTCGGTCAACTCTAAAAAAGCACAAGCCACATCAACCTGCGGTGACTGTTGTTTAATCTGCAGGGCAACAGCTTCAATAGGCAGGCGCCAGAGTGGGTCGCGCGAACCGTGCGCAAACAAAATAATGCCCTTAAGCTCGGATTCAATCGTCATGGTGTGTGTCAGTTGTGTCAATCAATGTGGCGGTCATTACTGCCTGATCACCAGCCAACCAAAGGTGGCCAAAGAAACGAGGCTGTAAATGATGGCAGGCGCTGCGGCTGTTAACCACGGCTGCCAATTTTGCAAATTACCCATGAAGCCAAAAACATTGTTTAAAAGATAAAAACTGATGCCGGCCATCACACCACCAAACACATAGCCTGCAATGTTGCCTGATCTAAAGTGCAGATAAGCAAAAGGCAAAGCCAGGGTCAACATCACCCAGCAACTGAGCGGATAAAACACTTTTCGCCAAAACTCAATCTCATACCGCTGCGCACTTTGTCCATTGGCAGCCAAGTGGCGCATGTACTGAAACAAGTCCAGGGTCTTCATGCGATCTGGGCTGAGGAGGGCAGCGCTGATCATCTCTGATGTGATTTCTGTTTGCCATTTCCATTCAGGCATGTTGAGTATTTCAATGCGTGAGTTTTGTCCTTGAATCATGTGAAAGACACGACGGTCGACGGGCTTCAAAAGCCACGCGCCATCGTCGGTGAACTCTGCGTGGGGCGACAAGGTAATGGACTTTAATCTGCCCTCACTGTCAAACTCATTGATGCGGATGTTTTCAGGTTGACCAGTGCTGCTAAGTGCACGCACATTGACGGCAAATTGCGAGTCACCTTGTTTTTCTCGTAACCAAGCACCCGTTTGCCCCACGGTAATTTGACCTTGGTAATGGGCTTTGAGCAACTGAGCTTGTCGATCTGACCAAGGCGAAATGTAATCACCAAACATGAAGGTGACAAATACAAAAATCAAGCCCAGCTGAAACAGTGTTTGTAAAGCTCGCCAAGGCCCGAGGCCACCGGTTCGCAAAATGGTGAACTCAGAGCTTTGCGCAAATCGTGCCATCACAAAAATGGACCCGATCAGCACCGATATGGGAAGCAGCTCGTACAAATGATTGGGCATGAGAAGCGCCACATACATCAAGGCATGCTGAAGTTGATAGCCTTGATACTTGTTTTTACTCAGGGTTTGAAGTTGATCGACCAGGTCAAAAAATACAAACAGCGCTAAAAATCCAAGTACGACAAAGCTGACGGCTTTGATAATTTCGCCGTGTATCAACCTGCGAATGGTTTTCATGTTGCCACTCCTTTGGGTGCACCAGACGTCAACGGCAACAAGCTGCGCCAAGAAACATTGAAGTGCCTCACCATTAGCCAGCAAATGGCAAACACAAAAGCACCGCCATGCAGCATCACCATGAACGAGGGCAAAGTCGAGCGGCCTGACGCAATCCAATTCTGGCCCACATTGACCATGTTGTAGTAACCCACAAAACAAAACAAGGCCACAGCCAAGTGATAACTTTTGCCAACCCTAGGGTTGACGCTTGCCACGGCCAATCCCATGATCATCAGGTTGAAAGCTGCGAGGGCCAAGCCCAGTCGCCATGACAACTCGCCCATATTAAGAGGCGTGGGGTTCTTGATCAGGCCCAAGGTACTGATCATTTTGCTTTGAACGTCGGTGTTGGCGAGTTTGGACGAGGGGTCGATGAGCAACTGATAATCCTTAAACTCGGTCACCCTGACTTCGCCAGTTTGGTGATTTCGAAGCATTTGTTGCCCTTGCTTAAGGCTCAGATATCGCTCACCTTTGAGCCATTCAATTTGGCCTTGTTGAGCGGTGGTGATGGTTTCAATGGCGCCGTCTAAACTGGACACAAAAACATGCCGGCCCGTTTGATTATTGGGGCTGTCTTTGTCAATGAAAAACACGCGCTTACCGCCCGCAGACTCTTGAAACTGTCCGGGTGCCACGCGCTCTATGTCGTTGCGTTGTTCGTATCGGTCGCGCAAGTCTTGAATTTGTTGGTTACTCCATGGCCAAACGAGCAAGGCCAACAAAGCGATGCCTAAGAGGATGGGCCAGGCAAAACGAAACAAAGGCTTCGTAAAAAACATCAAGCCCTGCCCACTGGAAAACCAAATCACCATTTCACTGTCTGCATACATGCGAGACAATGTTGAAACCACAGCAATGAACAAACTCAGTGTCAAAATAGTGGTCAGGTGCCCAATCACGGTCAGGCCCATCACCAACATGACTTCTGAGGGATTCACAGACCCTCGAGTGGCTTGACCCAAAGTTCGGATCAAAATAATGGTCATCACGATGGTGGCCAAAACCACGACCGTGGCACCAAAACTTCGTGCCAAATCTTTTCGAATGGAAGAATGGAATAACATTGTTGCGCTGGAAAACCTCAATTATGAACTTCGAACTCAAAACACTTTCACTGGCAACTGCTGCCAAAACATCTACAGACACCCTCATTGTCCTCATTTCTGAGCACTTTCAGGCGGGTAAAGAACCACTTTCTTTGCTAATAGACAAAGCCATCAAGGCTAAAGATCTCAGCCACAAGGCTGGCCAGGCCCTTCAGGCATACGCCCATGCGGGTGTCTCAGCCTCCAAAATCATGCTTGTGAGCACAGGCGGCGGTACGCCAGCCGAAGTCAAAACTGCGATTGCAACTGCCGCTGGTGCCCTCAAGGCCGCAAGTACAGCCAAAGCGCTGATTGTGTTTACTGAATCTGTCTCTGCGCAAAGCTTGAGAGCAGCCCTGCTGGCTTTGGCAGACAACACCTATGTTTACACCGCGACCAAGTCCAAACCGATTCATCGTCACTTGAGCCAAGTGCAATGGGGCGTGACCGATGCTGATGCAGTCCTGAAGAGCGCTTTTGCCGCTGGCGTTGCCACAATTCAGGGCATCGAGTTTGCCAAGGAGTGGGCCAACCGTCCTGCCAACCACGCCACCCCCGCCATGCTTGGAAAAGCTGCACAAGCCTTGGCCAAATCGCCAGGTTTTTCTTGTGAAGTTTTAGGCCCCAAAGAAGTTGCCAAGCTTGGCATGGGCTCTTTCATGTCTGTTGCCCAAGGCTCGGCCGAACCTTTGCGTTTCATAGTTTTGAAGTACCAAGGTGCTGCCAAATCCACGCCACCCACTGTTTTGGTGGGCAAGGGCATCACCTTCGACACTGGCGGTATCTCTATCAAGCCAGCCCCAGAAATGGATGAAATGAAATTTGACATGGGGGGCGCGGCCAGTGTGCTGGGTGTATTCAAGTCACTGACTGTGTTGAAGCCTTCTGTCAATGTGATCGGCCTTATTCCAGCTTGCGAAAACATGCCTGATGGCATGGCCGTGAAGCCCGGCGATGTGGTGACCAGCATGAGCGGTCAGACCATTGAAATTTTGAACACAGATGCTGAAGGCCGATTGATTTTGTGCGATGCACTGACCTATGCCGAACGTTTCAAGCCACAAGCTGTGATTGACATTGCCACTTTGACGGGTGCCTGCGTCATTGCCTTAGGTGCTGTCCGAACCGGTATGTTTGCCACAGAAGATGGGCTGGCCGATGCCCTGCAGAATGCAGGCAACGAGGCCATGGACCCTTGCTGGCGTTTGCCCTTGGACGATGACTATGCTGACGCTTTGAAAAGTAATTTTGCCGATGTGGCCAACGTCGGCGGCCGCGCCGGCGGCGCCATCACAGCAGCCAAGTTCTTGCACCGTTTTGCGAACCAATACCCATGGGCCCATTTGGACATTGCCGGAACCGCATGGAAGGGTGGCGCGGCCAAAGGCGCCACCGGTCGACCCGTTGGCCTTTTGCTCCAGTATTTGATTGGCCAGCAAGCAGCGACCCAGCCCAAGTCGCCAGCTAAATCGACTAAACCTGTCAAACCAGCCAAAAAATAAATTTGGCCACCTTGTCAAGATGACCCAAGTCGACTTTCATTTCAATGCCCCAGACAAATGGCTCTACATCAGCCGTTTGTTGCGCAAGGCCAATGCCCAAGGCAAACGGGTCGGGGTTTGGTGTGATGCGCCGACTTCAGCGCAATTGAACCAAAGTTTGTGGCAATTGAGCGCCACCGACTTTGTGTCGCATTGCCTCATGAGCGATTCAGCCGAAATGGTCAATCGCTCCAGTGTGGTCATGTCTGACGACTGGTCCGATTTGTTGCAATGTCGAAAGCTAGATGTTTATTTAAATTTGAACCATGCTTCGCCCATTGACTTGGCCAATGTGTCCCGCCTCATTGAAGTGGTGGGCTCGGAGGAAGAAGATAAATCGAGTGCCCGGCAGCGCTGGAAACACTACACGCAGTTGGGTTTCACCATCAACCGTTACGATTTGTCCGCCTCAAACCCTGCTTAAGTCTTGTTTTTGCCAAAAAAAAGACCTGAGCTTGCAAAGGTACTTTCACGAGCTTCAATTTTGCGGTATTGTTATGCCTTGCTTGATTGAAGCAAACTTACAATTATTTCGGAGCTTTGAATGAACTTGTCTTCCCTTAAGACCCCCTTGACAGCAGTCGCCGTGGCCGCTGTTGCCCTGACACTGGTTGCCTGTGGCAAAAAAGCCGGCGATGACGTACAAGTCATCAAAATCGGTCACGTTGGTCCAACCAGCGGTGCCATTGCCCACTTGGGTAAAGACAACGAAAACGGCGCCAAAATGGCAATCGAAGAGTTGAATGCTGCTGGTATCAAAATTGGCGACAAAGCTGTCAAATTTGAATTGTTGGCTGAAGACGACGCTGCCGATCCCAAGCAAGGCACTGCCGCTGCTCAAAAATTGGTCGATGCCAAAGTTCAAGGCGTGATTGGTCACCTCAATTCCGGTACCACCATTCCTGCTTCACAGTTGTACAACGCAGCTGGCATTCCCCAAATTTCTCCCTCAGCCACCAATCCTAAGTACACACGCCAAGGTTACGCTGGTGCGTTCCGCGTTGTGGCTGACGACGTGCACTTGGGCGGTACATTGGGCAAATACGCGGTCGAAACACTCAAAGGCAAGAGCATTGCAGTCATTGACGACCGTACAGCTTACGGCCAAGGTGTTGCTGAAGAATTCGAAAAAGCTGTCAAAGCAGCTGGTGGCAATTTGGTTGCACACGAGTTCACAACGGACAAAGCATCTGACTTCAATGCCATCTTGACCACCATCAAAGGCAAGAAGCCTGACGTGGTTTTCTTCGGCGGCATGGACGCTGTTGCTGGCCCAATGCTCAAGCAAATGAAACAACTCGGCATCAGCGCCAAGTTCATGGGTGGCGACGGCATCTGCACATCAGAATTGGTCAAACTGGCAGCTGAAGGCATGGGCGATGAGAACGTGTTCTGCGCTGAAGCCGGTGGTGTTGAAGGCGAACAAAAAGCTGGCATGGACAAGTTCCGTGCTGACTTCAAAGCCAAGTTCAACGCTGACGTCCAAGTGTATGCACCTTATGTTTATGACGCCGTCAAAGTGATGGCACAAGCCATGGTGACTGCTGGTTCTTCTGATCCAGCCAAGTACTTGCCCGCTTTGAAAGCGATCAACTACAAGGGTGTTACAGGCAACATCGCTTTTGACGAAAAAGGCGACATCAAAAATGGCGCTTTGACTTTGTACACATACAAAGGCGGTCAGCGCGAGCAAATCGCTGTGGTGCGTTAATTCAAACCATCAGCCAGAAAAGAAGGCCCCTCGGGGCCTTCTGCAAGCCCCGACAGTATCGGGGCTTTTTTTCGTTTGGAATTTGACAGACTTGGGTCAAATTAGGACAAGCCGCGCTTGGCAAGCAAGGGCTTGACCGTGGGTGCACGGCCTCTAAATGCAATGTAAGCTTGCATTGGCTCTTGTTTGTTGCCCGCCGAATAAATGTGCTCGTAAAGTTTTTGTGCAGGCTCTGGGGCGAACAAATCGCCTGCTTCTAAAAATGCATCAAAGCCGTCGGCGTCCAATACCTCTGCCCACATGTAAACGTAATAGGCGGATGCATAACTGTTGGAAGAGAACAAATGGGAAAAGTGCGGCAATCGATGGCGCATGCCAATGGCAGGTGGCATCTGAATCGACTGCAGGGTCTTGTTTTCAAAGTCTTTGAAATTGATGCCATCAATGTGTGTTGTTTCGTGCAGAGCCAAATCTACCAGCGCAGATGAAACATATTCAACCGTGGAGAAACCTTGGTTGAATGTCTGCGCAGCCAAAATCTTTTCAATCAAAGGGTCGGGCATGGGCTGACCAGTTTCTGCATGCAATGCAAATTGTTTCAAAATTTGCGGCTGCATGAGCCAGTTTTCGTAGACTTGAGAGGGGAACTCAACGAAGTCTCTCAACACGCTGGTACCCGAAAGTCTGGGGTAGCGAACTTGAGACAAGAGGCCGTGCAGACCATGTCCAAATTCGTGGAACAAAGTTCGGGCATCGTCCAAACTGAGAAGGGTTGCTTGTCCTTCGGGGCCCTGTGAAAAATTATTGTTGTTGACCACAATGGGTCGCACAGAAGTTTGCAAGTGCATGGGATCTCGGTAGGTACTCATCCAAGCACCCGAGCGTTTGGTGCTGCGCGCAAAATTGTCGCTTAAGAACAAGCCAACATGCTGGCCTTGTGCATTGGTCACTTCCCAACCCGTGACAGTTTCGTGATATTTGGAGATGTCGTGCACTTGTTTAAAGTGCACACCAAACAATCGATTTGCCACGTAAAACATGGCTTCCATCATTTTGTGTAACTGCAGATAAGGTTTGATTTCGGCTTCGTTCAAGTCGAACTTTTCTTTTCGAACACGCTCTGTCCAAAAATGCCAATCCCAGGCTTGCAGATCATTCAGGCCAGAGAGCTTTTTCAGGTCTTCACTTTCTTCGATGGCTTTGAGTCTTGCAGGTTCCCAAACACGTGTGAGCAGTTCTCTGGCTTGTTGCGCGCTACCTGCCATGGTGTCAGCCAAGGCATATTCAGAGAAATCTTTGTAGCCTAGCAACTGCGCTTGTGCCAAGCGCAACTTCAAGATTTCTTTCATGACTGGCTCGTTGTGATGGGGGCCCTCATGTTCACCGCGTTGGCACCATGCTTGCCACATTTTCTGTCGAAGATCTCTGCGTTCAGAAAAGGTCATGAAAGGGGTAATGGACGAGCGTGAGAGGGTAAATGCGTGTGCATTGGCTTGCGTTAAACCACGGTCGTGTGCCAGTTTTTGTGCAGCTTGTCTGACAAATTCGGGCAGACCCTTCAGCTCTTCTTCTGTGCTAAGGGTGAGACAAAAGGAAGACTCATCGGCCAACACGTTTTGTGAAAAACGCGTGAAGCAACTTGCGAGTTGCTCTGCATTTTGTGCAAAAGTTTGCCTGTCTTGGTCTTTGAGTCTGGCGCCTGCCCGCACAAAATCCAAGTGGTATCGCTCTAGCAATCTGATGCTTTCTGCGTCCAGTTGCAACTGATGTTTTTTTGATGCGAGAGTTTCAATTCGTTCGAACAAGGCGGCGTTCAAATATAGCGCTGCACCATGAGCTGCTAACTTGGGGGCAATGTCTCTTTCGATTCGCTGAATGTCTGGGGAACTGTGTGAAGCACTCAGATTGAAAAACACATTTGACGTTTGATTTAACAAGTCACCGCTGGCCTCTAGCGCAAGCAATGTATTGTCAAAAGTGGCGGGGTCGGGGTTTTGCGAAATGGCGGCTATTTCAGCCTGATGCTGTGCCAATGCGGTTTCAAAGGCTGTTTCAAAGTGTGTTGCTTGAATGGCCTCAAAAGGAGGCATACCAAATGGCGTTTGCCATGTTTGCAGTAATGGATTTGTCATGTCTAAGGGGTCTGATGAATCGGAACGAGGGTTTAACTTTAAGGGCTTGACTTTAAGGGTTTACCTGATGAGGCGACGAATGACCCCAAATAAGCCTCTCAAAATTTTAAAATGTTACAGCAGTATGTCTGATTTAGATTATTCTTCGGGGCTTAAATACTGGGCCCAAAGAGAGTGCTTTGGGTCAGCGTCTTAACTACGTAGAGGATGTTTGTGCAGTTTGCAAAACGATTAGATCTGTTTGATCAAATGGACAAGCCCATTCAGCGCTTTTTCGAAGCCAGTCGAGGTCTCTTTTGTTTGGCCTATTTGTGCCTTGCGCAGTTGAGTTTTGCCGCTGCGTTACCCGATCCCAAAGCCAATCCCGCCGACCCTGCAAAGGTCTTGCGGATTGCATTTCCCAGCCCTGAAACAGGTTTTGACCCGGTGCGCGTGAATGATTTGTACTCGAACACCATCACAGGCGCCATTTTCCAACCCTTGGTCACATACGACTGGATGGCGATGCCAACCCGCATCGTGCCCCATGCCGCGGAGTCCCTGCCAGAAATTTCTGCCGATGGCAAAACCTACACCTTCAAAGTTAAAAAAGGTTTGTTCTTTACGCCCCATGATGTTTTCAAAGGGCAACGCCGAGAGCTGACAGCGCAAGATTTCGTGTACACCTTGTTGAGGCACGCAGACCCCAAAAATAGAAGCCCACAAGTATCTGATTTTGATGACAAGATTTTTGGCTTTGCCGATGCACGCAAAAAAGCTGTGGCCACAGGCAAATTTGATTACGACCAACGCCATCCCGGCATTTACGTCATTGACCGATTCACATTGGCCATTCAACTGAATCAGCCAGACCGCAATTTCTTGTCACTGTTAACCAACCCATTTGCGGGAGCCATGGCACGCGAAGTGGTTGAGAAATTTGGCTTTGAAGAATTGATGGCCAATCCCGTTGGTACAGGTCCCTACATTCTGGAAAAGTGGGTCAGGGGATCCAAAATCATCCTCAGAGCCAATCCAGAGTTTCAAGCATTTGAGTGGAATTTCCAAGCACCCGCCAACAACCCTGTAGAGCTGCGCATCGCCAACCAAATGCAAGGCCGCAAAATGCCTCAAATTGGTCGGGTCGAGGTGAGCATCATCGAAGAACCACAATCGATGTGGCTGGCTTTCAGTGGCAAAGAAATTGATGTGGTTGCTGTACCGCCATCCTTTATTGAGAAAGCCTTGACGCCTAAAAATGACTTACAGCAAACATGGGTGGCACAAGGTGTGAACATGTACCGAAGTGTCGAACCCGATATTCGTTATCAGTTCTTCAACATGCGCGACCCTGTCATCGGTGGTTACACCCCCGAAAAGATTGCTTTACGCAGAGCCATCATCATGGGGTTTGATGTCGACGAAGAAATTCGAGTCATCCGCAAAGGCCAAGCGGTCAAAGCGCAACAAATGGTCTCGCCAGTCATTGCTGGTCACGACCCCAATTACAAAAGCTTGGTGAAGTTCAGCCCCTTGTCTGCCAATGCCTTATTGGATGAGTTTGGATACAAAAAAGATGCAAAGGGCTATCGAACCATGCCCGATGGCAAGCCCTTGGTGTTCACCATTTATTCATCCACTTCGTCCATTGACCGTGAGCGAGACGAACTCTGGAAAAAATCCATGGACCGCATCGGCATTCGCTTGAAAGTCAAAAAAGACAAGTTCCCCGAAATGTTGAAGCAAGGCAAACAGTGCGCCATTCCTTCGTGGGCCCTGGGCTGGACGCGTTCGTCTGAAGCCGAATTTGTGATGAAGTTGCTGTATTCCAAAACCATTGGCCAAAACAATTACGCTTGTTTTGAAAATGAAGAATACGATGCCAACTTTGAAAAACTCAAAAGATTGCCAGATGGTCCAGAGCGTACCAAGGTACTGCACAACCTATACCGCTTGATGGAAGTCAATGGCGTACTCGGACTCAGTTCAACCGGCATAGCCACGCGCTTGAGTCACCAGCGCATAGAGGGCTACCGCAAGCACCCCCTTATTTTGGGTGATTGGATTTACTATGACATTCAAAAACCATAAGAAGGATTTCGCATGAGTGCTTATATCCTTCGACGCCTGTGGCAAATGATCCCAACTTTGGCGGGCGTCATATTGCTGGTATTTTTCTTGTTCAATTGGATTGGTGGCGATCCTGCTTATGTGTTGGCGGGTTTGTTTTCCAACCAAGAGCAAATCGACAGCATTCGTGCCGAGTTGGGTTTGGATCAGCCCCTCTACATTCAGCTGTGGATTTTTGTTCAACAAGTGGCTACCTTCAATTTTGGCAACAGTTGGACAACTGGCGAGTCAGTGTCTGCCATATTTGCCACGAGACTTCCTGCATCTTTAACCTTGATGGGCCCTTTGCTTGTCATTGAAACCCTGATTGCCTTGGTATTGGCGGTGGGCTTGGCTTGGGTGCGTGGCTCGTCTATTGATCGCGGCACCATGGTGGTCTTCACGGCTTTGATGTCTGTCAGCATCTTGGTGTTCATCATCGTGGGCCAATATGTGTTGGCCTATCGCTTGGGATGGTTTCCAGTACAAGGTTGGAGCGACAACTATTGGAAAAACATCACCACCTACGCGCCTCTGCCTATTTTGTTGGGTTTGTTGGTCAGCATTGCACCCAACACGCGTTTGTTTAGAAGCTTTGTGCTCGACGAGGTTGACCAAGATTACGTGCGCACTGCGCGTGCCAAAGGTTTGTCCGAGCCTCGGGTGATGTTCATTCATGTGCTGCGAAATGCATTGATACCTGTCATCACATTTGTCATCTCTAATTTGCCGGGCTTGTTGTTGGGTGCGTTTTTGTTGGAACGGTTTTTTGGTATACCTGGTGTAGGTCGTGAAATTATTTTGGCCGTTGAGCGAAGCGACTTTCCGGTCATCAAAGCTGTCACCATTTATGTCGCCATTGCCACGATGGTTTTCAATTTGATGGGTGATGTTTTGTATCGCCTCACCGATCCGCGCGTTCAGCTGCGTTGATGCACCACCGAAATTCTAGATTTATGCAAACAACTCTCTCAAATTCGGCAGCCATGCCACAAGCGCCCGCAAGTGAAGGCGCTTGGGCCTTGGCCTGGCGACGTTTCAAATCAGATCGTGTGGGTGTCTGGAGCGGCATCACGGTCATTCTCAGCTTGCTGCTTGTGTTGTCCACCTTGTTGGGTTCTGTGGCCTCCAATTGGGAAAAAGAAGTTGCCATCAGCCATGCGCCGCCTTCATGGGCTTTGGGCGACCTGCAAGCAACAACCGATGCCAAGTCATTGCCAGAAGTGGTTTTGTACGAACCAACACCCACAGACATCGCCGATCCCATTGCTGATCAATGGGCGTCCGCGCAAAAAGCGGTCAAACCCAGCGGTGACAAAGTGAATGCCTTGGCCACCAACTTGCCCATGGGGTCAGATAAGTGGGGGCGTGATGTTTTGTCTAAAACCATCAAGGGTGCAGAAACCAGTATTCTGGTTGGTTTGGCCGCTGCGCTCATGGCCACTTTGCTAGGTTCGGTGTTGGGCGCAGTCTCGGGGTGGTATGGCGGCCTTGTCGACGATTTAAGCAATTGGCTTTACAACGTGTTCCATTCCATTCCAGGCATCTTGCTGATTTTGGCCATCGCGGCTGTGCTCAATACCAAGGGCACCATGGCGGTGGTCATTATTTTGGGAACAACGGGTTGGACAGGTACCTACCGCCTGATGCGCGGTGAGTACATGAAGCACCGCAACCGTGAGTATGTGCGAGCCGCCGATGCCATTGGGGCTTCAAATAGCCGCCGTATGTTTGTGCACATTTTGCCTAACGTCAGCCACGTTATTTTGGTTCAGTTTTCACTGCTCACGGTTTCGTGCATCAAAGCCGAGGTCATTCTGTCTTTCTTGGGTTTTGGTGTACCAGTCGATGGCGTCTCCTGGGGAACCATGCTGACCGAGGCACAAAACGATTTGTTGGTGGGCATTTGGTGGCAGTTGCTGTCTGCAACTTTGGCCATGTCGATTTTTGTCACGGCTTTGTCTTTGCTGACCGATTCATTGCGTGACGCATTGGATCCTAAAGTGATTCATTGAGTTCTTTCATTCCAAAATATTTGAAGCATGGCAACCCGTCGTACACCCCCACCGCTGGCCCACATCTCTGACAATTTGTTGGAGGTTAAAAATCTTACCGTCGATTTCATCAGTGCATCCAAGGCGCCTGTTCGTGCTGTTGAAGAAGTCTCGTTTGTCATTCCACGAGAGCGCACGGTGGCGTTGGTTGGGGAGTCTGGCAGTGGCAAGTCTGTCAGTGCGCTGGCCATCATGGGCCTATTGCCCACTCAAAATGCCAAAGTTGCGTTGCATTCACGCATTGACTACGACGGCCGGTCTTTGTTGAACCTCAAACGACCCGATTGGCAATTGATTCGTGGCTCACGGATTGCCATGATCTTCCAAGATCCGATGACCTCACTGAACCCTGTTTACACAGTGGGATATCAGTTGGCCGAAATGCTGAGCACTCACAAAAGCATCGGTCGCAAAGAAGCCATACAGCGTGCGTGTGACTTGCTTCAAGAAGTTGGCATTCCTGAACCTCAAAAGCGCATCAAAGCTTATCCCCATGAGTTGTCAGGTGGACAACAACAGCGTGTCATGATTGCCATGGCACTGGCGTGTGAGCCCGAATTGCTGATTGCCGACGAACCTACCACGGCACTTGATGTCACCGTTCAACGACAAATCATGTTGTTGCTGGCCGAACTGCGTGAGCGCAGACGAATGGCCATGTTGTTCATTACCCATGACTTGGGCTTGGTCAGTGAAGTGGCCGATTATGCGGTGGTGATGCGCAAAGGAACGGTACGAGAGTCAGGGCCCGTCAAAACCATTTTCAGCGCGCCCCAAGACCCTTACACCAAAGCTTTGCTCAGTTGTCGCCCCAGTGTCGAGCGTCAAGGCAAACGTTTGTTGACCATTGACGATTGGATGGCAGCGCAGCCTGCAAACGCAGCGCAAACGACGCCAACATTGCAAACATCGCAAACGTCAGAAGCGGTCGTGACCAGCGTCATGCCTGCTGCGGCTGAAACTTCTTTGCTTTCAAATACGCCTGCACTTCTTGATGTTCAAAATTTGCGCAAAGTTTTTCCACGCACTGGACCTTGGTTCAAACGCGATGATTTTGTCGCTGTCGAAGATGTGAGTTTTCAATTGCATCGAGGCCAAACCGTTGGTTTGGTTGGCGAGTCTGGCTCAGGCAAAACCACCGTGGGTTTGTGTTTGCTCAAATTGCACGAAGCAACCTCAGGCAAGGTTTTGTTTGATGGTCAAAACTTGCTCGAAATGCAAAGCACCGAATTTGCAAAATACAAGCGACGTCTTCAAATTGTTTTCCAAAATCCTTATGCGTCTTTAAACCCTCGCTTTACGGTGGGTGAAATTTTGACGGAGCCCATGCAGTTGCACGGCATAGGCAAGGGGCCTGCCGATTGGGAAAAAAATGCCTTGGCTTTGCTTGACAAAGTTGGCATGCCAGCCTCCGCACTGAAACGTTATCCCTTCGAGTTTTCAGGGGGGCAACGCCAACGCATTGCCATTGCACGTTCACTGAGTTTGTCGCCCGAAGTGGTTGTGTTGGATGAGGCTGTATCGGCGCTCGACGTTTCGGTGCAAGCTCAGGTTCTCAATCTTTTGAAAGATTTGCAAAGAGAACTGGGCCTGAGCTATTTGTTCATCAGTCACGACTTGGAGGTGGTGCGCTACATGTCTGATACTTTGTTGGTGATGAACAAAGGTCAAGTGGTAGAGCAGGGTGACGCTGCCAGTATTTATGCAGCACCACAGCACACTTATACACAAGCCTTGTTGGCTGCTGGCCCCAAGATTCAAGAGGCGGCGGTCCTTTAAGCTGTCTTCACTTCAGGCAGTACTTTGAGGGTTTTTAAATAAGGCCGTGCGTAGGCAATGAGGGCAACCAAAAGTGTGCCAACGCCTGCAGCCCACAAAGAGCTGCGCATGCCCCAGTGCTCGGCCATCCAACCTCCCAATACTGCGCCCGGCCCTGCCGGCAACAAGATAAGCCAACGCATGGTGGTGGTCATTCGGCCCAACAAATATGTTGGTGTGAACGATTGCCTCAGTGACAAAAAGTTAACAAACAACAGTGTGGCGCCCCAACTAAAGCAGAGCAGCATCCAAGAGAACAAAATCAAGTTGGGCAGCAATCCTTCTAGAACCAACAAACTGATCCAGCCCACCGACGTGATGGCAATACCCAAAATAAGCGCGGGTCCAGGTCCAAAGCGACTGGAGAGTTTGGGGCCGGCCATGCCCCCTAAAACTGAGCCGATGCCCAAAGCCACAAAACTCATGGCAACCAAAGTTTCATCGAGTCCGAGGTCTTTGACCGCAAAAATGATTTGAACTGACAAGGCCAATTGCGCGAAGAATTGCCACGCGCCAACTGTGGCGGCCATTTCGATCAACATTTTTTGAGATTTGACAAAGTTCACGCCCTTCATTAACTCGTCCATGAAAGACCTGTCTTTCCATGTTGACCGCGGCGGAACCTCTTCGTGAATGCGGATGCCCCGCAGCATGACCACAGAGCCAATTAGCAAAAATGCATCCATGACCAAGGCCAAAGGGGCGCCAAAGACACGGATCAATAGACCCGCCATGCCAGGGCCCAAAACTTCGGCCATGGAGCCTGCAATTGCATTTTGTGAATAGGCTTCAACCAACTTTTCGCGGCCCACCAATTGGGTCAGCACAATTTGTGATGCAGAACCTGCAATGGTGTAAACCGTGCCCAACGCAAAACTGACTGCATACATCAAGGGCATGGTTAGCATGTCAATGGCCCAAGCCAGAGGGATGAGGAGCAAGGTGCAACCCATGAAAATTTCGCCAGCAATGTACAGCGGTAACTTGCGCATTCGGTCAATGAGCACACCACCTGGCAAGGACAACAAGACAAAAGGCGCTATCTCCATGGCTGTGAGCAGCCCCATTTGTGTAGGCGTTGCATCAAGCAAAAAGACGGCTGTCAGGGGCAGTGCCAGCATGGTAATTTGGCCGCCCAAATTGCTGAACAATATGGAAAACCACATTCGCCGGTAGCCGGGAATTTGAAAGAGAGAACTGCGAAAGATATTCAAATGAAAAAACCCCGCTAAAACAAGGTTCCAGCGGGGTTTAGATTTGGCGGAGCAGGCGGGATTCGAACCCGCGGTGGGCTATGAACCCACACACGCTTTCCAGGCGTGCGACTTAAACCACTCATCCACCGCTCCGAAGCCCGCAAGTATAGCAGTTAAGGAGTAGATTCTTCATCAAATTGACTTCTGAAGGGCCGTTTATTCATTACACTTTGCCCCTGTTGTTCAATTCTTGACCCAAGGCAGGTCCCCTATGAAATTCCGTTTCCCGATTGTCATCATTGACGAAGACTACCGGTCTGAGAACACCTCAGGTTTGGGAATTCGCGCCCTGGCGCAAGCCATCGAAACCGAAGGCTTTGAGGTCTTGGGCGTTACAAGCTACGGTGACTTGTCGCAGTTTGCCCAGCAGCAATCGCGCGCCAGTGCATTCATTTTGTCGATTGACGACGAAGAATTTACACCTGGCCCCGATCTCGATCCTGCCGTGCTCAGCTTGCGTGCATTCATTGAAGAAGTACGTCGCAAGAATGCAGATGTGCCTATCTATATTTATGGTGAAACCAAAACTTCACGCCACATTCCAAATGACATCTTGCGGGAATTGCATGGCTTCATTCACATGTTTGAAGACACGCCTGAGTTTGTGTCGCGTCACATCATCCGTGAAGCCAAGAGTTACTTGGAAGGTGTTCAGCCACCATTTTTCAAAGCCTTGCTCGACTATGCCGAAGATGGCTCTTACTCTTGGCATTGCCCGGGTCATTCAGGCGGTGTTGCATTTTTAAAGAGCCCCGTGGGTCAGATGTACCACCAGTTTTATGGTGAAAACATGCTGCGTGCAGACGTTTGCAATGCTGTTGAAGAGTTGGGCCAATTGCTCGATCACAACGGCGCCATTGGTGAGAGCGAGCGCAATGCTGCTCGCATTTTCAATGCAGACCATTGCTTCTTTGTCACCAACGGCACCAGCACTTCTAACAAAATGGTTTGGCACCACACCGTGGCGCCAGGTGATGTGGTGGTGGTCGACCGCAATTGCCACAAGTCTATTTTGCACGCCATCATCATGACGGGTGCCATTCCGGTTTTCCTAAAGCCCACTCGCAATCACTACGGCATCATTGGCCCCATTCCTCAAAGCGAATTTGAAGTGGCCAATATCCAAGCCAAAATCAAAGCCAATCCTTTGCTCAAAGGCGTCGATGCCAAAAAGGTCAAGCCTCGCGTGATGACCCTCACGCAATCGACTTACGACGGTGTGTTGTACAACACGGAAACCATCAAGGGCATGCTCGATGGTTATGTCGAGAACTTGCACTTTGACGAAGCCTGGTTGCCCCATGCTGCGTTCCATCCTTTTTATGGCACTTACCATGCCATGGGAAAGAAGCGGGCACGCCCCAAGAATTCGGTGGTTTATGCCACTCAGTCTATTCACAAATTGTTGGCAGGTATCAGTCAGGCCAGCCATGTGTTGATTCAAGATTCACAAAACACCAAATTGGACAGGCACTTGTTCAATGAGGCTTACTTGATGCACACCAGCACCAGCCCTCAGTACAGCATCATCGCAAGTTGCGATGTGGCTGCTGCCATGATGGAGCCACCAGGCGGCACGGCATTGGTTGAAGAAAGCATTGCCGAGGCTTTGGACTTCAGACGTGCCATGCGCAAAGTTGATGCAGAGTATGGCAAAGACTGGTGGTTCAAAGTTTGGGGCCCCGAGAATTTGGTTGAAGAAGGCATTGGCCGCGCAGAAGACTGGATCATTCGCAGCGATTCACGCAAAAAAGGCAGCAAGTGGCACGGTTTCGGTCAAATGGCCGATGGCTTCAACATGCTGGACCCCATCAAGTCCACCATCGTGACACCTGGTTTGAACCTGGATGGCAAGTTCGACAAGACGGGCATTCCTGCATCTGTGTTGACCAAGTTCCTCACTGAGCACGGTGTGGTGGTTGAAAAGACCGGCCTTTACAGCTTCTTCATCATGTTTACCATCGGCATTACCAAAGGCCGTTGGAACTCGCTATTAACGGCATTGCAGCAGTTTAAAGACGACTACGATCGCAACCAACCCATGTGGCGCATCATGCCGGAGTTTTGCCAAAAGCAGCCCAAGTACGAGCGCATGGGTTTGCGAGATTTGTGTCAGCACATTCACACGCTGTATGCCAAGTACGACATTGCGCGACTTACCACCGAAATGTATTTGTCCGATTTGACGCCTGCCATGACGCCAGCCGATGCCTATGCACAAATTGCGCGTCGCAAAACAGAGCGCGTTTCAATTGATGAGTTGGAAGGCCGTATCACCGTTGGTTTGGTTACGCCTTATCCACCTGGTATTCCTTTGCTGGTGCCTGGTGAGGTGTTCAACAAGAAGATCGTTGACTACTTGAAGTTCTCTCGCGAGTTCAATCTGCAATGTCCTGGTTTTGAAACCGACATTCACGGTTTGGTCGAAGAAAAGGGTGCAGATGGTGTCAAGCGTTACTACGCTGATTGCGTTCGCGTTTAACTTTGAAACAGTGCTGAAGGCTTCCATCGAGAAGTCTTCTGACCCCTCTGAACCTTCAGACATTTCCTAAGCAAAAAAAAACCGCTCTTACGAGCGGTTTTTTTCATGGTGAATCCCGGCGTTAAACCGGGACCATTGTGATTAGAACTTGTAGTTCGCTTTCACAACCACAGCACGACCCAGGGGGTCTGTGTAACGTGGGTCGTAACCTTGTTGGAAGGTTGCACCTTGGTTAGAGAAAGGTGGCTTCGCATCAAACACGTTGCGCACAACAGCGCCCAGTGTCAGGTTCTTCACGCCTGTGTAGCTCACGCCCAGGTCAACCAATGTGTAGGCTTTAACTTCATTGATGTATGAAGGATCGGCATTCTCATCGGTGTAGCCAGACATGTAACGCACGCCAGCACTGTAACGGTAGTTACCTTGTGCCATGGTGGTGCTCAGGTTGTGCTTCCAACGGAAGATGGGGCTTGCGTCTTTGTACTTGCCAGCGTTCTCAATGTACTCGCCATTGATTTCACGTTGGTATTTGTAGCTGTTGACGTAAGTACCGTCGTAGTTGAAGTTTGTCTTCAAACCAGCGATGGTCGTTGAGTAGGCAGCGCTGAAATCCAAGCCATTGGTCTTCACATTGCCCAAGTTGTCGGTCAATGTTTTGATGTAGGCGATGGCGTTAGAGCCTGCAACCACTTGGCAACGTTCCCAGTTGGCAGCTTCTGCAGCACTGATCGTGTTGCAACGAACAATTTTGCTAGCGTACTTTGCTGGATCGTCAAAAATGGTTTGCTCAGGGAACGAGCCAATTTGGCTGTTCACGCGAACGTTCCAGTAGTCAACGGTCATCAACAAGTTTTTAGCAGGTTGGAACGCTGTACCAATGCTGAAAGCCTTGGACTTCTCGGGTTGAACGTCGGGGTTGCCGCCATTCAAAGCTTGAGTTTGCTGACCGCAATCACGTGATGTGATGCCTGCAGCAGTTGGATTGCCGCCGGGACACAAGATAGGGTCGTTGTAGGGGTTGCTTGAGAAGGTGCGTGACTGAGGGCCAAACACGTCGTCCAAGGAAGGTGCACGGAAGCCGGTGTTAGCTGAACCACGAATGACTGCAGTGGGGGACACTGTGTAACGGAAGCCAACTTTAGGATTCACGCTGCTGCCAAAGTCGCTGTAATTGTCTGCGCGCAAAGCGGCTTGCAATTCCAACTGCTTGGAAACGGGGAACAAAGCTTCTGCAACTACGGCAGTCACAGTGCGTGATGCATCATCAACGCGGTAGGGACTACGGCCAGCCGATGGAACGCTGGTAACCAACGCATCGTCTGTGGCTGTGGAGTAGCCTTCGCGGCGAGCTTCAGCCCCCAAAGAAATGGCTGCATTGCCACCATCCATCTTGAACCAATCGCGGTTAAAGCGAGCGTCAACACCAGTAGCTGTACCACGACCGGTGGAGAACGTGCCACGCGCTTTGGCGGCATCGATGTAGTCCAATGCGGCTTGTGTGTTGTCACCCAATGGGTTCAGCAAACCGCTTGTGACACCTGCTTGAATTTTTGTCTTGCTAACGTAGCCGTTAGTAGGTCCATCAGACACTGTGCTGGAAGCTGAATAGAAACCAGTTTTGTAGTCCCATGCGCCTTCGACACCTGACAGATCAACCACAACACGGTTGGCAGATGCGTTTGACGTGTTTTCACGACGACCTGCGGGCACCATGCGCCAGCCAATACCAATCAAACCTTTGGTTGCGTCTAAACCAGAGAAACTCTTGGGGTAGTAGGGGCTGGTGGTGGGCATTGTCAAGCCAGTGACTGGATCTGGTGCCACACGTGCAACGTTGGTGTTCTCTGAGTGAACTGCTTCAACTGTCAGCAAACGGCTGTCGCTCAAACGGAACGTGCCTTTGGCATTGATGTTCAAGTTCTCTGTTTGAGGAATGATGTCAATGGCAGACGTGTAGTCATAGCGGCAAGTGACGCCACCTTGGTACAAAGAGCCTGGAGGCGCGCAATTGGGCGTTGTGATGTTGCCCGATTTGATCGCGCCAGCGGTGTTGTAGTAGTTGAAGTTGGCAGGGAATGTGGTGCCAGAAGTCTTGTTCAAACCATTGGCAGGAATTACACCTGTTGCGCCAAACGCGCGGTCTGTGGCTTTTGCAGAAGCTTGTGTCTTGTTGTCCATTGAGAACCACAAGTTGTAGCCGTCTTTAGACAAAGAGCCTTGGCCACCCGAGAAGGTGTAGCGCTTGATTTGACCACCAGACTGTGATGGGAATGTGTTCTCAACAGCCAAGTCAACGCCTTGGTAATCACGCTTGGTGATGAAGTTGATCACACCGCCGACAGCGTCTGTTCCGTAAATGGCTGAAGCGCCATCACGCAAAACTTCAATGCGGTCCAGCGCAGCAAAAGGAATGGCGTTCAAGTCAACAGCACTGGCACCAATACCGAAGAAAGCCAAACGACGGCCGTTCAACAAAATCAATGTTTTGTTAGAACCCAAACCACGCAAGCTGGCGTATGAACCACCGCCTGTGCCAGAGCCAATGCTTTGGCTACCGCCAGTGCTTGATTGGCTCGCTGTGATGCGCTGAACAATTTCTTCAGTAGACGTGACGCCCACAGATTTCAACTCATCGGCAGAGTAGATGGAGACGGGCAGGGCGCTTTGGTTTTCAATCGAACGTTTGATTGAAGAACCTGTGATGGTCACGGTTTCGACGGCTTGAGCTTGCACAGCTTGCATGCTCGCCATGGTCAAAGCAGTGCCACCGAAGGCCAGCCACAAGTGGCGGTTCAGGGTGCTGATTTTGAATCGAGGCATTTTTTAATCCTTTTGTAACTAAATGAATATGAGAATGAAATGAAAAATGGTCTTTTCAACTGGTCCAAACACACGTGTTTGGCAAAGAAAAGACCAAAAGTTACATTTCAGTTACCCATCCCCTAAATATCTGACAATTTCGTGAAAATTGCTATTCTGATTTTTGGCAATGTTAAAAAAAAACAACGCACCAAGGCGTTGTTTTTTGAAGAAGCTACAAAGTGTGCTTTTTTAGGTTTCTGTGATTCCTCCAACCACATGGCTAAAGCCACCGTCAACATACACAATCTCTGCCGAAATGCCGGCTGACAATGGGCTTAAAAGGAATGCCGCTGTGTTGCCAACATCCTCGATGGTGACGTTGCGCCTAATGGGAGAGCTTGCGGCAACAGCACTCAAAATTTTGCCAAAGTCTTTGATGCCACTGGCCGCCAAAGTTTTGATGGGGCCAGCACTGATGCCGTTGACGCGAATTTTTCTAGAGCCAAGCGAGTCGGCCAAATAACGAACGGAAGCTTCCAATGACGCTTTGGCAAGCCCCATGGTGTTGTAGTTGGGAACAACTTTGAGTGCGCCCAAATAGGTCAAGGTTAGCAACGCGGAGTTTTCACGCAAGTACGGCAGGGCTGCTTTTGCCATGGCTGGAAACGAATAGGCACTGATGTCATGTGCAATTTTGAAGCCTTCTCGGCTTAATCCTTCAATGAAATCGCCTGCAATGGCTTCACGTGGCGCGTAGCCAATGCTGTGAACAAAACCATCAAATTGTGGCCAATGAGCCGACAGGTCCTTGAACAGCTTGTCAATTTGTGCATCGTCACCGACATCGCAATCAAAAATAAGCTTGGAATTGAAGTCAGCTGCAAATTCTGTGATGCGGTCTTTGAATCGCTCACCCACGTAGCTGAAAGCCAATTCAGCGCCTTGTTCATGACAGGCTTTGGCAATGCCGTAAGCAATGGATCGGTTGGACAAAACCCCCGTGATGAGGATTTTTTTACCCTTTAAGAAACTCATGTTGTCGTTCTCTGTGTTCAAAAGCCTATTTTGACATGCTCGGTTTTGACACGAGGCAGCAATGGTGTTGGATTTGCGCAACATTTATTGCCATTGATCAACTGTGATGAGTAATTTAAATAAACTGTCAAATTAATCATTAACGACAAATTTGTCAGAGGTTCTCACGATGTTCAAGCCATCCAAGATCACCCTTGCTGTCATGGTGCTCATGACCACAGGTTTCAGCCAACTGTCCAACGCACAGTCCTCGGGATTGGCAGAAGTCACCATTACAGGTTCCAACCTGAAGCGTGCAGACAAAGAAGGCACGTCGCCCATCCAAACCATCACAGCGGAAGAAATTCAACAATCGGGGGCCAGCAATGCACTTCAATTGTTGAAAGCAGTGCCCTCCATGGGGGTCGGTGGCTACAACGACACACCCGATCAAAATGGTTTTTCACGTGGCGTGGCCACGGCCTCATTGCGGGCTTTGGGTTCAACGTCTACATTGATCTTGTTGAACGGCCGTCGCATGACGCCATCGGCTTACGCCAACCCAAACAATGGTCAATCTACTTTGTATGACCTCAACAGCATTCCAATTTCGGCCATTGATCGCATCGAAATTTTCAAAGATGGCGCTTCTGCGGTTTATGGCTCTGACGCCATGGCTGGCGTGATCAACTTCATCACCAAAACAGGATTTGTGGGTGGTCAAGTTTCGACCAGCATTGGGGCCAATGACAACCAAGAATTTGGTCGTAAAAATATCAACGGTACCATCGGTTTAGGTGATTACAAGTCAGATGGCAAAAGCCTGATGTTGTCATTTGATTTGTCAACACAAAATAAGACAACGGTACGTGATGGATCATTTGACATTCGTGCCTCTGAATATGCAGCGATGAACAATCGCTTGATTCCTTATTACAGCTACGTTACCGACCAGCCATTCTTTTTCAAAGAACGTGCACTCAATTCAAAATCGTTTTTCACGACTGGCAACGCCACGTCGCCCAACATTTTGAACACACTCAAATGCGACCCGTCCAAGCAATTGGTCGGCGGCTCTGCCTACGGTATTGCGGCCTCAAGCTTCTTGTCTGGCCGCACTTTCTGTAACTACGATGGCGATGCCTTTACCGACGTACAAACAGAGGGTGAAGACTTCAGCGTTTTGGGCATAGGTAAGTTCCGAATCAATGAGAACTTGTCGGCATTCAGTGAGTTTGCATTCAACGACACACGTCGTACTTACCGTTCACCAGCGCGAACGATCAGCGGCACTTCGCCAACGACCAACTTCCTGGTTGGCGGCATTGCTGAGCCCTTCCAAGCCATCTTGCCCATTGGCCATCCAGACAATCCATTCAAGGATGCAAGGACTGCAGTGGCTTACCGTTTTGAAAATCTCAGAACCGGCAATGACTTGCTGAATCAAAATGCGCGCGTCTTGGGCGGCTTGAAAGGTGTGCAAGGTGCCTGGGATTGGGAAAGTGCAGTGTTGTGGAATCAATCACGACGCGAAGAAACGGCTTATGGTTTCTTGTACTTGCCCACGCTGCGCAAGCTGGTTACAGAAAACCGTTCTTTGGCTTCCTTGGCAGCTGACCCCGCCATCACCAAAGATTTGACCAATGTGGGTGTGGCTGAAATTGTTCAGTGGGACGCCAAAGCTACCACTGAACTGGGCCAATTGGCTGGCGGCAAAATTGGTTTTGCAGCAGGTGTTGAAGCTCGTCAAGAACGACTGAGCATTGAACCCGATGCTGCCAACGCACGTGGCGATATTTTGGGTTTGTCTACAACGGCCATTCAAAGCAAGCGTGATGTCGTGTCTTCTTTCTTTGAGGTCCGTACGCCATTCACCAAAACTTTTGAAATGGACTTTGCCGGTCGTTTTGACAAGTACCCAAGCTTCAAAACCAACTTTGTGCCCAAGGTGGGCGCCAAGTGGATTGCACAAGAAGGCTTGGCTTTCCGTGGCACTTATTCTGAAGGCTTCCGCGCACCTGCGTTGTCGCAAGTGGCCTCTGGCGGCGCGCAATTCTTCTTGAACGGCACTGTCGACCCAATTCGCTGTCCTGATGGTGTGACACCTGTTACAGGCGCTGACCAAACAGACTGTTCGAAGAGTGTTTCTGGTGTGGGTGGCTCTAACCCTGAACTGAAGCCAGAGAAATCAAAAGGCTTCTCTTTGGGCATGATTTATTCACCGACCAAAGACATCGATGTCTTGGTTGACACCTACAAAGTGCGTCAAGAAAACGAAGTGGCCTTGGGCAGTGCCACCTACTTGTTGGAGCACCCTGAGCGCTTCCCTGCAGATGCCATCACCCGTGACACCAATCCTTTGAATCAATTGAAGGACGCTAACGGCAATCCTATTCCTGGCACGGGCCCCTTGATTGCTGTGAAGACACCTTGGGTCAACCAAGGCGCAACCGAGATTACAGGCATTGACTTTGAGTTGAAGTCTCGCAACAACTTGGGCCAGTACGGCCGCTTGACATCTTCTTTCAAGATGACGCATTTGATGTCCTACCTGCGTGCCGAAGCACCTGGTGATTACATGCGCAATGCGGTAGGTACCTACGGTGGTTTGAACGATTGGGCTACTTCTGTGGGCGCAATTCCACGTAACCGTTTCACCTTTTCGACAGCCTTGGAGCAAGGATCACACATCTTCTTGGCTGCCATGAAGATGACCACTTCCATTTCGATGATGCGTCGCTTTGACGGTGCCACAGAATATCCAGTGGCTTATTGCCACTATGGATCAGGTCAACCCAAAACAGCAACCTCCTTGGGTGGCGTGCCTTTGTACAACACCTACTACCCAGATTGCAAAGTGCCGTCTTGGAAAACGTTTGACGTGGGTTACATGTACAACGGTATCAAGAACCTCCAGTTGGGTGTGAACATTGCCAACGTGTTTGACAAACCTGCGCCTTACTACCCAGGCTCTAACACCAGCACCACGGTTCAACAAGGTTACAACTCGGGCCTCTACAACAACACTGGTCGCTACACACGTTTAACAGCCAAATACAGCTTTAACTGATCGCGCTCAGTGGTCCCTCAAAAACGCCTCGACTTCGAGGCGTTTTTCTTTGCCGCTTGAGATAAAGTACGGCATCTTTAGAAATACAACACCATGCTCAGTTCTTTTCATCGCCTTCAGCGCATCGCTGTCATTTGCGGGGTCGTTTTCCTGCTCAATGCTTGCGGCGGCGTCTCTAATGAGCCTGTGCCAAAAGCCCTGTTGGCAGAAAACGTTTTGTTCAGCTCCTATCAAGAGTCTCCCAAGTACTTAGATTCAACGTCTTCTTACAGCAACAACGAGACGCCTTGGACTTATGCAGTTTACGAGCCGCCTCTTAAGTACCATTATTTAAAGCGCCCTTACGAGTTAGAGCCCCGCACTTTGAGCGAGCTGCCAACGGTCACTTTCATTGGCAAGGATGGCAAAGAAGTACCTTTGCAAACACCTGCAGATCAAATTACCGAGAGTGTCTTCGAGCTAAAGATTCAGCCTGGCATTCAATACCAACCGCACCCTGCATTTGCCAAAACTCCCGATGGCAAACACCGGTATCTTTCTTTGAAAGAATCTGAATTGGAGGGCAAACGCCGCCCTTACGATTTTGAACACATGGGAACGCGTGAGCTTTTTGCTGAAGACTACGCTTACGCCATTAAGAGGTTGGCTACACCTCGTATCAAATCTCCCTCATTTGGATTTTTGTCTGAAAAGATAGTGGGCTTGGCTGAATATGGAAAGCAGATCAAAACTTTCAACGAAAAACTCAAAGAAGGCAAATCGGCTCGCGACATTGGCCCCTTTGGACATCTACCATGGTTGGATTTCAGAGAGCATGCCTTATCTGGCGTAGAGGTGATCAATGCCCACACTTTGAAAATTAGAGTGGTAGGCAAGTACCCTCAGTTTAAATATTGGCTGGCCATGACTTTCTTTGCACCTATTCCATGGGAAGTGGATGCTTTTTATGCCCAAGACGGCATGTCACGTCGCAATTTAAATCCAGACACGTGGCCTGTAGGCACTGGCCCCTACATGTTGACGGAGTATGTTCCCAATGCCCGCATGGAATTGGTGCGCAACCCCAATTACCGTGGCGTTCCTTACCCATGTGAAGGCGAGGCGGGAGACAAAGAAAAAGGCTTGTTGAAAGACTGTGGCCAGAAAACGCCCTTCGTCGACAAAGTGGTTTCTGTCATTGAAAAAGAAGGCACCTCAGTCGCCACCAAGTTCATTCAAGGCTATTACGACATTCCGCAGTTGGAGCGTGGCGAACCTGGAATTGGTTACCAAGTTTCTATTCAAGACGGTACGGGCCGTGCCAAAGAGTTGTTGGAGCGAAAGATTCAGTTGCCCAGCACCATTCAAGTGGGCTTTTGGCACTTTGGGTTTAACTGGTTAGACCCTGTGGTGGGGCTTGGCAAGACGCCTGAAGAAAGAGTTCGCAATAAAAAATTGCGTCAGGCCTTGGCCATCGCTTTTGACTTTGAAGAGTACGTTTCTATCTTTGAAGACGATCGCGCGCAAGTGAATCACAGTGCCGTAGTGCCAGGCTTGTTTGGCAACAATTTGTCCAAGCCTAACCCTGTCATTTACGACTTAAGCCCCGATGGCAAACACAAGCGCAAATCGATCGAGGTTGCCAAGAAGTTGTTGGCTGAAGCGGGATACCCCAACGGACGAGATGCCAAAACAGGTCAGGCTTTAATTTTGAACTATGACACGCAAGGTGTCGGTCCTGGTTACAAAGCGCGCCTAGATTGGGTGGCCAAACAATTTGCCAAGTTAAATATACAAATAGAAATTAGGAACACAGATTACAACCGCTTCCAGGACAAGATGCGCAAAGGCTCTGCCCAGTTTTTCTTCTGGGGTTGGTTGGCAGACTATCCCGATCCTGAGAACTTCTTGTTTTTGTTGTACGGACCCAATTCAAAAGCCAAGTTTGATGGTGAAAACTCCAGTAACTTTGCACACCCTGAATACGATCAACTGTTTGACCGCATGAAGGATTTAGACGACACACCTGAACGTGCTGCCATGATTGGTCGAATGATTGAGATCATGCAAGACGAAATGCCCATGCTGTATGGCTGGTCTGAAGAGTTTGGGGGGGCTTATCACCAATGGGTCAGCAATGGCAAACCTTCCAACATCATTCGTGACAGTCTGCCATATTTGAAAATTGACGCCGAACTTCGAACACGCAAAATCAAAGAATGGAATCAAGCCATCTGGTGGCCTTTGGCTGCGTTGCCTTTGTTGCTTTTGGCCTTGGCTTGGCCGGCATGGAAAGCTTGGCGCAGACGTCAGTCACAGAGAGCGGTGCAAAGCACCTCATCAACATCGAGGAGTCTGTGATGTTCAGATTTTTAACGCGTAAATTGACATACGGTCTTGCCATTTTGATTGGCATCAACTTGCTGACCTTTGTATTGTTCTTCAAAGTCAATACACCAGACGACATGGCGCGTATGCAGTTGGGTGGCAAGCGTGTCACGCCTGATGCCATTGAAAAATGGAAAGCTGAAAGAGGTTACGACAGACCTTTGTTTTTCAATGAAAAAGAAAGCGGCTTGGCGCAAATCACAAACACCTTGTTCTTAGACAGCTCTTTGAGAATGTTTGCATTTGATTTTGGCAGAGCCGACAGTGGTCGCGACATCGCTTCCGAAATTGTGCGCCGTGCCGGACCATCTATAGCCCTGGCCTTGCCAACATTTGTGGTGGGTCTGGGTATTTCCATCATTTTGGCATTGGGCTTGGCATTTTTCAGAGCCACCTACTTGGACTTTTGGGGAACCGTTTTGTGTGTGGTCTTCATGTCCATCTCGTCGCTGTTTTTCATTGTGATGGGCCAGTTTATTTTTTCCAGAGTTTTGCAGTTGATGCCTGTCTCTGGTTTTGCACCTGGTGTCGATGCGTGGCGATTTTTGGTCGTGCCCATTGCCGTGGGCATCTTGGCTCGTTTGGGCGGCGAAGTACGTTTTAACCGAACCTTGTTCATGGAAGAGATTGGCAAAGATTACGTTCGAACCGCGCGTTCAAAGGGTTTGTCAGAAGCTCGCGTCTTGTTGGTTCATGTCTTGCGCAATGCCCTCATTCCTATTTTGAGTGCTTCTGTTGCAGTCATCCCGTTGTTGTTCATGGGCAGTTTGATTACCGAATCGTTTTTTGCAATTCCGGGGCTTGGCAGTTATTTGATAGAGGCCATTTCGGGGCAAGACTTTGCCATCGTTAGAGCCATGGTTTTCATTGGTTCATTTTTGTACATCGTCGGTTTGATCTTGACCGATATCAGCTACACCTTGGCTGATCCTCGCATTCGTTTGCAGTAAGCCTATCATGCAACCCGTCTTCTTAATCACCGATTTGTTTGTTTACGGCATTTTGCTGTTTGTACTTTGGTACATGTGGCATGTGCGTTCTGATCGCAATCTCTTGGCCAATTGGCGTTTGGCCATGCGTCGACCTGTGGCCATGGTCAGCAGCATGGTTCTTGGTTTTTTCATGCTCGTGGCTTTGGTAGATTCCGTACATTACCGTGTGGCATTGCCTGACTCACCTGGCCAGACCACCAAGCAATACGCTGCAGAACCACAATCCTTGTTGGACAAAGTTTTGCAACCGCTGTCGTCAGCTCGTGAGCGGAGTTATTCTGAACCTTTGTCGGCTGTCGCATTTCGAAAAGAAACGTTTGAACGAGACGGTGTGTCGGTTCGTGACTATCCTCGCTTGCGTTTTGGCGGCAAGCACTTGTCTGATCCCGCCACAGAACTTTCCTCGGATGTGACGACCCAAACAGTCAGTGCATTGGGTATCGGTTTGACCATTGTTTTGACGACGCTGCTGTTAGGCCTTTCGATTGCAAAGGTTCAAACCGGTCAATCTTTTGCAACCGTCTTTTCTAGGTTCAAAGCAGGTCATACCGAGTGGCCTTGGCGGTCCATGGCCATCACTTTCACCTTGATGGTGCTTGCCATCTGCTGGGTGGTGATGCTGTCTCAGGGCTACCACGTGTTTGGTACAGACCGTACAGGCAATTCCGTGTTGGTCTTTGCCTTAAAAAGCGTTCGCACAGCCTTGGTCATTGGCGGCCTGACCACACTTGTGGTTTTGCCACTCGCCTTGCTCTTGGGCGTTACAGCGGGATATTTACGAGGTTGGGTCGATGAGGCCATTCAATACATCTACACCTTGTTGGCATCCATTCCCGATGTGTTGTTGATTGCAGCATCTGTGTTGTTGTTGCAAGTCTTCATCGACAAAAACCAAGGCGTTTTTGAAACAGCGCTTGAACGTGCAGACGCACGTTTGTTTTTCTTGTGTTTAATTTTGGGAATTACTTCTTTCACGGGTTTGTGCCGTTTGGTACGAGGCGAAACATTGAAGTTGCGAGAACTTGAGTACATTCAGTCTGCACGCGCTTTTGGCGTTTCGACGCCTCGCGTTTTGTGGCGCCACATTGTTCCCAATTTGATGCATTTGGTGTTGATTAATACGGTCATGCAGTTTTCTAGCTTTGTCTTGGCCGAAGCGGTTTTGTCTTATGTGGGGGTGGGTGTCGACCCCAAAACTGCAAGCTTTGGCGTGATGATCAACACGGCACGAGCGGAGTTGGCTGCCACGCCTTTGGTCTGGTGGTCCTTGGCAACTGCCTTTGGCTTTATGTTCTTGATCGTGCTCAGCGCCAACTTGTTGGCTGATGCCGTCCGCGATGCTTTTGATCCGCGAACCCGTTTGCGCAGTGCAAGCCCTGCGGCTTCTCAACCACAAGAGGTGGCCGCATGAGTCAGCAATTGAATGTTCAAAATTTGGTGGTCGACCTTCAAACCGAGGTGGGCATGGCCCGAGCTGTTGATGCCCTCAACATCACTTTGCAAAAAGGACAAACTTTTGCATTGGTCGGCGAGTCGGGTTGTGGCAAGTCGATGACAGCGTTGTCTTTGTTGCGATTGTTGCCAGACAATGCAGTGATTCAAAACGGCACAGTTAACTTGAGCGATGTGGATGTTTTTCAACTCAGTGAAAATCAAATGCGCACCATTCGGGGTCGCCGCATTTCGATCATTTTTCAAGAACCCTCAACCAGCCTGAATCCTGTCATGACGGTGGGTGACCAGATCTTGGAGGTGATCCACCAACATACCGAATTGCGAGCTGAGGCTGCGCGTTCGCGTGCCATTGACTGGTTAAAGAAAGTAGGTTTGCCTGAGCCCGAAAGGCGCATGGGCAGCTACCCTTTTGAAATGTCAGGTGGTCAGTTGCAACGTGTGATGATTGCCATTGCATTGGCCGCAGAGCCCGATTTATTGATTGCGGACGAACCCACGACCGCATTGGATGTCACCATTCAAGCCCAGATTTTGGACTTGCTTAAAAACCTTCAACAAGAGCGTGGCATGGCCATGCTGTTGATCACACATGATTTGGCCGTTGTCAGTGGCATGGCCGATCAAGTGGCTTTGATGTATGCTGGACAAATTGTCGAAGTTGCTTCTGCTGCTGATTTCTTTGTACGACCTTCTCATCCTTACGCCAAGTTGCTGCTGCAAGCGCTTCCTGGCGAAGACTTAAGGGGGCGTCAGTTGGCTGCCATTCATGGCACGGTGCCGCCGTTGACACAAGCCTTCAAGGGCTGTCGATTTGCGCCACGTTGCCCTTACCAAACAGACGCGTGTACCGAAAAAGCCGTTGTGATGACTGCCTTGTCTGAGTCTCACAATGTTCGTTGCGTTCGTGTCAACGATGTCACTCTTCAATCACTGAGCCTGCCACCTCTTTTGGAGCGTTTGCCTGAAAGTGCCCATGATCATTCTGTCTTGTTGACGGTCAAAGACTTGTCTGTCACTTATTCCATGGGCGGCGGTGTTTTAGGGGGCAAAAGGACGTTCCAAGCCGTCAAGAATGTCAGTTTTGAGATTCAAAAAGGTCAAACTTTAGCCTTGGTAGGCGAATCAGGTTGTGGCAAAACCACCATCGGAAAGGCCTTGCTGCAACTGCTCACGCCGCAAACCAAGGTAAGTGGTCAAGCCATGTTGCAAGGGCAAGATCTTTTCCAGTTGCAAGGTCAAGCACTGCAAGCGTCTCGCAAGCAGATGCAAATTATTTTCCAAAACCCCTTTGCATCTTTGAATCCACGCATGCGCGTTCAGGAAATTTTGGAGGAGGGCATGAAAAGCCTCCACCCGGAGTGGTCTGTTCAGCAACGGCAAGCCGACTTAAAAGTCCTCATGGACCAGGTGGGCTTGCGCGCAGATGCTTTAGATCGTTATCCACACGAGTTTTCGGGTGGTCAGCGACAACGCATTGCGATTGCACGCGCCTTGGCCGTTAAACCAAGCCTCATCGTGTGTGACGAACCAACTTCGGCGCTAGATGTGTCGGTTCAGGCCCAGATATTGAACTTACTGCGCGAACTGCAAGACCATCTTAGTGTCAGCTACTTGTTTGTGACCCACAACATTGGGGTGGTGGCTTATTTGGCCGACAAAGTAGCGGTGATGCATGCCGGTGAAATGGTCGAAATGGGCGATGCTTCTCAAATTTTGAACAATCCCCAAGACCCATACACAAAATCGCTGCTGTCCGCGGTTCCCAAACTGAACCAAGCACTGGCTTAATTTGGCGCTTTTTTCCAACAAATCCGTTCCAAATCAAGGATTTATGGATTAGAATCCGAGCTTCACGACCAAACGGGCGGGTTTTCACCGCCCGTTTTTTTTGGTCGATCGATTAATGAGCAGGGTTTGTACCTGCCATTGACCTTGTTCTGAAACCTCATTGAGAAGACCTATTTCGCGTGGCATTGCAGCAGATCGTTGAAGAAACCGTGGCCGGTTTGGGCTATGAACTGGTAGAGATTGAACGCTCTGCCGGTGGACTTATGCGCATCACCATTGACAACCCATGGCAGGAGGGTGTCGACCGGTTTGACATTCCATTTGTCACCGTTGAAGACTGCGAAAAGGTCAACCGTCAGTTGATGTTTGCTTTGGAAGTCGATGGCGTCGAGTACCGCCGCCTTGAAGTTTCTTCGCCCGGCATCGATCGTCCACTGCGCAATGAACGTGATTTGGCGCGCTTTGAAGGTGAGTTGATCGACATCACGCTCAAAGCCCCCATGGGTGAGGCTGCGGCTGGATTGGTCAATGCCTTGCGTAAGAAATTTCGCGGCACGCTTGAAAAAGCCGATGCCGACAACACGTGGCAAATTGTTTGGTCCGATGCCCCCGAGCCCAAACCGGGAGCGCGTGTTAGCAAAAAAAGACCCCCTGTGCCCATGCAAGTTTTGGGTTTCAGGTTGGATGAATTAAGAGAGGCGCGTTTAGCGCCTGTGGTTGATTTCAAGGGCCGCAAGCCCAAAATAGACTTAGGAGAGAATTAACATGAATCGCGAACTGTTGATGTTGGTTGAAGCCATCTCACGTGAAAAAAACGTGGAACGTGACATCGTGTTTGGTGCCGTTGAATCTGCACTGGCTCAGGCCACCAAAAAGATCTATGAAGGTGATGTGGACATTCGCGTGGCCATCGACCGCGACAGCGGCAACTACGAAACTTTCCGTCGTTGGCATGTTGTGCCCGATGAAGCCGGTCTTCAATTGCCTGATCAAGAAATTTTGTTGTTTGAAGCACTCGAGCAAATTCCTGACATCGAAGTCGATGAGTACATCGAAGAAGCCGTCGAGTCTTTGCCAATTGGCCGCATCGGTGCCATGGCTGCCAAACAAGTTATTTTGCAAAAGATTCGTGATGCAGAGCGCGAAATGTTGCTCAACGAATTCATGGCACGCGGCGAGAAAATCTTGGTGGGCACGGTCAAGCGCATGGACAAGGGCGACATCATTGTCGAATCGGGCCGTGTAGAAGGCCGTCTGCGTCGCAGCGAAATGATTCCCAAAGAGAACTTGCGCAACGGTGACCGTGTTCGCGCCATGATCATGGAAGTCGACCTCACTTTGCGCGGTGCGCCCATTATTTTGTCCCGTTCAGCACCCGACTTCATGGTTGAGTTGTTCCGTCAAGAAGTGCCAGAAATTGAACAAGGCTTGTTGGAAATTAAATCGTGCGCTCGTGATGCAGGTTCGCGCGCCAAAATTGCCGTTCTGTCGCATGACAAACGTGTTGATCCCATCGGTACTTGTGTTGGTGTGCGCGGCACACGTGTCAATGCTGTCACCAATGAGTTGGCGGGTGAGCGCGTTGACATTGTGTTGTGGAGCGAAGACCCCGCCCAGTTCGTCATTGGCGCCTTGGCCCCCGCCAACGTTCAATCGATTGTGGTGGACGAAGAAAAGCACGCCATGGACGTGGTTGTCGACGAAGAGAATTTGGCCATTGCCATTGGCCGTGGCGGTCAAAACGTGCGCTTGGCTTCCGACCTGACCGGTTGGAAAATCAACATCATGGATGCAGCCGAGTCTGCACAAAAGCAAGCTGAAGAAACCACTGGCATCCGTGCATTGTTCATGGACAAGCTCGATGTCGACCAAGAAATTGCCGATATTTTGATCGAAGAAGGTTTCACCAGCTTGGAAGAAGTGGCCTATGTGCCCATCCAAGAAATGCTTGAAATTGAAAGTTTCGACGAAGACACGGTCAATGAACTTCGCACCCGTGCCAAGGATGCTTTGTTGACCCTTGAAATTGCGCGCGAAGAAAGTGTGGAAGATGTTTCACAAGATCTGCGTGACCTCGAAGGTTTGACACCCGAGTTGATTGCCAAATTGGCTGCAGCCGGCGTCAACACCCGTGACGACTTGGCCGATCTGGCCACAGATGAATTGACCGACATCACCGGACAAACCGATGGTGAAGCCACCGCCCTGATCATGAAAGCCCGTGAACATTGGTTCACTGGTCAGGCCTAAATTGAAGGAGGCAAGAACCCCATATGTCCAGTAACACCGTCGCCGAGTTCGCTAGCGAACTCAAAAAATCATCTGACACTCTGCTTGAGCAATTGCGCTCGGCAGGGGTTGAAAAATCTGCGGCATCCGATGCCTTGACAGAGACTGACAAACAAAAGCTTTTAAGCTATTTGCAAGCAAGCCACGGCACCGCTTCGGCCGAACGCAAAAAAATCACGCTGGTTAAGAAATCAACCAGCGAAATCAAACAAGCTGACTCATCAGGCAAAGCGCGCACCATCCAGGTTGAGGTGCGTAAAAAGCGCACCTTCATCAAACGCGATGATGAAGTTGAAGGCACTGTGCCTGCCGCTGCGTCAGAAGCTTCAGCGCCTCTGATTGATCACGCCGAATTGGCAAGACGTGAAGAAGAAGCGCGTAGCCAAGCAGAATTGCTGCGTCGCCAAGAAGAAGCCCTGACAGAGAAGCGTCTTGAGCGTGAAGCCAAAGAACGGGCCAAGCAAGAAGAAGCCAAAGCGCAAGAGGCTGCTGAAGTTGCTGCCAACGCAGTTCACAAAACACCTGAAGAAATCGCTGCCGATGTCGCTGCCATTCGCAGTGCCAAAGCAGCCGCTGCGCAACAAGAAGCCGACAGCATCAATGCGGCTTCAAAGCCAATAGATCCCAATATTGCAATATCCGCAGAAGCCGAGCGCGCCAACATCGAATCTGCAAAAGTTGCTGAAAAAGTAGCGCTCAAGAAGGCCGCCGAAGAGCAGGCCGATCAAGAAGCCAAAGCCATTGTTGCTGATGAGGCTGCACGCGAACGCGATCTGAATTTGCGTCGCAACAAGGCCTTGGCTGAAGCAGAGGCCATTCGTGCCATGATGAGCGGACCTGCCAAAAAAGCACCGCCCAAAGAAGCACCTAAGCCCGATCCAAAAGCTGCAAAAGGTACGCTTCACAAACCAGCGCAAGCTGCCGGTACTGCAGCCAAACGTCCTCCTGCAGGGACAGATGCCAAAGATGCTTCGCCTGGTGGCAACAAAGAAGTCAAGTCGGCTAAGCTTTCTTCAAGCTGGGCAGGTGATCCTGCTACTAAAAAGAAAGCCATTCCAACGCGTGGCGACACCAGTGGTGGAGTGGGCCGTAACAATTGGCGCGGTGGTCCTAAAAACCGTCGTGGCAACGATCGCGACCGTGAAGATCATGTTCAAGCAGCACCTGTTGAAGCCCGCGTTATTGAAGTGCACGTGCCCGAAACCATCACTGTGGCCGAGTTGGCACACAAGATGGCCGTTAAGGCTTCAGAGGTTATCAAGCAGTTGATGAAACTGGGCCAAATGGTCACGATCAATCAGCCCTTGGACCAAGACACCGCCATGATTTTGGTGGAAGAGCTGGGTCACAAAGCGGTCATTGCTGCTTTGGACGATCCTGAGGCCTTCACAGACGATGAAGTGTCGCAAAGCGACGCGCCGCTTATGCCACGTGCCCCAGTGGTCACGGTCATGGGTCACGTTGACCACGGTAAAACATCGTTGCTCGACTACATTCGCCGTGCCAAAGTGGCCTCTGGCGAAGCCGGCGGCATTACACAGCACATTGGCGCATATCACGTTGAAACAGCGCGTGGCATGGTGTCCTTCTTGGACACGCCAGGTCACGAGGCCTTCACGGCCATGCGTGCGCGTGGTGCACAAGCCACCGACATTGTCATCTTGGTGGTCGCTGCCGACGACGGCGTCATGCCGCAAACCAAAGAGGCGATCAAACACGCCAAGGCAGCGGGTGTGCCCATTGTTGTGGCCATCAACAAGATCGACAAGCCCGATGCCAACCTTGACCGTGTCAAAGGTGAATTGGTGGCCGAAGAAGTGGTACCTGAAGAATTCGGTGGAGATTCACCGTTCGTGGGCGTGTCCGCTAAAACCGGTGCTGGCATTGACGACTTGCTCGAACAAGTTTTGTTACAAGCTGAAGTGCTTGAGCTCAAAGCACCTGTGGAAGCAGCGGCCAAGGGCTTGGTCATTGAAGCGCGTTTGGACAAAGGCCGTGGTCCTGTGGCCACTGTGTTGGTTCAGTCCGGTACATTGGCGACAGGCGATGTGGTGTTGGCAGGTCAAACATTTGGTCGCGTTCGCGCCATGTTGGATGAAAATGGCAAGCCCATTAAGTCTGCCGGTCCTTCCATCCCTGTTGAAATTCAAGGTTTGACAGAAGTGCCCCAAGCGGGTGACGAATTCATGGTGCTAAGCGACGAACGCCGTGCCCGTGAAATCGCCACCTATCGCGCTGGTAAGTTCCGCAACACCAAACTGGCCAAGCAACAAGCCGCCAAATTGGAAAACATGTTCAGCGACATGAGCGCTGGCGAAGTCAAAACTTTGCCCATCATTGTCAAAGCCGACGTGCAAGGTTCGCAAGAAGCCTTGGCGGCATCCTTGCTCAAACTTTCTACCGACGAGATCAAAGTTCAATTGGTCTATGCAGCGGTGGGCGGTATCAGCGAGTCCGACATCAATTTGGCCATTGCGTCCAAAGCGGTGGTCATTGGCTTTAACGTGCGTGCCGATGCCGGTGCCCGCAAACAAGCCGAAGGCAACGGCGTCAGCATTCATTACTACAACATCATTTATGACGCTGTAGACGAATTGAAAGCCGCCATGTCTGGCATGTTGGCCCCCGAGCAGAAGGAAGAAGTCATTGGTATGGCCGAAATCCGCACGGTGTTTGTGGCGTCCAAAATCGGTACGGTTGCTGGCTGTATGGTCACCAACGGTCAGGTTACGCGCTCTTCCAAGTTCCGTTTGTTGCGCGACAACGTGGTCATTTACACCGGCGACATCGACTCCCTCAAACGCCTCAAAGACGACGTTCGCGAAGTCAAAGAAGGTTTCGAGTGCGGTATCAAACTCAAAAATTACAACGACATTGCAGTGGGCGACCAACTGGAATTCTTTGAAGTTAAAGAGATTGCCCGTACGCTGTAAACACAGAACCTGGCTCACATCCTTATGGCTCGCAAACCTACCAGCTCAGCACACCGCGGTTTCCGCGTTGCCGACCAGATCCAACGCGATCTGTCGGAGCTGATTGCGCGCGAGCTCAAGGATCCTCGTGTGGGCATGGTTACCTTGAATGCTGTTGAAGTCACACCCGACTATGCACATGCCAAAGTGTTTTTCAGCATCATCACGGGCAAGCCTGAAGAGGCCACCGCTGGGCTTAACGCCGCTGCTGGATTTCTGCGCAATGGCTTGTTCAAGCGTTTGCAGATTCACACCGTTCCCACGCTTCATTTCATATTTGATCGCACCACAGAGCGAGCATCCGATATGAACGCCTTGATTTCCAAGGCGGTTGCTTCGCGCTCAAAGGACGAGGAGTGATATGAACGCGCCACGCACCAGGGTGCAACGGCGCCCTGTGCATGGGGTGCTGTTGTTAGACAAGCCATACGGTATGTCCAGTAACGATGCTTTGCAAAAAGCCAAGTGGTTGCTGCGCGCCGAAAAAGCAGGGCACACCGGCACTTTGGATCCATTGGCCACAGGTGTCTTGCCTCTGTGTTTTGGTGCAGCTACCAAGTTCAGCCAATTGCACTTGGATGCTGATAAATCTTACGAAGCCACTGTTGTTTTGGGTGTCCAAACCAGCACGGGCGATTTGGAAGGTGAAGTGGTGGCTGAAAAGCCTGTGAGCTTCACTGCCGAACAGTTACAGCAAGTTCAAGCCAAGTTCACTGGTCCCATCGACCAAATTCCGCCCATGTACAGCGCCTTGAAAAAGGACGGCAAAGCTTTGTACGACTACGCGCGTGCTGGCATTGAAGTAGAGCGTGAAGCTCGTCACATCGTGATCCATGCTTTGGTACTGGAAGAAATTGCACCCCAAAACGATCGCCGCCGTCTAAAAGTCACAGTCACGTGCAGCAAAGGCACTTACATCCGTACATTGGGTGAAGACATTGCTGTTGCCTTGAGTACTTGTGGTCACTTGAGTGCCTTGCGTCGCATTCAAACGGGTCCATTTAAAGAAGCTGAATGCATCAGCATTCAAGAATTAGAAGCTTTGCCTGAAGCAGAGCGAGAAATGAAATTGTTGACTGTCGATGCTTTGCTCGATGGTCATACCCCTGTCACCTTGCCCCCAGATGATGCGGGCAGATTCTTAAGCGGCGTGCGCCGTCGTGGCGACTGGCCCGATAACCTGCATGTCGCTGTGTACGGCGATTCACCGCGCGCGCTCTTGGGCACAGCGCATGTGAAAGCTGGTGAACTTATTCCGGGGCGCTTATTAAGCCCCCTAGAGATTCAATCAATTTTGGAGAAGGCCTTAGCATGACTAGACAAATTCGTAACATCGCGATCATCGCCCACGTTGACCACGGTAAAACCACCATGGTTGACCAACTGCTGCGTCAGTCCGGCACATTTGCCGAACACGAAAAAGTAGTGGACACCGTCATGGACAACAATGCCATTGAGCGCGAGCGCGGCATTACCATCTTGGCCAAAAACTGTGCCGTCAGCTGGGAAGGTACGCACATCAACATCGTTGACACCCCAGGCCACGCCGACTTCGGCGGTGAAGTGGAACGCGCATTGTCCATGGTGGACGGTGTGGTGTTGTTGATTGATGCGCAAGAAGGCCCTATGCCCCAAACGCGTTTCGTGACCAAAAAGGCTTTGGCTTTGGGCCTCAAGCCTATCGTGGTGGTGAACAAAGTGGACAAGCCCGGTGCGAATCCTGACAAAGTGGTCAATCAAGCGTTCGACTTGTTCGACAAATTGGGCGCGACAGACGAACAGCTCGACTTCCCCGTGGTTTACGCCTCTGGCATCAACGGCTGGACGTCGTTGGAAGAGGGCGCTCCTGGTGAACAGTGGGGCCCAGACATGTCTGCACTCTTCAACACCGTGTTGAAACATGTGCCAGCGCAAGCCGGTGACCCAGATGCGCCTTTGCAATTGCAAATTTCAGCGCTTGATTTCTCAACCTTCGTGGGCCGCATTGGTGTGGGCCGTATTAGCCAAGGCACCATCAAGCCCATGATGGATGTGTTGGTTATGGAAGGTCCCGATGGTTCCTCCATCAAAGGACGTATCAACCAAGTGTTGACCTTCCGGGGTTTGGACCGCGTTCAAGTGACAGAAGCAGGTCCTGGCGACATTGTGCTCATCAACGGCATTGCCGACTTGAACATTGGCGTCACCGTGACGGACCCCGCCAATCCAGCACCTCTGCCAATGCTCAAAATTGACGAGCCTACACTGACGATGAACTTCTGCGTGAACACCAGCCCCTTGGCCGGTCGTGAAGGCAAGTACGTTACCAGTCGTCAAATCTGGGATCGTCTGCAAAAAGAATTGCAACACAACGTGGCACTCCGCGTTAAAGAAACCGACGAAGAAGGCGTGTTTGACGTGGCCGGTCGTGGTGAATTGCACTTGACCATTTTGCTGGAAAACATGCGCCGCGAAGGCTACGAGATGGCTGTCTCAAAGCCTCGCGTGGTGTTCCGCGATGTGGATGGCGTACGTCATGAGCCTATTGAGTTGGTCACGGCCGACATTGAAGAAGGCCATCAAGGCGGCGTGATGCAAGCCTTGGGTGAGCGCAAAGGTGAACTGGTCAATATGGAACCCGATGGCCGTGGCCGTGTTCGTTTGGAATACCGCATTCCTGCGCGTGGCCTGATTGGTTTCACCAACGAGTTCTTGAACTTGACGCGTGGGTCTGGCTTGATTTCCAACATCTTTGACAGCTACGAACCGCACAAAGGCGAAATTGGTGGCCGCAAAAACGGCGTACTCATTTCCATGGACGATGGTGAAATCTTCACCTACGCTTTGGGCAAACTCGACGACCGTGGTCGCATGTTTGTGAAGGCCAATGACCCTGTGTACGAAGGCATGATTGTGGGTATCCACAGCCGTGACAACGACTTGGTGGTCAACGCCACACGTACCAAGCAGCTGACAAACTTCCGCGTGTCTGGCAAAGAAGACGCCATCAAGATCACACCGCCCATCGACCTCACGTTGGAATACGGCGTGGAGTTCATTGACGATGATGAGTTGGTTGAAATTACGCCTAAGAGCGTTCGTCTGCGCAAGCGCTTCTTGAAAGAGCACGAGCGCAAGCGTGCCGGTCGCGCTTAAGGCTCTCAATTAAAAGCACAGCAAAGTGCTGAAGCTCAAACACGGTCACGCAGTTGCCTTGATGGTGCTCGTGACCGCAATGTGGTCTATTGCGGGCGTGGTCTCACGCCATCTTGAAAGCGCTCGTGGCTTTGAAGTCACTTTTTGGCGCAGTGCCTTCACCGTGTTGGGCTTGGTTGTGATCATGACCGTTTGGCAAGGGCCTTCGGTCTGGCGCAAACTCCCTTGGCGAAGTCCATATTTTTGGCTTTCCGGTGTGTGCTGGAGCATCATGTTCACCGCCTTCATGATGGCCTTGACCCTTACCGCAGTAGCCAATGTATTGATCACCATGGCCTGTGGTCCCTTGCTAACAGCCTTGGGGGCGTGGTTGTTTATTTCTCATCGCTTGCCCCTTAGAACTTGGTTGGCCATTGCCTTTGCGGGAGCGGGCATTGCCTTGATGTTTGTCAGTCAATTGCAGTTGGGTGACCCGAATTTTTTGATGGGTGCTGCCGTTGCTTTGTGCGTGCCCATCGCGGGTGCAACGCAATGGAATTTGACTCAAAAAAGCCAATCCTTTGGCGTCGCCATTGACTTGGTGCCCTCTGTATTGTTGGGTGCGGTGCTTTCATCGCTGATCACATTGCCTATGGCATGGCCTCTACAAACCAGCTTGCATGACATGAGTTTGTTGGCGATCTTGGGTGTTTTTCAATTGGCCATTCCTTGTACTTTGTCGGTGATCTGCGCTAGATCTTTGAAGGCGCCTGAGGTGTCACTGCTCGCTTTGTTGGAAGTTATTTTTGGCATCGCTTTGGCTTGGTGGGGTGCCAATGAAGAACCGCATCTCAGTGTATTGATCGGGGGCAGCATGGTGATCTTCGCTTTGTTTGCCAATGAATGGTTAGGATGGAGGCAACGCAATGTCTGAAGTAAACACAGTCAATTCTGATTCAGAAGCATCGTTCGTGGTGCATGAAATCAGTGGGCGGGTAGGGTGCATCACCCTTAATCGTCCCAAGGCGCTGAATGCCTTGACGCTGAGCATGGTGCGCCAATTGACGCAAGCCTTGCTGGACTTTCAGAGCAACCCGCAAGTGCTGGCTGTTTTGGTCAAAGGTCAAGGCAAAGAGAGTCCTTTTGGACATTTTTGTGCGGGTGGCGATATTCGCTTCTTTCATCAAGCCGCTTTGTCTGGCGATACGCAGCTGGCAGATTTTTTTACTGAGGAATACGCACTCAATCATTTGATTCACACTTATACCAAGCCTTATATTGCCTTTATGGACGGTGTAGTGATGGGGGGTGGGATGGGTATCAGCCAAGGTGCCAGCGTGCGCGTTGTGACAGACAAAACACAAATGGCCATGCCTGAAACCCACATTGGATTGTTTCCAGACGTTGGGGGCGGCTACTTTTTAAGCCGATGTCCAGGTCGCATCGGTGAATATTTAGGCTTGACGGGTCAAAAAATCAATGGCCAAGAAGCGGTTCAAGCGGGTCTTGCCGATGGCTTGATTGAAGCCCACCGATTGCCCACGCTTTGGAAAACCTTGCTCAGCACCCCTTTTGAAAGTGGTGAAGCTGTTGAGCGTTGGGTTCAAAGGCAGTTCAGCAAACTAGAGCCAGCAGCTTTCCCAAACAGAGCCGAGATCGATGAATACTTTGCTTTGCCATCGCCCTTAGAAATCAGCCTTGCATTGGCGCAAAGTAAATCGGCGTGGGCCGCACAAACCTTGGCCAGCTTAACCAAGGGCTCACCCTTGATGGTTCATGTGGTTTTGGCCCAAATACGAAAAGCACGCAACATGGGCTTGGCCGACGACTTGCGGATGGAGCGTGATTTAGTGCATCATTGTTTCCACCTGCGCGAACGAAGCGAAACAGTTGAAGGTATTCGTGCCTTGGCAGTGGACAAAGATCATCAACCTAAATGGGCGCATGGACAACTGTCAGATGTGGCTGATACCGAATGGTCAGCCTTTTTTGAAAGCCCGTGGTCTGCAGAAACGCACCCTTTGCGTTACCTCAGTTAAGTTGAAACCTTACCGCAGCCCTGAATTTAGCGGTTGCGGCTTTTCATGGCGCGTTCAACTTCGCGCTTGCCTTCACGGTCTTTGATGGTGTCGCGTTTGTCGTGTTCGGCCTTGCCCTTGGCAAGCGCCACTTCACATTTGATGAAGCCAGCTTTCCAATGCAAATTGATGGGCACCAAGGTAAAACCTTTTTGCTCTACTTTGCTGGTCAGTCGATCGATTTCATCTCGTTTTAAAAGCAACTTTCGTGTGCGCGCCGCTTCGGGATTAACGTGTGTCGAAGCTGTTTTGAGTGGATTGATCAAACACCCAATGATGAACATTTCTTTGTTTCTAATGACGACATAGCCGTCGGTCAACTGAACTTTGCCTTCACGTACAGCTTTAACTTCCCAACCTTCTAGCACCATGCCGCACTCGTGCCTTTCCTCAAAAAAGTAGTCGAAGGCTGCTTTTTTGTTTTCGGCAATGAGGCCTGACTTACCAGAACCTTTGGTTTTTTTGGGTGGCGTTGCCATGAAAATGTTAAAGAAGAGGGCGTTAGAAACGCTTATAGGGCGCCTGCGTTTGCAGGGAGCGCCTTGGAGAAATTACAATCAATGTAACAAGTCTTATTGTATGAAGAAACTGATCAAATCTGTTCTGATCTGGTACAGCCCAGAGGAAATGTTTCGACTGGTCACCGATGTCGACCAATACATGCATTTTCTACCATGGTGCAACCACTCCAAAGTATTGCATGCCAGTGGCACCGAAATGGACGCCGAGGTGGGCATTGGCATGGCCGGCATCAAACAAGTATTTGTGACGCACAACACCCACATTGAAAACAGTGAAGTTCACATGAAGTTGGTCAAAGGACCTTTCTCTGATCTCGATGGAACTTGGCGTTTTGAGCCGGTGGGCGACAACTCTCAGCGAGCTTGCAAGGTGACCCTGACACTGGAATATGGTTTTTCCAGTGCCACATTGGCCGCTGTGGTGGGGCCTGTGTTTGACAAGATTGCAGCCAGTTTGGTCGACGCCTTTGTGAAACGGGCCGAGCATGTTTATGGTGCCGAAACTGCATGATTCAAATTCTCTGTGCATTCAGTCCGCAGCCAAGGCAAGTGGTCACCATCAAGCTGTCGCTTCCATTGGGCAGCATGGTTCAAGATGCGCTTTGTATGCTCCATCTTTCACCTGAATGGCTGGCCAATTCACAGCATTTTTCCTCAGCGCAGGATTTGCAAAGTAAACAAGGCATTTGGGGCCGACTGGTCAATGTTGACCAACTTTTAAAAGACGGCGATCGATTGGAAATCTACCGAACGCTTCAAGTTGACCCCAAATTGGCCCGAAAACAGCGGTTTAAAAGGCAAGGCAAGGGCAGAACAGGTCTGTTTGCCCGACGCAGAAAAGGCGCCGTAGCAGGCTATTGACGCCCTTTTTGGCAGGGTAAACAGGGCTTTGACAAGGGTACAATCGTTTTTTTGGAGCCCTCCCTCATGCGCCTGCTCGGTAAAGCCCTCACCTTCGACGACGTGTTGTTGGTGCCAGCCTACTCTCAAGTCCTGCCAAAGGACACTTCCCTCTCCACGCAATTTACTCGCAATCTTCGCTTGAATTTGCCCTTGGTCTCAGCCGCCATGGACACCGTCACCGAAGCAAGACTGGCCATCGCCATTGCCCAAGAAGGCGGCATTGGCATCGTGCACAAAAACCTCACCCCTCAAGAGCAGGCCGCACAAGTGGCCAAAGTCAAACGCTATGAGTCTGGCGTGTTGCGCGATCCTGTTGTCATTACCCCCGACACCAAAGTTCGCCAAGTGATGGCTTTGTCAGATGAGCTGGGTGTCTCTGGCTTTCCTGTTTGTGAAGACGGCAAAGTTGTAGGCATTGTGACGGGACGTGACATGCGTTTCGAAACCCGCTATGACCAACCTGTCAGCGAAATCATGACCAAGCGTGACCGCTTGATCACGGTGCCCGAAGGCACCACGCCTGAAGAAGCCAAAGCGCTCTTAAACAAGTACAAGCTGGAGCGATTGTTGGTGGTCAATGAAGCTTTTGAGCTTAAAGGCTTGATCACTGTTAAAGACATTACCAAGCAACTCAATTTTCCTTTGGCTGCGCGAGATGCAGCGGGCCGTTTGTTGGTGGGAGCCGCAGTTGGCGTAGGCGAAGGGACTGAGGAACGAGTTGAGGCGTTGGTGAAGGCAGGCGTCGATGCCATTGTGGTGGACACTGCGCATGGACACAGTCAAGGCGTGATTGACCGTGTTCGTTGGGTCAAGAAAAACTATCCACACATTGAAGTAATAGGCGGCAACATTGCCACCGGTGCTGCCGCTTTGGCTTTGGCCGAAGCAGGTGCTGATGCCGTGAAGGTTGGCATTGGCCCCGGCTCTATCTGCACAACCCGAATCGTGGCAGGCGTGGGTGTGCCTCAAGTGATGGCCATCGACAACGTTGCCACCGCACTTCAAGGTACGGGCGTTCCTCTGATTGCCGACGGCGGTATTCGGTACAGCGGTGATATTGCCAAAGCCATTGCAGCAGGTGCAAGCACCGTCATGATGGGCGGCATGTTTGCAGGCACGGAAGAAGCGCCAGGCGAAGTTATTTTGTACCAAGGCCGCAGCTACAAAAGTTACCGCGGCATGGGCAGCATAGGCGCCATGCAACAAGGTAGTGCAGACCGTTACTTCCAAGAGTCCAGCACTGGCAACCCCAATGCTGACAAGTTGGTACCCGAAGGCATTGAAGGTCGTGTGCCTTACAAAGGTTCGGTTGTGGCCATTTTGTTTCAGATGGCGGGTGGCTTGCGAGCCAGCATGGGTTACTGTGGTTGCCCCACCATTGAAGACATGCGCAACAAGGCCGAATTTGTTGAAATTACATCTGCGGGTATTCGCGAAAGCCACGTCCACGATGTACAAATTACCAAAGAAGCGCCCAACTACCGCGCTGACTGAAATCGTTTGAATTCAGTTATTTTTACTTTTTAATATTTGACCGTTCATGCAGCATTCCAAAATTCTGATTCTTGACTTTGGTTCACAAGTCACCCAACTCATTGCACGCCGGGTACGTGAAGCGCATGTCTTTTGTGAAGTCCATCCATGTGACGTTACAAGCGATTGGGTGCGTGAGTATGCCAAGGACGGCAATTTAAAAGGCATTATCTTGTCTGGTTCGCATGCAAGCGTCTACGAGGTCGACGATCGTGCGCCCGATGCCGTTTTCTCGCTGGGCATTCCTGTGTTGGGTATTTGTTATGGCATGCAAACCATGGCAGAGCAATTGGGTGGCAAGGTAGAAGCCGGCACAACACGCGAATTTGGTTACGCCGAAGTACGCGCGCATGGCCACACAGAATTGCTCAAAGGCATCGAAGACTTCGCCACGGCAGAAGGTCACGGCATGCTCAAGGTATGGATGAGCCATGGCGACAAAGTTACGCAGTTGCCCCAAGGTTTCAAAGTGATGGCATCAACGCCTGCTTGTCCTATTGCGGGCATGGCCGATGAGTCACGCGGTTTCTATGCGGTTCAATTTCACCCTGAAGTGACTCACACGGTGCAAGGCCAAGCTTTGTTGAACCGTTTTGTTTTAGACATTTGCAAAGCCAGTCCTGATTGGATCATGGGCAACTACATTGAAGAAGCGGTTGCCAAAATTCGTGAACAAGTAGGCGACGAAGAAGTCATTTTGGGGCTGTCGGGTGGCGTTGATTCATCCGTTGCTGCAGCCCTGATTCACCGTGCCATTGGTGATCAACTCACCTGTGTGTTTGTCGACCACGGCCTGTTGCGCTTGAACGAAGGCGACATGGTGATGGAAATGTTTGAAGGCAAATTGCATGCACGAGTCATTCGTGTCAATGCCAGCGATTTGTTCTTGGGCAAATTGGCAGGCGTCAGCGAACCAGAGCAAAAGCGCAAAATCATTGGTGGCTTGTTTGTCGATGTGTTCAAAGATGAAGCCGCCAAATTGAAAGCCGGAACAAGTGGCCACAAAGGCGCTAGCTTCTTGGCGCAAGGCACCATTTACCCAGACGTGATTGAGTCGGGCGGTGCCAAGAGCAAGAAGGCTGTCACCATCAAGAGTCATCACAATGTAGGTGGTTTGCCTGAGCAATTGGGCCTGAAATTGTTAGAGCCTTTGCGCGAATTGTTCAAAGATGAGGTGCGTGAATTGGGTGTGGCTTTGGGCTTACCCCGCGAGATGGTCTACCGCCACCCGTTCCCTGGCCCAGGCTTGGGCGTGCGCATTTTGGGTGAAGTGAAAAAAGAATACGCCGATTTATTGCGCCGTGCCGATGCCATCTTCATTGAAGAACTGCGCAATTTCACCGACGATACAGGCAAGTCTTGGTACGACCTCACAAGCCAAGCCTTTACAGTGTTTTTGCCTGTTAAGAGCGTGGGTGTGATGGGCGATGGCCGCACTTATGACTATGTGGTGGCACTGCGTGCAGTACAAACGTCTGACTTTATGACTGCCGACTGGGCTGAATTGCCCTACGCACTTCTGAAGAAAGTTTCTGGTCGCATCATCAACGAAGTGCGCGGTATCAACCGCGTCACCTACGACGTTAGCAGCAAACCACCTGCGACCATCGAGTGGGAATGAATTTGTAGTTAGACATTGCAAGTCTTTGGACGGAAGGAATGATTGAATGAAATTTGAAATTTATCGATCACTTCTCATCATCCTGATGTGCATGTCTTGCCATCTCTCATGGGCTCAGGACAAACAGCAGCTGGTCCATTCAGAAAAGCATTCTTTTCGCATGGTGCCTCTGTTGGCAGGACTTGAGAATCCTTGGTCCATCGCGTTTTTGCCAGACGGTCGCATGCTGGTCACAGAGCGGGCAGGGCGTCTGCGTTTGGTGAGTCAAGATTTCAAATTGGATCCTAAACCTATTGAAGGATTGCCGGAGGTCATTGCAAACGGCCAAGGCGGCCTGTTTGATGTGGTTTTGCATCCTCAGCATGCCCAAAACGGCTGGATTTATTGGGCTTACAACGCACCAGGTACTGGCGGCTGGGGCACAGCTTTGGCCAGAGGCAAATTACAAGGCCACCGCATGACGGAGGTACAAGTCCTTTTTAGCATGCAGCCCAAAACGCGTTCAGCACATCATTTCGGAGGCCGGATTGTGTTTGACGCAACAGGCATGGTTTATCTCACCTTAGGCGACCGAGGCGACAAAGACAGAGCCCAAAAACTAAACGACCATGCGGGCTCGGTGATTCGCCTTCACGACGATGGTCGAGTCCCCAACGACAACCCTTTTGTACAGCGCGCAGGTGCCTTACCCGAAAAATGGACCTTGGGTCATCGCAACATGCAAGGTGCGGCCATCCATCCCAAATCCGGTGAACTGTGGACTCACGAACATGGTCCGCAAGGGGGTGACGAGGTTAACGTGATACGGCCCGGTTTGAATTACGGTTGGCCTGTCGTTACCTATGGTGTGAATTATGGTTTGGGGACCAAAATTGGTGAAGGCCAGTCCAAGCCTGGCATGGTTCAACCCTTGCAAGTTTGGGTTCCATCCATTGCACCATCGGGCATGGCTTTTGTCAGTGGTTCACAGTTTCCTCAGTGGCAGGGCAGCATGTTGGTGGGCGCTTTGCGTGGCCAAATGTTGGTTCGCCTAACTCTCGAAGGTGATAAGGTTTTGAGTGAAGAACGTCTGTTTCAAGGACGGCCTGGGCGCATTCGAGATGTGCGCATGGGGCCTGATGGTTTGGTGTACCTGTTGACAGACGACCCACAAGGGGCTTTACTCAGATTAGAGCCAGCCAAGCCCTGAAAACATTAAAGCTGAAATACCATGAAGCCCAACTTTCAACTCAAACATTGTTTGCAGCATGTGTTGGTCGTTTTTTTACTGTTCGGAATTGTGGGGTGCGTTCAGCAGCCTTTAACGGCCCCAAGTGCAGCATTGCCTTCAAGTTCAATGCGCATTCAAGGTGCCGCCGCAGAATGGCGTGCCATCAACCGACTGACCTACGGGCCTACCCCCGCTGTGCTGGCAGACGTCAAATCCAATGGTCAGCCTTTAATTTGGGCTTTGACACAGCTGGATGCTGCGCGAAAAGCCAGCTTAGAAGCGCCCAAGCTGCCACCCGATTTGGCATCCATCAACAACTCATTGCCGGTGATTTTTGACGGCGTGCGAAAAGAGCGCGAAGCACGGGCGTCAGTTCCGGCGGGAACTCGCATCAATGAAAACGTGGCGAACGAAAAACGTTTTCATTTTCAGGAAGACATTGAGCCCATCTTTTTTAACCGTACCCAGGTCAATAAAGCCGTTGCATGGCGTTTGGCAAGCTGCAGCAGCGACGATGTGGAGCAACCCTTGCTGGCACGCATGACAGAGTTTTGGTTTAACCATTTCAATGTCTACCAACAAAAGGGAACCGTTCGAGCTTTTGCAGGTCACTATGCCATACATGTGGCACGTGCGAATGCCTTGGGTAAGTTTGAAGACTTGGTGTTGGCCAGCGCCAAACATCCCGCCATGCTGTACTACTTAGACCAATGGTTAAGTGTAAGCCCTCAACCCACGCGATCAGGGCAAAGTAGAAGAGGACTCAATGAGAACTATGCGCGCGAATTGATGGAACTTCACACTTTGGGCGTGCAAGGTGGCTACACCCAAAATGATGTCAAAGAACTTGCCCGAATTCTGACGGGATGGACCGTCTCTGCTAGATCAGACACTGGGTTTCAATTTGTCATGCGCCTTCATGAATCGGGTCACAAAACGCTCATGGGTCAAAGCATTCCAGAATCTGCGCAATTCATCGGTGAGAAGGAAGGTGAGCACGCCATTCGATTTTTGGCCAATCATCCTTCAACAGCAAAAAGAATTTCTCGGCGACTTGCCGAATATTTTGTTGCAGACGTGCCCCCTCAAACTTTGATTGATGAAATGTCATCCACCTTTATGGCAACTGGCGGCGACATTTACCAAGTGATGAAAGTCATGTTGAATCACAGCGCTTTTTGGGACCCTGAGAACAAGCTTTACAGAACACCCTACGATTTTGCTTGTGCCAGTTTGCGTGTCCTGAATGTTGGGCAAGATCGCACCAAATGGCTGCAAGCCTTCGGTTACGCCGCAGTTGCTGGCAATGGCATTCAAAATTGGCAAACACCCGACGGTTATGCTTTCAATGCAAACACTTGGTTCACCCCTGAAGCCTTAACGCGTCGCATCGACTTTGCTCTGAACATTGCACGCAACACTTCCGAGCGAAATGATTTGTACGCGTACCTCGGTGACAAAACTCAAAAAGCAGTCATGCAGCAACCATCAGCACAAAGAATGGGCTTTGTGTTGGGCAGTTCTGAATTGGTGTTCAAGTAATGACATTGAAAGCACCACACATGTTGAATCGTCGCCAAGCCGTTTTAAAAACTCTCAGCATGGGTGCTTTTGCTTTGCCCGCATCAAGCGTGTTGTCCGATGGGTCTTCAAAATCTGGACGAATGGTTCTGGTTTTTTTGCGCGGGGCCTACGATGGTCTGTCGATGTTGGCCCCTCATGGCGATGCCATGTATTCACAGATACGTCCAAACATTGCCATTCCAAAACCAGATGGCACTCTCAAAACGGCACTGGCACTCGATACCACTTTCGGTCTTCACCCCGCCTGCGCAGCCTTGTTGCCACTTTGGCAACAAGGTGTGTTGGCCGCTATTCCTTGTGCAGGTTCGCCAGATTCAAGTCGCTCACATTTTGATGCGCAATACCACTGGGAAACAGGCAAACCCGGCGTTAGCTCTCCTGCGCCCGGGTGGCTTAATGTCTTGTCTGGTTTGATTGGGAAGGGTTTAGGCGTTCATGCGTTAGGCGTAGGGGAGAGCAGCCCTCGAATTTTGTCAGGTCCCAATCCCGTTCAGTTGGTGGGCAATGGCCTGTTGGCCACACGACCTGGAACACTTGCAGAAACCAAAACGCGTGAGGCCGTTTTGCAGTTGTATGCCGATCACGAAAAGATGGCCAGCGCCATGCTGGAAGGCGCTAACAACCGAATGTCGACCGCTGCAATTTTGAAAGCGCCCAACATGGCTGCAAGTACAGAGCTGCAGGCTGCCAACAATGGCGCGGGTTCGCCTCAGGGGCTGGCCTTAGATGCCAAACACTTGGGCGTGCTGATGCAACAAAATCGGCAGCTGCGTCTTGGCTTCCTGTCTTCAGGCGGCTGGGACACCCACATCAATCAAGGCAACGTGACAGGCTTGTTGGCCAATAATTTAACCAATTTGACCAACGCACTTGTCCAACTTCGTGCCTCTTTCAATGAACCCGATGATGTGATCGTTGTGGCCAGTGAATTTGGACGAACCTGCGCCGAAAATGGTACGCGCGGTACAGACCATGGTCGAGGCAACGTGATGTGGCTTATGGGTCAGCGCGTTCAGGGCGGAAAATGGCACGGTCGATGGGATGGTTTGGCCAAAGATCGACTCAATGAAGGCCGAGATTTGCCTGTGCACCACGACTTCAGAGAGGTTTTCTCACAAGTGTTGGCCAGTAGTTTGGGATTGCCTAAAGCATCAGTTGCTGAAATTTTTCCCGGCTTCCACATGGACCACAGCCTAGATGGACTTTTTAAAGTCTAGTGCCAACTTCATTGAAAATAGCACCACAATCCGTAACACTTTCCCGAAAACCATTCGATGGCAATGTCTAGAAGCACCGTGAATAAGAAAAATGGCAAGCCAAAATACACAGCTGCCCAAAACCCAGCCAACCAGGTGGGGCGTGGCTCTTTGAGCTTGTAACCCATGACTGTTTGGGTTTGTCTTTTTTCAAGGAATTTTTTCAGCATGCGTTTTCACCTTACGTCAGCCTTCCAAAGGGTTTGTCAATGATAGTGCATTGGGATGGCCACGAGCTTGCGCAATGGGATGCTGTGCACCAAGCTGCAGCGGGTGCATTGCAACAAGCTTGGGACTACGGCGCGACTTTGAAGTTATTGGGCGTACCGGTGTTACGTGCTCGTGTTTTGGATCAAGGCCAGCAAGTGGCCCAAGTGCAGTTCATCGTTAGAAAATGGGGCAGTTTTGGCGCCGTTGCTCTTTGTACACGCGGCCCCATCTGGTCAAAACCTCTACTCCCCGAGGCGGAATCCGAGGTTTACAAAGCCCTGAAAAAAACATTACCGCTCAAAGGCATTCGCTTCATGGCTGTGACGCCTGAGGTGCCAGAAGGCCAAGTGCATGGCCTTCATCCTATGAGAAGAATCATGTCGGGCTTGTCAACGGTCATGCTCGACATCAGTCGACCCGTCACAGAACTCCGCGCGCAATTTGAAGGACGGTGGCGATCGAGTTTGGTCAGCGCTGAAGCAAGTGACTTGACGGTGCACCGCGTTGGTACCAATGAAGGTCAATACAGATGGCTGCTAGACCATGAGGCGCAGCAAAGGGTTGACAAGCACCTTGAGGGACTGCCTATTCCTTTTTTTGACGTCTATGTTCAATCTCGCAAACAACCTGCCAAAAATATTTTGACCCTGAGAAGTGATTTGGGTCGAGATCGACTTGCTGCCATGATGTTTTTAGTTCATGGTGAAGCAGCGACGTATCAAGTAGGCTGGACATCTGATCAAGGACGTGATCTCCATGCGCACCATCTCATTTTGTGGCACGCCATTCAAGAGCTTCAAAGCAAGGGCATTCGCGTTTTAGATTTGGGCGGTGTCAATACGGTTCGCAGTGCAGGTGTGGCCCGCTTCAAAATGAGAACGGGTGGGCAGGTTTTGACCTTGGCTGGAACCTACATTTAACAAAGCTTCAATGGACGCAAAAGCCTCATGTATTTGCCTAAACAATTCAATCACCCTGAGCATGCGCGAACCATCATTCGCGAAAATCCATTTGCCAGTTTGGTGTCTAACGACGATGAAGGTTTTCCTTTTATCAGTCACATCCCCGTTAAATTGCTGCCCCACGCCACTGATGTACAAAAAGACATGTTGTTGGGACATGTTGCCAAAGGCAATCCCCATGCAGCATTCTTGGCCAAACGTCCTGAAGTTTTGTTAACTTTTATGGGGCCTCAAGCTTACATGTCGCCTGCTGTGTACCCAGACTTGATCAGAGTGCCTACTTGGAGTTATGTTGCAGTTCACGTCAAAGCGAAAGTTCGATTGCTAGAAGGAGAAGAAGCCAAGGATGCCATCTTGAAACAACTGATTGCCGACCATGAACCGCCTTATGCGCAGCAATGGCGCGGCCTTCCTGACACCTACACGCAGCCCATGTTGAATGCCATCGTAGCGTTTGAAATGCAAGTGCAAAACATTCAAACCAAGGTCAAACTCAACCAGCATCGTCCCGAGTCACACGTTGCCATGCATGCGGCTTACGAGTCTGGGGGCGAGTCTGAAAAGGGCTTGGCACTTTGGATGAGGCGTCTTGGAATGGTGTCATGACAACTGATTCGGAATGGATGGCTTTTGCCCTTGATCTTGCCAAACAAGCAGGCGACAAGGGTGAAGTTCCCGTTGGCGCAGTGCTTGTGCGCGATGGCGTTGCAATTGGAGAAGGGTGCAATGGACCAGTGGGCCAAAAAGACCCAACGGCCCATGCCGAGCTATTGGCCATTCGTGATGCAGCCCACAACATTGGCAACTACAGGCTAGAAAACTGCACGCTTTACGTCACGTTGGAGCCCTGTACCATGTGTGCAGGTGCCATCTTGAATTCTAGAATTTCTCGAGTTGTGTATGGCGCCTCAGAACCTAGAACCGGTGCGGCGGGCTCAGTCCACAACGTCTTTGAGCATGCGGCAATTAACCATCACACAAGCATCGAGGGTGGTTTGTTGGCTGATCAATCCAGTCAACTCTTACAAGATTTTTTCAAGCCTAAACGCCTGAATCTTCAACCCCTGCGTGAAGATGCCCTCCGACCCCAGGACGAATGGTTTGAGGATTTGACCGACTACCCATGGCGCGCCCATTACATTTCTGATTTGCCATCGCTCAATGGCTTGCGCTTGCATTACCTCGATGAAGGCGCGGATGCCAACAACTCAGATCAGCTGACTTATTTGTGTTTGCACGGCAATCCAGCCTGGAGTTATCTGTATCGCAAAATGATTCCTGGCTTTATGGCCAAAGGGCATCGCGTTGTAGCGCCCGACCTCATTGGATTTGGGAAAAGCGACAAGTTCAAAAAACCGCATCAGCACAGCTTTGACTTTCACCGACAAGTCTTGTTGGAATTCATCGAGCGTTTGAATTTAAAAAACGTGGTGTTGGTGGTTCAAGATTGGGGCGGTATTTTGGGCTTAACCTTGCCCATGGCCATGCCTCATCGATATGTGGGTTTGCTGGTCATGAACACCACTTTAACCACGGGCGATGTGCCTTTGTCCGATGGTTTTTTGAAGTGGCGGTCTTGGTGCAAAGACAACCCCGACTTTGATGTTGGCAAGTTGTTTGCTCGCGGTAACAAACACATGTCGCCTGCAGAAACCCAAGCGTACAACCGCCCATTTACAGACAAAGGTCATCGCGCTGCGCTTCATGCATTTCCGCCCATGGTGCCCGAACATTTAAACAGTCCGGGGGCAGAAACTGCACGACAAGCTGCTGCATTCTGGCGTCATGATTGGCAGGGGCAAACGCTGATGGCCATCGGTTTGCAAGATCCGGTGCTGGGCGAGCCCGTGATGCGAGCACTTCAAAAAAGCATTCGAAATTGCACAGAACCTATGATGTTGCCTGACGCTGGGCATTTCGTGCAAGAACACGGACAATCCATCGCTGAAGCTGCTGTTCAGTTTTTCAAAGTACCCAATTCATGAGCCACATTTATATTTTTTCACCGTCCAGTGCGGTTCGCGACAAAGCCGCTTTCAAGCGTGGCATCAAGCGCCTTCAAGCGCAGGGCCATCAGGTTGAAGTTGACGCAGATGCACTTAGCAGCAACATGCGATTTGCTGGTACCGATGAAACACGATTGAACGCCATTGCTCGTGCATCTGCCAGTGGCGCCGACATTGCCATGATTTCACGCGGCGGCTATGGCTTGACCAGATTGCTGACGCAACTTCCCTACAAAGCCATTGCCAAAGCCATTGACAAGGGAACGCAATTTGTAGGCTTGAGTGATTTCACGGCATTCCAGTTGGCGGTTTACGCCAAGACGTCTTGCATCACATGGCAAGGTCCTGCTTTGGGTGAAGATTTTGGACCTGAATCAGAGCCTGATGACATCATGCAAGCTTGTTTTGACGATTTGTGTTTAGAGCAAGGAGAGGGCACTGGTTGGCGCATGCCTGCCGATGAGCTTGCAAAGCCCGTAAAGATTAACAATGCTGTCTTATGGGGTGGCAACTTGGCTGTGCTGACCTCATTGTTGGGTACGCCTTATTTCCCATCTGTCAAAGGCGGTGTCTTGTTTTTGGAAGATGTCGGTGAGCACCCGTACAAAATTGAGCGCATGCTGACGCAGTTGTTCAATGCTGGTGTGTTGCAGCAACAAAAAGCCATTGTGTTTGGACAATTCACGTCCTTTAAACTGGTGCCACACGACAAAGGATTCAAATTGAAAACTGTGTTTGAACGCCTACGGTCTCAACTCAAAATACCGGTGCTGACAGGTTTGCCATTTGGGCATGTGCCCACCAAAGTTCTTTTGCCCATTGGGGCCAAAGTTGATTTAGCCACCGAAGGACGAGACGCCTTCTTGGTTTGGGGACACATTTAATGGCTCAGAAATCTGTTCGTTGGAGCCAATGGTTTCTCCGCGGTGTATTGGCACTTGTTCTTCTGGCACTTACTGCCTTTGGTATCTTTCAAATTTATTTGCTACGGTCTATGGCACCCTTGGCAGGTGAGGCCCCGCTTAAGGGTTTATCTGCTGGCGTTGAAATTAAGCGCGATGCCACAGATGTAACGCATATACACGCTCAATCGCCCATGGATGCATGGCGTGCCATTGGCTATGTTCACGCACAAGAGCGAGGCTGGCAGATGGCGTTCAATCGCCAAGTGATGCACGGTGAGTTGTCTGAATGGTTGGGTGCACCCACATTAGAAACAGACAAACTGATGCGCACGCTTGGCATCATGAAAGTGGCGCAAGCACAGTTTGACAAGCTGCCATCCAATACACAAAAGGCACTCGAAGCTTATGCAGAAGGTGTTCAGGCAGGCTTTGCAAGTTCGCAATGGCGCGCGCCAGAGTTTGTTATTTTGGGCATCAACCCAGCAAAAACCATGAAGCCATGGACTGCCGTTGACAGCGTCGGCTGGGCACTCATGATGGCGCTTGATTTGGGCGGCAACTGGGGCAATGAATTTGCACGCCTGATGGCATTGCAAACATTGAACACCGAAGACTTGTGGAAACTGTTGCCACCGTATCCTGGTGAAGCACGCGGCACCAATGTTGACATTGCAGCGCTTTACAAGAACTTAGGCATCTATGCGATAGAAAAATCTGCACAAACACAAGCAGAGACAACCCAGCAATTATTGGCATCAACCACTTTAGACATTGGTGTGCTAGAAGGCAAGGGCAGTAACAACTGGGTATTGCCTGGAAGTAATACAAAATCAGGTTTACCTTTGTTGGCCAATGATCCTCATTTAGGTTTAAGTGCACCCGCTGTTTGGTATTTTGCAGGCTTGCATGCGCCCGCAGGCAAATTTTCGGATGGTCAAGCACATGCTGCACTCGATGTGGTCGGGGCAACTTTGCCAGGTTTGCCTTTTGTCGTTTTAGGACGCACTCAGAAGGCTGCTTGGGGTTTTACCAACACAGGTCCAGATGTACAAGATCTGTATTTAGAAGCCCTTGAAGGTAAAGACAGTTATCGCACGCCTACAGGTCAAGAGGCTTTTGTGACCCGTGATGAAGTGATCAAAGTTAAAGGGCAGGGCGATGTGAACATTCAAGTTCGCACAACGCGGCATGGTCCTGTGATTTCTGACGTTCAACCAGCCTACGCCCAATTTTTGAACAAAGACAAGTTTGCGATTGCGCTGCGTTGGACCGCTTTGGATGTTGACAATCAAACCATTGTGGCGGGAATGGAAGCCAATTTTGCAAATTCCGTTGTCGAATTGCGTCAGGCATTTTCAAAGAATCATTCGCCCATGCAAAGTGTGGTGATGGCAGATCAGGGTGGGCATGTTTTGTTCAAGGCTGCAGGCAAAGTACCTGTACGTTCTGCCGCACACGATTTGAAAGGCATGGTGCCAGCGCCTGGTTGGCTTGCACAATACGATTGGCAGTCATGGATTCCCTACGATCAAACGCCAGAAGTGTCTCAAGCCGACATCGAAAAGCGCGGTTGGCATGCAACAGCCAATCAAAAGATATTGCCACCGGGTTATACGCAGTTCTTGACGAACGATTGGACAGGGCCCGAACGTTTTGATCGGATTGCGCAGCTTTTATCCGCAGGTGCAAAGCTCGATGCCAACAGTATGAAAACGATTCAGGCCGATGTGCATTCTCTGGCGGCTGATCGTTTGTTGCCCTATTTGCAAACATTGTCTTCGCAACACGCAAAAGCCCCTGAAGCTTTGCCTCTATTGAAGTCCTTCAAGGGCGACATGACGCAAGATTCAGCTGGTGCTTTGATTTATGCCGTTTGGATTGATGAGGTCACCCGCGCCATACTCATTCCCAAGTTGGGTGAAGCACGATTCAAAGCCTTGTTTGGCAAACGCGCATTTCGTCCTGCTGTAGAGGGTGTGTTGGCACAGCAAGACAAATCTTGGTGTGGCGACGCAGGTTGCCAAGCTTTGATGAACAAATCCTTAGATACCGCCTTGGACAAAATTGTGGCCATGCAGGGTGACAAAGTTGGCACATGGAACTGGGGTCGTGCGCACCCAGCTCTGAGCGCACACAAACCCTTTGGCAATGTCAAAGTGCTGGCCCCGTTTTTTGATGTTTCCGGACCTAGCGCGGGCGATTCATTCACAGTCAATGTGGGCCAGTACTGGTCTAACAGCGCTACGGTGCCATTTGCCACGCGTCACGCAGCATCTATGCGGGCAGTTTACGATTTGGCCAACTTGGACGAATCAGGGTTCATTTATCAAACGGGTCAAAGTGGTCATCCGTTTTCTCCTCGTTACCGAGATATGAAAGATGAATGGGGACAAGTGAAATACAGACCCTTGAGAATGTCAACGTCTGGACCTACCCAGATATTGAAACTCCAAACTCAATAAGAAGATGGCCCTTAAGAGGGCCTTTTCTGTATGGCGCCATTGGCTTGATGGCCAACTGCTTGAGCTACATATTTAACCCATTACAGTACTTAACATAATATACATCGTATGAAGTCAATATAGCATTTGTCAAATCCTCTAGAGCTTGAAGCTAGACTCAAAGACTTAGAAAAATAGCCTACTGACTCTTCTTACCAGCTGAGCTTAAGTTCAAAGCCTTGGAGATGATTTCCAACGCATCTGGGCGATTGCCTTGCTTTGCAAAATCCAAAGCTGTTAAGCCTAATTGGTTCTTAACTTGAAGATCAGCGCCTTCATCAATCAACAACTGTGTTGCTTTCGCTGAGCCATAACGTGCAGCCATCATCAATGGCGTTGTGCCATTTGGAGATTCCGCATCTATATATGCACTTTCTTCAAGCAACAATTGAATGAGTTCAATGTGACCGCCAGTTGCCGCGTAATGCAATGGTGTCCAGCCTGGCTGGTTGATATCGGCTTGTTTAGAAATTAACAATTTGGCCAAGGCTACATGGCCTTTGAGGCAAGCCAGCATCAATGCCGTTTCGCCATGAGAATTGCGAACATTGACGTTGATCTTTGGGTGTTTAATCAGAGCATCTGCACTGATCAATGCGCCGACATTCAATGCGTTTAGCAATGCAGGCTCAGCTTTTAAATTCACTGTATTGGGATCAAAACCCCTGCTTAACAAGCTAGAAACAACTTTAACTTGGTCGTTTTGAAGGGCGATGAAAAAGTCCTCGTAGGATCCAGCAAATGACAAACATGAGATTGCAGAAAATCCAATAAAAACAACAAACTTTTTTGCTCTATTAAAGCTATTTCTAATAAAAATCAGGGGCATCATTTCGCATTAATTTTTGAAAAAAGGCGATCAAAATTCTGACTGGTCAACTCACCCATCGCTTCAGGTGACTTGCCACGCAACTCAGCCAGCAATTTGGCCACAAAAGGAACATAAGACGGATTGTTGGTCTTTCCGCGGTACGGCACTGGTGCCAAATAGGGACTGTCCGTTTCTATCAGCATGCGATCCAAGGGCATCCAGGCTGCAACATCACGCAGTTCTTGGGCAGTTTTGAAGGTCAAAATGCCAGAAAAAGAGATGTAAAAGCCCAAATCAAGAGCCGCCTTGGCCACGGCCATTGTTTCAGTAAAACAGTGAAAGACACCCCCTGCACTGTTTGTATCCCCTACTTCGCCTTCTTCTTTCAGGATGCGTAAGGTATCGTCTGAGGAGGCACGGGTATGAATCACCATGGGTAAATTGACAGCGCGTGCGGCTCGAATATGGGTTCGAAAACGATCCCTCTGCCATTCCATGTCCTGAATGGTTCGACCACCTTTGCGTTCTACCATTTGGTAATAGTCCAGGCCGGTTTCACCAACGGCTACGACGCGTGGCAAATTGGCTTTTTGAACCAAATCAGCCACCGTCGGTTCGTAGATGTCCTCGTTGTCTGGGTGAACGCCTACGGTACTCCAAAAGTTGTCGTAGCTTGTGGCCAGTCCATGTACATCAACAAACTCTTCCATGGTGGTGCAGATGCACAAAGCACGGGTCACCATGGCATCTTGCATTTTTTGACGGATGTCTGGCAGCTGCGAAACGAGCTCAGGAAAAGACAAATGGCAATGAGAATCGGTGTACATCTAAGAGGAGCTGTTCAGCACTTCACGTGCTTCAGTGCAAAGGGCTTCTAGCATCAAGCCTGCGTTGAAAGGATGTTCAGACGTTTTGGCGGATTGCGACAAACGCTTGAACCAAGCTGTGAGTTGCGCTGGTGGAACTTTGAGTTTGGGTAAATCCGCTTCATTGAAAAAACGCAAATCAGCTTGCGTTTGAAGCATCATGACATCGTGACAAAGTTTTTGAAGCGCATCTATCACTTCAGATGCTGGTAAGTCTGAGCAATAACTGGCATCACCCGCCAACATGGCCTTCGGAAATTTGGACCACCATTGCATTGACTGACCCAAATTGCGTTGCTTCAGAACTTCATCAGGTCGACCACCTGCCGCTTTAAGCAAAGCGGTAGCGTCATCCTTGGAAAGTGATTGCGTTTCAAGCCATTGAATTGCTTCAGTTTCAGAGGGCCACGCCATCGTATGAATCAAGCATCGGCTTCGAATGGTAGGCAGCAATTGGTGTGCGGCTTCCGTGGCCAACACGAATTTCACATCTCCAGGTGGTTCTTCCAAGGTTTTTAGCAGCGCATTGGCTGTCACATGATTCATGCGTTCAGCCGGAAAAACCAAAACGGCCTTGCCTTTACCGCGTGCATTGGTACGCTGTGAAAATTCGATGGCATCGCGCATGGCTTCGATGCGAATTTCTTTGCTGGGTTTGCGTGTTTTGTTGTCGATTTCAGATTGGGCTTTTTCGCTCAAAGGCCAACCCAGTTCTAGCAAAATGGTTTCTGGCATCAGCACCATCAAGTCGGCATGGGTGTGCACACTCAAAGCATGACAACTGCCGCAATGGCCACAAGCACCATGAGAATGCGCCCTTTCGGACTCACACAGCCATGCGCTGACCATCGACGTGGCCAAGTCGTATTGACCCAAACCCGATGGGCCTTGCAACAGCCAAGCATGACCTTGCTGCGACAGCAAGGCCAAGCTTTGCTTTTGAATCCAAGGTGCAGTGGCAGTCATTTTGAGTACGCCAATTCAACGGACTTCAAGACCTCTGACCAGACGCCTTCACGCGACTGATCAGCCGCAATTTGTGCAAAACGCGAGGGTGATTCCTGCATGCGTTTGGCGTAGCCATCACGGACGGCTTGAAAAAATGATTGCGGCTGAGATTCAAACTTGTCAGGTAGGCGAGCCGTGCTCAAACGTTGTGCTGCGACGGCTGGGTCTAAATCAAACCAAATGGTGAGATCTGGTTGGCGAAGCGTCGTTGCAGGAACTTTTTGAACCATTTGCTCAAGCGCTCTCAGCACGTTCCAATCAAAACCACGGCCACCGCCTTGGTACGCAAAAGTGGCATCTGTAAATCGATCACATAAAACCACTTCACCTCGTGCCAATGCAGGTTCAATGACTTGAACCAAGTGCTCGCGTCTTGCTGCAAACATGACCAAAGCTTCCGTTAAAGGGTCCATGCTTTCGTGCAAAGCCAATTCACGAAACTTTTCAGCCAAGGGCGTACCACCAGGTTCGCGGGTTAGCGTCACCACATGACCTCGGCTTTTGAACCACTGAGCCAAGCCTTCGATATGGGTTGATTTTCCAGCACCGTCGATGCCCTCAAAACTGATAAACCAGGCCGACTTCATAGTTCATTGTCCCTGTTTGGATAAACCGCGTTGGTATTTGTTCACTGCGTTATTGTGCTCGTTCAGCGTTTGACTGAAGTGGCTGGTGCCATCGCCTTTTGCCACAAAATAAATGGCGTTGGAAGGCGCAGGATCGATGGCTGCCAACAATGCCGCCTTACCAGGCATGGCAATGGGTGTGGGGGGCAAGCCGCTTCTGGTGTAGGTGTTGTAAGGCGTATCGGTGCGCAAATCGATGCGCCTTAAATTGCCGTCAAACGCATCTCCCAAGCCGTAAATGACAGTGGGGTCTGTTTGCAAACGCATCCCCATTTTGAGTCGGTTATGGAACACAGCAGAAATAAGCGGGCGATCGCTAGCCCGGCCAGTTTCTTTTTCTACGATGCTGGCCAGTATCAGCAATTCATCAGGATGGGTTAAGGGTACATTGGTTTTCTTTTGACTCCATACCTTGGCCAAATGGCGGTCCATGGCTTTGAGTGCTCTTTGCATAAGTGCCAAATCGGTGGAACCTTTGGCATAGGTGTAGGTATCGGGATAAAAACGACCTTCTGGATGGAGATTGGGCCGACCCAATTGCGCCATGATCTCCGCGTCGGTCATGCCTTGGATGGTGAGTTTCAAGTTGTCGGACTTGGCCAGGGCTTGTTTGAATTGCTTGAAAGTCCAACCTTCAACCAGGGTGACCGTTCTGAGTGTTTCTTCACCGCGAGCCAGCATGTTGAGCACAACGCGAGGCGACATCTCAGGGGTGATTTCATAACTGCCCGCTTTGATGGCCCTGTCTTGTCCTGATACCCTGAACCAAAATCGCAACAATTCGGGTGACACATCGGCTCCTGCATCGGCAATTGCTTGCGCTACGCCTTTGGGGGATGTGCCTGGTTCGACGGCCAAATCAAGGACTTGAACGCTAGGGGAAGCATTCAAATAAGGGGGCTTGAAACCCATTGGACTATGAAGCCAGTACACAACTGCAGCCAGCACGGTCAATACCGACAAAGCAAACAGGGTCAGAAAAACTACCCACGAGTTTCTGTTTCGTGAATTTTTGCTTTTTTTGGCTTTTGAAGCAGGTCGATTCAAACCTTGGATCCTTTGGGGTTTTAAGAGCAGATCATAATTCAGGCATGGACCTGATTGAACCTGATTTGAAATTCTCACCCTCTGGCAGTGTGGCGCCCCAAAATTGGGGGCTCATTTTGGCCGAGGGGCCTGATGTGGGCAGCTTTTTACAAGGTCAACTGACCAACGATGTTTTACTCTTGCCGGTGGGGCAATCGCGTTTTGCTGGCTATTGCTCGGCCAAGGGCCGATTGATGGCCAGTTTTGTGGTGCTCAAACTCAGTTCAGAAAAGTACCTGTTGGCATGTCATCAAGACTTGTTGCAAAGCACCCTCAAGCGTTTGTCCATGTTTGTGATGCGCGCCAAACTTAAACTCACGGATGTCACCGCCAGTTATGAAATGCGGGGTCTCTTGGGAACTACGGCAGATCAAGCCTGCCCAGCATTGCAGTCTGAAATGCCATGGCATGCAAAACAGGAGGGCGAAGGCTATTTCATCAAACTGCACAGTGCCAAGAACTCTGGTTTTCACATTTCACGTGTTCTGTGGATGGGTCTGAAAGAAACGCCCTCTTCTCTTGCGTTTTTAAACCAGTCATTGCCAGCCGCAACTGAAAATGAATGGCAATTGGCCGAAGTTTTATCGGGCATCAGCAGAGTTCAAACAGCCACCACCGAAGCCTTTGTGCCACAGATGCTGAACTACGAATCGGTGGAAGGTGTGAGTTTTAAAAAGGGGTGCTACCCAGGACAAGAAGTGGTGGCCAGAAGTCAGTTTCGAGGCACCTTGAAACGACGTGCTTTCATTGTGGCTTGCCATTTCCCCATGCAAGTCGGCCAAGAGGTATTTTCGGCCGATGACCCAGACCAAGCTTGCGGTACGGTGGCCAGTGCTGCTGAAAATGACAATGCGTCTAAAACAGAAGCCCCTAAGTGGTGGGGCATCGTGTCGATGCAAGTCAATGCAGCGACTCAAGTCTTGCACTTAGGCAATCCAGAGGGGCCTGAATTACACCTCCATGCCTTGCCCTACCCTTTGCTTGAAGACATTTAAGCGAGCTTCAAACTCATTTCAATGTGATCGATGCCGGCGTCTTGAAAGATGTCGCCATGTGCATGAAATCCCAATCGACGGTAAAAACCTTCCGCACTGCATTGCGCATGCAAGATCACTTCCTTGTCCCCGCGCTTGCGTGCTGTCTCAATGAAGGCCTCGATCACTTTGCGACCTAAGTTACCACCGCGCAAAGGTTTGGCAACAGCCATGCGGCCTATTTGTGCAACTTGAGGCTTCGGCTGCAGCAATCGGCCTGTGGCAACAGGTTGACCCAATTTATTCCAGATCACTGCATGAACCGCCTTTGCGTCATGTTCGTCCCATTCGAGTTCTTGCGGAATTTCTTGCTCATGCACAAAAACTTCTGTGCGCAAAGCAGCGGCGCCATCTTTCAATTCGTCCCAGCTGCCTATCCTCAAGTCCACCACAGATTCACCAGCCTCATAGATCAACAAAATGTTTCGCAAAGCTTCTGGAATAGGTTTGGAAGTTTGTGTCAACGGGTCAGCAAAAACATAGATCAATTCGCCACTGATGAGCAACTTATCACCACGAAAAATACCTGCCTCAAACACCATGGACGATTTACCGAGTCGGCTGCACTTCATGCCCACACTGAGGTCATCGTCCATGAGCGCAGATGCGTGGTATTCCAAAGTGGCCTTCTTGACATACAACTCCCCACCTAAGATGTGAAAAGCAGTTTCGTAAGGCAAGGCAACACGCCCCCAATACGCAGTAACAGCGGTGTCGATGTAGGTCAAATAATGGCCATTGAACACAATCTTTTGCATGTCAATTTCAGCCCACCGCACGCGAAGGCGATGGAAGAATCGGAAGTCACTGCGTTTCATGAAAAAATTCTTTCTGACAATCAAAAATCATTGGCCTAAAGCGAAGGCATGTTTCAATGCGCGGCCTGCATCCTGATGGGCTTGACCCGCTTCTGGAATGACGCGGCCCATGTTGACAAAGCCATGAACCACCCCATGGTAAATCTCAAGATCGACCTTCACACCTGCCATGCGCAGCAAATCGGCATAGGCGACACCTTCATCGACCAAGGGATCACATTCTGCCAAACCGATCCAAGCCGGCGCAAGACCGTCATGTCGTTCTGCCAGCATCGGTGCGAAACGCCAATCGTCTCGGTCTTTGGCATCAATGTAATGGTCAAAAAACCAATCAACGGTGGCTTTATCAAGCATGAAGCCTGATTGATAGGTGTGGTGGGAGGTGGTTTCTTGGCGTGCGGCGGTCCCTGGGTAAATGAGCAGCTGAAGGGCCAGTTTCAAGCCGGCATCTCTGGCGTGGATGGCACAAACTGCAGCCAATGTGCCGCCGGCGCTGTCGCCCCCCACAGCCAATGCATTGGCGTGTAGACCCATCGAAACTGCATTTTTTGCAACCCACTGAAGAGCATCCCAGGCATCGTTTGTTGCGATAGGAAAACGATGCTCAGGTGCAAGACGGTAGTCGACGGAAATCACAGCACATTGGCCGATGCGTGCCAATTCACGGCATAAAACATTGTGCGTTTGAATGCTACCAATGGTAAATCCACCCCCATGGAAATACACCAACGTAGGAATTGGGGATGCATGCGATTTTGGGTAAGGCGCAAACAACCTGGCTTTGATCGATTGACCATCACGCATGGGAATTCGCAAGTCCTCAACCCGAGCCATTGGAGGTTCAGGCAAATCCAAAATGCTGGCCGACATTTCATAAAACAGACGCGCTTGTTGTGCATTTAACAGGTACATCGGGGGGCGCCCTGCCCGTTCAATGTTGCGCAGAACCAAGCGCATGGATTCGGTCAGCCGGCTGTGAGGGTTGTAGTGTGAGCTCATGGAGGCTTTTTTATCGCCAATGTGACTTTTTGAGGGTTGTAGAGGCTGACTTGCAATGCGTCATGCAGTAGAGTTGATCGTAACGCATACAGAGAAAATACCATGGCATTCATTAACTACGTGACCCAGATTCAGATCGATTTCGGCGCGATCCAACTCTTAAAACAAGAGTGCGAGCGCGTCGGTATTCAAAAACCTCTCATCGTCACCGACCAAGGGGTGAAAGCAGCAGGCATTTTGCAGAAAGCCTTGGATGCGCTGCCTGGCATTCAGGTTTCGGTATTTGATCAAACCCCCTCCAATCCCACTGAGGCCGCTGTGCGCGCAGCCAGCGAAGTCTACAAGGCCCAGGGTTGTGATGGCTTGATTGCAGTTGGGGGTGGTTCCTCCATTGACTGCGCCAAATGTGTGGCCATTGCCGTCACGCACCAAGGCCCCCTTAAAACCTACGCCACCATTGAAGGCGGCTCACTCAAAATTACAGACCGTGTCGCACCGCTCATTGCAGTCCCAACCACCAGTGGCACCGGCAGCGAAGTGGCCCGTGGCGCCATCTTGATTGTGGACGACGGTCGAAAGCTGGGCTTTCACTCATGGTTCATCGTTCCCAAAGCCGCCATTTGCGATCCCGAGCTAACCTTTGGCTTGCCATCTATGCTCACTGCTGCAACTGGCATGGATGCCATTGCCCATTGCATGGAAACTTTCATGGCGCCGGCCTTTAACCCGCCTGCAGATGGCATTGGTTTGGATGGCCTGCAACGCGCTTGGGCGCACATTGAACGCGCTACAAAAAATGGCCAAGACAAAGAGGCGCGCATGCACCTCATGAGCGCCTCGATGCAAGGAGCCATGGCCTTTCAAAAGGGTTTGGGTTGCGTTCACTCGCTCAGTCACAGTTTAGGTGGGGTCAATCCCCGCTTACACCATGGCACTTTGAATGCCATGTTCTTGCCTGCGGTCGTTCAGTTCAATGCCCATGCTGAAACTGTGCAAAAAGAAAATCGATTGAACCGCATGGCGCAAGTCATGGGTTTAACCTCCGGCTCAGAGATTCCGCTGGCCATTCAAGACATGAGTGCGAGACTAGGTTTGCCCACAGGCTTGAAAGCCATGGGAGTCACCGAGTCACAATTTGATGCGGTAATTCACGGAGCGATGGCCGATCACTGCCACAAAACCAACCCCCGCATTGCAACACCCGAAGAATACCGAGAGATGCTCTCGGCCTCTATGTGATCAGAGGTCTTGCACGCAGGCCATGTCTGGTTTTTCCAACCAAGCCGCAAACTCATCTGCCATTTGTTGACTGGCTGAAGTAGAGGCTTGCCAAACCTTCACCCTCGCCTGTAGATCTTGACCATAAGTGGCAAAGTCCGTGCGGTCGGGCAATTTGCCATTGGGCAACGTTTGGACCCACTCGGGACGTGGCGCCAACACCAAGGTGTTGTTAAGAAATGAGCTGGCTTTGTGTCGCCATTTCAAGCCTTTGTCGAGCCATCCGGGCACCACGGCTTTTTGAAAATGGGGATACAAGACCAGTCCACTGGGTGTGTTGTCATTGGTAGCACTGCACCAATCAAGGTGCAAGTGATAATCCGTGATGCCGCCATCCCAATATGCGCCCCGCGGTGCGCCTTCAATGTCATGGACAGCCTTCAACACAAATGGAATGGCGCAACTGGCTTGCAGCACATCCATGAAATTCGAAGCTGTCAGGGGCAAATGCCGTGTTGCGTAATCTTGTGTGCCAAACGGCAAGGCACCTGCAGATGAGAACACCACGCGCTCTAAGGATGCACCCATGGCCTTGCGACTGATCAGATTGCTTAAAAATGCACAACCATAGCCCAAAGGGCTGAGGACAGGATGTTCTCGATGAAGCAGACCTTTGCCACGCGATGTCAACACATGAAGGCGAAAACGTGGATGACTTAACAAGTCTTCAACCAAGCCACCGTAAAACAAATCTAAATTTTGACGAAATGATTCGCTGACTTGCTGCGCACTGGGAAACTTTTGACCAGGTTTTAGTTCATAGTGCTGATGAATGTAATCATGCTCAAGTCGCAACAAGCCAGCGCGACTCTCAGGTAAGCAGGCCGTTGCCATGCGCCATGCACCAATGGAGGCGCCGACCAAATCAATGGATTGCTGACTATTCGGCAACCACTCATTGAACATGAACCGATCAAGAGGGCCAAGAATCAAACCTTTCGGCCCCCCTGCCGCAGCCGGAATCACACGCACATCGGATGCACTGAGTCCATGCAAAGCCAAGTGTTGCTTTGCTTGAGGTCCTGCATAGATGGCAAGTGCTTTCATGCAATGCCTCAACCCTTGTTTTGCAATTTGGCAAATGCAGAAGCCATCGCACTTTGGCCTAAATTGCCTGACTGCGATGGACCTTGCGTGCGTTGGCTCTGATGGCCATGACGCGGGCCGCCCTCGAAACGGTTTTCTCGTCCACGTTGCGCACCAGACGGTGCCGCATCACTCAGTTTCATGGTGAGGCCAATGCGCTTGCGTGCCACATCCACTTCAGTCACTTTGACTTTGACAATATCGCCTGTCTTGACCACCTCACGTGCGTCGGTGATGAATTTGTTGCTGAGTTGACTGACGTGAACCAAGCCGTCTTGGTGAACGCCCAAGTCAACAAAGGCGCCAAAGGCCGCCACGTTGCTGACAGTACCTTCCAAAATCATGCCTTCCTTCAAATCTCGAATGTCATCTACACCGTCATTGAAACGCGCCACCTTGAAATCTGGACGAGGGTCACGGCCTGGTTTTTCTAATTCAACCAAAATGTCTTTGACGGTAATGACGCCAAACTTATCGTTGGCAAACAATTCTGGGCGCAAAGTTTTAAGCATGTCTGCGCGGCCCATGACGTTTTCAACCGGCTGTGCCACTTTGGCCATGATGGCTTCCACCACGGGATAGGTTTCGGGGTGAACACCTGTCATGTCCAATGGATTGTCACCACCGCGGATGCGTAAGAAGCCTGCGCTTTGCTCGAAAGTTTTGGCACCAAGTCCGGTGACCTTCAGCAAGTCTTGACGATTTTTGAATGCGCCATTGGCTTCACGCCACCGCACAACAGCTTTGGCAACACCACCGGACAAACCAGAAACGCGAGACAGCAAAGGCACACTGGCAGTGTTCAAATCAACACCGACAGCGTTCACACAATCTTCTACCACGGCTTCTAAGGTACGCGCCAATTCAGTTTGATTGACATCGTGTTGGTACTGCCCCACACCGATGGACTTAGGATCAATTTTGACCAACTCAGCCAATGGATCTTGGAGACGGCGTGCAATGCTGGCCGCACCACGCAAGCTCACATCGACATCCGGCATTTCTTGGCTTGCAAATTCGCTGGCTGAATAGACAGAAGCGCCCGCCTCGCTCACCACCACTTTTTGAATTTCGGGACTGTCAGGAGTTTTAAGTTGCTTGATCAAATCAGCGGCCAATTTGTCGGTTTCACGGCTAGCCGTGCCATTGCCAATGGCGATCAAATTGACACCATGTTTTTGACACAGTTTGTTCAAAGTATGCAAAGAGCCATCCCAATCACGGCGAGGCTCGTGGGGATAAACCGTAGCAGTCTCTACCAATTTTCCCGTGTGATCAACAACAGCAACCTTAACGCCAGTGCGAATGCCTGGGTCTAAGCCCAACACCACACGAGGACCTGCAGGTGCTGCCAGCAATAAATCTCGAAGGTTGTCTGCAAAAACTTTGATGGCCACTTTTTCGGCTTCTTCACGCAAGCGTGCAAAGAGATCACGTTCTAAAGACAAACTGAGCTTGACACGCCAGGTCCACAAAATGGTTTTGCGTATCAAATCGTCAGAGGGTCTTGCACTGTGAGACCAATCAAGGTGCAAAGCGATACGACCTTCTGCCAACGCATTGGCAGCTTGCGCAGCTGCCGTTGCAGTGAGGGGTGCTCCAGTCGCATGAAGGGCTTCGGGTTCGGGCAATGTCAACTTAGCATCTAAATACCCCAAACCGCGACCACGAAACACGGCCAAGGCACGGTGCGAAGGAACACGGCCAATGGGTTCGCTGTAATCAAAGTAATCTCTGAACTTGGCCACTTCGGCTTGGTTCTCGTCTTTGCCTGTGGCCAAGTGGCTGGTAAACAAGCCCTCTTTCCAAAGCCACTCTCGCAGTGCTTGAATTAGAGAGGCGTCTTCTGCCCAGCGCTCAGACAAGATGTCGCGAACGCCATCTAATACAGCGCCTACGCTTGAAAAGTCGGCACCTTCAATGGCATCGGCAGGTTTCAAATAAGGCTGCGCTTCAACTTGCGGATCAAGCGAAGGGTTAGCCCACAAGGCATCGGCCAACGGTTCGATGCCAGCCTCTTTGGCAATCATGCCCTTGGTGCGGCGCTTTGGTTTAAATGGAAGATACAAATCTTCCAAGTCTTGCTTGGTGGCTGCTTGGTCAATGGCCAATTGCAACTCGGGTGTGAGCTTGCCTTGATCGGCAATGCTTTTGAGGATGGTGGCACGGCGCTCTTCCAACTCACGCAAGTAGCCTAAACGGTATTCCAGCTCCCGCAATTGAATGTCGTCTAAACCGCCAGTCACTTCTTTGCGATAACGGGCTATGAACGGCACGGTTGCGCCGCCATCTAACAAACTCACAGCCGCCTGAACTTGTTCGGGGCGGATTTTGATTTCAGTGGCCAATTGGCCCAATATTTTCTGCATCTCGTCGGCTAACTTCTATGGATTTTTACAACTCAACCGACGAGTTTGCCACACTCCGGTGGCTCTTTTTTAGCTGCGCAGTTCAGCTTTCAATTTTTCGCCAATATCAGGCCGTGCAGCAAACGGGTTGGGCGGGTTTTGCTGCTGAACGATGGCTTCCATGCGGGTTTGAACATTGCCTAGCGCTTGTGGATGGCTGTAAATGTAGAACTGATCATTGGCAATGGACTCAAACACCATTTCAGCCATTTGGGCTGCAGACACCTTGCCGCTACTGACAGCTTTGTCGCTCATGGCCTGGCCAATCAGTTGGCTTTTGGTGGCCTTTTGATGTGGCAAATCTGCCGGACGGTTACGATGGCTTTGACTAATGCCAGTGGGGACAAAATAGGGACACAAAACGCTGGCACTGACTTGGTCGGTCACAAGTTTCAAATCTTGGTACAAGGTTTCAGTTAAAGCGACTACCGCGTGTTTGCTGACGTTGTACACGCCCATGTTGGGGGCTGTAAGCAAACCGGCCATGCTGGCCGTGTTCACAATGTGACCTTCATAGGCCGGGTCTTTTTTGGCGGCATCTAACATCATGGGCGTGAACAAACGCACGCCGTGAACAACTCCCCAAACATTCACACCCAACACCCATTGCCAATCGGCGACGGTGTTTTCCCAGACCAAGCCACCTGAACCGACACCAGCGTTGTTGAAAACAAAGTGAGGCGCACCGAATTGTGCTTGTAAGTCTTTGGCCAAGGCTTCCATTTGATCCGCATTGGAAACGTCCACGCGTTTTGCAAAAACTTTGACGCCTGTGGCTTTGATTTCTGCTTCTGCTTTGTCGAGTGCATCTTGCTGCACATCAACCAACACCACATTCATTTTCAACCGAGCCGCAATGCGAGCGCACTCCAAGCCGAATCCAGAGCCACCGCCAGTTAAGACGGCTGTTTTGTTTTCAAAATTGCGAATCATGATTTGACTTTCTTCAAAATAAATCCGTTACGAGGGAAGTGAACATGAACCGTTCCAGCACGCTCATCTTCACGACGCAGTGTGAGACGAGTTTTGGTTGCTGCGACCAAAATACCAGGGGTAGGTTCTAAACCGAAGTTATCGGCAGTGATGGTGACTTTTGAACCTAAAGCAATGCCATGATCGTCCACAAATGCAAGCTGTGAAATATCTTCTGGGTTTGCATTCTTGGCCACCTCTACCGCTTGATCCGACTTCATCTTGTCGTGTTGACCATGACCGATGGCTTTCATGCGAGTCATCCAGTTTTTTAGCAAAGGTGTTGCGTCTAAGATGCCAGCCACACTGGGTGTTCGTTCTAGGGTGAACCACATGGGGTGATAAGCAGAAAAGTCGGCGATGGTTGGCACATCCCCCATCAAATAAGGATGCTCTGTCAGCATGTCTGACAAGCGGCGCAATTGACTTTTGTAAGTGCTGGTGCCCTCGCCTATCGACATTCTGGGCGCACCGCCGCGCATGGCTGCACGATCGGCGACAAAGGCTTGAACAACCGCTTCGGGTGCGCCGGCAAAAACATCCGCCACACCTGAGGGTTGAAAGTTATAAGCCATGGCCGCTGGGAACACTTGGCTGTCAGCCCATTGCGCCACAATTCTGGAAGCACCATTGACGGGTGATGGATAGAGGCTGGGATTGGGAGCCAGTTTTTCTAAGACATCCGAAATCAAGGCTGTATCGCAATAAATGTCGGCACCGATTTGCAGCACCGGGGTTCGACGATAACCACCCGTCAAAGATGTGAGGTCGGGTTTCGGCATGATCATCGGAATGATCACGCTCTGCCAGGCCAACTTTTTGTAGCCCAAGATCAAACGAATTTTTTCAGCAAACGGTGACGTTGGGTAATGGTGAAGAATGAGTTGACTCATGGCGTTGCTTTCTTGTGTCAATGACAACTTAAACCAACTTCACCAGTTGCTTGCCAAAGTTTTGACCCTTGAGCAAGCCCAGGAAAGCTTCTGGCGCAGAAGCCAGACCTTGGGCAATGGTTTGACGTGGGTTGAATTTGCCACTTGCAATCAGTTCTGCCAATTCAGCCAAAGCTTCTGGCCACACTTCCATGTGCTCACTCACAATGAAGCCTTCAATGGTCATGCGGCTCTTCAAGATCAAGGTGGGATTGGTCATGGCCAAGGGTTCACCGTTGTAGCCAGCAATCATGCCGCACACCGCAATGCGCGCAAAGTCATTGGCACGCAACATCACGGCATCCAGCACCATGCCACCGACATTTTCAAAATGGCCATCAATGCCGTTGGGGCAAGCGTCTCTGAGCGCTTTAGACAAAGAGATGTAGTCGGCGTGTTCTTTGTAATCGATGCACGCATCAAAGCCCAATTCGTTGACCACGTAATCGCATTTGGCTTTGCCACCCGCAATGCCCACCACACGAAAGCCACGTGCTTTGGCCAAGGCGCCAAATGCACTGCCCACCGCTCCGCTGGCAGCACTCACCGTCACAGTGGCACCAGGTTTGGCTTGAATGATTTTGACCAAACCGTACCAAGCCGTGACTCCGGGCATGCCCACAGCGCCCAGGTAATGGCTGATAGAAATCTTCTCTGCATTGACATGCTTGAGTGCACCGACCGCATCGGCATTGATCACGCTGTACTCTTGCCAGCCGCCCATGCACAAAACGGTTTGACCCACATTGAATTTGGCATGCTTGCTCTCTACCACCTCGCCCACCGTGCCGCCAATCATGGCTTCACCCAAAGGCTGAGGTTGCGCGTAGTTCTTGCCTGCATTCATTCGGCCGCGCATATAGGGATCCAGGCTGAGGTAGTGGTGCTTGACCAGCACTTGGCCTTCTTGAAGTGCAGGTGTTTCTGCCGTGATCAATTTGAAGTTAGAAGCAGATGCTTCGCCTTCAGGGCGGTTGTCTAAAACGATGATGTTGTTAGTAGGCATGTTTGTCTCTTGTGATTTAAATGATGAACACAGAAAGGATCAATCTGTGGAAATGGGCGCTGTGACTGAAGGCGTTCGTTTGACGTACTTAAAGGTGCCTGTGGCGTGAGCACACAATTGACCCTCTGCGTCATACACCTTGCCATCCGTAAAAGCCATGGTTTTGGTTCGGTGCAACAACAATCCCTTGGCCACCAAGTGCTGACCCTCAGTGGTTTTGGCAGGACGCATGAAACTGGTTTTCATCTCAATGGTCACCACACCCATGTCTTGCTCCACACTTCGCGCGGCTGTGGCCATGACCACATCCAGCAGGGTCATGACGGCGCCACCATGGGTGATGGCAAACGAGTTGTGGTGCTCAGGTCGTGGGCTGAAGTGCAACTCGGATGTGCCGCCTTCAAACTTTTCCAGCGTGAAGCCCAGGTTGGCCACGAAGGGAATATTGACGCCAAAGGGAATGCTCATAGGAATGTTTATCCACCAATGATGGCACTCACGCCACCATCCACCGCCAACCATTGACCTGTGATGTGTTTGCCGGCTTCACTGGCGTACAACAAGGTCAAGCCTTTCAAATCTTCGTCATCGCCCAAACGGCGCAAAGGTGCATGGCTGGCCATGCGGTCGGCACCCATTTTCTCGAGCAGGCCGTAGGTCATCTTGCTGGGGAAGAAGCCTGGGCAAATTGCGTTAACGGTGATGCCATGTTGACCCCACTCACCAGCCAAGGCTTTGGTGAAATTGACCACCGCACCTTTGGAGGTGTTGTAAGCAATGGTTTGCATCTCGGGTGGATTGCCAGCCAAACCAGCAATCGACGCCACGTTCAAAATGCGACCCCGGCCATTTGGAATCATCGACAAATTGGCCACTTCTTGAGCCAAGATGAAATAACCACGCACATTGAGGTTCATCACTTTGTCCCAAGCAGACACGGGGTGCACTTCTGCTGCAGCGCCCCAAGTGGCGCCGGCATTGTTCACCAAGATATCAATGCGGCCCATCTTCTTAACCGTTTCTTGAGCCAGGCGGCGAATGTCTTCTTCTTTGCCGCAGTCTGCTGCAATGTAGTCTGCCTCAATGCCTGCGGCCTTCAGTTCAGCAACAGCTTCTTGCAAATCATCTGCCTTGCGCGAACTCAACATCAAGCGGGCACCAGCCTCACCCAAGGCATGCGCCATTTGTAAACCAAGGCCGCGTGAGCCACCGGTGACCAAAGCCGTTTGACCAGTTAAGTCGAAGAGTTGTTTGACGGTACGTGTCATGTTCAATCCTTAGTAAAAAATTAATTCCAAAAATCCATGCACTGTCGCTGAGCAACAATGGCTTTCATGAAAGGTTTGATGGCGATGTGATCGGGGTGATTTTGATAGGCCGTCAAGGCGGCTTCGTCTTTGAACACAGAGTTCAAAATGACATCGCAAGTGCAATCAAGGCCGTCCGATTTCAGCCCCACTTCAAAGAGTTCAATACCAGGCACCAATGCAGCGCAGCTCATCAGCACTTCACGCGCTTTCAGCATGTTCTCTGCTTTGGTGCGCCCTTCAGCTTCGTCTTTCAAGGTCCACATCACAATGTGACGCAGACTGGTATTTGTCTTGATGGCCTGATTCATCAGAAAGCCTCTTCTGACAAATTGGCACACGTCATATCGCGTTGGCCCACCACATTGAGCCAGGCATCAATTTTGGGCAATTCGTAGCGATAGAAGTATTTGGCAGCGGCTTGGCGGCCAGTTTGTGCAGGTGAAGCCTCACCGCGGCAAGACGCGCTGACATCCAACCAAACCCAAGCCAACACCAAGTGACCAAACGCTTGTAAATAAGGCACAGCATTGGCCAAGGCTTCTTGAGGTTGTCCGGTAGACCATGCCATTTGTGTGGCTTGGGTGACCTTTTGAAGTGCAGCCATCAAAGCCTTGGCATCGTCCGCCAAATCTGGCATGCCTTGCGCTTTTTGAGCGGTGGCCATCATCCTTGCAGCCAACAACTTGACGCCTCTGCCCTCTTCCATCAAAACCTTGCGGCCCAGCAAATCCATACCTTGGATGCCGTGTGTGCCCTCGTGAATCATGTTCAGTCGGTTGTCACGCCAGTACTGTTCAACAGGAAAGTCGCGGGTGTAGCCATAGCCGCCGTGAATTTGAATGGCCAAACTATTGGCTTCGAGGCACCATTCGCTGGGCCAGCTTTTGGCAATGGGCGTTAAGACTTCAAGCAACAAACGGGCTTCATCGGCAGACTCGGGGGTTCCCGTGTGTTGCTCGTCCACCAACTTGGCGCAATACAACTCGAGCGCCAAGGCGCCTTCGCAATAGGATTTTTGGGCCAACAGCATGCGCTTAATGTCTGCGTGTTCAATGATGCGCACTTGTGCCTGTGCAGCATCCTTCACCACCTTCTGGGTGCCACCTGCCACAGGGCGACCTTGAGGGCGATTCTTCGCATAGTCCAAGCTGGCTTCATAACCCGCCATGCCCAACATGGTGGCGGCCAAGCCCACGCCAATGCGTGCTTCGTTCATCATGTGGAACATATAGCCCAAACCGCGACCCGGTTGACCCACCAGGTAACCTACGGCACCTGAGCCATCTGACTCGGTGTTGTCGGTGGCAACTTTGAATTTGCCTTCGCCAAAATTTAGCAGTGTGTTGGTGGTGCCTCGCCAGCCACATTTGTGGTTCAAACCGGCCAAGGCAACATCGTTGCGAACCCCTGTGAGTTGGCCATCCGTGTTAACCATTTTCTTAGGCACGATGAACAATGAAATGCCCTTCACGCCGGGAATCAATTTGCCATCGGGGCCGGGTATTTTGGCCAACACCAAATGAATGATGTTTTCGGTGAGCTCATGCTCGCCAGCAGAGATCCACATCTTGTTGCCTTTGAGGCGATATCGAGCGCCCAAGGGGTCTTGCTCATAAGCGGCACCATCGGGTGTAGCGCGTGTCATCACGTCGCTTAAAGACGAGCCTGCTTGTGGTTCTGACAAGCACATGGTGCCCGACCAGCGACCTGAAAATTCATTCAGGGCAAACACTTTCTTTTGCAATTCTGAGCCGTGTGCCATGAGCAAATTGGCATTGCCTACGGTTAACAAACCTGAGCCCATGCTGACCGAAGCCATGGCAAAAAATGTGTTGGCAGCGGCTTCGACGGTGTATGGCAACTGCATCCCCCCAATCTCATAGTCTTGGGCTGCACTCAACATGCCAGAAGCTGCGTAGGCTTTCTGTGCATCATGCGTCGCTTGGGGCAAGATCACTTTTTCGCCATCAAAACGAGGCTCTTCCGTATCGACCAAGCGATTGAACGGTGCATACTTTTCACGTGCAATACGTTCGCAGGTATCTAGTACGGCATCGAATGTTTCTTGGCTGTGATCGGCAAAGCGCTCGCGTTGTTGCAGTTGGTTCACGTCCAACCATTCGTACAACAAAAAGTCTAAAGTAGAACGAAGGCTCATGGCAAAAATATCTCAGTGAAAATAAAAACGGGCGACCTGCATGGCTAGCGGGACGCCCGTGGATGCTTAAAAAATGGTTTTAAAGCACTTCAAAAATACCGCAAGCGCCCATACCACCACCAATGCACATGGTGACAGCAACACGCTTAGCACCGCGGCGTTTGCCTTCGATCAAAGCATGGCCAGTGAGGCGCTGTCCGCTAACGCCGTAAGGGTGACCCACAGCAATGGCGCCGCCATTGACGTTGAGGCGATCGGGTGGAATGCCCAGGGTGTCGCGGCAATACAAAACTTGCACAGCAAAAGCTTCGTTGAGTTCCCACAAATCAATATCGGACACTTTGAGGCCCAAACGAGCCAATGCTTTGGGTACTGCGTAAACAGGACCAATTCCCATTTCATCGGGCTCGCAACCTGCCACTGCAAAGCCTAAGAAACGGCCGAGTGGTTTCAATCCACGTTGTTCAGCCAACTTCTCGTCCATCAACACACAAGCGCCTGCGCCGTCTGAAAACTGACTGGCATTACCAGCAGAAATCAAGCCGCCAGGCAATGCTGAACGCAGACCAGAAATGGCTTCAACCGTGGTGCCTTCACGCAGACCTTCGTCCACGCTGACAGTGACTTGTTTGGTCATCAGACCCATGGTCTTGTCGATCACACCGGCAGATACGGTGATGGGTGCAATTTCGTCATTGAACAAACCAGCGGCTTGGGCTGCGCAAGCTTTTTGTTGGCTGGCAGCGCCATATTCGTCCATGCGATCACGGCCGATTTTGTAGCGCTTGGCCACTTGCTCGGCTGTTTGCAACATGTTCCAGTAAATTTCTGGCTTCATCTTGGCCAAGGCCAAATCTTGCAGCATGTGTTGGTTGGCTTCTTGTTGAACACAAGAAATGCTTTCGACACCACCGGCCACATAGACCTGGCCTTCGCCAGCGATGATGCGTTGAGCTGCCAACGCAATGGTCTGCAATCCGGAAGAGCAGAATCGGTTGACGGTCATGCCAGACACAGAAATGGGCATGCCAGCCTTCAATGCAATTTGACGTGCAATGTTGGCGCCAGTAGCACCTTCCGGTGTGGCGCAACCCATGATGACGTCTTCAACTTCTGCGGCATCAATGCCTGCACGTTGAACAGCGTGTTGTACCGCATGGCCACCCAATGTGGCGCCATGGGTCATGTTGAAAGCACCCTTCCAGCTCTTGGCCAGAGGTGTACGTGCGGTCGAAACAATGACGGCGTTGGTCATATTGAATACCTCTGATCAGTTGAATGTTTTGCCATCTGCCACCAAACGGGCAAGCAGCGGAGCGGGTTGCCAGAAAGCGGCATCGTCGCGTGGGTTTTTGGCAAAGCGCTTCATGGCTTCGGCGACGTTGAACAAACCAACTTGGTCTGCGTACAACATGGGGCCACCGCGGAAGATGGGGAAGCCATAACCGGTGAGGTAGACCATGTCGATGTCGGAGGCCTTGCTGGCAATGCCCTCTTCCAAAATGTGAGCGGCTTCGTTGACCAAGGAGAACACCAAACGCTGCACAATTTCTTCATCAGAAATCTTGCGGGGTGTGATGCCTTCAGCAGCACGGTGTTTTTCAATCATCTCTACCACTAATGCGCTAGGAATGGCATCGCGCTTACCGGCTTGGTAGTCATACCAGCCTGCACCGGTCTTTTGACCGAAGCGACCCATTTCGCAAAGCAAGTCAGCTGTTTTGCTGTACTTCATACCAGGACGCTCAACGTTGCGGCGCTTGCGAATGGCCCAGCCAATGTCGTTACCGGCCAAGTCACCCATGCGGAACGGACCCATGGCAAAACCAAATTTCTCAACGGCTTTGTCGACTTGTGCGGGCGTGCAGCCTTCTTCAATGAGGAAACCTGCTTGGCGGCTGTATTGCTCGATCATGCGGTTGCCGATGAAGCCATCGCAGACGCCTGAGACCACAGCTGTTTTCTTGATCTTTTTGCCCAAAGCCATGACGGTGGCCAAAACTTCTTTGCTGGTTTTGGCGCCGCGAATCACTTCCAACAGCTTCATTACGTTGGCAGGGCTGAAAAAGTGCATGCCCACCACGTCTTCTGGACGCTTGGTGAAAGAAGCAATTTTGTTGACGTCCAAAGTGGAAGTGTTGGAAGCCAAGATGGCACCGGGCTTCATTACTTCGTCGAGTTTCTTGAAGACGGTTTCTTTGACGCCCATCTCTTCAAACACAGCCTCAATGACCAAGTCGGCGCTGCCAATGTCGTCGTAGCTCAAAGTGGTGGTGAGCAAAGCCATACGTTGTTCGTATTTGTCTTGCTTCAACTTACCCTTTTTAACTTGAGCTTCGTAATTTTTCCGAATGGTGGCCACACCACGGTCCAAAGCTTCTTGCTTCATCTCGAGCATCTTGACGGGAATGCCAGCGTTCAAGAAGTTCGTGGAAATGCCGCCACCCATGGTGCCAGCACCAATGACGGCCACGGAAGCAATGGTGCGCTTTGGCGTATCGCTTGGCACATCTGGAATTTTGGAGGCAGCGCGGTCGGCCATGAAAATGTGACGCAAGGCGCGGCACTCAGGTGTCCACATGAGGTTGGTGAAAATTTCACGCTCAAAGACCATGCCATCTTCAAATTTTTTCTTGGTGGCGGCTTCAACCGCGTCCACGCACTTGGGTGGCGCTGGGTAGTTTTTAGCCATGCCCTTGACCATGTTGCGAGCGAACTGGAAGTACGCGTCGCCCTGAGGGTGTTTGCAAGGCAAATTGCGAACCAAAGGCAATGTAGAACCGTCAGCATGCTGAGCGGCCAATTCTTTTGCGTAAGCCAAGGCTTCAGCTGCCAGAGATTCAGCAGATGTGGCCATGCGATCAAACAACTTTTGACCTGGCAACATGGCCAGCATTTCACTGTTGATGGGTTCGCCACTGACGATCATGTTGAGGGCTGGTTCGACACCAAGCACACGAGGCAAACGTTGAGTGCCACCGGCACCGGGTATCAGGCCCAACTTCACTTCAGGCAATGCCACTTTGCAGCCAGGTGCTGCCATGCGGTAATGGCAACCCAAGGCCAATTCCAAACCACCGCCCATGGCGACGGAGTGAACAGCGGCTAGCACGGGCTTGGCAGAGTTTTCGCAGGCGCGAATGACGCTGAGCAGATTGGGTTCTTGGATCGCTTTGGGCGATCCAAATTCATTGATGTCGGCACCGCCAGAAAAGGCATTGCCAGCACCCGTGATGATGATGGATTTGACGGCGACGTCACTGTTGGCTTGGGTCAAGCCATTGGTGATGCCAACGCGGGTTGCAAGTCCTAGCCCATTGACGGGAGGGTTGCTCATGGTAATCACGGCCACATCGCCTATGACTTTGTATTCAGCGGTCATGCTGGTTTTCCTCTAAAGGTGGTGTCAATCCCAAAATAGAACGGGCGTTCTATTTTGGTCGATTCTAGGATGTTTCCAAGGGCGTGTGTAGGGGGCATGTCGCTCATGGGACGAATATTTTCGCTCCTGCGTGAGCCTTAAACCTCCAACCACTCCTTGCGGATATAAGTGTTGGCATTGAGCTCGTCGGGCGTTCCCTCAAACACAATGCTGCCATGGCCCATGACCAAAGCACGGTCTGAAATTTTCATGGCAATGGTCAGCTTTTGCTCAATGAGCAACACCGAAATGCCACGATCTTTGAGCGTTTTGAGATATTGACCTACCAACTCGACAATTTTGGGCGCCAAGCCCTCGGTCGGCTCATCAATGATGATGAGATCGGGGTCTCCCATGAGGGTGCGGCAAAGGGTCAGCATTTGTTGCTCACCGCCAGACAACACGCCTGCTTCTGTATGTTGGCGTTCCAACAAACGCGGAAACATTTGGTACATGTCGTCAAAACTCCAACGGCTACCCTTGCCCTTGCCTTTTTGCCCCAAAAGTAAATTTTGATGAACGGTCAGTTTAGGAAAGATGTCACGATTTTCGGGCACATAACCAATGCCCAAATGGGCAATTTCAAAGGCTTTTTTACCGACCACATTTTGACTTTTCCAGTCGATTTGACCTTGGCAATCGACCAAACCCATGATGGCTTTGGCCGTTGTGGATCGGCCGGAACCATTGCGGCCCAACAGCGCCACAATTTCGCCTGGCTTGACATCGAAGCTGACGCCATGCAAAACATGGCTTTTGCCGTAAAAGGCGTGAAGATTGTCTACCTGCAACATGTCAGTGGCCTCCTGCTTGTTCGTCGGCCACGTGGGATCCCAGATAGGCTTCTTGAACACGCGCATTGGAGCGCACTGCCTCTGGTGTGTCAAAGGCAATCACCTCGCCATAAACCACAACCGCAATTTTGTCGGCCAGGCCAAATACAACCCCCATGTCGTGCTCCACAGTTAGCAAAGTTTTGCCCACGGTAACTTCTTTGATCAAACTGATAAAGCGGGTGGTTTCGCTTTTGCTCATACCTGCTGTAGGCTCGTCAAGCAAAATAACATTTGAGCCACCGGCAATGGTGATGCCGATTTCTAAAGCACGTTGCTCTGCGTAAGTGAGGTTCATGGCCAACAAATCTCGTTTCTTGTCGAGTCGAATCATCTCCATGTACTTTTCAGCCAACTCGTTGGCATCTTTCAAACCCGACAAAAACTTCATGAAGGTGTATTTGTAACCGAGGCTCCAAAGTACGGCGCATCTGAGGTTTTCAAACACACTGAGTTTGGGAAAGATGTTGGTGATTTGAAAGCTGCGAGACAAACCCATGCGATTGATTTCGTAGGGGGCTTTGTGATCAATGCGTTGACCATTGAGCAAAATTTCGCCACTGGTGGGGCCAAAACGACCACTGATCAAATTGAACAAGGTTGACTTACCAGCACCGTTGGGACCGATGATGGCCACACGTTCACCGGCATTCACGGCCAAATTAGCACCACGAATGATTTCAGTTTTTCCGAAATTTTTTCGGAGATCTTTGAGTTCTAGCGCATAAGACATCACGCTGTCTCCCGACGTTTAATTTCTTTTTCAATGTCGACTTGAATGTCGCCCCACTCAATCATGAAATGACGGCGGGCAATTTCAAACAAGCCTAAGCCAGTGATCATGACAAAAATGGACCCAACCCAACTGTCAATACCTTTGGCATTCAAAGTGACGCCCATGAATTTCAAGGTGTCACCCAAGGCAGAGTTCAGTTGAAGGTGGTAAACCATTTCAATCATGGCACCTGCACCAATGAGTGCAACAAAGGCCGTTACAAAAAGACCTAAGTAACTGACCCATATTTGTTTGAGCTTGCCAAACGCTGCAACACGCAAGTTCATCATGATCAAGCTGGCAATGCCGCCAGGCGCATACATCACCATGAACAAGAACAGCAAGCCCAAATACAGAAGCCAAGCTTTGGTCAGTTCGGACAGCAACACGAAGGCCAAAACCATCAGGATACCGCCGATGATCGGGCCAAAGAAAAATGTGGCGCCGCCCAAAAAGGTGAAGAGCAAGTAACCACCTGAACGGCCTGCACCCACCACCTCTGCCGTGACAATTTCAAAATTGAGCGCACCGAGACCGCCCGAAACGCCTGCAAAGAAACCAGCAATGATGAACGCCAAATAACGCACACGTTGCGTGTTGTAACCAATGAACTCCACACGCTCTGGGTTGTCGCGTACCGCATTCAAAATGCGGCCCAAGGGTGTTTGGGTAAAGGCATACATCAGTGCCACACACACAAATGTGTAAATGGCGATCAAATAATAAATTTGAATCTGAGGACCAAAGGTAATGCCCATGAAGGCTTGACCTGCAACCCGATTTCCTGAGATGCCGGCTTCGCCACCAAAGAACTCAGAGAACATCAAGGACATGGCGAACACAAGTTCGGCTACACCCAGGGTAATCATGGCAAACGGTGTGCCCGCTTTTTTGGTGGTGACATAACCAAAGAGAACGGCAAATCCAATGCCTGCTACGCCGCCGACCAATGGAATCAGACTGACAGGGATGTTGGACTGACCACCGGTGATTGAATTCAGAGCATGGATGGCAACAAAAGAGCCAAGGCCGGTATATACCGCATGGCCAAAACTTAACATACCGCCCTGCCCCAGCAACATGTTGTAGGACAAACACGCAATGATGGCGATGCCCATTTGAGCCAACATGGTGCCAGACAAATTGCTGGTGAACACCAAAGGCGCAAATATCAGGACGATGGCAAACAGGCTCCAGATGACCCATCTGCCAACGTTATAAGGTTTAAATTTATAGGTACTGGTCATGACATCATCCTTCTCGGGTACCTAAAAGTCCCTTTGGACGGAAAATCAAAATCAAGACCAAGAACAAGTAAGGCAAGATCGGCGCAACTTGTGAAATGGTCAACTTTAATACTGAGTTGTTCTTCAGGGCATCAGACAAGTTGAGTCCCAAGTCTTTGGCGACACTGACAAAAGAATAATCAAAGGCAATGGCAAAAGTTTGGATGACACCAATCAAGACAGATGCCAAGAAGGCGCCTGACAAAGATCCCATGCCGCCCACCACCACCACCACGAAAATAACGGAACCCACCGTTGCAGCCATGGCCGGTTCTGTGACATAAGTACTGCCACCAATCACGCCTGCCAAACCTGCCAATCCAGTCCCTGCACCAAACACCAGCATGAAAACTCGCGGCACGTTGTGACCCAGTGCCTCTACGGTCTCAGGATGCGTTAGGGCCGCTTGAATGACCAGGCCAATGCGTGTTTTGGTCAGGAGCAGCCAAAGTGAAAACAACATCAACAAGGCCACAATCATCATGAAGCCTCGGGTTGCAGGAAAAGGTGTGCAAACCACTCGAATGCTGGCATCTGCTGCTTTGCACAATTCAGCAGGCGCTGCGCCCCAAATCATTTGCAAACCATTGACAGAATGATTGACCAAGGTGAAGGCAGCACCCCGAAGAATTTCGGGCGGTGTGAAGTCAACAGCTGTTCGGCCCCAAATGAGCTGAACCAACTCGTAAACAATATAGGACAAGCCAAAGGTGACCAGCAATTCTGGAACATGCCCAAACTTGTGCACTTTGCGCAAAGACAAGCGTTCAAACAGAACACCTGTAGCGCCCACCAGAATGGGGGCAATGATCAAAGAAGGCCAAAACCCAATGACACTGGTCAGGGTGTAACCAAAATAGGCACCGATCATGTAGAACGATGCATGGGCAAAATTCAAGACCCCCATCATGCTGAAAATCAGGGTCAAGCCTGAACTGAGCATGAATAACAACAACCCATAGCTCAACCCATTGAGCATGGAGATGATGAAGAACTCCATATAACTACTTTCCGCCAGCCTTGGCAAGTCACAAAAAACAAGAAGGGCCCGACCCCCTGAGGAGCGGGCCCTTCCGAAGACTCACATGAATTAAGCAGGACGCTTCATCTGGCAGCTGGTGGGTGTGCTGGAAATGTAGGATGGGAATTCCTTCACAGGCACCAAGGTCATGCCAGTGTTTTCAACACTGTAGTTGTACTTCTTGTCGACCTTGCTCCAAACAGTCAGGTACAGAGGCTGTTGCAACTGGTGGTCGCTCTTGCGCATCTCAACATCACCATTGAACACGCTGGTCGTCTTGATGCCTGACATGGCAGCAGCTACTTTGACAGGATCAGTTGATTTGGCTTTGGCCATGGCATCGCCCAAAACGGCGAAGATGCTATGGACTGAACCCGTGTAGAAGTCGTCGTTGAACTTGGCCTTGAACTCGTCTTGCCATTTGTCCATCTGGCCGCCCATTTTGTAGTGCCCGTAGGCAATTTGGAAGACTCGGCCTTCACCACTCTTGCCCAAGGCTGTGGGAGTACCCGTAACGCCGGTGTAATAAGTGTAGAAATTGCCGGTGTAACCACCTTCATTGGCAGCTTTAACCAACAAGGCCAAGTCGGAACCCCAGTTGCCGGTGACCACTGAGTCGGCGCCAGATGCTTTGATCTTGGCAATGTACGGTGCAAAGTCGCGAACTTGAGCCAAGGGGTGCAAGTCTTCGCCAACGATTTGTACGTCAGGACGCTTGCGGTTGATGCCTTCTTTGAAGAACTTGGCCACTTGGTGACCATGAGAATAGTTTTGGTTCAACAAGAAAACTTTTTTGGTTTCTGGACGGTCTTTCATGAAAGTCGTCAAGGCTTCCATCTTCATGGAAGTGTCTGCATCAAAACGGAAGTGCCAGTAGCTGCACTTGCTGTTGGTGAAATCTGGGTCGACAGCAGAGTGATTCAAGAAAATAATTTCTTTACCAGGGTTGCGCTCATTGTGCTTGTTGACTGCTTCAATCAAGGCACCCGCCACGCCAGAACCATTTCCTTGAGTGATGTAGCGAATACCTTGGTCGGTAGCGGCCTTCAAAACGTTCAAGCTCTCAGCGGGGCTGAGTTTGTTGTCGAAGCCAACCACTTCAAATTTAACGCCGGCTGCGTTGATCTTGCTGTATTTTTCAGCGAAGAATTGAAAGCTCTTGAGTTGATTGTTGCCCACAGGCGCCATCAGGCCAGACAAGGGATCAATCCATGCGATTTTGACGGTTTCACCTTTTTGAGCGAAGGCACCAAAAGCACACATTGCCAGTGAGGCAACAGCGATAGAACGAATTGCAAATTTCATGTTTAGCTCCAACTGTTATGAAAAAACTCTAACGGCGTTCAGCGTAACTGTTTTGTAAGTTTTCTTGTTCGGGGTTTGCCCTAGGCGGTATCGCGCAAGTGACTGCGACTCAAAGTTTGTCTCTGGTGAAAGCTCAAATTCCTGGAAGTTTGTAGCCCGCAAGCTGCTCACGTAGCTTGGTTTTCAGCATTTTCCCTGTAGCGCCTAAGGGTATGGCTTCCACAAAAATAACGTCATCGGGAATTTGCCATTTGGCTGTTTTACCCTCATAAAACTTCAACAAATCTGGCGCGGTCACAAGACTGCCAGGTTTCTTGACCACACACACCACTGGGCGCTCATCCCACTTGGGATGCGGCATGCCAACGCAAGCGGCCATTACAACATCGGGATGCGCCATGGCAATGTTTTCAATGTCGATGGAGCTGATCCATTCGCCGCCAGACTTGATCACGTCTTTGCTGCGATCGGTAATTTGCATGAAGCCATCTTCGTCAATGGTGGCCACGTCACCCGTTGGAAACCACCCATCGACCAAGGGCGCCGGTCCTTCTTGTTTGAAATACTCGCGGATGATCCAAGGCCCTTTGACCAACAAATCACCGTATGTTTTGCCATCATGTGGCAAGGCCTCACCCGCATCGTTCACAATTTTGATGTCAACGCCAAAGATGCTACGACCTTGCTTTAAACGCAATTTCATTTGAGCCTCAGCGGGCAAATTCAAATGTTTATTTTTGAGCGTGCACAAAGTGCCTAGGGGGCTCATTTCGGTCATCCCCCAAGCGTGCAAAACGTCGACGCCGTAGTCGTCTCTAAACGCATCAATCATGGCGGGTGGACAAGCTGACCCTCCAATGACCGTTCTTTTGAGGCTGCTAAACCTTAAGTTTGCTGGCTTCATGTGACTTAACAACATTTGCCACACTGTGGGTACACCTGCTGCAAATGTGACCTTCTCAGCCTCAATGAGGTCGTAAACCGATTTTCCATCCAATGCGGGGCCTGGAAATACCAACTTGGCACCCGTCATGGCAGCACTGTAAGGAATGCCCCAGGCGTTCACATGAAACATGGGCACCACCGGCAGAATGGCATCTCTTGCAGAAATGCACATCACATCTGGCAATGCTGCCGCATAGGCATGCAACAAAGTTGATCGATGACTGTAAAGTGCTGCTTTAGGGTTGCCTGTGGTGCCGCTTGTGTAACACATGCTAGACGCTGTGTTTTCGTCCAATTCTGGCCATGTGTAGCGCGCTTCATGCGTTTCGATGAGCGCCTCGTAGCTGATTAAATTGGGAATGCCTGTGTCTGTCGGTAATTTGTCTGCATCGCACAGCGCAACCCACTGCTTGACCGTTTTACAGCGGGCATGAACCGCTTGTACCAAGGGCAAAAACGACATGTCGAAACACAGCACTTGGTCTTCGGCATGGTTGGCAATCCAGACCACTTGATCAGGATGTAAGCGCGGATTCAAGGTGTGAAGCACCCGCCCCGAACCGCTGACACCAAAGTACAACTCCAAATGGCGGTAACCATTCCAAGCCAAAGTGGCCACACGATCGCCCAAACTCAGTTTCAAAGTATCCAATGCATTGGCCACTTGTCGGGACCGATTGGCCACATCAGACCACGAGTATCGATGGACATCTCCTTCGACACGTCTTGAAACCACTTCACCATCACCATGGTGACGGTCGGCAAATTCGATCAAGGAAGAAATCAGCAATGACTGCTGTTGCATGAGTCCGAGCATGGGCACCTTTTCAATTTCTGTTGCATGAACAAACCACTTTTTAGCATGAGAGCCACGAGGTCGGTGTAAACCCTGTGTTCTGATAGGTCCATCCAAAGCCATCGACAATGTCAATATGACTTGGATCAATCGTTATGCCGCACTTGGCCCTGCATTTTCTGCAGAAGTTCTTCCCTCACCCATGCCAGAACCGCATTGGGTGGCCCAAAATCAGGCCTTGCAAAAGGCCCTTGACTTGCCGCTGCAATGGCTAGGCAACCCTGAAGCTTTGTCGGTTTTCAGTGGCAACGGTTTGTGGGATGGCATGGCGTCTCGCGCCACTGTTTACAGCGGTCACCAATTTGGCCATTGGGCTGGACAATTGGGAGACGGTCGTGCGCTGGCCCTGGGTGAATATCAAACCGATAAAGCTTGCTACGAAGTTCAGCTCAAGGGCGCAGGCAAAACACCTTTTTCGCGCATGGGAGATGGTAGAGCGGTGCTGCGCTCAAGCATTCGGGAGTATCTGTGCAGCGAAGCCATGGCAGCACTCAACATTCCCACAACACGCGCACTGTGCCTGACGGGTTCGGCCCTTCCTGTGTTGCGTGAAGAACTGGAAACGGCCGCGGTGGTAACCCGACTGGCGCCAAGTTTCATTCGATTCGGTCATTTTGAGCACTTTGCCAATCAATCAGCAGACCCCCTTGCGCTGCAAAAATTAGCTGACTTTGTCCTGTCGCATCACCTCACCAACTTGCCTCACAATTTGGGAAATCCTTACGCTGACTTGTTGCTAGAGGTAAGTTTGAGAACTGCGCAGTTGATTGCGCAATGGCAAGCCGTTGGCTTTTGCCATGGCGTAATGAACACCGACAACATGAGTATTTTGGGCCTGACGCTCGACTACGGGCCCTTCCAATTCATGGATGGTTTTAACCCACATCACATTTGCAATCATTCTGACAACCAAGGCCGCTATGCCTACGACAAACAACCCCAGGTAGCCTATTGGAATTTGTTTTGCTTGGGTCAAGCTCTGATGCCCTTGATTGAAGATCAGGAACTCGCCATGAAAGCCTTAGAGCCCTTCAAAGCAGCCTACACAGCGAATTGGACCCATCAATTTTCAATGAAGTTGGGCTTGTCTGAAAATAACGAGTCAAACGCGTCCACCAACAAGACCTTGATTCAAGACTTGCTCAAAATCATGACCGCCGAGCGCACAGACTTTACGCTGCTCTGGCGGCGTTTAAGTCATGCAGCCAAAGAGTCCAATCAAAGCAGCCAAGCATGGCAGTTGGTTCGAGACTTGTTCATCGATCAGGCGGCTTTTGGGGCATGGCAGTCTAACTACATGATGCAATTGCAAACTCAAGAAGCCGATGATGCTGTCGCGGGCATGTTGTCAGTCAATCCAAAATTTGTATTGCGCAATCATTTGGTAGAAGTGGCCATTCAAAAATCTAAAAATGGCGATCATTCAGAGGTCGATACACTCTTCAAATTGTTACAGTCGCCTTTTGACGAACAGCCTGCATTTGAAAGTTACGCCCATCTCCCCCCTGCTTGGGCTTCTGAAATTGAAATCAGTTGTTCTTCTTAAATTTTTCAAGAATTGATTTTTATGTCTACAAACAACTTGCCTCAAACGGACGAAGAATGGCGTGAATGGTTGCGCGCAAAAGATGCAGAGCCCTTGGCATTTGAAGTAACGCGGCGGGCTGCCACCGAACGTCCATTTACGGGCAAATATGAAACCCATTGGGAGCCTGGCCAGTACAAGTGCATTTGTTGCGACGCCGTCCTGTTTGACTCAAATACCAAGTTTGACGCGGGATGTGGCTGGCCATCTTTTTATCAAGCAGCCAACGAGAATGCTGTGGCCCAAAAAGTCGATCGAAGCCACGGCATGGTGCGCGTTGAAAGTGTCTGTGCGCAGTGTGGCGCACATTTGGGCCATGTTTTTGAAGATGGACCAGCGCCTACTGGCTTGCGCTATTGCATGAACTCGGCTTCTTTGAATTTCAACCCCTCTTCAAAATGAAAATTGCGCTCGACTTATTTCCAATTCTGCTGTTTTTTGCGGCTTACAAGTTAGACACCATCTACACCGCGACGGCTGTTTTGATGGCTGCAACCGTGGTGCAAAGTTTGTGGATGTACAAGCTCGAAGGCAAATTGGCCACCATGCAAAAAGCCACATTGGCGTTGATTTTGGTTTTTGGCAGCCTGACACTTTTTCTTCAAGACGACCGATTCATCAAATTCAAACCCACCCTTCTTTACTTTTGCATGGGACTTGGCTTGGCTGTGGCACAGCTGCTGTTCAAAAAGAATGTCTTGAAATCCATGTTGGGCTCTCAGGTCAATTTACCCACACACAACTGGAACACATTAGGTTTGTCGTGGATGGTCTATTGTTTTTTCATGGCGGCACTCAACGCTTATGTCGCAACTTATTACAGTACAGAAGAGTGGGTCAATTTTAAAATCTGGGGCTACGTTTTCCCCTTGACATTCATTGTGGGTACGGGCATTTACATTGCCAAACATGTGCCCCCTGAAGTCGATGCCAATACCCATCAAAACTCAGAGCCACCAAAGTAAACATGACTTCTAATTTGACTTTGCCAGTGAACCAGTCTTGGCAACCCCTCATGCTGGCAGCCTTGCAACAGCAATTTAAACCTAGCTTTTTAGAGGTCATCGACGAAAGCGCCGAACACGCTGGCCATTCTGGCGCCAGTGAAAGTGGCATGAACAGCCATTTCAGGGTTCGAATCACTTCTGTGCAATTTGAAGGCCTGAGCCGCGTTCAACGCCATCGGCTTGTGTATGATTCGCTCCAAGAATTCTTAGACAACGGCCTTCACGCTTTGGCCATAGAGTTTCGACCCTAATTTTCTGACTTGTAATTGAGGAACCCGATGAAATTTTCCAAATTGGCCCTTAGCTTGGTGGCAGCACTGAGCTTTTCTGCTTTGGCCCAAAATCTAGCCGTCGTGAACGGCAAACCTGTCCCTAGCTCACGTGTCGAAGCCCTGAAGCAGCAGGTCGAGCGCTCAGGTCGCCCCGTCACCCCCGAAATTTTGGCGCAAATCAAAGAAGAATTGATTGCCCGTGAAATTTTCATGCAAGAAGCTCGCAAACGCGGCTTGGATGCCAGCGAAGACTACAAAGCGCAACTCGAATTGGCACGTCAAAGTTTGCTGATTCGTGAGTTGTTCGCCAACTTTCAAAAGAAGAATCCAGTCACGGATGCCGAAATAAAAGCTGAGTACGACAAATTTGTAGCAGCCAATGGCGGCAAAGAATACCGCGCTCGCCACATCTTGGTAGAGAAAGAAGACGAAGCCAAAGCCCTGATTGCTGACATCAAAAAGGGTGGCAAGTTTGAAGACCTGGCCAAGAAAGCTTCCAAAGATCCTGGTTCTGGTGCCAATGGCGGTGACCTGGATTGGGCCCCTGCAGCCAGCTATGTGCCTGAGTTCTCTAATGCCATGGTTAAACTTGAAAAAGGCCAAATGACCGATGCACCTGTCAAAAGTCAGTTTGGCTTTCACGTCATTCGCGTAGACGATGTGCGTGATGCGCAGTTGCCTAAGTTGGACGAAGTTAAACCACAAATTACACAACAACTGACGCAATCTAAGCTGGGCAAGTTCCAAGAAGATTTGCGGGCCAAAGCAAAAGTCCAGTAATTTACTGGCGCTACAACAACGTGCCGCTGCACGTTGTACAAAAGCACTGACACCCCATGGTGTGCAGTGCTTTTTTTATTTCAACCAGCGGCGTGCATTTTGAAACATGCGCAGCCACGGACTGTGGGCAGACACATCGCCGGTTGTGAAACTCATCTGAATGTTGCGAAAGACCCGTTCTGGATGCGGCATCATGGCGGTAAATCGGCCATCGGCTGTCGTGACGGCGGTCAAACCTGCTGGGCTGCCATTGGGGTTGGCAGGATAGGCTTGTGTCACTTGCCCCCAATTGTCCACAAACTGCATGGCTGCAATGACTTTGTTTGCATCACCCCGGTATTTGAAATTGGCAAAACCTTCTCCATGGGCAACTGCAATAGGCATGCGACTGCCGGCCATGTCTTGGAAAAACAAGCTGGGCGATGGCAATACTTCTACCATCGATAAACGCGCTTCAAAACGCTCACTTTGGTTGGTGGTGAAACGAGGCCAATCTTGTGCGCCGGGAATGATATCGGCCAACTCAGCAAACATCTGACAACCGTTACAGACCCCCAAACCAAAGGTGTCGGCGCGGTCAAAGTAGGCTTTGAATGCATCGGACAAGGCGGAATTGAACGTGATGCTGCGAGCCCAGCCAATGCCAGCACCTAAGGTGTCACCGTAGCTGAATCCGCCGCAAGCAACCAAGCCTTGAAAATCGTTCAAACGCACACGACCACTTTGCAAATCGGTCATGTGGACATCGTGTGACTCAAAACCAGACTCTACAAAAGCATAGGCCATTTCGACATGCGAGTTGACGCCCTGCTCCCTCAAAATAGCCACTTTGGGCTTGGACAGATTAAGCCAAGGGGCTGCTACATTTTCTTCTGGCTTGAAACTGAGCGCCACATGCAAACCAGGATTGTCAGGACTGCCGACAGCAGCGTGCTCGCTGTCTGCGCATGCAGGGTTGTCGCGCTGCTGGCAAATTTTCCAACTGACGCTGTCCCACACTTGGTGAAGATCTTCCAACTTGGCTGTGAAAATTTCTTGTGTATCTCGCCATACGCTTAAAGCACCCACACCTTTTTGCACGCTGGATTGGGCAGGACGCGTTTTGCCAATGACATGACTGTGCTTTGACAGACCATGGTCGCGCAAGGCTTGCATCACATCAGAACGGTCTTGGGTATTGACTTGAATGATCACACCCAACTCTTCGTTGAACAAAGCTTTCAGGGTGAGTTCGTTACGCCGAGCGCTAACTTGTTGAGCCCAGTTTTTGGCATCGCCATGGTCCGCTCTGCTATCAGAGATGCCATCGCCTTCAGTGACCAATAAATCCAAGTTGAGTGCAACGCCCACTTGGCCTGCAAAGCACATTTCTGCAACAGCGCAAAACAGGCCACCATCGCTTCGATCGTGATAGGCCAAGAGTTTGCCTTGGCTGCGTAAACTGTTGATGACCTTGACAAGATTGATCAAGTTGGCAGGCGTTTCCAAATCGGGCACATGATCGCCAGATTGCTGAAGCACCTGACTCAAAATGCTACCACCCATGCGTGACTGACCATTGCTGAGGTCAATCAAAATGAGCGAGGTGTCATCTAGCGTGGCGTTCAATTGAGGGGTTAAGGTGCCGCGCACATCTTGCAAACTGGCAAACGCACTGACGATCAAACTGACAGGTGATGTGACTTTTCTCGTTTGACCTTCAACTGACCATTGCGTTTTCATCGACAAGCTGTCTTTGCCGACGGGAATGGAAATACCCAAAGCTGGACACAATTCAAGACCAACGGCTTTGACGGTTTCGTAGAGCGCTGCGTCTTCGCCTGGCTCACCGCAGGCGGCCATCCAATTGGCGCTGAGCTTGACGCGGTCGAGTTCAATGGGTGCTGCTAATAAATTGGTAATGGCTTCTGCAACAGCCATGCGACCAGACGCGGCCGCATTGACACTGGCCAAGGGCGTGCGTTCGCCCATGCTCATGGCCTCGCCTTTAAAGCCCCGGAAGTCTGCCAAGGTGACCGCACAATCGGCCACCGGCACTTGCCATGGGCCTACCATTTGATCTCTGTGCGTCAAGCCACCCACAGTGCGATCACCGATGGTGACAAGGAATCGTTTGGAGGCAACAGTAGGATGACTGAGTACTTTCAAAACCGCGTCTTGTAAATCAACTTGGCTTAAATCGATGGGCGTGATGTTGCGCTTCAAAGAAGTCACATCGCGGTGCATCTTGGGCGGCTTTCCGAGCAACACGTTCATGGGCATGTCGACGGGTGTTTGCAATGCCTTTGGCTGTGCTTCATCGTCTACCAACAACAATTGACGTTCTTCTGTGGCAACCCCCACAACAGCAAATGGGCAGCGTTCGCGTTCACAAAATGCCTTGAAAGTCTCGAGTGATTCAGGCGCGATGGCCAGCACATAACGCTCTTGACTTTCGTTGGACCAGATCTCTTTGGGTGACAGGCCAGAAGCTTCTAGGGGAACTGAACGCAAATCGAAACGAGCGCCGCGACCGGCATCGTTGGTCAGTTCTGGGAAGGCGTTAGACAAACCACCGGCGCCAACATCGTGGATGGCCAAAATTGGATTGGCTTGGCCCATGACCCAACATTGGTTGATAACTTCTTGCGCTCGTCGCTCAATTTCGGGGTTGCCACGCTGCACAGAGTCAAAATCGAGATTGGCCGCATTGGTGCCAGAAGCCATGGAACTGGCCGCACTGCCGCCCATGCCGATGAGCATGCCGGGGCCGCCCAATTGAATGAGCAAGGTGCCCGCAGGAAATTGGATCTTCTGGGTTTGGATGTCATCAATGACGCCTAAACCGCCGGCAATCATGATGGGCTTGTGATAGCCTCGCAACACACCATCGACCACTTGCTCATATTCACGAAAGTAACCCAACAAATTAGGACGGCCAAATTCATTGTTGAACGCAGCACCGCCCAAGGGACCCTCGGTCATGATTTGCAAGGGGCTGGCCATGTGATCCGGTTTGCCATGCGTGCCTTCCCACAATTTGGACACGGTAAAGCCTGTCATGCCCGCTTTGGGTTTAGAGCCGCGACCTGTTGCACCCTCATCGCGTATTTCACCGCCGGCACCCGTTGATGCGCCAGGGAATGGCGAAATGGCCGTGGGGTGATTGTGCGTTTCAACCTTCATGAGCACATGGTGCAGGGCTGCTTCTTTGAGGTAGGCGCCACCTTGTTTTGCAACAAAGCGCTCAACTTCATGACCCGCCATGATGGATGCATTGTCTGAGTATGCAACCACGGTATGCTGAGGGTTTTGCTGATGCGTATGGCGAATCATGCCAAACAAACTGTGCTCTTGCGCTTGGCCATCGATGGTGAATTGCGCGTTGAAAATTTTGTGGCGACAGTGCTCACTGTTGGCCTGCGCAAACATCATCAATTCAACGTCGGAAGGGTTGCGGCCTAATTGCTGAAATGAACTTAGCAAATAATCGATTTCATCTTCTGCCAACGCCAAACCAAATTCTTGGTTGGCTTTGGCCAAGGCCTTGCGCCCACCCTGAAGCACATCGACATGCAACAAGGGTTGCGCTTCTAATTCGTTGAACAATGCCAGCGCATCAGACGCTTGCGACAAAATAGATTCGGTCATGCGATCGTGCAGCAAATCGGCCCAAGCAAGTTTGACATCTGTACTGAGTTGGGTCACATGCAAGTCTGCGGCAAATTTCAATCGGTAAGACACCAAACGCTCAATTCGACGAAGGGACAAACCGCAGTTGTGCGCGATGTCTGTGGCTTTAGAGGCCCAAGGTGAAACCGTGCCCAAGCGAGGTGAGACATAAAGGGTCCATGATGCAGCGGCGATGGCTTCGCTGGGGGCTGGGTCGCCATAGGTCAGGAGTTGCTTGAGGGTCTGTTGAGCAGCATCTTCTAGCGATGTGACACTGGCCACGAGATGTAAATACTGACCAGACAAGCCCACAACATCGGGGCATATAGCCTGCAATCGGGGAACAAGTTGCTGGATGCGGAAATCGCTGAGGGCGTTGCCGCCTTCTAAGATGAGAGTTTGCAGGGTCACTGGGTGGCCTTGATGGCTAGAGGGAAAGTGTCTCAAATACCGCTGACTGGGGCATTGAACGAAGCACTATTTTAACTGCTGGGCAGCCAACTTTTCACAAAATACGGCGAGGAATGGGATAATCAGCCCCCATGACAATTACCCTTAAAGACGCCGAAGGCGCACAAGGCATGCGTGTTGCTGGTCGCCTCGCATCCGAAGTATTAGACTACCTCACCCCCTTCGTGGTGCCAGGCGTTACCACCAACGAGTTGGACAGGCTGGCCCATGACTACATGGTCAATGTTCAGGGCACCATTCCCGCCCCGTTGAATTACCAACCTTCTGGTTATTCGCCCTACCCCAAATCGATCTGCACCTCCATCAACCACCAGGTGTGTCACGGCATTCCCAATGAAAAAGCCCTCAAAAAAGGTGACATTGTGAACATTGACATTACCGTCATCAAAGACGGTTGGCATGGCGATACCAGCCGCATGTTTTTGGTAGGAGAAGCCTCCATTGCTGCAAAGCGATTGTGTGCCGTGACCTATGACGCCATGTGGCATGGCATTGCACAGGTCAAACCAGGCGCTCGCTTGGGAGACATTGGCTGGGCCATTCAAAAATTTGCCGAAAACTTGGGCTTCTCTATTGTTCGTGAATTTTGTGGCCACGGCATTGGCAAAGTTTTCCACGAAGAACCGCAAGTTTTACATTACGGAAAACCTGGCACTTTGGACGAGCTCAAAGCCGGCATGACCTTCACCATCGAACCCATGATCAACGCAGGCAAGCGCGACATTAAAGAGATGGGCGATGGCTGGACCATCGTGACCAAAGACCGTTCACTGTCTGCGCAGTGGGAGCACACCATTTTGGTCACCGAGACAGGCTACGAAGTACTCACCTTGTCGGCAGGCAGCCCACCGGTGCCCGAATTCATCAAAGGATAAGGTATGGCTGACTTGTCGGTATACAGAGAGAAATATCGTCAAGAAAAGCAAGCGCTTTGGACGCACATTACCAACAGTGCAGCCAACGGCCGGGGCATGAAGCGTGCCTTGATGCGCTTGGCACTACTGGCCGACAAATTACTCATTCAACTTTGGAATCAAGCAGGTTTCAAACAAGGTGAAGCTTTGATTGCCGTGGGTGGATTTGGCAGAGGTGAGTTGTTTCCCTCATCAGATGTCGATGTGCTGGTGTTGTTGTCTGATGGGATCAATCCTGAAGACTCGCCCGAGCTCAAAGCACGCTTAGAAACCTTCATTGGCAGTTGCTGGGACAGTGGTCTCGAAATTGGGTCTAGCGTTAGAAATCTGCACGATTGTTTGGAAGAGTCTGCCAAGGACATCACCGTTCAAACCTCCTTGTTAGAGAGTCGCCTGATCACAGGCAGTCAAGTCTTGTTTGGCAAGTTCCAAAACAGCTACCAAGCTGCCATGGACCCCCATGCTTTTTTTGTTGCCAAGTCTTTGGAGATGCAACAACGACACAACAAATTTGAAAATACGCCCTATTCACTAGAGCCTAATTGCAAAGAATCGCCAGGCGGTTTGCGTGATTTGCAAATTATTTTGTGGGTGTCTCGCGCCGCAGGCTTAGGTCGAACTTGGGACGACTTGGCAAAAAAAGGGTTGGCCACGCCATTGGAAGTCAAACAAATCAAACGCAATGAAGCTGTTTTGAGCTTAATTCGGGCAAGACTTCATTTGCTCGCCAAACGACGCGAAGACCGTTTGGTGTTTGACCTACAACATGTCTTGGCCGAGAGTTTTGGCTACCAAGCAAAAAGCACCCCCGAGGGCAAACACACCCAACGGGCCAGCGAAGTACTGATGCGTCAGTACTATTGGTCCGCCAAAGCCGTGACGCAGTTGAATCAAATTCTGATGCTCAACATTGAAGAGCATCTGCAAGCTCTGCGCGGCAACTTGCGCATTGAAAAGCGTCGCCTGAACGATCATTTTGATGAAAAAAATGGTTTGTTAGAAGTCGTTCGTGATGACCTCTATCAAACGCACCCACACGCCATTCTTGAAACATTTTTGCTTTTTCAGCAGACCCATGGCGTCAAAGGTTTGTCCGCCAAAACCCTTCGCGCGCTCTACAACGTTCGCAACGTGATGGATGCCAAGTTCAGACGTGATCCCGTCAATCGCAAAACTTTTCTAGAAATTTTGCAGCAAAACCATGGCATCACTCATGCCTTCCGGTTGATGAATCAAACCTCTGTATTGGGTCGATATTTGTGGGTGTTCAGAAACATTGTGGGTCAGATGCAACATGACCTGTTTCATGTCTACACCGTCGATCAACACATCATGATGGTGTTACGCAATGTCAGGCGTTTTTTCATTGCAGACCATGCCCACGAATACCCTTTTTGCTCGCAGTTAGCGGCTGGATGGGACAAGCCCCATATTTTGTACATCGCTGCTTTGTTTCATGACATTGCAAAAGGACGTGGTGGCGACCACTCCAAACTAGGCGTTGTGGAGGTCAATCAGTTTTGTCGTCAACATGCAGTGCCCAAAGAGGATGCCAAACTGATTGCATTTTTGGTCAGCGAACATCTCACCATGAGTCATGTTGCGCAAAAAGAAGACTTGAGCGATCCGGATGTCATTGCTGCGTTTGCCAAACGTGTGGGTAACGAGCGCCATCTCACGGCTTTGTACCTGCTCACTGTGGCAGACATTCGCGGCACCAGTCCCAAAGTATGGAACGCATGGAAGGCCAAACTGTTAGAGGATTTGTACAAGTACACTTTGCGCGTTTTGGGCGGACGTGCACCCGATGCAGATGCCGTCATTGAAGCGCGCAAACGTGAAGCCCTGATTGAATTGGCCAGACATTCACAACCTCACGATGGTCAAAAAGCATTTTGGGACACCCTGAACGTGGGTTATTTCATGCGCCACGACGCAAGCGAAATAGCTTGGCACGCAAGGCAGTTGTCTCGCTATGTGGCAAAACCAGGTGAAACCGCCGTGGCCAACTTGGCAGGCAAAAGCATTGTCAGAGCCCGCATTTCGCCCATTGGCGAGGGATTGCAGATTTTGGTTTACACCGCCGACCAGACCGATCTGTTTGCGCGAATTTGTGGCTATTTTGACCAAGCTGGTTTTAGCATTTTGGACGCCAAAATTCACACGGCCAACAACGGCTATGCGTTGGACACGTTCCAAGTGGTGACGTCGCTGTTGCCTGAGCACTATCGTGAATTGATCACCATGGTCGAGTCTGGCTTGAGCACCACCATCGATCGCAAAGGTACCTTGCCAGCGCCCACCAAAGGACGTGTTTCAAGGCGGGTCCGGAACTTTCCCATTGCACCCCGCATCACGTTGCACCCCGATGAAAAAGCTCAAAGTTGGTTGTTGAGTATTTCAGCCAGCGATCGTTTGGGTCTGCTTTACAGCGTTGCCACAGTGTTGGCAAATCATGGTGTCAGCCTGAAGTTGGCCAAAATCAGTACCTTGGGTGAACGTGTAGAAGACACGTTCCTCATTGAAGGTTCTGCGCTTCAACACAATCGTGAGCAAATTGAAATTGAAACTGAACTGCTCAATGTTTTACAGGCTTAAATTTTTTGAAAACTTTTAAGCCTGTCAAAACGCTGTCGCATTAAGCCTTTTTGCGGGGCGGCAGTCCGGTGTGCTGGGTCAAAATTTGACCCTTGCGCGCTGTGCCAGCAGGTGTGCTGTTTTTGCGTCGGGCACTTTGATAATCATCAGACAGCGGTTGCCATGTTGGAATGAGGTGGTGTTTGCCATTGCCAATCAAATCGGCACGGCCCATGGCCTTTAGCGCTTCACGCAGCAAAGGCCAATGTTTGGCGTCGTGATATCGCAAGAAGGCCTTGTGCAAACGGCGGCGTTTTTCACCTTTCACCACATCTACTTTTTCGCTGTCGCGCGTTACTTTACGCAGCGGATTTCGAGTGGTGTGGTACATCGCTGTGGCACTGGCCATGGGGCTTGGATAAAAGGTTTGCACCTGATCGGCGCGGAAACCGTTTTTCTTAAGCCATATAGCCAAGTTCATCATGTCTTCGTCACTGGTGCCAGGGTGAGCAGCAATGAAATAAGGCACCAAGAACTGCTTTTTGCCAGCCTCAGCACTGAACTTATCGAACAAGCTTTTGAATCGATCGTAGGTACCGATGCCGGGCTTCATCATTTTTGACAAGGGCCCCATTTCGGTGTGTTCTGGGGCAATTTTCAAATACCCGCCAACGTGGTGTGTCACCAACTCTTTGACGTACTCGGGACTTTGCACAGCCAAGTCGTAACGCAAGCCTGAACCAATCAAAATCTTTTTAACACCCTTCAAACTGCGTGCCTTGCGGTACATCTGAATCAAGGGACCATGGTCTGTGGTGAGGTTGCTGCAAATGCCGGGAAAAACACAACTGGGTTTGCGACATGCGGCTTCAATTTCGGGGCTCTTGCATCCCAAACGGTACATGTTGGCCGTGGGGCCACCCAAATCGGAAATGACACCTGTAAAGCCTTTCACCTTGTCGCGGATGTCTTCAATTTCGCGAAGCACGGAGGCTTCACTGCGACTTTGAATGATGCGGCCTTCGTGCTCTGTGATCGAGCAAAAAGTGCAACCTCCAAAACAGCCGCGCATGATGTTGACTGAAAAGCGAATCATCTCCCAAGCCGGAATTTTGGTAGCACCGTCGTGAGAACCATTTTCGTCGGCGTAGCTGGGATGTGGGCTGCGCGCATAAGGCAGATCGAAAACCGCATCCATCTCTGCCGTGGTTAAGGGTATGGGCGGAGGCGTCATCCAGACATCGCGCGCCGTATGGTCTTCACCGTGGGCTTGTACCAGGCAACGGGCATTGCCTGGGTTGGTTTCAAGGTGCAACACACGGTTGGCATGCGCATACAAAACGGGGTCACTCTTGACTTGTTCGTAACTGGGCAAGCGAATCACGCTTCGATCTCTTGGCGGCACCTTGTGCAAACCTTTGCCCTTCAAGGCTGGCATGAGCGGATTGGAGACAAACTGCAAGGGCTGTTCAGATTTGATTGCCTGAGCAGGCGTGCTGGCATTTTGTTGATCGGCCACGGCTTGTGCTTCGTCTTCGCGAGCACAAGTTGCGCCATTGCTCTTGGCCTGCTCAGAGATCATTAAATAAGGATTGACGTGAGCTTCTACATGACCGGGTGTGTCGACAGAGGATGAGTCAATTTCAAACCAACCCTCTGGCGTGTGGCGCCTGACAAAAGCCGTTCCCCGCACATCGGTGATGTCTTGCACAGGAACTTTGGCAGCCAGGCGATGGGCTATTTCTACAACCGCACGCTCGGCGTTGCCGTACAAAAGCAAATCGCATTTGCTGTCCACCACAATGGAGCGGCGCACTTTATCGGACCAATAATCGTAATGAGCAATGCGGCGCAAAGACCCCTCGATACCGCCCAAGACAATGGGCACATCAGGAAATGCCTCACGGCAGCGTTGGCTGTAAACAATGGCTGCACGGTCGGGCCTTTTGCCTCCGACATCGCCAGGCGTGTAGGCGTCATCCGAGCGAATTTTTCGATCAGCCGTGTAACGGTTGATCATGGAGTCCATGTTACCTGCCGTGACGCCCCAAAACAAATTGGGCTTGCCAAGCACTTTGAAGGGTTCGGCGCTTTGCCAATCGGGTTGTGCAATGATGCCAACCCTGAAGCCTTGTGCTTCCAACATGCGACCAATGACGGCCATGCCAAAGCTGGGATGGTCCACATAAGCGTCACCCGTGACCAAGACGATGTCGCAGCTGTCCCAGCCCAATTGCGTCATCTCTTCACGACTCATGGGCAAGAATGGGGCCGTGCCAAAGCGAGACGCCCAGAACTTGCGATAACTGTTCAGGGGTTTGGCTTCACGCGGAAAAAAAGAGACGTCGACGAAGGCGTTCATGGACCTAGATAGAAAGGGAATACCCCTGAGTTTAGGGCCTCAGAGGGGGTCGCGTCACTTGAAAGGTCTTTCTAAGCCCCTAATAAACGCTTGCCGATAACTTTGAAGGCTGAACTCAGCTTGTCTCCAAAGCTCACAACGGCGGCTCAAGAGACCTTTGGGGCGTCAGCCTCAGCGATAATGCCGCCATGTCTGAAGAAGCCACCGATCTCCGTCAACCCCAGTCGAAAACTGAATTGTTCATTGTGTTTACCTTGCTGGCCCTCCAAGGTGTGGGGGGCGTGCTGGTTGTCGTACAACGAGAGTTGGTCGAGCGCAGAAAATGGCTCACCCATGCACAGTTTGTCGAAGAGTGGTCAGTGGCCCAAGTGATGCCTGGGCCCAATGTGGTCAACTTGTGTTTGATGCTGGGTGGCAAGTACTTTGGTCTGCCGGGTGCTTTGGCGGCAGTGGCCGGACTCATTTGCGGCCCGTTGGTATTGGTTTTGGGATTGGCCATCTTGTTTGGCGGCGTGTCTGACAGCCCAGTTGCACAGGGTGCCCTTAAAGGCATGGGGGCCGTGTCTGCGGGCTTGATCATTGCATCTGGCTTAAAGCTCAGCACCACCCTGCCCCAAAACCCCATGGGATTGTGGCTGGCAATTGCCTTTGCAGCTATGTCATTTGTGGCGGTAGGCGTCTTGAGATTCCCCTTAACTTGGGTCTTGCCGTGTTTGGGCATTGTGGCTTGCCTATTGGCTTATCGCTCACTGAAACTTGTCGCAGAATCTGCCTTCAAAGCCCAGAACAAGGACCAAGCATGAATCCCATCTTGAATTTAAGCCCTCAAGACTGGTTTGATTTGTTCATTCATTTTGGATTGCTTTCGCTGCTGGGAATTGGCGGAGCCATTACTACGGCACCAGAAATGCACCGTTATTTGGTTGATGAGAAACAGTGGCTCACTGAGGCATCTTTTTCTTCATCCATTGCATTGGCGCAATCTGCACCAGGTCCCAATGTGTTGTTTGTCGCCTTGATGGGCTGGAATGTGGGCTTGAACGCAGGTGGAGGTTTGTCAGCCGGCCCTCATGCCTGGAGCCTAGGTTTTTTGGGTATCTTTGCAACCATGGCTGGCATCATGTTGCCCTCCTCCATCCTGACATACAAAGCCACGCAATGGGCACACACCAACAGAAACTTGCTGTCGGTGCGCGCTTTTAAAACGGGCATGGCGCCCATCGTGATTGGCTTGTTGGTTTCAACGGGTTGGCTGTTGTCAGCAGCGCACCGAGACCTTCAGCAAGACTGGAAATTGTGGCTGGTAACCGCTGCAGCCACTCTCTTGATGTTGAAAACCAACATCCATTTACTTTGGCTGGTGGCGGCTGGTGGCGTACTGGGCGCAGCGGGGCTGCTTTAAAGCAAACGCTGCCTAACCGCTTCAAACAAACACACGCCGCTGGCCACAGACACATTGAGACTTTCAACAGCGCCCTGCATGGGAATGCTGACCAGTTGATCGCAGGTTTTGCGAGTTAATTGACGCATACCAGGCCCTTCAGCCCCAAGCACCAAGGCAACAGGCGCCTTGAGATCGGCTTGGTAAATGGTGTGCGAAGCGTCGCCACTGGTACCGATAACCCAAATGGAACGTTCTTTCAATTCACCAAGCGTGCGGGCCAAATTGGTCACCATGAAATAAGGAACAGTTTCGGCTGCCCCACTGGCCACTTTGGCCACAGTGGCGTTGATGCCTGCCGCGTGGTCTTTGGGTGCAATGACCGCGTGTGCGCCGGCACCATCTGCAACTCGCAAACATGCGCCCAAGTTGTGCGGATCGGTGACGCCGTCTAACACCAACAGCAAAGGTGGGCCTTGCACTTGGTCCAGTAAGTCGTCAAGGGAATGCGCTTGTGGCAAAGTTTCGACGCGGGCAGCAACACCCTGATGGCCGTGGCTGCCAGCCAATTTTGCCAAACGCATGCTGTCGGCTTCGATCAAGCGAACGCCGGCCTCTTGTGCGCGCTCGATGAATTGACGCATGCGCGCATCGCGGCGTGTGACCTCAAAATATATTTCAACAATTGACTGCGGTGCCGTTTTCAAACGTACACCTACGGCATGGAAACCGAATAGAACTTTGGGAGATGACATCCCTTGATTATCCTTGGGATATGAGCTGTCCGGCCCTTAAAGTCAGTGTTCTGTTGCAACGTTGCGCCAATTTTTGATCGTGCGTAACCAAAATGAGTGTGGTTCCGCGCGCCTGATTCAGCGTCAACATCAAATCCATGATGCTCTCGCCTGTTTGTGCATCTAGGCTGCCTGTCGGTTCATCGGCCAAGAGCAACTTGGGTTGAACCACAAAGGCCCGGGCCAAAGCCACACGCTGCTGTTCACCTCCACTGAGCACTTTTGGGAAATGCTGCAAGCGCTCGGACAGACCCACTTGCGTCAAGATGTCTTTGGCAAGACGGGCTGCATCGCGTTGGCCACTTAACTCCAATGGCAGCATGACATTTTCAAGCGCAGTGAGGTGGCCCATCAACTGAAAGTTTTGGAACACAAAGCCAAGTTGCTGACCACGCCATGCAGCTCGTTCGTCTTCACTCATGTCAAACAAAGTTCGACCCGCCAAGATCACCTGTCCCGAGCTTGGCGTGTCCAAGCCAGCCATCAAGGAGAGCAAGGTACTTTTGCCGGAGCCAGAGGCGCCCAAAATGGCCACAGTTTCCCCAGCTTCTACGGAGAAATCAATATCACGCAAAATAGCCAGTGTTCCACTGACATCCTGCACTGATTTGCTGACGTGCTGAATTGAAATGATTGTTTCTGACATGCACCAACCTCTATTGCGACTCCGACACTTTAACCGCCTTGTGGTGGGCTTGTTACTTGCGGGTATTTACTTCTTCGTACCGCCGGTGCAAGCCAGTGAAGCCAACACACGCGGTCAAGAGAAAACAGTGTTGATTGTGGGCGACTCACTTAGCGCAGAGTACGGCTTGACGAGGGGCACAGGCTGGGTTGATTTAATGGCACAACAAGCCAAAAAAGAATCAATCGACGTGAAATGGGTCAATGCCAGCATCAGTGGCGACACCACTTCAGGCGGCGTTACACGCCTGCCATCGCTTTTAAAATTACACCAACCCTCGCTTGTGGTCATTGAGTTGGGTGGCAACGATGCGTTGAGAGGCTTGGACATGAGCATGACCCAGGCCAACTTGATGAGCATGGTCAAAGCCAGCCAAACAGCGGGGGCCAAAGTGCTTGTGATTGCGATGCAAGTTCCACCCAATTACGGCGCGAATTATTTGAAGCAAATGTCGGCAGCTTATGAGAAAGTAAGTCAAAACAGTGGCGCGCAACTGAACCAACAGTTCTTGAAAGGCGTCGCTGATGATCCCGATCCGCTGAAATGGTTTCAAGCAGACCGGATCCATCCCAACGAAAAAGCGCAACCCATGATGATGCGCAATGTGTGGCCGCAGCTGAAAAAGATGCTGATTGCCAAAAAGTAATGAGGGCTTAAAGGCGTGCCGTTAAGGCATGGGCTGGGTGGGCTCAGTTGCAGCGCTACCTGTGCCGCTTCCTGTGTCGCTTTCTGTGTCGCTTTCTAAATCGGAGTTTAGACCGTCACCTGAAGAAATGTCGTCAGGCGAGTCTGATTTCCTCTCGGCTTTGGCCTTGAGCTTGTCTTCTTTCTTGCGCTTCTTCGCCAATTCTTTTTGACGTTTTTCGTAACCGTAATTGGGAGTTGCCAAGATGTTTCTTTCTATTGAATGGCATCCACTGTATCAGCTTGCCATCCAACTCTTGGCAATCTGCTTAAATATTCAGGCAACTGCTGACGGCTTGCGTTAAATCGTCAATCAAATCCCTACTTGATTCGAATCCAGTTGAAAAACGAACCAAATGACCAGGCTTCAAATGTGAAGGCCAGTTGGTGCGCATGCTGGCAATGTTGTAAGGCACCACCAGGCTCACCGGCCCGCCCCAGCTGTAACCGATCTTGAAGAGTTGGAGCTGGTCGCAAAAAACGTCGACTTGGTCTTGCGAAAACTTGGGATGGAGCATGACGCTGAAAAGACCTGCGGCAAGACCCGCATCACCGGTTGGCGCGCACAAAGCTTTCCAGTGGTCATGGCCCGGCGAATCTTTTAAAGCGGGGTGCATCACTTGAACACAAGCCGCTTGAGTTTGCCACCAAGCCGCCAAGTGGCGCGCTGTGCGGTCTTGTGCTTCATAACGCAAGCCAATGGTAGGCAATGATCGCAAAATAGATTCTGCGTCATTAGGGCCCACACAAATGCCCAAACGCATCATGGTGAGTTTTAATTTAAGCGCCAAATCGTCATTGGACGTCATGACACTTCCCATCAGCACATCACCGCCGCCGCTCGGGTATTTGGTCAGTGCGTGCGCAGTGAGGTCGACAGACAAGCTGCCATCTCCCAGCAAATCAAAGGGCTTGAAGGCAAGACCTGCGCCCCAGGTGTTGTCCAAGGCAGTAAGAACAGGATGGGCCTTGCACGTTTTTACCAGTTGCACCAAGTCTGGAAATTCCATACTCACCGAACCAGGTGCCTCTAACCAAACCAGCTTGGTGTTGGATTGAATTTTTGATGCCAGGTCTTGAGGATTCATGGCATCGTAGTAAGTGTGCGAAACCCCAAACGATTGCAACTCTCCTTCGGCCAATGTTTTGTTGGGGCCGTAAGAATTGTCTGGCAACAGCACATGGTCGCCTGTTTTTAAAACCGCAAAAGCCGCAACGGCCAAAGCCGACAGACCACTTGGGGTAAGGACGCAATGCTTGCCACCTTCGAGAGTGCACAAGCGCTCTTCTAATGTGAATGTGGTGGGGGTACCGTGAGTGCCGTAGGTGTAGGCTGATTTGTCTTTCCATTCTCGTTGGCGCATGGCGGCCACATTGGGAAAGAAAACCGTAGAGGCTTTGAAGACGCCCGGCTGAGGGGCTTGAAACTCGGCCGGTGGCGTGTAGCCGTGGTGAATGAGTTGGGTAGAAGGATGGGATGAATTTTTGTCAGTCATCCCAACATACTACCTTCAGACTTTCCACTTTTCCATTAATTTTTGCGGATTGAGGCTGTCATAGCCTTCGAAAGGTTGGTGAATCCAAGGATTGGTGGGCAAATAGTCCACAGAATAGTCTGGCTGGAATCCTGAAACACCCTTGGTCCAGATGACCGCCGAGCGCAATTCGGTGATGGGTTTGTAGTTGGTTTTGAGCATGTTGACCACCGCATTCAAGGTGTGGCCGGAATCGGCCAAATCATCCACCAACAATACGCGACCTGCAATTTCACCCTTGGGTGTGGTGATAAAACGCGCGATGTCCAAATGACCTTGAACCGTGCCAGCATCTGCGCGATATGAACTGGTCGACATGATGGCCAAAGGCTTGTCAAAAATGCGCGACAAAATGTCGCCTGGGCGCATGCCTCCACGGGCCAGACACAGGATGGTGTCAAACTCCCAACCCGATTGGTGAACCTTGATGGCCAACTTTTCAATCAGGTTGTGGTATTCGTCGTAGCTCACATACAGGTGTTTGCCGTCTTCAGTCAGCATGCGTTTTCTCCAGAGGTTTGTTCAATGTACACAGGGTGACACTGAGGTGATGAAATTGAATTAAAGGGGCGCCAAAAATGGATGGTGCATCAAAATGGTGTGATCGCGATCCGGACTGGTAGAGACCATGTGAATGGGCACACCCGTTACGTGCTCAATGCGCTGCAAATACAAGCGCGCATTGATAGGCAACTTGTCAAATTGCGTCACACCCACGGTGCTGTCTGTCCAACCTTCAATGGTCTCGTAAACAGGTGTGCAACGTGCAATGTCGTCAGCGCCCATAGGCAAAATGTCGACCACTTCACCATCGAGCTCATAACCGGTACAAAGTTTCAATTCTTTCAAACCGTCGAGCACATCCAATTTGGTAATGCAAAGACCCGACAAGCCATTGACTTGGGCACTGCGTTTGAGCAATGCCGCATCAAACCATCCGCAGCGACGGCTGCGACCTGTGGTCACGCCTTTTTCTGCACCGATTGTGCTCATGTGCCAACCGGGAGTGCCTTCTTTTTCCCACTCAAGTTCTGTTGGGAAAGGACCGCCGCCAACGCGTGTGCAATAAGCTTTTGTAATGCCCAGCACATAGTGGAGCATGCCAGGGCCAACGCCTGAACCTGCCGCTGCATTGCCTGCCACGCAGTTGCTAGATGTGACGTAGGGGTAGGTGCCGTGATCAACATCCAACAAGGTACCCTGTGCGCCTTCAAACAGCAAGTTGGCGCCCAAGCGGTGTGCATCGTTGAGTTCTCGTGACACATCGGCCATCATGGGCTTGAGCAATTCGGCATGTTCCATGGCTTCTTTGAAAACCACATCGAACTGCACTTGACCATTTTTGACATACGGCTTGAGCATGTCACCAAAGACAAACTTTTCTGAACCCAAATAAGTGGTCAACACATGGTTGTGCAAGTCCAACAGTTCTTTGAGCTTTGTAGCAAATCGCTCTGGGTATTTGAGGTCTTGTACGCGCAATGCACGGCGTGCAATTTTGTCTTCATAGGCGGGGCCAATGCCACGACCCGTGGTGCCAATTTTCTCGGTGCCGCCTTGTTCGCGTGCAGCTTCACGTGCTACATCGAGCGCTGCGTGGAAGGGCAAAATGAGCGGGCAAGCTTCGCTGATGCGCAGACGTGAACGAACTTCAACGCCAGCTTTTTCTAAACCAGCAATTTCTTCAAACAGCTTGCCTGCGGACAACACCACACCATTGCCGATGTAGCATTTGACACCAGGGCGCATGATGCCGCTTGGAATAAGGTGAAGCGCTGTTTTAACGCCATTGATGACCAAGGTGTGGCCTGCATTGTGGCCTCCTTGAAAACGCACAACACCTTGTGCACTTTCGGTAAGCCAATCAACTAATTTGCCCTTGCCTTCGTCGCCCCACTGGGTGCCTACAACGACAACGTTACGTCCTTTGGTCATGTTCATTTTGCTTTATTTTCAAGAGCTGTTACCACCCACTGCCCCGCCACTTCCATGAGTTGGCGGTCGCATTGGAATTCATCAATTTCGCTGTCGTGCCCGGGTAAATTGCAGACAACTGTTTCGCCCATGTGGCGAAGTTTGGAAATGGCCGAACGCAGATCGGCCGATGTTCCCCAAGGCGCACGAATGGCCGCCTTAAGAGAAAGCTGAGGCACCACACTGACCCACTGCTTCAGATCTAAGCTGAAGCCCACGGCGGGCCGGTCGCGGCCGATTTCGTGGCCAAATACGGCCCCCACACCATCGTAGCGTCCGCCTCGTACAACGGCGTCACTGGCGCCTTTGGCGTAAATGGCAAAGCGCAAGCCGCTGTAATAAGCATAGCCACGGGCATCTGCCAAATCAAATTTAAATTGAACCTGAGGCAGTTGTTCACTGAGCCATTTCAATTGCTCAATGGCCAAGCTGATCTGAGGTTTGGCAGGAAGTTTCTGCAGGGCACGGCCTAACACCGATGCATCACCGTACAAATCGATCAAATTCATCAAGCCAGATTGAATGTCAGCCGGAAATTGCCGCGATAACTCGGCCAATGCCGAAGCGTTTTTGGAAGCCAATGCCGCATAAACCTCACCGCGCATGGCTTCAGTTAAAGACAAACCTTCAAGCAAGCTGCTGACGATGCGCGCGTCAGCCAAGTCGACCAACACTTCTCCCATTTGAGCCGCTTGCAGGCAATCCAGTGCCAACTGCAAAACCTCTAAGTCGGCTTCTAATCCCGCATGACCAAATATCTCGCCGCCCAATTGAAGGGGCTCGCGCGTGGCATGAGGACGGTCGGGTTGGGTGTGCAGCACGGGGCCGCAATAGCAAAGTCGGGTGACACCTTGGCGATTGAGCAAGTGCGCATCTATGCGGGCAACTTGGGGGGTTGTGTCGGCCCGCAAGCCCATCATGCGACCTGAGAGTTGGTCGACCAGTTTGAAGGTTTGCAAATCGAGGGCTTTGCCAGTGCCTGTGAGCAATGACTCGATGTGCTCAAGCAAAGGTGGCGACACCAATTCAAAGCCATAGCTTCGGGCAGTGTCTAGTAGCAATCTTCGGAGTTCTTCGATATGTCTGGCTTCTGAGGGCAAGACATCGGCGATGTGATCCGGCAGGACCCAAGCGGACATGGCAAATAAGGTGGGCTGTTAAAACAGGGATTTTACCGGTTCAAACAGGGTCTAAAGGAGCCAAATTAAAAGAAACAGCCCCAAGAGAACAATGCCAAGTCCAAAAAACCGAATTTGACCATCTTGCAACTGCAAAATTTGAGCAAACATGTCGCGCCATGTGCTTGGGGAAATGAGGGGCAAAAGCCCCTCAAATATCAAAACCAAGGCGATGGCCGCCAAGATTGAAGTTCCCCAATCCACTTATTTCTTAGAGGGCGCAGGCGCAGCGTTGCCACGCATGGTTTTGAAAAAGTCAGAGCTGCTTGGGTCGAGCACCATGACATCGCTCTTCTTGGCAAAGCTGGCTTTGTAAGCATCTAAGCTGCGGTAGAACTGGGCAAATTGCGGATCACGTCCAAAGGACTCGTTGTAAATACGAGCAGCTTGTGAGTCACCTTGACCTTTTATTTTTTGGGCTTCGCGATAAGCATTGGCAATGGTGACTTCGCGTTGACGATCGGCATCAGCACGAATTTTTTCGCCTTCAGCGCCACCGGTAGAACGCAATTCATTGGCAACGCGTTTGCGCTCAGCTTCCATGCGACGGTAAACAGACTCGGTAATGGCATCAACATAATCTGCCCGCGTGATACGCACATCGACCACGTCGACACCCCAAGGCTTTTCGCCACGGACTTTTTCCAAAACCTCGCGCTTGACGTCGTTCATCAGGACGTCACGGCTCAGAGACAACAGGTCTTTCACGGTTCGCTTGTTGATTTCTTCCTGGAATGCATTGCGCACCACACGGTTCAATTGGTTGGCGCCCGATTTTTCGTCCAAGCCCACGTTGCGAATGTAGGCCATGGGGTCGGTGATGCGCCAACGCACATACCAATCGATGACCACACGCTGCTTTTCTGCTGTAAGCATGGGTTCTGTGTCGGGGCTGTCCAATGTCAGCAAACGTTTGTCGATGTAGGTGACATTTTGCAGAGGGGGTGGCAACTTGATGTTAAGGCCAGGCTCTGTGATCACCTCTTTGATTTGTCCCAAGGCATAGACCACGCCAAACTGACGTTGATCGACGACGAACAACATAGAACTGGCCAAAGCCAAGACCAGCAACAGGGAAGAAACCCAGATTCCAATACGATTCATTTTGCTGAGTCCTTAACGAATTTCACGGTCACGAGAGCGAAGGCTTTCTCGGGATCTGGGATCGGTGGATGCCGCGGCCGGAGCGGGGGCCGAAGCATTGTTGCCATTGGCAGAAGCGTCTGAAGACGCCGCAGGTGCCAGAGGGGAACTTGTGGCTTGCATCAACTTGTCCAAGGGCAAATACATGAGATTAGAACCTTGCTTGCTGTCAATGACCACCTTGGTGACGTTGGTGTAAATTTGTTGCATTGCATCAAGGTACATGCGGTCACGTGTCACTTGGGGTGCGTTTTGATACTCGGGCAAGATGGCCTTGAAGCGTTGCGCGTCACCTTCAGCTTGCGCCACGATGCGCTCGCGATAGGCTTGAGACTCTTCCTTCAAACGTGATGCGGCACCTACCGCACGAGGAATCACGTCATTGGCATAAGCCTGTGCTTCGTTTTTGGCGCGTTCACGCTCTTGACCTGCTTTGAGCACATCGTCAAAAGCCGCTTGCACTTGCTCTGGTGGCCTGACGCCGCCTTGTTGCAAATTGATGCCCACCACCTCGATACCCACCTTGTAACGGTCGAGAATGTTTTGCATGAGCGTTCTGACACGTGGCGCAATTTGATCGCGCTCTTCGGCCAAAGCAGAGTCCATTTTCATTTTGCCAACCACCTCACGCACAGCGGTTTCGGCAGCTTGCACAACCGCTTCTGTGGGGTTTTTGCTTTCGAACAAATAAGCGCGCGCATCGTTCAGACGATATTGCACAGCAAACTTGATTTCAACGATGTTTTCATCTTCTGTCAGCATGGCCGACTCACGCAAGCCTGTGGCCTTGATGACATTGTCGCGACCAATGTCAACCGAGCGAATTTGCGTGACAAACACCAACTCGTGTTTTTGAATGGGGTACGGCAGACGCCAGTTAAAACCAGCGCCCACGGTGGCCTTGTATTTGCCAAACTGTGTAATGACAGCTTGTTGACCCTCTTGCACAATGAAAAACCCTGTGCCCATCCAGATGAGGACGAACGCGCCCAAAATGACGCCTACGCCCAGGTTTCGGAAAAAAGGCGGCAAGCCATTGGAGGGTGATCCATTGGGCGAGCCTTTGTTCGGAGGACCGCCGTTTTTACCACCTAAAAACTGTGAGAGTTTGCGATTGAGATCGCGCCACAATTCGTCCAGATCGGGGGGCCCAGCGTTTTGGCTGGGTTTGTTGGAAGATGGGCCAGTCGAATTGGAAGGCGCACCAGACTGTGAGCCGGGGGGCGGCACAGAATCTTGACCTTCTTGGGAGGGCTTGTCGTCACCTCTTCCCCAGCGCGGATCGTTCAAATTGAACATGCCGCGAAGACGTTGTGGAAGGACTGACCAGCCTAATGCACGAGGATTGAAGTTCATTCGTTTTTCTAAGGTATTTAACTGTCTGCACCCATTGTGCCCAATCCCATGATCGATTATGGGATCTCTTCTGAATTTTCCCCGAAATTATCAAGGGCAAAACGTGGATCTTGAAGCAGCGCTGGCTCAGAGGTGTTCTTCATGACCTCTTCTGCAAGCAATTGACGCAGCAATGGCAAGCCCTCCCCGGTTTGTGCACTGACAAACAATCGGTTCAGGGCCAAGCCGTCAACTTCATATTGGTCATGAAAAACCAGCGGACGTCTCTCAAGCGGCAACATGTCTATTTTGTTGAATACCAACCACTGAGGCACAAGGTCTGCGCCAATTTCGTGCAAAACGCGTTTGACCTCGGCCATTTGCTCTGGGAAGTTGGGGTTGGACGCATCGACCACGTGAATCAACAAATCTGCGTCTGCAGCCTCTTGCAATGTGGCCTGAAAAGCATCGATCAAGCCGTGAGGCAAATCGCGGATAAATCCCACCGTATCAGACACAGAAGCACTGCGCCCTGCTTCGCCCAAGTACAACTGACGGGTGGTGGTGTCGAGCGTGGCAAACAGCTGATCTGCCGCATAAGCGCGAGCTTTCACCATGGCATTGAACAAAGTCGATTTGCCAGCATTGGTGTAGCCTACCAAAGACACATTGAAAGCGTTGCGCCGGTCTCTTTGGCGGCGCTGTGTTGAGCGCTGCTTCTTGACTTTGGTCAAGCGCTCTTTGGTTCGCTTGATGGCATCACTGATCATGCGCCGGTCGAGCTCGATTTGTGTTTCTCCAGGCCCCCCTCGAGTACCGATGCCGCCGCGCTGCCGTTCTAGGTGAGACCACCGCCGCACCAAACGAGTACTGAGGTATTGCAGCCTGGCCAACTCGACTTGCAACTTACCGTCATGACTTCGGGCTCGCTGCGCAAAAATTTCCAAAATGAGCAAGGTTCTGTCATTGACAGGCAAGCCTAGGTGGCGCTCAAGGTTTCTCTGCTGCGCTGGGCTGAGAGATTGGTCAAACAAAACCTCGCGTGCGCCCGTCTGCTCGGCCATGAATTTGATTTCATCGGCCTTGCCCGAACCTACAAACAAAGCCGCATCAGGGGCCTTGCGTTTGCAAGTAATTTTGGCCACAGGGTGCATCCCTGCGGTCAGCGCAAGTTGGCTAAGTTCATCCAGTTCGCCATCGAAATGAGGCAAACCAAAATCAACCCCCACCAGCAAGGCGGGTGTTGAATCTTCCAAATCTTTGCTCAAAAGAGAAAATTAGGCGGGTGTTTCGTCGGGTGCGTCTGAACCATTGAGGTTGACTGCGCGTCCGGGAACGATGGTTGAAATGGCGTGCTTGTAGACCATTTGTGTGACAGTGTTGCGAAGCAACACAACATACTGGTCGAAGGACTCAATTTGGCCCTGAAGCTTGATGCCGTTGACCAAATAAATGGAAACAGGCACATGCTCGCGGCGCAATGCGTTGAGGAAGGGATCTTGCAAAAGTTGCCCTTTGTTGTTCACGATATTCTCCGTGTTCTGAATTGAATTAAGGGTTTTACCTTAACACATGCCGAGCAGAAGGTAAAAAGAAAAAACTGCAAAACCTTACAAATTAGTCCGAATCTTTGTCGGAATAAGGATTTTGAGAGGTTTTCATCTCAATGCGCAAAGGCGTACCAGAGAGGTCAAAGGCTTTTCTGAAACGACCCTCTAAGTACCGTTTGTAGGTCTCGGTGACATGTTCTAGAGAATTGCCATGAATCACAATCACGGGCGGATTCATACCCCCTTGGTGGGCATAGCGCAATTTGGGCCGGAACATGCCACCACGTTGCGGGCTCTGGAATTGAACTGACTCTAAAAGCAAGCGCGTTAAGACAGGGGTGGTCATCTTCACCATTGCCGACTTGTGCGCCTGCGTGATGGACTTCCAGACAGGACCTAAACCCTGCCGTTTTTTGGCAGAAATGGTGTGTAAATTGGCAAACTTCAAGAAAGGCAAACGGCTTTCAATAGAGCGATGTACCAACTCGCGTTGGTATTCGTCTACGGCATCCCATTTGTTGACCGCCAAAACCACCGCGCGGCCACTGTCCAAGACGAAGCCTGCAATGTGGGCATCTTGCTCGGTAACCCCTTGCGTTGCGTCAAGCAAGAGCAACACCACGTTGGCAGATTCAATGGCTTGCAAGGTTTTAACCACTGAGAATTTTTCAATGGCTTCAAAGACTTTGCCCTTGCGGCGCAATCCAGCTGTGTCGATGAGTTCAAACATTTGCCCATCACGCTCAAACGGAACTGTGATGGCATCGCGGGTGGTACCCGGCATGTCAAAGGCAACCAGGCGCTCCTCGCCAAGCCACGTGTTGATGAGGGTTGATTTGCCAACATTGGGCCTGCCAGCCACAGCCAACTTCACAATGCTGGTGTCGACCTCTGCGTTTTCATCTTCCTCTGGCAACATGAGGGGGTCTAAGGCCAGCTCTACTAAGCCGCGAATGCCTTGTCCGTGGGCGGCAGAAACTGGGATGACTTCACCCAAGCCAAGTTCATAGAACTCACTGATTTGAACGCCTTCGCGCATGCCCTCGGCTTTGTTGGCCACCAACAGACAAGGCTTGCCAATGCGTCGCAAATATTTGGCAATGTCGTGGTCTTGTGCAGACACGCCGGCACGAGCATCGACCACAAACACAACCACATCGGCTTCGGCAACAGCTTGTTGAGTTTGCTTGGCCATTTCTTTGTAGATGCCAGAGCTGGCATCTGGCTCAAAACCACCGGTGTCAATGACGATGTACTCGTATCTGCCTTGACGACCTTGACCATAGTGACGATCGCGCGTGAGACCTGCATAGTCTGCGACGATGGCGTCACGACTTTTGGTGAGACGGTTAAAGAGCGTGGACTTGCCTACATTGGGGCGTCCTACCAAAGCCAGTACGGGTTTCAAATCAATCTTTCTGTTGGGATTTAGTCAGCACGAAGGGCTTGAACCAAGCCGTTTTTTGTGACAACAACCCAAGTTTTTCCTGAGCGCAACAAGGGCATGGCAATGCCCGATGCGTCAATTTGCGTGCGCGCCACGGTTTGACCGTTGCTGGCATCAAGCCAATGGACCCAGCCCAAATCATCGCCGACCAACAATTGGCCTGCGGCGGCAACTGGTGCAGTTAAGCCTCTGAAACGAAGCGCCTCAGATTGCCACAGCACTTGACCATTGGATCGGTTCCATGCGTTTACTTTGCCATCTGACTCGGTGCCAAAAACGGCAGACTCTGTGCCTGCAAGGCCCACATGGCCCTGGGCTGCGCGAGTCCAGAGATTGCTACCTTTGAGCGCATCGACACATGTCACTGAAGTTTGAAAGGCTCGCGCGCAAACGGTGTTGTTCACACGCGATACGCCTGCAACCAAATCGACCAAGCGTTCGACCTCATTGGTGCCGCGTGAAGATCCAATGGTGACCTCCCATTTGGACACGCCATTGGCAGGATTGAGGGCAACCAAACGCCCCGAGAGACCCACCAATAAATTGTCTTGAAAGCTGGTCAAGATGCCAGCTTGCTTTAACACCAAGGCATCCCCTGAACGTTGTTGACGCCAGAGCACTTGGCCTGAACCGCCATCAAAAGCTGTCACGGTACGGTCAGCGGTGAGCGCAAAAATTCGGCCTCCTGCAACGAATGGTGCCGTCAAAGCCAATGCGGGCAGCTTCACCTTCCAAAGTACTTGTCCCTTTGACAACGCCATCAGTTCGTTGGATTTGGTAATGACAGCCAGTCGAGTGCCATCAGAGCCAATGCCGGCTGCCACAGGCGTGTTCAATGCCAAGCGCCAAATCTCAGCGCCAGTGTCGGCATTGAGCACGGTTACCAAACCATTGGTACCCACCACAGCCACTTGTTCTTGGCTGATGTGGGCTTTCAGGGGTGCTGCAACAGGGCTCAACTGGGTTGCCCAAGCCTTGGTGACGGTTAGAGTGGGCTTGAATTCGGACAGCGCCGTGGGCGCAGGTTTGTCTGGCGTGCTAGAACAGGCACTCAGCAACAAAGACAAGCCAATGCAATTGGCAAGCACTAAAAGGGGTGAGCTTCGGCCAACCAGAAAACGTGCGCTCATTTTGAGGCACCTTTGGCTTGAGTTGGGTCAGTGCCCAAGGCGTTCAATTTGGCAGCAACCAAGGGCCGGTATTCGGCGTTGTCTGCCAATTGCGTCCAAGCCTCGGTATAAGCTTTGACTGCTTCAGCAGATTTATTTTGCGAAACCAACACATCACCCTGAATGTCGGCTGCAAGTCCCGCAAACGCTGGCTGAAAAGGCTTTGACAAAGTTTTCAAAGCTTCGTCGTAAGACTTCATTTGAGATTGCAAATTGGCCAAGCGAATGCGCGCCAATTGAGAACCGGCTTCGTCGGAGGCGTTGTCGCTGGCCCATTTCAGGGCTGTTAAAGCCGCGTCGGGTTTGTCCGATTGCTGAAAAACTTTGGCAGCCAACAAGGCCGATTGAGTTGCGAATGTGGTGCGTGGAAAACGTTCTTTCATGTCGTTCCATGCGCGTTCAAGCTTGGCGGCATCGTTGGCAGCAGCAGACCGCTCAACTTCGTCAAACAGCGCAGAGGCTTTGGTCGATTGTTGACGCTCCCAATACTGGAAGCCATTCCAGGCAACATAGGCGCCCATGACCACGATCAAAAACCAAGTGATGGCGTTGCCGTACTTTTTCCAAAAATGCTTGAGTTCGTCAAGTTGTTCTTGTTCTTCGAGATTCAGATGTGAGGACATATTCAGCTTTGTATCAAGGTGTCAATTGTAGGCTGAGAGCCCAAGCACCGAGGTTTTCCAATGATTCTGTTCTTTGCGCACCACCACCATCGCGGAGTGATTTGACGGAGACGGCATTTTGAGCCAATTCGTCGGCACCAAAAATTAAGGCAAATTGAGCGCCGCTGCTATCGGCTTTTTTGAACTGACTTTTCATGCTGCCGATGCCCTCGCCCGAACCTGCATGCATTTGAACATTGACACCCAATTCGCGCAATTGACGCAGGTGTTTCAAAACAGCGGGCAAGCTCTGCGCATCGGGCACGATGGCGTAAGCGTGTGGCACTGAATCGGGCAATACCGCCCCCTGCTCTTCTAGCAAAGCCAGCACTCGTTCGATACCCAGGGCCCAACCCACGGCTGGCGCAGGCTTGCCACCCACTTGTTCGATCAGATAGTCGTAGCGCCCGCCGCCACACACAGTGCCTTGAGAACCAAGTTGATCTGTGATGAACTCAAACACGGTGAGGTTGTAATAGTCCATGCCCCTCACAAGGCGGGGGTTTAAGGTGTATGTCACGCCATTGGCATCCAAAATTTGGCGCAAGGCATTGAAATGCGCCAAAGATTGCGCTCCCAAAAAGTCCATGAGCTTGGGTGCAGACTCGACCACCACTTTCATGGCTGGATTTTTAGTGTCCAAAATTCGAAGTGGATTGGTGTACAAACGGCGTTTGGCATCTTCGTCAAGCACATCTTGGTGCTTTTCAAGGTGCGCAATGAGGGCTGCCCGGTGGGCCAATCGCTCTGGCGGTTGCCCCAAGCTGTTGAGCTCGAGTCGAACCTCTTTGAGGCCAATGGCTTTCCATAAATCGTGCGCTAGCAAAATGACTTCTGCGTCAATTTCGGGGCCCTGAAATCCCAACACCTCTGCGCCAATTTGATGGAATTGCCGATAACGCCCACGCTGAGGCCGTTCGTGTCGAAACATGGGGCCCATGTAATAAAGACGCTTGCCGCCCTCATAAAGCATGTTGTGCTCGACCACTGCGCGAACCACACCAGCGGTGCTCTCTGGTCTCAGGGTTAGGGCTTCGCCATTTAACCTGTCCTCAAAAGAGTACATTTCTTTTTCAACAATGTCGGTCACCTCGCCCAAGCCCCTCACAAACAAAGCGGTAGGCTCCACAATGGGCGTGCGAATGTTGCGATAGGCATAACGAGACATCAGGCTGCGTACGGTGGCCTCTAACCACTCCCACTTGGCTGATTCGCCTGGCAAAATATCGTTCATGCCTTTGACGGCTGTCAGCTTTTTAAAGGCAGCCGACTTCGGACTCGGTTCAATAGGATTCATTTCAACAACAATCAATTAAGGTGCGTTGCTGGCAGTGCTGCCAAAACGTTGCTCAATGTACTTGGCGACCAAGTCTTGAAACTCTTGGGCAATGTTGTCGCCTCGCAAGGTCAGTTTCTTTTCACCATCGATGAAGACAGGTGCAGCAGGCGCCTCACCAGTACCAGGCAAGCTGATGCCAATGTCGGCATGCTTGCTTTCACCGGGGCCGTTCACAATACAACCCATCACGGCCAATTTTAAGTTCTCAACGCCTGGATACCGTTGACGCCAAACAGGCATTTGTGCACGCAAGTAATCGTCAATCTGTTTGGCCAATTCTTGAAAAGTGCTGCTGGTGGTTCTGCCACAGCCTGGGCATGCCGTGACGCTGGGCACAAAAATACGCAACCCCAAAGACTGCAAGATTTCGGAGGCAATGACCACCTCTTGGGTTCTGGCCTCGCCTGGCTGAGGCGTCAGCGACACCCGAATGGTGTCGCCAATGCCTTCTTGCAACAAAATGGCCAAGGCCGTTGCAGAGGCAACCGTACCTTTGGTGCCCATGCCGGCCTCAGTCAGACCCAAGTGCAAGGGGTAATCTGTGCGACGACCTAACTCACGGTACACAGCAATGAGGTCTTGCACGCCAGAAACTTTGCAAGACAACATGATCTGAGCGCGGGCCATGCCCATCTGATGGGCTTTGTCTGCCGAACTGATGGCAGAGGTGATCAAAGCCTCGTACATCACTTGCCTGGCTTCCCAGGGTGTTGCGCGCTGGCTGTTTTGGTCCATCAAGTTGGCCAAAAGTTCTTGGTCTAAGCTGCCCCAATTGACACCGATGCGAACCGGCTTGTTCCACTTCATTGCAGCTTCAATCATTTGGCCAAACTGCACATCGTGTTTGTCACCTTTACCAACATTACCGGGATTGATTCGGTATTTGGAAAGGGCTTCGGCACAGGCAGGATGGTCACTCAAAAGGCGATGGCCGTTGTAATGAAAGTCGCCAATGAGGGGCACGTCCACACCCATTTTGTCGAGTTGATCTCGAATGTGCGGCACTGCTTCTGCAGCCTCTGGCGTGTTGACCGTTAAGCGAACCATTTCAGAACCGGCGATGGCAAGCTCTTTAATTTGTATGGCAGATCCAATGACATCAACAGTGTCTGTGTTGGTCATAGATTGGACGCGAACAGGCGCATTGCCGCCCACTGTGACGATGCGTTGGCCCCATTGAACCTGGGCTTGCAGGCTGCGTCGAGGCAGGGGTGATGCAGCGGGAATGGCAACTGGATTTGTCATTTCAGGTTCTCCGTCGAAACATTGACTGGGGCTGGCACATTGCTTGTAGCCGGTGTTGATGTTGTATTGGGACTTTCAAACACCATGGCTTTGGGCAATTCGGCTTGTGCTGCATCTGGCAAGACAGGCTCTTGAACGGGTGGCATGGTAGGAACCACTTCGGCAGCTTGTGTTGCAGATTCCATTTGGATGACCTGAACAATCCAATCGCCACCCAATGCAAATGTGAGCAAGCCAATGAGCAAAATCAGCAGCCAGAGCTTGAGGCCACGACCCATTCCTGAACGCCGTTGGGCCGTGCGGTGAGATGCGTACGAAGGGGCTTGTTCGGCGTCGATGATGTTCAGTGGTTTGAGGCCGTTGCTGTTGACGGGCATTAAGCTCAAGACGGGTTGCGGGTCCATGTTGAGGAAGCGGCACACTTTGGCCGCAAGCGCACGAGAGAACACCGTGCCCGACAAAAGGTCAAAACGATCTGACTCTAGTGCTTCAAGCTGTTTAATGCTGACCTTCATGTTGACCGACAAGATGGCCAAATGCACGCCAGCCTTCATGCGCCCTGCTTTGATCATCTGGCCGGGGGATGCGGGCATGAGAGGCGTCGCGGCTTCGTTGATCAATTCAGTCATGGGATCTCTTTGTATGCATTGTTGAGAATTTTCTCAGCTTCTGTGCGGTTGTCAAAACTCTGGCTTGCCAGCTGTTGCAGAAGGGCTTTTTTCAAGCCATTGAACTGGCACAGCGCGCTGTTGCGCAATGCGATGGGCCACATCGGTCCGATCTTTGACGTCGCCGGCCAACTGGCCGCAGGCAGCATCGATGTCATCACCACGAGTTTTGCGTACCGTGGTGACAAAACCCGCTTGAATCAGGGTTTCAGCAAACTTGGCCACAGTAGCATCAACAGACCTCAACAAACCAGATTCTTTGAAAGGGTTGAAAGGGATCAGGTTGAATTTACAGCGAAGGCCTTGGGCCGCATGTCGCCTGATCAACTGGACCAATTGCTGTGCGTGCTCGGGCTGATCGTTGACACCCTGCAGCATGCAATATTCGAAGGTGATGAAGTCTCGCGGTGCCTTGGCTAAGTAGTGCGTGCACTCGGCAAGGAGTTCATCGAGGGGGTATTTGCGATTCAGGGGCACCAAGTTGTCGCGAAGTGCATCATTAGGGGCATGCAAAGACACCGCCAAAGCCACGGGACAATCTTGAGACAAGCGGGTCATCATGGGCACAACGCCAGATGTTGAAACCGTGACGCGCCTGCGGGACAGGCCATAACCGTGGTCATCCAACATGGCTTTTAGCGCTGGAACCAAAGCGTTGTAATTTTGCAGGGGCTCACCCATGCCCATCATGACCACGTTGGAAATGACACGCTCTGTTTGATTCAGGTACTTGCGCAAAAAATGTTCAGCAAACCACAGTTGGGCCAGAATTTCTGCCGTGGTGAGGTTGCGGCTAAAGCCTTGGTGACCCGTAGAGCAAAAACGACAGCCCACGGCACAACCAGCTTGCGATGAAACGCACAAGGTGCCGCGATCGTCTTCTGGAATGAAGACCGTTTCTACCGCGTCACCGCCGCCCACATCAAATAACCACTTGATGGTGCCGTCTTTGGAAATTTGTTGAGAAATGATGGGCAAAGCAGCCACGTGGGCATGTACTTTGAGTTTTTCTCTAAGCGATTTGGCGAGGTCTGACATGTCATCAAACTGAGCCATACCGCGCTGGTGAATCCAGCGAAAAAGCTGTGTTGCGCGGAAGCGCTTTTCGCCTAGCCCTTCACAAAAAACGGCCAAGCCTTCAAGGTCAAAATCGAGAAGGTTGGCCGTCATGGCGGTAGAAAATGTGTTCTAGGCCGCTTGGAAGGGGCTGAAAAGAATCAGCAGGAATTAACGTGAGTAAACGTTCATGCCAGGGAAGAAAAAGCTGATTTCAACTGCAGCAGTTTCTGCGGCGTCAGAGCCGTGTACAGCGTTGGCATCGATGCTGTCAGCGAAATCAGCACGGATAGTACCGGGGGCTGCTTTCTTTGGATCGGTAGCGCCCATGAGGTCACGGTTTTTCAAAATGGCGCCTTCGCCTTCTAAGGCTTGAATCATGACAGGACCAGAAATCATGAAGTCGACCAAGTCTTTGAAGAATGGACGCTCTTTGTGCACAGCGTAAAAAGCTTCAGCTTCACCACGTGAAAGGTGTGCCATTTTGGCAGCCACAACTTTGAGGCCTGCAGCTTCGAAACGAGCGTAAATTTGACCGATGACGTTTTTAGCGACTGCGTCAGGCTTGATGATGGACAGTGTGCGTTCGATAGCCATGATGAGATTCCTCAGTTTTATTTAAAAATTTAGATCTTAAAAACGTTGTTTTTAATGCGGCGTTGCACTTAAGCAAGCCCGCTATTCTAACCTGACATAGGGGTTACCCCAGAGGCAAAAAGGAATTGTCTAAGCCAATTTCTGCCTATGGCAAAGCGCTGCGACACTCCAAAAATTCTATCGACTTCTGCCACCATTGCGACGTGGACCACCCGAGCGTCCGCCAGGGCCTTGCTCTTTGCGCTGACGGCTAAAACTGTCTGCGCCAATGTAGCCGACCGATGTTTTCATGGGGTCTGGCTGGCCACCATCAGATTTGCCACGACGTTGTGATGCAGCGCCTTGACCGGGTTTCTTGGCGCCAAAAGCACGATTTCGGGGGTTCTGGGTGCGCCGCTCGGGCGGACGACCAGGCTTGGCAGCCACTGAGTCGCCCTCTTCGCGCGCCGCGCCTGCCTTGTTGGCGGCATGCGTCAAAGCGCGAATGTCGGCTTCATCAAGTTCCATGAAAGTACTGCGGCGAAGCCCATGAGGCAACACCATGGCGCCGTACCGAATTCGAATGAGGCGACTCACGGCGTGGCCTACGGCCTCCATCATGCGTCGCACTTCGCGGTTGCGACCTTCGGAGATGGTGACGCGATACCAACAGTTGGAGCCTTCACCCCCACCATTTTCAATGCTGCCAAACTGGGCCATGCCATCATCTAGCATGACGCCATCGAGCAGTTTTTGTTTTTCTTCATTGCTCAATGCACCCAACACGCGCACAGCGTATTCGCGCTCTAAACCAAAACGTGGATGCATTAACCGGTTGGCCAGTTCACCTGAGTTGGTGAACAGCAACAAACCTTCGGTGTTTAAGTCTAGGCGCCCGACAGACTGCCATTTTCCTTGCTGAAGGCGGGGTAGTTTGCGAAAAACTGTAGGCCGATTTTTGGGGTCATCGTGCGAGACGATTTCACCCGCGGGCTTGTGATAAGCAATAACTCTAGGGGGCGGCGGATCGATTCGAACCCGAATCGGACGGCCATTGACCTTGACCTGATCACCATATTGAATGCGCTGACCGATGTGTGCTGGTTCGTTGTTGACCGAGATACGACCTTCCACAATGAGCTGCTCCATTTCAAGCCGTGAACCCAAGCCAGCCTGTGCCAAGACCTTGTGCAATTTAGGCGATTCAGCTTGTGGGAGCAATACACGCTTAGTTAACAGCGGCGAAATTGCACCCTCAGCCTCTTGGTCAAATTGACCAGAAACGACGTCTTCTATGGCAATCGGCTTGAAGATGTCGTGATCTGTTTCGGGCTGATTTGAAGTGGGGTCCGGTGCCTGGGGCATCTCAGTCATGGGGAGGGCTTTCTGATGCTTGCGCGGGTGGTTCGTCGTGTAAGGGTTCTTCGACCGAAGATTCGTTGACTTGGTCAGGGGCCAACAGGGTTGCATCTGGTGCGGGCGTATCGAGCTCTGTTAAAGCAACTTCGAGAGAAAGTGTGGCCTGATTTGCGTCTTCCTCTGGCGAATTAAGACTGGCCAAGACAGCCGCTTGGCCCTCAACACTTGCCAGCAAGGGCAATTGATCCAATGAAGCCAGTCCCAAGTCGTCTAAAAAATGACGGGTGGTGGCATACAAACCAGGACGTCCGACTGACTCGCGGTGGCCAATGACCTCAACCCAACCGCGGTCTTCCAACTGCTTCAAGATTTGTGTATTGATGGTCACGCCGCGAATGTCTTCCATGTCGCCACGTGTTACCGGCTGACGGTAGGCGATGATGGCCAAAGTTTCCATCACTGCGCGAGTGTACTTTGGTGGCTTTTCTGGATTCAGTCGGTCCAAATAAATGCGCAGTTCGGGGCGACTCTGAAAACGCCAACCGGTGGCCACAGACACAAGTTCTAAGCCTCGTTCGGCCCAGTCAAGTTGCAGCTCTTCTAAAAGAACTTTGAGGGTATCGGCGCCTAGAGCGTCTTCAAACAACACACGCATGTCACGCACTGTGACGGGCTGTGTTGAACAGAGCAACGCTGTTTCAAGGACACGCTTGGCCTGGGCCGTATTCATGGTGTCAATCTTCCGGGATAAATGCGCCTAAGCGCGAACTGAAACACACACAGGGGGGATGGCAAGCCATCAAGCACATAAAGCGCTTTGGTGTGAAGCATCAAAAGAATTCGAGGCCATCATTTGACAGGCTCGGGCCTGTAAATTAGGCCTTTTCATTGTAACTGAGCGACCAAGCCTTCAGCAAATTTTGAAAATCTTCTGGTAAGTTGGATCTGAATGCCAAGACTTGCCCCGTCATGGGATGTTCAAAAGCCAGCTGCTCGGCATGCAATGCCTGACGTGCCATCAAGGGGTGCGCAGAGCCGCCATAGACAGCGTCTCCCACCAATGGCAGTTTCAAGGAAGCCATGTGAACCCGAATTTGATGGGTACGGCCCGTCTCTAAAATGCAACGCACCAAAACACCCAGCTCACTTTGTGCCAGTACATGGAAGTGCGTTGTTGCGGTTTTTCCGGAATTTTTGGCCAAATCAACGACCGCCATGCGCAGCCGCTGAGCAGGATCCCTGCCTATGGGTAAATCCACTGTTTTTTGTTTGCTACCCGTCCAAGGCTTGTCGCTGATGGCCAAATACTGACGCTTGACCTCGCGGGCAGCAATTTGTTTAACCAACACATCCATGCTTTGACGGGTGCGCGCCACCACCATCAGGCCGCTAGTATCTTTGTCTAAACGGTGAACAATGCCAGCCCTGGGCAGATCCATCAGCTGAGGATCAAGGCCCAATAGGCCGTTCATCAAAGTTCCCGACCAATGGCCAGGGGCAGGATGAACGACCATGCCCACCGGTTTGTCTATGATCCGCAGATGTGCGTCTTCATAGACAATTGACAGGTCCATTTGCTCTGGCTTGAAGGCTTGCGATTGAGGTGTTGCACGGAGCGATATGCGCCAAGATTCCCCGGCTTTGACCTTGTGAGAAGATTTCAAAACGGCCAAGTCGCCCCGGGTCACTGCGCCATCTTCCAAGAGTTGCTGCAAGTAACTTCTAGAAAACTCGGGGACTGCGGCTACCAACATGCGATCAAGTCGTTGGCCATGGAATTCAGGCCCCACCAAGATGTCCCGAACCTCGACCGCCAAAGCACTACCGGCCTCTTGTAAGCCGGAATCCTCCGAAAGATCATCTGACTCGTCTAAATCTGAGGGGCTCGATATAATCAATTTGCTTTATTTCCAAGGTTGCCAGATGTTGAAGATCAGATTATCGGTGCTTGCGCTTACGTTTGTTGGCTTTGCCGCCACAATCCTTTCGGGTTGTTCAAGCACCCCATCCGATCCCACCGCAGCTTGGGCCCCTGAAAAAATCTACAGCGAAGCGCGTGACGAAGTCAACGCAGGTGCATGGGATCGCGCGGCCATGCTGTTCGACAAATTAGAGGGCCGCGCAGCTGGTACGCCCTTAGCCCAACAGGCACAAATCGAAAAAGCATATGCGCAGTATCGCGCTTCTGAAAAGATTCAAGCCGTTGCCACCCTCGACCGTTTTCTCAAACTGCACCCTGCCAGCCCCGCAGTTGATTACGCCCTCTACCTCAAAGGTTTGGTCAACTTCAATGACAACTTAGGTCTTTTCTCGTTTATCACCAAACAAGATTTATCTGAACGCGATCAAAAAGCTGCCAAAGACTCATTTGAAGCGTTCAAAGAGTTGATCACCCGATTCCCCGATTCAAAGTACAGTCCCGATGCACGTCAGCGCATGACTTACATCGTCAACTCCTTGGCGTCCTACGAAGTTCACGTGGCACGTTTTTATTACAACAAAGGTGCCTATGTGGCCGCAGTTAACCGCGCGCAATTGGCCATCACCGATTACCCAGGCGTGCCGGCCATTCAAGAAGCCTTGGAAATTTTGATCAAGTCTTACGATGCACTCGGCATGAAGAATTTGAAAGACGATGCACAACGCGTGTTGAGCACCAATTTTCCAGCAGCCACAATGCCCGCCAATCAGAAGCCGGCTAGCTGGTGGAAGTTTTGGTGAGCTGAGACAACGCCAATTCAAATTCGCTTGCGTTGGTCAGCTTGCGCATAGGGGGCAAGCTTGCCAACAGCCGTTTGCCGTAAGCCATGCCTGTGAGGCGCGGATCACAAACCACCAAAACGCCAGTGTCTGTTTCGCTTCGAATGAGGCGGCCTGCGCCCTGCTTCAAAGCCACCGCAGCCTCAGGCACGCTGTATTCTGAGAACGAACTCTTTCCCATCAGCTCTAGCCGTTGCGATCTGGCTTCAACCAAAGGATCGTTGGGTGGCGGAAATGGCAGTTTGTCGATGACCACCAGCTGCAATGCATCACCTGGCACATCAAAGCCTTCCCAAAAAGACGCCGATGCCACCAACACACAACCTAAACCGCCATGGTTGCTGCCCTCTCTGAATCGCTCCATAAGTCGACGCTTGGGCCCTTGGCCCTGCACCAAGACTTCTAATTCGCCGCTCTGACCCAAGGCCGCCGTGAGGGCTTCGCCAATGTTGCGCATGGCGTTGAGTGTGGTGGTCAGGACCAAAGTACGACCTCCCAATTGTCTGGCGTATTTTTCGACCCAAGCAGCCACTTGACGTGTGTGCCCAAAATCGTTGGGCTTGGGCATACCCGGCGGCACATAAATGGCCGACATGAGTTCGTAGTCAAAGGGACTGGCCACCCGAAGCTTGCGCGCCTCACTCAAACCACACGGCTCTGTAAACCAACGCATTTGCGCGTCTTCGCCTAAGGTGGCGGAGGTAAAAATCCAAGCACGACGCACCGTGACGGCTTGATCTGATTCAGCCGCTTGATTTGCTTCAAGGGGCAACCCGGCATTGGCGTCTGTTGCAGGTGACAGTTGGGGTTGACGCTGAATCATGTGCGTTTGCACCGCGCGCGAAATATCGAGTGGAGACTCGACCATGCGCATTTGAGCACCCACCTCTACCCATCGAACTGAACCTTCTGCACAGGGGTCTTGAAAGTCGTGCAAGGTGCTCAGTTGAAGGCTGACCCGCTCATACAAACGAACAAAATCAGGTGCCATTTCGCTAACCGTATCGAGCCCAGCTTGTGCGGCTTTAAGTGCAACTTCTAGTTGAGCCATGGCCGTCAGCCAATCGGCGGTGTCAATTTCATCTGGCACAGGTTCAGCCCATCTGAGGCGAGAGCCAGGGCGTGCATGCTGTGCTGTCAGCCTTAAATCACGCGTTGACTTTTCTAAGACGCCGCAGATCAGCGTCCAATCGACCAGCCCTCTGGCCAGTTGAACACCCGCGCCAAGAATATCTCGGGTCAACTCTAGCAATTGGCTGGTGCTGAGATGGCGTCCTAAAAAATTAATGCCTATTTCATTGAGTTGGTGAGCCTCGTCAAACACCACGGTTTGAACCGAAGGCAAAAGCTCTGCCATACCAGTTTCGCGAACATTCAAATCGGCAAAAAACAAATGATGGTTAATTACCACCACATCGGCCGACATGGCTTCTTTGCGGGCCAGATTGACATGGCAAGACTTGAATTGCGGACATGGTGACCCCAAGCAATTGTCGCGATTGGATGTGACCAGTGGAATCACGGGCGAGCGATCGTCGAGACCCGACAGCTCTGACAAATCGCCGGTTCGGGTGGACTGTGCCCACATCTCAATTTTGCTTAAGGCATGGGCGTGTATGCGCAGCGAAGCATCGTGACTTTGGCGGGCTTGCGACAAACGTTGTGTGCACAAATAACTGCCACGTCCTTTGAGCAGCGCGACGCGAATGGGCAGGTTTAAAGCATCAATCAGTTTGGGAATATCACGCGAAAAAAGCTGATCCTGCAAAGCTTTGGTGGCGGTCGATACCAGGGCGCGTTGCCCGCTTAACAAAACGGGTACCAGGTAAGCGTATGTTTTGCCAACACCCGTGCCCGCTTCAACCACCAACTCACCACCACTGGCAATGGTTTCTGCAACGGCCATAGCCATGTCGGTTTGACCCGTGCGTGGTTTGAATTGTGGATTGCCGACAGCCAGCACGCCCTCAGCGGTAAAGGCATTGGCAACGGTATCAAAATAGGAACTCAAGGACTGCCTTTGCCAGTTGCTTTGTCTGAAAGACGTTGCTGTCTTTCGAATTCTTTTAGCTCACGTTGTCGGGCATTGAGTTCAATTTCTCTTGCATCCAAAGGCGCCAGTTGTTGGTACTTCTCACGCCTCACGTTTGCCAGGCAATCGTTGACTGCAAATTTCTGCCAGCAGAGTTTAGAAGCTGTTTGAAACTGATCAAAAATGATTTTTTTATCTTGCGCAAGAAGTTGTCTTTGCGCTTCGATGGTGGTCAATGTCTCAAGCGAGGTGGCGTGTGATGTTGCATGCCACAACAGTGGTGCACACAACAGCACAATGGTCAGGCAATAACGCTTGAGGAAAGCTTGGCTCATGTGATGTGGGTATCAACGGTGCGATGTTCTAACGCTAAAAACTCGGAAGATTGCATCTCGTGCAAACGCGATATGGTTCGAGGAAACTCGTGCGACAAAGGACCCTCAACGTAAAGTGCCTCAGGCGCCACTTCGGCTGAAAGAATTAATTTAACACGGCGATCGTAAAGAACATCTATCAACCAAGTAAATCGCCTTGCTTCTGATGCCAAGCGGGGCGGCATCAAAGGCACATTGCTCAAAAGCACAGTGTGAAACTGCGTGGCAATTTCCAAATAATCGTTTTGCGAGCGGGGACCACCACACAAAGCCCTGAAGTCAAACCACACCACGCCGCCTGCCCTTCGTTTGCTTTTGATCTCACGTGCTTCAATGTGCAAAATAGGATCTTCGTCTTGACCACTGGCCAAGCGATTGAAGGCATCTGCCATTTCTGTATCTGCAGACTCACCCAAAGGGCAGTGATACAACTTCACCATCTCTAAAGTGCGACGGCGATAGTCGGTACCGTTGTCCACATTCAGCACCTCCATGCGCTGATTCAACAAGGCAATGGCAGGCAACAAACGATCGCGGTGCAAACCATCGGGGTACAAGTTGTCGGGTTTGAAATTGGAGGTGGTGACAAAGCTCACGCCATTCTCAAACAGCGACATCAGCAAGCGATGCAAAATCATGGCATCTGTAATGTCGGCCACATGAAACTCATCAAAGCAAATGAGCTGGTACCGTTTGGCCATGCGCCGACCCAACTCATCCAAGGGATTGACCGTCCCTTGCATCAAGGCCAATTCGCGGTGCACTTCGCGCATGAACTCATGGAAATGCAAACGCGTTTTATCTTGGACAGGCACGGCGTTGTAAAAACAGTCCATCAAGAAACTCTTGCCTCGCCCCACCCCACCAAACATGTAGACGCCGCGGGGCAGCTCGGGTTTTTTCTTTAAGAATCTGAAGGGACTCTTGATGCTCTCTTGATAAGCGGCCCATTCTTGTGCGCAGCGCTCCAAAGCTTCAACAGCACGCAATTGCGCAGGGTCAGCCTGATAGCCTCTGTTCAGAAGTTCTTGGTCATAGGCTGAGCGAACGGACATGTGAAATTGCTTTAAAAGAAAGGTTCTTTGAAATGAGAAAACCCGGGACTGGCCCGGGCTTCATAGTTTAACGAGACTTCAGAAACTTAGAAGTTCAGAGTTCGTTTGTCCACTGCCAAAGCAGCTTCTTTGGTGGCTTCACTCAAGGATGGGTGCGCATGGCAGATGCGGGCAATGTCTTCGGCACTGGCACGGAATTCCATGGCCACAACCGCTTCAGAAATCAATTCGCTGGCCATGGGGCCAACAATGTGAACGCCCAAGATTTCGTCGGTCTTGGCATCGGCCAAGAACTTCACCATACCCGTGGTATCGCCCAAAGCGCGTGCACGGCCATTTGCTAGGAATGGGAAGGTACCGGCTTTGTAAGCGACGCCATCGGCTTTGAGTTGTTGCTCAGTGCGACCCACCCATGCAATTTCGGGGCTGGTGTAAATCACCCAAGGAATGGTATTGAAGTTCACGTGTCCGTGCTGGCCGGCAATGCGCTCGGCCACGGCAACGCCCTCTTCTTCCGCTTTGTGCGCCAACATAGGACCGCGCACCACGTCGCCCACCGCCCAAACACCAGGCAGGTTGGTTTTGCATTCAGCGTCGACCACAATGGCACCGCGCTCGTCCAATTGGAGGCCCACGGCTTCTGTGTTCAAACCAATGGTGTTGGGCACACGGCCAATCGAGACGATCAATTTGTCTGCATCGATGCTGAGGGCTTCGCCCTTGGCATTGGTGTAGGCCACTTTGACGCCCTTCTTGCCGTTTTGAATCTCGCCGACTTTGACGCCGAGCTCAATTTTCAAACCTTGCTTGTCAAAAGCCTTTTTGGCTTCTTTGGCAATCTGCTCGTCGACTGCGCCCAAGAAGGTTGGCAAACCTTCAAGGATGGTGACTTCTGAGCCCAAGCGGCGCCAGACAGACCCCATTTCCAAACCGATGACACCGGATCCGATGAGGACCAATTTCTTGGGGACAGCGCCAACTTTCAAAGCGCCGTCGTTAGACAACACATTGACTTCATCGAAGGGCGTGCCAGGCAATGCACGTGCATTGGAGCCTGTGGCCACAATGATGTTCTTACCCACCAATGTTTCATTGGCCGCACCAGTGACGGTGACTTCGTAACCACCTTCAACGGCTTTGCTAAAAGCAGCACGACCATGGAAGAAAGACACTTTGTTCTTTTTGAACAAGTACAAAATGCCATCGTTGTTTTGCTTCACAACGTTGTCCTTACGGGCAATCATTTTGGCCACATCCATGCTGACGCCTTTCATCTCAATGCCGTGATCGGCAAAGTGATGGTTGGCTTGCTCGAAGTGCTCAGAAGATTGCAACAAGGCTTTGGAGGGGATGCAACCGACGTTGGTACAAGTGCCGCCAGGGGCTGGGCCCCCTGCAGCGTTTTTCCATTCGTCGACACAAGCCACTTGGAAACCCAGTTGGGCTGCGCGAATGGCAGCAATGTAACCACCAGGGCCGCCGCCAATGACGACCACATCAAATTGTTTGCTCATGCTCTGTTCCAGTCTTAGATGTCAAACAACAAGCGTGATGGATCTTCCAGCGCTTCTTTCATGGCCACCAAGCCCAAGACAGCTTCACGGCCGTCAATGATGCGGTGGTCGTATGACATGGCGAAATAGTTCATGGGGCGAACCACCACTTGACCGTTTTCAACCATGGCGCGATCTTTGGTAGCGTGCACGCCCAAAATGGCTGACTGAGGTGGGTTGATGATGGGAGTCGACATCATGGAGCCGAAGGTGCCGCCATTGGAGATGGAGAACGTACCGCCGGTCATGTCTTCAATGCCCAACTTACCGTCTTTGGCTTTGGCACCAAATTCAGCAATTTTCTTCTCAATGTCGGCAAAGCTCATTTGGTCGGCGTTGCGCAAAATTGGCACCACCAAACCGCGGGGTGAACCGACTGCAATACCAATGTCGAAATAGCCGTGGTACACAATGTCGTTGCCGTCCACTGAAGCATTGAGCACAGGGAATTTCTTCAAAGCGTGCACAGCCGCTTTGACGAAGAAGCTCATGAAGCCCAACTTGATGCCGTGTTCTTTTTCGAACTTGTCTTGGAAGCGCTTGCGCATTTCCATGACGGGCGCCATGTTGATTTCGTTGAACGTGGTCAAGATGGCATTGGTCGATTGCGACTGCAACAAACGCTCGGCCACACGTGCACGCAAACGTGTCATGGGCACGCGTTGCTCGGGACGATCGCCCAAGTTAACAGCCGGTGCAGCCACTTGAGGCAATGAAGATGTAGGTACACCAGTAGGAATGGACACCTGAGCCGCTGGCTTTGCACCACCGGCCACAGCAGACAACACATCACCTTTGGTGACGCGGCCGTCTTTACCAGAACCAGCCACAGAGCCAGCAGCCAAGTTGTTGTCGGCCATCAGCTTGGCGGCAGCCGGCATGGCCACGCCAGCCATGCTGTTGCTTTGTGCTGCTGGTGCAGCGGCAGGTGCGCTAGCGGCGGGTGCAGGTGCAGCAGCTGCGGCTGGGGCAGCAGCTGCCACTTTGCCGTCGGTGTCAATGCGCGCAATGAGTTGCTCAGCAGTGACGGTACCGCCATCGCCCACCAAGATTTCAGACAACACACCAGCGGAGGGTGCAGGCACTTCCAAAACCACTTTGTCGGTTTCAATTTCGATCAAAATTTCGTCGGCTGCAACGCTGTCGCCCACTTTCTTTTTCCATTGCAACATGGTGGCTTCTGCCACGGACTCAGACAGCTGAGGAACTTTAACTTCTACGATAGCCATTTCAATTCTTTCTAAATAGGTTCTATGGATGTTTGCGCTAGACCTTATTTGGTCAACACAAAGCCTTTGATCTTGCCGAAAGCGCCGTCGACCAAGGCTTTTTGTTGCTCTTGGTGGAGGTGTGAATAACCCACAGCAGGCGATGCAGAAGCGGCACGGCCGGAGTAACCCAGACGCTGACCTTCTGTCATGTTTTCGTGGATGTAATGCTGAACAAAGAACCATGCGCCTTGGTTTTGTGGCTCGTCTTGCGTCCACACCAACTCGGTGGCGTTGGGGTACTTTTTCAATTCGGTTGCGAAAGCTTTGTGTGGGAATGGGTACAGTTGTTCGACACGCAAAATAGCGGTGTCGTCGGCGCCCAGTTCTTCACGCTTTTTGACCAAGTCGTAGTAAACCTTGCCTGAACACACCAACACACGCTTCACCTTGTCGGCTTTGAGTGCTTTGTTTTCAGGGATCACGGTTTGGAAGCCACCTTTGGTGAACTCAGACAAAGGTGATGTAGCGTCTTTGTTACGCAGCAAAGACTTCGGTGTGAAGATGATCAATGGCTTGCGCAAATTGCGAACCATCTGACGACGCAACACGTGGAAGATCTGGCTGGCGGTGGTGGGCTGAACAATTTGCATGTTGGTGTCTGCAGCCAACTGCATGAAACGCTCCAAACGTGCCGAACTGTGCTCTGGGCCCTGGCCTTCGTAGCCATGTGGCAACATGAGTGTCAAGCCATTCACACGGCCCCACTTCACTTCGCCAGAGGCAATGAACTGGTCAATCACTACTTGAGCGCCGTTGGCGAAGTCGCCAAACTGAGCTTCCCAGATCACCAGGGTGTTGGGATCGTTAGAGGCGTAGCCGTATTCAAAACCAAGCACTGCTTCTTCTGACAAGATCGAATCGATCACGACAAAAGGTGCTTGATTGTCGGCAACATTTTGCAAAGGCACGTAAGTACCTGTGTCCCACTTCTCACGGTTTTGATCGTGAATCACAGCGTGACGGTGTGTGAAGGTACCTCGGCCACAATCTTCACCTGACAAACGTACTGGATAGCCGCTGGCCACCAAAGAAGCGAAAGCCATGTGTTCGCCCATGCCCCAATCGACGGGGATGTCACCACGACCCATGGCTGCACGGTTGTCGTAAACGTTCTTCACCAACTGGTGGGGCGTGACGGTGCTAGGCAACGTCGTGATTTTTTCGGCAATGCGTTTCCATTCAGCCATAGGGATGGCTGTTGAACCTGCGTCTGTCCACTTTTGATTCAGGAAAGGTGCCCAATCCACAGTGAATTGCGTTTTGAAGTTGGTCAAGACCACTTCTTCATCGGTGTGCTTGCCAGCATCAAGGGCGGCGCGGCATGCCTTGACCATGTCATCGCCCAATGTGTCACCCAAGCCTTGCGATGCCAAGCGGTCGGCATACAACTTGCGGGTACCGGGGTGGGCCGCAATTTTCTTGTACATCAAAGGCTGTGTGAGGCTAGGCGTGTCTTGCTCGTTGTGACCCAATTTGCGGAAACAAATGATGTCGAGCACCACGTCCTTTTTGAACGTCATGCGGTACTCAAGGGCAATTTGCGTGGCCAACACAACGGTTTCTGGATCGTCTGCATTGACGTGCAACACAGGCGCTTCGACCATCTTCACGATGTCTGTGCAATACACAGTAGAGCGCATGTCACGTGGGTCAGACGTGGTGAAACCAATTTGGTTGTTGATGATGATGTGCACTGTGCCGCCTGTGGAATAACCACGGGTTTGGGCCAATGCCAACGTTTCTTGGTTGACGCCCTGGCCAGCAAAAGCCGCATCGCCGTGCACCAACACGGGTAATACTTGCTTGCCATGAGGATCAGCACGGCGGTCCATACGCGCACGCACAGAGCCTTCCACCACGGGGTTCACAATTTCAAGGTGTGAAGGGTTGAAAGCCAAAGACAAGTGAACAGGACCACCACGGGTGCTGATGTCAGAGCTGAAACCTTGGTGATACTTGACGTCACCAGCAGGCAAATCTTCGGGGGCGGTGTGATCGAATTCAGCAAACAAGTCCTTGGGCAATTTACCCATGGTGTTGACCAGCACATTCAAACGACCACGGTGGGCCATGCCAATTACGATTTCTTGAACACCTTTTTCACCAGCGGATTGAATCAGTTCATCCATGGCGGCAATGAAAGTCTCGCCGCCTTCCAATGAAAAACGTTTTTGTCCTACGTACTTGGTGTGGAGGAAACGCTCTAGACCTTCAGCAGCAGTCAATCGATCGAGAATTTGTTTTTTCTGATCGGCATTGAAGTTGGGTTTGCTGCGAATGCTTTCCAACTTTTGTTGCCACCAACGCTTTTCATCTTGTTCGGTGGTGTACATGTACTCGGCGCCCAAGGTGCCGCAATACGTTTCGCGCAATGCATTGAGCAATTCGCGCAAAGGCATTGATTTTTTTCCAAAGAAGGTGTTGCTGGTGTCAAACACTGTTTCTTGGTCGGCATCAGAGAAGCCGTAAAAAGCTGGGTCAAGGTCCGGAATGTTGGGACGCTCGGTGCGCTTCAAGGGATCGAGGTCGGCCCAACGTTGGCCCACATTGCGGTAAGCCGCGATCAATTGCTGGGCAGCAGTACGCTTGCGACCCATTTCGGCGTCATCACTGGCCATGACCACTTTGGTGCCACCTTGTTTTGCGCGCTCGGCAAAAGCATTGATGACAGGCAAATGGGGAACGTCTTTGGCGGATGAGCCATCAACTGCAGGGACGTGTTGCAAGGCATCGAAGTACTCGCGCCAGCTGTCGGGAACGCTGCCTGGATTGGCCAGGTAGTTCTCGTACATTTCCTCGACGTAAGGCGCATTGCCTCCGAAGAGATAGGTGTTGCCTTGGTAGGCGGTGTAGACGGACTTTGTCTCACTCATATTTCGCTGACCTTCGCTCCCCTTCAGGGAACATTAGTTGGTGGATTTACCTTCCGCGACACGGCTGAACCGGTTGGCGGATGCGACTGTGGCATAGGAAGGGCCTAAGTAACACGCGGATTATCACATTGATTGGGGCTTCGCGGGTGTTTTTTATGGCAAAACGGGGAGAAATTGCTTTCTCCCCGTCAGGCATTTGTCAATTAACCGTCCTTTAAGCTTTGACCAAATCAGAGATTTGGAGCAACGCTGAGGGATCGTCCATGGTGGTGAGGTCGCCAGGATCGCGTCCTTCGCAGACGGCTTGAATGGCACGACGCAGCAATTTGCCGCTTCGAGTTTTGGGCAAAACGGACACAAAGCGAACGCGAGCAGGTCGGGCAACTGCACCGAGTGAGGTGTCGACTACCTTCATGATTTCGCCTTCTAGCTTTAACAGTGCTTGGGCGTCGTTCAGCAGCGCGCCATCTTTGAGCACAGCAAAAGCCATGGCCACTTGACCTTTGAGGTTGTCTGCAACGCCCACCACGGCCACTTCAGCGACGGCAGAGTGCCCTGAAATACTTTCTTCAATTTCACGTGTACCCAAGCGGTGACCTGCCACATTGATCACATCGTCTGTACGGCCCAAAATAAAGAAGTAGCCGTCTTCGTCTTTGATGCCCCAATCAAAGGTGGAGTAAACCATCTTGCCCGGCACGGTGGTCCAGTAAGTTTTGACAAAGCGCTCGTCATCACCCCATACAGTTTGCAAACAGCCAGGTGGCAAGGGGCCTTGAATGGCAACCACACCTTTTTGATTGGGTTGCGTCAACTCTTCACCGGTTTGATCGTCCAGCAGTTTGACGTCATAGCCATAAACCGCCTTGCCGGGTGAGCCAAACTTGCTAGGTGTTTTCTCAATGCCGTTGCACACCGTCAAAATAGGCCAGCCTGTTTCGGTTTGCCAATAATTGTCGATGATGGGCTTGCCCAAGCCTTCAGAAATCCATTTGGCTGTGGGTTCATCCAAGGGTTCGCCCGCTAAGAACAAAGCCTTCAAACTGGACAAGTCATATTTGCTAAGCAATGCGGGATCCTGTTTTTTCAACACTCGAATGGCCGTGGGTGCACTGAACATCACCGTCACTTTGTACTTTTCAACCAAGCTCCACCAAATGCCACCATCTGGGCGTGTGGGAAGGCCTTCGTACATGATGGTGGCCATGCCCCCAATTAACGGGCCATAGATGATGTAACTGTGTCCGACCACCCAACCGATGTCGCTGGTGCAGAAAAAGGTTTCGCCGGGTTTGCCGCAGAAAATATTGGGAATGCTAGAAGCCAAAGCAACGGTGTAACCGCCGGTGTCGCGTTGCACGCCCTTTGGCTTGCCAGTGGTACCCGAGGTATACAAGGTGTAGCTGGGATGCGTCGCGTCAACCCATTCGCATGCCACCACATCGTTGAGGTGCTTGTCACGCAAGTTGGACCAGAGCAAATCGCGTCCTTCGGTCATGTTCATTTTGGCCAAACCACGATCAACCAACAAAACCGATTCAGGTTTGTGCGCTGACAAACGAATGGCCTCATCCAGCAAGGGCTTGTATTCAACCACTTTGCCGCCGCGCGAACCGGCATCGGCACTGACAATGACCTTGGGGCTAGCATCTTCGATGCGTGAAGCCAACGAACCCGAAGCAAAACCACCAAACACCACTGAATGAATGGCACCAATGCGTGCGCAAGCCAACATGGCAAAAGAAGCTTCAGCAATCATGGGCATGTAGATCAAGACGCGATCGCCTTTTTTGACGCCCAAGGAAAGAAGTGAGGCAGCCATGCGCTGCACCTCAGCGTGCAGCTGCTTGTAGGTGTAAGTAATTTCTTGATCGGTTTCTGTGGAAACAAAAATCAATGCTGCCTGGTCACCACGATCTTTCAAATGACGGTCAATGGCGTTGTGGCATAAATTGGTTTCGCCGCCCTTGAACCACTTGGCAAAAGGTGGATTGCTGTAATCGCAAATTTCTGTTGGCGCTTTGTGCCACTCAATTTGTTTGGCCTGCTCAGCCCAAAACGCGTCACGCTCTTGAATAGAGCGTTGGTGAAAATCTGCATATTGACCCATGGTGTCTCCTAAATCACGTCAGCCGGCCCAGCCTTCTGAATTCATAATTATTCATGAGGGACTTGCGGCAAACTGACTTTAGACCAATGCCTTGACCCAAGACTGCACTTCTTTGAAGTCTGGATTCTCTGCTGACCGGAGCCATTCAAAAATCACCATCTCTGTGGTTAGAAGTTCGGCACCCGCGCCGGCCAAGCGGTCAAATGCAGCATCACGATCACGATCAGACCTGGATGCACAAGCATCAGTGACCACCCAAACATCAAATTCGTCCTCCAACAAATCTAAAGCCGTTTGGAGCAAACAAATGTGCGTTTCGCAACCCGCAATGACAACTGAGGGACCCACCTCTGGTTCTACAGGTTTTTGCAAATGTCGCGGCAAACTTCTGGCGTTGCCTTTAGGTGCAGAAGGCGCTGGCGGACTCAGCCATTCGCCTAGCCCTTCTTCAACTGCACTGAAAGCCATTTTCGACAGCACTCTTTGGCAGTGTTGGCGAATTTCTGGTGCTGTTTCACCCAAACCAGAGGGGTTTTGCTCCGTAGCCCAAACAGGAACATGCAATAGCTTTGCCGTTTTGGCCAATACTTCTGCTCGCATCCAAACGGCAGATGCATCCTTCATCGCAGGCTTTAGTTTTTCTTGGTAATCGACGAGGACCAATTGGGAGGATTCAACTTCTAACAACATGCACAACTTTCAGGCAAATTTAAATTTGTTCTCAGATTCATAAGCACTTGGACAAGAAATGACCAAATGCTTGTGAAGGCATTAAACTGAGAGTCTATGAGATGGATTCTATGTGGACTGGTTTTTTGCACAACCGTGGCTGTTTCGGCTCCGGTTGAGGACGACCTTGACCGCATGCTCAAAGAACGCGGTTTGATCAATCAAATTACGGATCAACTGTCTCAACAAATCTCCAATCAACTGAGCGGCCCTCTTCAAACAGCCAGAAACACTTTTGGCGGCAAAGCCTCCGAATTGGTCATTCAAGCCATGGGGCTTTTGGGTGTGCCCTACAAACGTGGCGGCATTTCTGAAGAAAAAGGATTTGATTGCAGTGGCTTTGTTCGCTACATGTTTGAAAAATCGGTTGGCTTGGTTTTGCCCCGCAGGGCCGAAGACCAAGCCAAAGTCACAGAAGAAATCAATCGAAGCGAGCTCAAACCAGGCGACTTGGTGTTTTTCAACACCATGAAGCGCACCTTCAGCCATGTGGGCATTTATGTCGGCGATGGTAAGTTCATTCATGCGCCACGTCCAGGCAAGTCTGTCCGGGTGGACGACATGCGAGAGGCCTATTGGCAAAAACGTTTCAATGGTGCAAGGCGCGTTCAATCTGACAAGTTGCAGGCCGAACCCAACCCTAACTAAATCTTTGCATTCATCAAGCTGCCGGCCAGCCGTCATTCAATCTTCTTTTTGAATTTGCAAGAAAAAACCGCCTGAAGGCGGTTTCTTCCTAGTTGCCAAAGAAAAATTACTTCTTTGAGGGCGGCAAATCGGTACAACTGCCGTGCGCTACTTCCGCGGCCATACCAATGCTTTCACCCAAAGTGGGGTGTGGGTGAATCGTCTTGCCGATGTCCACAGCATCCGCACCCATTTCAATGGCCAACGCAATTTCGCCAATCATGTCGCCTGCATGGGTACCCACCATACCGCCGCCCAAGATCTTGCCGTGGCCATGCGCCTCGGGTGAGTCGTCGAACAACAACTTGGTGACACCTTCATCACGGCCGTTGGCAATGGCCCGGCCAGAAGCCGTCCAGGGGAACAAGCCCTTCTTGACCTTGATGCCTTGTGCTTTGGCTTGGTCTTCAGTCAAACCTACCCAAGCCACTTCGGGATCGGTGTAGGCCACGCTCGGAATGACACGTGCATTGAAAGCACTGGCCGCCAATTCTTTGTTGCCTTGAATTTCTCCCGCAATCACTTCGGCGGCCACATGCGCTTCGTGAACAGCCTTGTGTGCCAGCATGGGTTGACCCACGATGTCGCCAATGGCAAAGATGTGCGGCACATTGGTGCGCATTTGAATGTCGACGGGAATGAAGCCACGATCGGTCACGCTCACGCCAGCTTTGTCTGCGGCAATCTTCTTGCCATTGGGTGTGCGGCCAACCGCTTGCAAGACCAAGTCATAGACCTGGGGTGCTGGTGCTGCCACGCCCTCCTCTGCAGACTCAAACGAGACTTCAATGCCATCCTTGGTCGCCTTAGCACCGACTGTTTTCGTCTTGAGCATGATGTTGTCAAAACGATGGGCATTCATTTTTTGCCAAACTTTGACCAAATCGCGGTCAGCGCCTTGCATCAAACCGTCCATCATTTCCACCACATCGAGGCGTGCGCCCAGCGTGCTGTAAACAGTGCCCATTTCCAAGCCAATGATGCCGCCGCCCAAAATGAGCATGCGCTTGGGAACTTCTTTCAAGGCCAATGCACCGGTACTGTCGACCACGCGCGGATCGTTGGGTATAAAAGGCAAACGAACCGCTTGGCTGCCTGCTGCAATGATGCAGTTCTTGAATGACACGACTTTTTTCGAGCCGGTTTTTTCTTGACCTGTGCCTGTGGTTTCTTCAACGACCACATGATTGGCGCTGACAAATTCACCCACGCCACGCACCGTGGTCACCTTGCGCATCTTGGCCATGGCAGCCAAACCACCGGTCAATTTACCAATGACTTTTTCTTTGTGTGTACGAAGTTTCGCGATGTCAACTTTGGGAGCGCCAAAATCAACACCAAGATCGGCCATGTGGCTCACTTCGTCCATGACGGCAGCCACGTGCAACAAAGCTTTGGAAGGTATGCAACCCACGTTTAAGCACACACCACCCAAGGTGGCGTAGCGCTCCACAATGACCACCTTAAGGCCTAAGTCGGCTGCGCGGAATGCAGCAGAATACCCGCCAGGTCCAGCACCCAATACCAACAGGTCGCATTCAATGTCAACGGTGCCGCTGTAAGAAGATGCGTTAGGAATACTGGCTGCAACTGGGGCAGCCACATGAGTTGCAGGCGCTTTGGCCGCAGGTGCGATGGCTTGTGAAGGCGTTGCAGGTGCAGTCGTGGGTGCAGCGCTAGCCGCAGCAGCCTCGCCTTCCAACACCAACAACACAGAGCCTTGCTTGACCTTGTCGCCCAACTTCACTTTAAGTTCTTTGACCACGCCCGCTTGTGAGCAAGGGATTTCCATAGAAGCTTTGTCAGACTCAACGGTAATCAAACTTTGTTCGGCCTTGACCACGTCGCCAGCTTTCACCAGCAACTCAATGACGGCAACTTCGTCGAAGTCGCCAATGTCCGGAACTTTGATATCAACTAATGCCATGGTTCAGCCTCTCAAAGAAGAACACGGCGGAAGTCGCCAAGGATTTGACCCAAGTACGCATTGAAGCGTGCTGCAGCAGCGCCATCGATCACGCGGTGATCCCAAGTCAATGACAAAGGCAGCATGAGGCGCGGTACAAATTGCTTGCCGTCCCAAACGGGTTCGTGCGTGCTTTTGCAAACACCCAAGATAGCCACTTCAGGCGCATTGATGATGGGCGTGAAATACTTGCCACCAATGCCACCTAAGCTTGAGATGGTGAAGGTTGCGCCTGTCATTTCGGCAGGGCTCAACTTGCCATCACGCGCCTTCTTGGCCAACTCACCCATTTCTTGGCTGATTTGCAAAATGCCTTTTTTGTCAGCATCTCTAATGACTGGAACCATCAGACCATTGGGCGTGTCGGCTGCAAAGCCAATGTGCCAGTAGTTTTTATAGACCAATGAATCGCCATCCAAAGAGCTGTTGAACTCTGGGTATTTTTTGAGTGCAGCCACACAAGCTTTGATCAAGAAAGCCAGCATGGTGACCTTCACGCCAGACTTTTCGTTCTCTTTGTTGGTCGACACGCGGAAGGCTTCCAGCTCCGTAATGTCAGCATCGTCGTGGTTTGTCACCGCGGGAATCATGATGGCATTGCGCAACAAGTTGGCGCCGCTGATCTTCTTGATTCGGCCCATTTCTTTGCGCTCAATGGGACCAAACTTAGCGAAGTCAACTTTTGGCCATGGGATCAATCCCAATGCAGCGCCATCGCCGCCGGCAGGGGCTTTGGCCGCTTGAGCTTTGGTTTGCGTAGCACCCGCCATCACCGCTTTGGTGAAGGCTTGAACGTCGTCTTGGGTAATTCGACCTTTAGGGCCGTTACCTTTGACTTCTTCCAAAGGTACGCCCAACTCACGCGCAAACTTGCGCACGGAAGGGGATGCGTGGGGCAAGCCTAAAGTGGCGGCGCCAGGGGTGTGAGCTGGCGCAGTCGTTGTGGCAACAACTGTTGCAGTCACAACTGCCGGTGCGGAGGCTGCTGCAGGCGCAGGCGAAGGCACACTGGCAGCTACTGCCACAGGTGCAGCAGCAGCAACGCTGCCTTCCAAAACTGCCAGCAAGTCACCGATGTTGACTTTGTCGCCAATCTTGACTTTGAGCTCTTTCAAAACGCCGGCTGCGGAAGATGGAATCTCCATCGCAGCTTTGTCCGATTCCACAGTGATGAGCGACTGCTCCATCTTGATGGCGTCACCGGGTTTGACAAAAATTTCAATGACGGCAACGTCTTTGAAATCACCGATATCAGGGATGTGAACTTCGATGGGGCCAATGGCTGCAGATGCCGAGGCAGCAACGGGTGCCGCTGCAGTTGACGCTGCAGTTGCTACGGCTGGTGCGCTAGCAGGTGCAGCGGGGGTAGCTGGGGCAGCAGCAACTTCCCCACTGGCCTCCACCATCAATACCACCGAGCCTTCTTTGACTTTGTCGCCCAACTTCACGCGCAGCTCTTTCACCACACCCGCTGTTGACGAGGGAATTTCCATCGATGCTTTGTCAGATTCAACGGTAATCAATGACTGCTCGGCCTTCACGGTGTCACCCACCTTGACCAACAGCTCAATGACTGCCACTTCATCGAAATCACCGATGTCTGGAACTTTGACTTCTACCAATGCCATGTGTGTCTCCAAATCTTTTTGATCAAGCGTACAAAGGATTGACCTTGTCGGTCTTGATGCCGTATTGCTTCAAAGCTTCTGCAACTTTGGCAACTGGCACAGCGCCCTCTTCGCTCAATGCTTTGAGTGCGGCCACAACGATGTAATGGCGGTTAATTTCAAAGTGCTCGCGCAATTTGCTGCGGAAATCGCTGCGACCAAAACCATCGGTACCCAGCACTTTGAAAGTGCGACCTTTTGGAATGAAGGAGCGAATTTGCTCGGCATAGTTTTTCATGTAGTCGGTGGACGCAATGACGGGGCCGTCGTGCTTGGCCAACTGTTGCGCAACAAATGGCACACGCGGTGTTTCCAGCGGGTGAAGCATGTTGAAACGCTCGACATCTTGGCCATCGCGCGTCAATTCGTTGAAGCTTGGACAGCTCCACACGTCAGCGGCAATGCCCCAGTCTTTGGCAAGCAACTCTTGTGCAGCCAATGACTCACGCAAAATGGTGCCAGAGCCCATGAGCTGAACACGTGTTTTGTTCTTGCCGCCAGCTTTGCACAAGTACATGCCTTTGATGATTTGCTCTTCCGTACCCGCCGTCAGGCCAGGCATGGCGTAGTTTTCATTCAACAGAGTGAGGTAGTAGAAAACATTGTCTTGCTTTTCCACCATGCGCTTGAGGCCATGGTGCAAGATGACGCCTACTTCGTGTGCGAAGGTGGGGTCGTAGCTGATGCAGTTAGGGATGGTGCCTGCCAAGATGTGGCTGTGACCGTCTTCGTGCTGCAAACCTTCGCCGTTCAATGTGGTGCGGCCTGATGTGCCACCCAACAAGAAACCGCGTGCTTGCATGTCGCCCGCAGCCCAAGCCAAGTCGCCAATGCGCTGGAAGCCAAACATCGAGTAGTACACGTAGAACGGCACCATGATGCGGTTGCTGGTGGAGTAGCTTGTTGCTGCTGCAATCCAGCTAGACATACCGCCCGCTTCGTTAATGCCCTCTTGCAAAATTTGGCCGGCTTTGTCTTCCTTGTAGTACATCACTTGGTCTTTGTCGACCGGTGTGTACTGCTGACCTGCAGGGTTGTAAATACCGACCTGGCGGAACAAACCTTCCATACCAAAGGTGCGAGCTTCGTCTACCAAAATGGGAACAATGCGTGGGCCTAAGGCTTGATCGCGCAAGAGTTGCGTGAGGAAGCGAACATAAGCTTGTGTGGTTGAAATCTCACGGCCTTCGGGCGTGGGTTCCATGACAGACTTGAACACTTCCAGTGAAGGCACGGTGAAACTTTCATCGGCTTTTGTACGGCGATGTGGCAAGTAACCGCCCAATGCTTTACGGCGCTCGTGCAAATAACGCATCTCAGGCGTGTCATCTGCGGGTTTGTAAAACGGCACTTTGGCCAATTCACTGTCGGGCACTGGAATGTTAAAACGATCGCGCATGTAGCGGATGTCGTCATCGGTCAGCTTCTTCGTTTGGTGAACGTTGTTTTTGCCTTCACCAGCTTTGCCCATGCCAAAACCTTTCACGGTTTTGATCAACAACACAGTTGGTTGGCCTTTGGTGTTCACGGCCTGGTGATAAGCCGCATAGACTTTTTGAGGATCGTGACCACCGCGCTTCAATGACCAAATTTCGTCGTCGCTCATGTGCGCCACCATCTCCAAGGTGCGTGGATCGCGACCGAAGAAATGTTTACGGACATAAGCGCCATCGTTGGCCTTGAACGCCTGGAAATCGCCGTCCAAGGTGTCCATCATGATTTTGCGCAGCGCACCGTCTTTGTCGCGTGCCAAGAGTTTGTCCCACTCGCTGCCCCACAAAAGCTTGATCACGTTCCATCCTGAACCGCGGAACTCGCCTTCAAGTTCTTGAACAATCTTGCCGTTGCCGCGAACAGGACCGTCCAAACGCTGCAAGTTGCAATTGACCACAAAAATCAAGTTGTCGAGGTTTTCTCGCGCTGCCAAACCAATGGCCCCCAAAGACTCGACTTCGTCCATCTCGCCGTCACCACAGAACACCCACACTTTGCGGTTTTCTGTATTGGCAATGCCCCGCGCGTGCAAATACTTCAAGAAGCGCGCTTGATAGATGGCCATCAAGGGGCCAAGGCCCATGGACACTGTGGGGAATTGCCAAAACTCGGGCATCAACTTGGGGTGTGGGTAGCTAGACAAACCTTTGCCATCCACTTCTTGGCGGAAGTTGAGCAACTGCTCTTCCGTCAAGCGACCTTCTAAATAAGCACGGGCATACACACCAGGCGAAACGTGACCTTGGATGTACAAGCAATCACCGCCATGGTTTTCGCTTTCAGCATGCCAGAAGTGGTTGAAGCCCGCGCCAAACATGTGGGCCAGTGAAGCAAAGGAGCCAATGTGGCCGCCCAAATCACCGCCATCTTCAGGGTTATGGCGGTTGGCCTTGACGACCATGGCCATGGCGTTCCAGCGCATGTACGCGCGCAGTCGTTCTTCAATTTCAATGTTGCCTGGGCAATGCGCTTCTTGATCAGGTTCAATGGTGTTCACATAGCCTGTGTTGGCAGAGAACGGCATGTCGATGCTGTTCTCGCGGGCATGCTCAAGGAGTTGCTCTAATAAGAAGTGAGCGCGTTCGCCGCCTTCTTTTTCAATCACGGCGGACAAAGCGTCCATCCATTCACGGGTTTCAATTGCGTCCAAGTCTGAGAGGACGTTATTTGGCTGAACGGCTGACATGTTTGTCTCCTTTGTAGGCCGTGGTTGAACTATTTTTTTTGAATTCTCTCACAAAGCTTTAAAAATTTCAAATGGTGCTTTTATATTTTGCATTGTGAAATTTAGATAAAGGGGATTCCCCTAAACTTAAGGGTATGAAGACGCAAAGTGTTAGCAACTCTCTAAAGGCCATCAAGCCCATGGCTTGGTGGCGACGTTGGTGGAAACGTCAAAACCCTGTCAAGCAAGACCGTTTTGCAACATTGGCCCCTATTGCTTCTGTGTTGCTGTTTTTCAGTGCCATTGTTTTCTCCTTTTGGTACCTGCGCGTTGAAGAAATTGAGCGAGAGCAAGAAGCCGTCAAGCGTGATGTGGAATACAGCCAACAAAGATTAAGGCTTCGCCTATTAGAACGTCAAGAGCAAATCATGCGCTTGGCCAGAGACACCTCCAACAAAGACGTCGACCTCAAAGAATTCATTCGACGTGCCGAATCCTTGGTGATGAAAAACCCAGAACTGCAAACGGTGGCTTGGGTCGATGAAAAACGCAAAATTGTGGCCAGTCAAACGGCCCCAAGCGTGTTGGTCAGTCAAAAGTGGCGGGTGGGGGAAGTTTTGAAATGGGGCGAGTCGGAAAACAGTTACAGCCTCGCCCGAGACTTGATGCAACCCATCTACTCGCAAGAAGACGATGGCAGCTTGTCAATTGGCAGTCTTGGCGCAGGACAAGACAACTTTTCCCGCAATGTGGTGTTGCAGTTGCACACACCGCTCACCAATTCACAAGGCCGATTCAACGGTGTGGTGATGGCTGAGTACGCCGTAGAGAGCTTATTGAGGTATGGTGTGCCCACCGAAATATTGGCAAAGTACGCGGTCTCTTTGCTGGACAGCGATGGCAATTTAATTGCAGGCCAAGCCATTCCCAAACGGATGAGTTTTTGGAGTTTTTTGCCAGGTATTACAGGTCAAAACAACGAGTTTGAAGTGCCCGTATCACCTGTTGGCAATGGCTTGATTTTGCGTGCACAGGCGTGGCGGACATCACAAGACCTGGTTGGAAGCGGTCTGTTTTGGATGGTGGGTTCTTTGAGCCTTTTGACAGCATGGATGCTGATAGGCAATTGGCGACACACCCGCAAAAGACAACAGACCCAAAAAGAATTGATAGCGGAAACCAACTTTCGACGTGCCATGGAAAACTCCATGCTGACGGGCATGCGCGCTTTGGACATGGAAGGCCGCATCACCTATGTCAATTTGGCGTTTTGTCAGATGACCGGTTGGCAAGAAAATGAGCTGATTGGCGGCGTAGCACCCTTTCCCTATTGGCCAGATGAAGATCGCGATCATTTGATGAGCCGTCTTGAAGAAGAGCTCAGTGGCAAGCAAACGGCTGGCGGGTTTCAAGTTCGCGTCAAGCGGAAAAACGGCAGTATTTTTGACGCGCGTTTGTATGTGTCTCCCCTGATTGATGCCATGGGCCACCAAACAGGCTGGATGACTTCGATGACAGACATCACCGAACCCAATCGCGTACGAGAGCAATTGGCAGCATCTTACGAACGCTTCACGATCGTGCTTGAAGCCTTGGATGCCTCTGTTTCGGTGGCGCCCCTGGGCAGTGCTGAGCTGCTCTTTGCCAACAAGCTTTATCGTCAGTGGTTTGGTACCGACACCAACGGACATTTGAGTTTGGTCGAAAAAGCAGGCATGTTGGACATTCGCAGTGCCGAACTTGAATTGGACGATGTCGATGCCTTGGCCGGTTTGCCCACTGAAAGCCTCACTGTGGCCCCTGCAGAGCGCGCCGAGATTTATGTCAACCACTTAGACAAGTGGCTAGAAATCAGAACGCGTTATATCCATTGGGCCGATGGTCGACTTGCCCAATTGGTCATTGCCACAGACATCACAGCCAGAAGGCAAGCAGAAGAATTGGCGGCCCAACAAGCTGAGCGAGCGCAAAATGCAAGCCGCCTCATCACCATGGGTGAAATGGCCTCTAGCGTTGCGCACGAGTTAAATCAACCCTTAACAGCCATTACCAACTACTGCAACGGCATGTTGTCTCGCATCAAGGGCCAACAGATTGAAGAAAAAGACCTGATCTGGGCATTGGAAAAAACAGCCCACCAAGCCCAGCGCGCAGGTCAAATCATTCAACGAATCCGCTCATTTGTAAAACGCAGTGAGCCCAATCGGGCAGATGCCGATGTTTTGAACATGGTCAATGAAGCCGTCGAACTGGCCGAAATCGAACTGCGTCGGCGCAATGTCAGACTGTCCCACTATGTTGCATCGCGCCTTCCTCAACTCCGTGTCGATCCTATTTTGATTGAGCAAGTCTTGGTCAATTTGATGAAGAATGCAGCCGAGTCGATCGACAATGCCGAACGGCCTGTCGGCCAAAGGCATGTCGAATTGCGGGTGGTGCCCAAAGTGGTCGAAAACCAGAATGCCGTGCATTTTTCAGTGACTGACACAGGGCTAGGCTTACCACCTGAGGTGATGGAACGGCTTTATGAGGCCTTCTTTTCCACAAAAGCAGAAGGCATGGGCATTGGCCTAAATTTGTGCCGGACCATTGTGGAATCCCATCAAGGCCGAATTGTGGCCGAGAACCTCTACAATGCCGACGTTGTGGTCGGATGTTGCTTCTCCTTCTGGATACCCTCCGACGGCCATACGCTGACTTAAATTAGAAACACCGGGACCCCACATGAGTTTGATACCCAAAAAAGGCACTGTTTACGTTGTTGACGACGACGAGGCCGTTCGCGATTCACTGCAGTGGCTCCTAGAAGGCAAAGACTACCGCGTTCGGTGTTTTGATTCAGCAGAGTCTTTTCTCAGCCGTTATGACCCCCGCGAAGTGGCCTGCCTTATAGTGGACATCCGCATGGGCGGCATGACGGGCCTCGAACTGCAAGACAAGTTGGTCGAGCGCCGATCGCCCTTACCCATCGTGTTTATCACGGGTCATGGTGATGTGCCTATGGCGGTGAACACCATGAAAAAAGGCGCCATGGATTTCATCCAAAAACCATTCAAAGAAGAAGAATTGGTAAGCTTGGTTGAGCGTATGCTAGACAGCGCACGCGAGTCATTTTCAGATTATCAAAATGCCGCCAATCGCGATGCCTTGTTGTCCAAACTCACAGGCCGTGAAGCCCAAGTACTGGAACGCATTGTGGCGGGTCGTTTGAACAAACAAATTGCCGACGATTTGGGCATCAGCATCAAAACCGTAGAAGCGCACCGTGCCAACATCATGGAAAAGTTAAACGCCAACACAGTGGCCGATTTGCTCAAAATTGCTTTGGGACAAAACGCCCCAAAATCTTGAACGCATAAGACCTCCTCCAACGCCCGTGAACGATCAGCTCGCGGGCGTTTTTACTTGAAGTCATCATTTTTCTATTGCACAAAACCCTATGACCGCTCAACGCATCGATGGCATCGCCCTCTCACAACAACTGCGTACAGACGTTGCAAGTCGCACGGCAGTTCTTAAATCCAAAGGCATCACACCTGGCTTGGCTGTGGTTTTGGTCGGAGACAATTCGGCCAGCCAAGTCTATGTTCGCAACAAAGTTAAGGCCTGCCAAGACAGTGGCTTGCATTCGGTCTTGGAAAAATATCCAGAGACACTGACCGAAAGCGAATTGTTGGCGCGCGTTCATGCCCTTAACTTGGACGCCAGCATTCACGGCATCTTGGTGCAACTGCCCTTGCCCGCGCACATCGATGCTCAAAAAGTGATTGAAGCCATCTCGCCCGCAAAAGATGTCGATGGCTTTCACATCGCGAGTGCTGGCGCCCTGATGACAGGCATGCCTGGCTTCTGGCCTTGCACGCCTTACGGCTGTATGAAAATGCTGGAGAGCATTGGATACGACCTCAAAGGCAAACACGCTGTGGTCATTGGCAGAAGCAACATTGTGGGCAAGCCGATGGCCATGATGTTGTTGCAAAAAAATGCCACTGTCACGATTTGTCACAGTGCCACACAAAATCTCAAAGCTTTGACGCTTCAAGCCGACGTCATTGTGGCGGCTGTGGGCAAACGAAATGTCTTGAAGGCCGACATGGTCAAACCCGGTGCGGTGGTCCTTGACGTAGGCATGAACCGCAACGACGAAGGCAAACTGTGTGGTGACGTCGACTTTGCCGGTGTCGAACAAGTTGCCAGTTACATCACGCCAGTGCCTGGCGGCGTTGGGCCCATGACCATCACCATGTTGCTGGTCAATACATTAGAGGCTGCAGAACGCGCAGCAAACTGATTCACGCTAAATACGATTACCCCATATGACCAACGCATTCAACCCACACAATCCGTTGCTTCAACACAGCGACCTGCCCCTGTTTGACCAAATCAAACCTGAACATGTCAATGAAGCCGTCGATGCCCTTTTGACTGAAGCGGCAAAAGCACTCGATACCGTCACTGATTCTGCGTTCCCCAGCGAGTGGCACGCCATTGCCAAAGTACTCGATGTCAACCCCGAGCGGCTGAGCCGCGCATGGGGCGCTGTGAGCCACTTAAACAGTGTTGCAGACACACCCGAACTGCGCGCAGCTTACAACGATGCCTTGCCCAAGGTCACAGAATTCTGGACCCGTTTGGGTGCCGATGAACGTTTGTACGCCAAGTACAAGGCTGTTCAATCTGATGTCTTGGACACTGCACAGCAACAGGCGCTGAAAAATGCCTTACGCAACTTTGTATTGGGTGGTGCAGAACTGCAAGGCGATGCCAAGACACGCTATGCCGCCATCCAAGAGCGCATGGCCGAGCTAAGCCAAAAATTCAGTGAAAACGCTTTGGATGCCACTGATCGTTTTGCGCTCTACGTCGAAAAAGAATCCTTAGAAGGCGTTCCAGATGATGTGATCAATACAGCGCGTGCAGCCGCCGAAAAGGAAGGCAAAGACGGTTACAAACTGACCCTCAAAATGCCGTGCTATCTGCCTGTCATGCAATTCGCCAAAAGCAGCGACTTGCGCCATCAGTTGTACCGCGCTTATGTCACCCGTGCTTCTGACCAAGCCAGCAATGAGTTTGCTGCCCTCGACAACAGTGCCCTCATCAAAGAAATTTTGCAACTGCGTGAAGAAGAAGCCCAACTCTTGGGTTTCCAAAACTATGCAGAAGTGTCCGTTGCAACCAAAATGGCAGACTCGCCCGCCAAAGTTATTTCGTTCTTGCGCGACTTGGCACAACGTGCGCGTCCTTTTGCAGAAAAAGACTTGGAAGACATGCGACAGTTTGCAACTGACCATTTAGACATGAAAAATCCTCAAGCTTGGGACTGGCCTTATATTGGCGAAAAGCTCAAGGAAGCGCGCTACAGTTTCAGCGAACAAGAGGTCAAGCAGTACTTCACTGCGCCCAAGGTTTTGCAAGGCTTGTTCAAGATCATCGAGACGTTGTTTGAAGTCCAAATCCATGAAGACAAAGCGCCCGTTTGGCACCCTGCTGTAGGGTTCTACCGCATCGAGCGCAAGGGACAATTGGTAGGCCAGTTTTACCTCGATCCACCCGCCCGCGCGGGCAAACGGGGTGGTGCATGGATGGACGATGTACGAGCCCGATGGCTTCGCCCCGATACGCAAGCGCTGCAAACACCTGTGGCCCATTTGGTGTGCAACTTTGCAGAAGGTGTTGAGGGTCAACCACCGCTGCTAACGCATGACGATGTCATCACTTTGTTCCATGAATTTGGTCACGGATTGCACCACATGCTGACAAAAGTCAACGAGCGAGATGTGTCAGGCATAAGCGGTGTTGAATGGGACGCTGTTGAGTTGCCTAGCCAATTCATGGAAAACTTTTGTTGGGAATGGTCTGTGCTCAAACACATGACAGCCCATGTCAAAACAGGAGAAGCATTACCGCGCGAACTGTTTGACAAAATGGTCGAAGCCAAAAACTTCCAAAGTGGTCTCCAAACTTTGCGCCAAATTGAATTTGCATTGCTCGACATGTTGCTGCACAGCGAGCACAAGCCCACTGACGACTTCATGCCCATCTTGAAAAAAGTACGTGAAGAAGTCGCTGTCATTCAAGCACCCGAATTCAACCGCATGGCGCACACTTTTAGCCACATCTTTGCAGGTGGGTATGCCGCCGGTTATTACAGCTACAAATGGGCTGAAGTGTTGTCTGCGGATGCTTATGCGGCGTTTGAAGAAACGGCACTGCCCGATGGATCGCCCAACTTGGAAACAGGCCGACGTTACCGAGAAGCCATCTTAGAAGTGGGCGGCAGCCGTCCTGCCTTGGACTCATTTGTGGCTTTTAGAGGACGGGAGCCCTCATTGAATGCGCTGCTTCGCCATCAGGGCATGACAGCGCCTCAAGCTTAAAACCTGAAGGCCTTAAAACTTCAGCGTCTTAACACCGTCAGAAGTGCCCAACAAACACACTTGGGCCTTCTGATACGCAAACACACCGACTGTCACCACGCCAGGCCATTGGCTGACCTCGGTCTCAAAAGCCACGGGGTCGGCAATGCTTAAGCCTTTGACATCAATGATGTGCTGACCATTGTCAGTCACCAAAGGTCGACCCTCTTTGATGCGCACTTGTGCTTGGCCGCCCATTTTTTCAAATTGCGACATGATGCGCGCGCTGGCCATAGGGATCACTTCTACTGGCAATGGAAAAGCACCCAACTGCTTGACCAGCTTAGATTCATCGGCAATACAAACAAACATTTTGGACTGAGCCGCCACAATTTTTTCTCGAGTGAGAGCCGCACCGCCGCCTTTGACCATGTGCCCCTGAGCATTGATTTCATCAGCGCCATCGATGTAAACGGCCAACTCGGTCACGTCGTTGCTGTCGAACACAGGAATACCCAAAGCTTTTAGGCGCAATGTTGAGGCTTCAGAGCTAGACACAGCACCTTTGATTTGATCTTTGACCGAGGCCAAGGCGTCAATGAACTTGTTGACTGTCGAGCCCGTGCCCACGCCCACAATTTGCCCTGGCACTACGTATTGCAAGGCAGCTTGTCCTACCAATGCTTTCAATTCATCTTGATTCATATACTTTTTTGCGACAATGCTTGTATTGAACGAGATTATCCAATGTCCCTGAACCTTTACGCCCTCGCCCGCCCAATTTTATTCAGCCTCGACCCCGAAGCTGCTCACGACCTCACCCTCCAACAATTGGCCAACACCCAAAATACTTTTTTGGACCGCGCTTATCGCCAACCATGGGTTGCCGACCCCGTCCAATTGGCAGGCCTTACGTTTCCAAACCGCGTGGGCATGGCCGCAGGTCTCGACAAAAATGCCCGCTGCATCGATGGTCTGGGCGCCATGGGCTTTGGGTTTGTCGAGGTGGGCACGGTCACTCCGCTGCCCCAACCCGGCAACGACAAACCGCGCATGTTTCGCTTGCCCGATGCCAAGGCCCTCATCAACCGTCTTGGCTTTAACAACCAGGGCTTAGACGCGTTTGTGGCCAATGTTAAAAAATCCAAGTTTCGCAGCCAAGGTCGCTTGCTAGGCTTGAACATTGGCAAGAACGCCGCTACCCCCATTGAGCGTGCCACAGACGACTACCTCATCGGTTTAAGCGGTGTCTATGAACACGCAGACTACGTCACTGTCAACATCTCCAGCCCCAACACCAAAAACTTGCGTGCCTTGCAAACCGATGAGGCACTAGACCAGTTGTTGTCGGCTTTGAACGAACGCAAACAAGCCCTTGCAGACAAGCATGAAAAACGCGTTCCTGTGTTTCTCAAAATCGCCCCCGATTTAGACGACGATCAAGTAGCAGTCATTGCCAACAGCCTCCTAAAACATCAAATGGACGGCGTCATTGCCACCAACACAACCTTGTCGCGCGAGGCTGTCAAAGGCATGCCCCACTGCGACGAAATGGGCGGGCTTTCGGGTGCCCCGGTACTGGCTGGCAGCAACCGCGTCATTCGTCTGCTCAGGCAGCATTTGGGCCCACAATTCCCCATCATTGGTGTGGGCGGCATTCTCAGTGGCTACGATGCGGTTAGCAAAATTGAAGCAGGAGCCGATGTGGTCCAAATATATACCGGCCTGATTTACAAAGGTCCAGTCCTTGTTCATGAGGTTGCCAAAGCCTTGAAGCAACTCAACAAGGCCTGATGCAGCCTATACTTTGATGCGCTAGTCCAACATGGACAACACCACATCAGCAATGGCCAGTGAACTGGTCAAGCCGGGCGATTCAATGCCCAACAAATGCACCAAGCCAGGTACCCCCAAGGCTTGGGGTCCCAAGATACAAAAATCGGCAGCCGCTTCGTGCGGCGCATTGATTTTGGGCCGAATTCCGGCATAAGAAGCTTGAAGAGCACCATCGGGCAAGCCTGGCCAATACTTGCGAACCTCGGCATAAAAAGCATCGCCACGACGAGGGTCCACCGACAACTGATCGGGCGAGTCAACCCACTCCACATCTGGCCCAAACTTGGCCTGGCCCGCCATGTCGAGGGTTAAATGCACGCCCAGACCTGCAGCTTCGGGCACTGGATATATCAATCTAGAAAAAGGCGACTTGCCAGACAAACTGAAGTAATTGCCTTTGGCGTAATAGGCTTTGGGCAATCTTTGCGTGTCCATGCCTTCGAATTTTTGAGCCACATTGGGTGCTGTCAGGCCTGTGGCATTGATCACCTGATTCGCCAGCAACTCAGTGCCATCTCGGGTACGAATCACAAACTTTGTGGTGCCTGCTTCGTGCACCACTTGCGCCGATTCAAAATGGGAGTTGAGGGCCAGCAAACCGCCGGCATTTTCAAAATCACCGAGGTAACTCAACATGAGCGCGTGGCTGTCTACGATGCCCGTACTGGGAGACCACAAAGCCGCTTCACAGGTCAAGGCTGGCTCCATGGCTTGGGCTTGCGACTGGCTCAACATGACCAGCGCATCTTCTGCTAACAAACCATTGGCCGCAGCTTTGGCTTGAATGGCCGACAACTGCGCCACCTGCTCGGGCGATGTGGCAACGATCAATTTGCCACACTGTTTGTGAGCAATGCTGCGTTCACGGCAATAGGCATACAACTGCTTGCGACCTTGCACACACAATTGCGCTTTGAGGGAGCCCGCCGCATAGTAAATGCCCGCGTGAATCACTTCACTGTTGCGAGAGCTGGTGCCAGTGCCAAAAGCGTCCGCAGACTCAAGCAACAAGACCTCTTGGCCTGCAAGCGCTAAGCGACGCGCAACTGCCAGCCCCACTACGCCCGCGCCCAAAACCACCGTCTGAATTTGATCCATCATTTCACGCAAAGTCCACTCTGTTCTAGACAAGCAATATCCAAGTCTGCATTGTCGCTGACACGCGCACGACAGTTCAATGGCAAGATTAAAGGCACACTTTTGAATTTAGGCCCGAACCATTCATTACCAAGGAGACTCATGAAACTCTTCAACCTCACCGGCAAAATCGCCATCGTTACTGGCGCAAGTCGCGGCATTGGTCGCTCCATTGCCTTTCAATTGGCCCGCGCAGGTGCCAAAGTGGTGGTTTCCAGCCGCAAATTGGACGCGTGTGAAGCCGTCGTCAAAGAAATCCAGGCCGAAGGCGGAACTGCCATGGCCATTAGCGCAAGCATCGCTGTCAAAGAGCAATTGCAGGCCATGGTGCAAAAAACAAAAGACACATGGGGCCCTATCGACATTTTGGTGTGCAATGCCGCCAGCAACCCCTACTATGGCCCAGCCACAGGTATGAGTGACGAAATTTTCAACAAAGTCATGCACAACAACGTGCTGTCCAGTGCATGGCTTTGCAACATGGTTTACCCGGACATGAAAGCGCGCAAAGATGGCGCCATTGTGCTGGTGTCATCGGTGGGCGGCCTGCATGGCTCGTCAGTCATCGGCGCCTACAACATCTCCAAAGCAGCAGACATGCAACTGGCGCGCAACTTGGCGGTGGAATGGGGCCCAGACAACATTCGCATCAACTGCATTGCGCCTGGATTAATTCGCACCGACTTTGCCAAAGCACTGACAGACGATCCAGTCAAAGCAGGCATGGTCGAAAACGAAACACCCCTGCGACGCATTGGCGAACCCGATGACATTGGCGGCATTGCCGTTTTATTGGCCAGTGCGGCAGGAAAATACATCACGGGTCAAACCATCGTCGCCGATGGCGGCATGATGATTCGATAAATTTCAGAAGAAATATAAAGACAAAAAAAAACAGCCCCGAAGGGCTGTTTTTTTGGAGACTTGCTAGATTAAGCGAAGTTGGCTTCTGCAAACGACCAGTTGACCAATTTGTCCAAGAATGTTTCGACAAACTTAGGACGCATGTTGCGGTAATCGATGTAGTAAGCATGCTCCCACACGTCGACTGTCAACAAAGCTTTGTCAGCTGTTGTCAGGGGGGTGCCAGCGGCGCCCATGTTGACAATGTCAACGCTGCCATCGGCTTTTTTAACCAACCATGTCCAGCCTGAACCAAAGTTGCCTACGGCGCTTTTGACGAAGGCTTCTTTGAATGCGGCATAAGAACCGTACTTGGCATTGATGGCTGCGGCCAAAGCGCCAGTGGGTTCGCCACCACCGTTGGGCTTCATGCAGTTCCAGAAGAAGGTGTGGTTCCAGATTTGTGCGGAGTTGTTGTAAACGCCACCACTGGATTTTTTGATGATTTCTTCCAAAGACATTGATTCAAATTCAGTGCCTTTTTGCAAATTGTTCAAATTCACAACATAAGCATTGTGGTGCTTGCCGTGGTGAAACTCCAATGTTTCTTGGCTGTAATGAGGTGCCAATGCGTCGATGGCATAAGGCAGTGCTGGCAGGGTATGTTCCATGTGATCCTCGTAAAAGTGCAATAAAAATCAAAGAGCTATTGTAGGTTGATCGGGGGCATTTGTCAGATACCCATTGTCAATAGGCGCAGAGCTTTGAGGGTTGACGTCCAAAAGGGCTTAACGAGGCCCACTGACCTGCAAGTCAACCTGGCCATCTGCCAAGGTGGCCGTTACCGCCTGAAGCGACTGAAAATCAGCTACCTTGGTAAGGGCTTGACCCGACTCATTCGTTAACCACGCATAGCCTCGATCCAGGACCAAATGCGGGTCTAAAAGACCAAGTCGCGTTTCCAAATTCAGCAAGCGCTGCTGACTTTCTTGCAGATTTTTTTGACGTGCCCGAGGCAGGGCTTCAGACAGTCGCAACAGTTTTTGTTCGTTGCGTTGCGCTTGCGTTTTCAAGCCAAATTGCAAGGATTGAGACAATCGGTTGAGGCGGCTGGTTTGATCACTCAATCGAGACGACGGACGACCAAGACGGCCCGCAATCCAATCAAGGCGTTGGCTCATGCGGTCGACCGTTGATTGCAGGGCATCATCAAGGGCTTCCTTGACGGCGCCCAATTCAGCCAACATGTTGGCTCGTTCTGAGGCCACCATTTCAGCCGCAGCAGTGGGCGTGGGGGCACGTAAATCGGCCGCAAAATCGGTCAGCGTAAAGTCGGTTTCATGGCCAACACCCGAGACGATCGGAATGGGGCATGAGGCCACAGCGCGCACCAAGGCTTCATCGTTAAAAGCCCACAAATCTTCCATGGCGCCACCGCCACGCACCATCAAGATCACGTCTACCCCCAAGCCTTGAGGCGTGCTTGGTGTTGGCGGCGCTTGCCAACCTACCAACTGATGAAGACTGCGCAGCAGCTCGCTGGGGGCATTGGCGCCTTGAACCGATGCAGGCGCCAAAATCACGGGAATGTGCGGTACGCGACGCTGTAATGCCGTTGCAACATCATGCAATGCGGCCGCGCCCAATGAAGTTATCAGACCAATGGCCCTTGGCTGTTCGGGAATGGCCTGTTTGCGATGGGCGTCAAACAAACCTTCAGCTTCTAAGCTGGCTTTTAACTTGAGAAACTGGGCAAACAAATCGCCTTGACCCGCCCTTTGCATGCTGTCCACAATGAGTTGCAAATCGCCCCGGGCTTCATAGACACCTAATTTGCCCCGCACCTCGACCAACTCACCATCTCTGGGGACAAAGCCCACAGCACCGGCGGCCCTTTTGAACATGGCGCACCGAATTTGACCGCTGTCATCCTTGAGGGTGAAATAACAATGACCGCTGGCAGCGCGCGAAAAGCCTGAAATCTCTCCCTTGACCGCAACAGGGTTAAATCGCGCATTCAGAGTGTCAGCAATTGCAAGGCACAAAGCACCAACCGACCAGACACGCGGCTCAGAATTTAGACGGGACATGTAAGAGCCTTATTTTTTGCGGGTTTTGGCAACATTTTGAGGGCAAAGCCAGTATTTTTAATGACAAAGAGTCCACAGCTTCGAAGCTGCGTGCAACTCAAGCCGATGACCCTGCTTAAAAGCGCATGCACACTTGTAAGCTGTTGAATTCATTGAATAAATTTTTGATCAAAAAAATAGCACTGAGACAATCGACAGGATTCATGCGGTCTGCAGCGCTGTTGGCGCTAGGTTCTTCACAAAGTTATCCACAGAATTCGAGAACAATTCCATCAGCCATAATCAAAACTGATTCAGATCTAGAAAGATTGATTTTGTTAAGCATCATACAAGCCGCTGGCTGGCCCATTTGGCCCTTGATTCTCTGCTCCATTGTGGCAGTGGCCATTATTCTTGAGCGCTTGTATGCCTTGAGATCTGCCAAGGTATTGCCCGACGACGCTCTTGCCAAGGCCATTGACAGCACGCGTCAAGGCTTTCCTTCGGACGAAACCATTCAAGAGTTGGCCCAGATGGGTGCAGTCGGGCCTGTCTTTGCCGCAGGCCTCCAAACACTTTCCATCAACCCTGCAGCCAGCCATCAAGACGTTCGAGAAAGCATGGAAATGGAGGGGCGCATGGCGGCCCAAGGACTGGAGCGTTACCTCACGGCTTTGGCCACGCTGGCATCTGCTGCACCTTTGTTGGGTTTGCTGGGTACGGTCATCGGCATGATTGAATTGTTTGGCATTCAAGCACCGGGGCAACAACAACCCGTTGAGTTGGCCAACGGCATCTCCATTGCTTTGTACAACACTGCTTTAGGTTTACTGGTGGCCATTCCATGCCTCATGGCATGGCGTTTTTTCAAGTCCAAGGTAGATCGCTTGGTGCTCCAAATGGAATGGGCTGCAGAGCGATTTGCCAGACACTTGGCAGCCATGCGCGATTGAAAACACAGAGGCCAATTTTGAAATTCAAAACCAATGCCCCTGCCGAGCCAGACATCAACCTGATTCCATTCATTGATGTTTTGTTGGTGATCCTTATTTTCCTGATGCTGACCACCACTTGGTCAAAGTTCAATGAGTTGAATTTAAGCTTGCCAACGGCCAACGCCGAACAATCGCCCCCCGAGTCACAAACGTGGGTCGTGTCGGTCAATGCCCAAGGTCTGTACGCGGTCAACGGCAACAAAATTGAAGGCCGTACGGCACAAGATTTGATGATGGCGCTTAACAGCATGAACAAAACGAAAGCCACATTGCTCATCAAAGCCGATGCGTCTGCCACGCACCAAGCCGTGGTCAATATTTTGGAAGCAGCCCGAACACAAGGTATTTCAAAGATTGCGTTTGCAACGCAAAACAACGCCAACCAAAATTCAGCGGCACCTAAGCAGCCCTGATAGATCTTTGGGCATCAGCACACCATGCATTGGCTTCATCAATTGCCCCGACATTGGCAACAAAAATCAGCCATGACTTTGGCCTTGTGGCCGCTGGAAATGTTGTACCGATTGGCTTGGCTTATCAGACGCAGTTTGTATGCGCTGGGTTTACGTCCTTCACAAGCTGTCAATGCAACTGTCATTGTGGTGGGCAACGTGGTGGCAGGCGGCGGCGGAAAAACACCCCTGACCATTGCCTTGGTACAACACTTAAAACAGCAGGGCTACAAAGTGGGCGTGGTTTCAAGGGGCTATGGACGTACCTATCTTGGCGTGCAAATGGTTCAAGCCCACAGCAGCCCAGGGCAAGTAGGCGATGAACCACTGCTCATTTTCAACAAGTGCAAAGTGCCAGTTGCTGTAGGGGTCAAAAGGGTCGAGGCAGCGCGCCACTTGCTACATCAACATCCAGAGGTCAACATCCTTGTATGTGACGATGGTTTGCAACATTGGGCCCTGAAACGCGACATCGAAATTTGCGTCATGGACAGCATGGGCATAGGCAACGGTCATATGTTGCCAGCCGGTCCTTTGCGCGAAGCATGGCCACGCAAGGTCGATCTGTTGTTGCACACGCACCATAGAACGCTGCCAGAAGGTTTCGAGTCAACGCGTCAACTGAGCCCAGTGGCCATCAATGGTTTGGGCCAAGAAGTCAACTTGAGTTCTCTGCAAAATGAGCCAGTTGAAGTCGTATGCGGTATTGCCAAGCCAGACGCATTTACCGACATGCTCAAAGCATCCAAAATTCAAATTTCACACCTGACGGCTTTACCAGACCACGACGATTTCTCTAATTGGCAACCCACACAGGCTCATTTGAAGTTGTTGTGCACCGAAAAAGATGCTGTCAAAATTTGGCCGAAACAAGCACAGGCTTGGTCAGTGCCTCTGTTATTTGAGCCAGAAAAAAAGTTTTGGCAAGCTTTCGATGCACTCGTGAAGGCTCGTCACCGTTATCATTGACACCATGGACACCAAATTACTTGAACTGCTGGTATGCCCCGTGACCAAAGGTCCGCTAGACCTTCAACGCGACTCACAAGAATTGTGGTCGCGTAGTGCTCGCTTGGCCTATTCCATCCGAAACGGCATCCCCATCTTGCTTGAAAACGAAGCACGCACCTTAAGCGATGAAGAATTAGAGTCGCTCAAGCCAAGAACACCTTTGGTCTAACTTGGCCACTGACTCTGACATGACGCCCTCCTTCACTGTTTTGGTTCCAGCCCGACTGGCTTCCACACGTTTGCCCAACAAACCTTTGGCAGACATTGCAGGCTTGCCCATGGTGGTACGGGTCGCGCAGCGTGCGGCATTGTCCAAGGCGGCACAAGTTGTAGTGGCGGCAGACAGTCCCGAAATTGTGCTGGCATGCGAGAAGCACGGCGTACGCGCACTGCTTACGCAGATCGACCATCCCAGCGGCAGCGATCGGTTGGCAGAAGCCAGCGCTTTGCTCGGTTTGAAAGATGATGACATGGTCGTCAATGTGCAGGGCGATGAGCCACTCATCGATCCTGCGTTAATTGATCAGGTGGCCAGTTTGCTGAGCCAGCGTCCTGCTGCCAGCATGAGCACGGCAGCACACGCCCTGACCCAGGTGGCCGAATTCACCAACCCCAATGTTGTCAAAGTGGTCATTGACCACATGCAACTGGCCTTGTACTTTAGCCGAGCCCCCATTCCTTGGTGGCGAGACGGCAACACCCAAGGCATCCAACAATTGCCTTCACCAGCACCTTTAAGGCATATCGGCATCTACGGGTACAGGGTTGGATTTTTAAAAACCTTCCCTACATTGCCACCTGCACCCATTGAGACATGTGAAGCGCTAGAGCAACTTCGGGCCATGTGGTTCGGTCACAAAATTGCGGTTCATGTCACAAATCAGGTGCCCGGCCCAGGCGTCGACACCCCAGAAGATTTAGCACGCGTAAGGGCGCTGTTCCATGCCTGACTGACGCAAGGCGCTGCCGTCAGGAAAATCATGGATTCCCGTGCTATTCTCCAATGAGAGCCATGCAGGCTGTGGCGAAAGATTTAATAACTATTCGGAACTTTCATGAGACTGATTCTTCTAGGTGCTCCCGGAGCAGGCAAAGGTACCCAAGCCGCCTTCATTTGCGAGAAATTTTCAATTCCGCAAATTTCCACTGGCGACATGCTGCGCGCTGCAGTCAAAGCGGGTACCCCACTGGGCCTTCAAGCCAAAGCGGTCATGGAATCTGGCGGTTTGGTCAGCGATGACCTCATCATCAATCTTGTTAAAGAACGCATTGCACAAGCCGACTGTGCCAATGGCTTCTTGTTTGATGGCTTTCCCCGCACCATTCCCCAAGCAGACGCCATGAAAGCTGCTGGCGTCAAACTCGATTACGTGCTCGAAATTGATGTGCCATTTGAGGCCATCATCGAACGCATGAGCGGTCGTCGTTCACACCCTGCTTCTGGCCGCACCTACCATGTGAAGTTCAATGCCCCTAAAGTAGAAGGCAAAGACGATGTCACTGGCGAGCCCTTGGTGCAGCGCGACGATGACAAAGAAGAAACGGTCAAAAAGCGTTTAGACGTTTACAGCCAACAAACCCGTCCTTTGGTGGCCTACTACTCAGAATGGTCACAGCGCGAGCCGCAAGCAGCGCCGCAGTACCGCGCTATCAGCGGTATGGGTTCTGTGGAAGACATCACACAGCGCGCCATGAAGGCTTTGGGCGTAGCCTAATTCACGCGCTGTAGCAACCTCTAGTGGCTTTGCTGCTTGGACATCAAGTCCAGCATCAAGGCCACTCTTGTTTTGACAGGATTCAATTCGTCAGACACCTTAAAAGCATGCGATTCAGTTGCAATCACTGGCCCCTGATTGCATCGGCTTGCCAACCGAATTTGAACGCCCGCTGTCTCAGCTCGGCGCAGTCCTTCTTTCAAATCGGTACTTATCGATCCGTTCCCAGTACCAGCAATGACCAAGCCTTGAACGCCCGCCGCCACCAACAGGTCCACACACTTTGCGTTGGCTTGAACATGGTTCATCACAATCTCGACCCATGGCCAATTAGCAGGCTCGGGCAGATGAAAAGCAGCGTCGATTTTGTCGAAGGATGGCGTTTTGAATGTGGCAGACCATGCCACTTGATCCTGCTGTACCGTGCCGGCTGCACCCGTTTCGCCTGAGTCAAATGCGTTCAAACGGGTTGGGTGAACCTTTTGAAGATATTGACTGTGGTGAATTTCACCTGCCGCCACCAACCAAACACCCGTCCCGTTGGCCGTGGCTGCAAGCGTCAAAGCATCTCGCAAATTTTGAGGGCCATCGGCATCTTTGAAGTTGGCGGGACGCATCGCACAGGTCAACACAATGGGCTTGTCAATGGCAATGACGCGAGACAAGAAATAGGCGGTTTCCTCTAGCGTGTCGGTGCCATGGGTGATTACCAAAGCCTTGACCTCATCTTGAGAAAGCCATGCATGGCAGCGCTGTGCAAGGTGGTGCCAAATTGCAAAACTCATGTCCTTGCTGTCTACCTGCGCCACTTGCTCTGATTCAAACTGAAAGGCTGACAAGGCTTTTGGCATGCCTTGTCCGATTTCTGCAACAGACTGAAGCAAAACATCGATTCCCCTCTGTGCAGCCTTGTAGCTGAGGCCTTCAGAAGCAGAACTGGACTCACCGGCAATGGTACCGCCTGTGCCTAAAACAACAATTTTTCGATTTTTTGCTTGCATTTGGAAAAAGACTGGTTAAAAATACAGTTACTGGATAAGAAAACAGTTCTCTGTGAATTCAGCCACCTTTCAAGGAAGTCACCATGATCGATCAACCCAAACTCACAGCCCGTCAGCAAGAAATTTTGGAACTCATTCAAAAAACCATTGCTGAAACCGGTGCCCCGCCTACACGTGCTGAAATTGCACAGGTCCTGGGTTTCAAATCTGCCAACGCTGCCGAAGAGCACCTACAGGCATTGGCACGAAAAGGCGCCATCGATTTGGTCAGTGGCACCTCTCGCGGCATTCGCCTCAAAGGCTCATCCCGCGACCACATGCGCAACTCTTCCGACTTGTTCAGCATGCCCCTACCCGGTTTCGCCCAATTGGCGCTTCCGCTCATTGGCCGAGTTGCTGCAGGCTCGCCTATTTTGGCGCAAGAACACGTCGATCGCACTTACCACGTCGAAACTCATCTGTTTCAAGAACAACCCGATTACTTGCTTCGCGTTCGCGGCATGTCCATGCGCGATGCCGGCATCATGGATGGCGATCTGCTGGCCGTCAAAGCCACCAAAGATGTTCGCAACGGCCAAATTGTGGTGGCCCGTTTAGGCGACGAAGTAACCGTTAAGCGCCTTCGCAGACAGCCCGACCGCATTGAGCTGCTCCCCGAAAACCCCGACTACCCCATCATTTTGGTTCACCCAGGAGAGCCATTCGACATTGAAGGATTGGCTGTCGGACTCATTCGCAACACCTTGCTCATGTAAAGCTTTTAGCTTCACCTACAAGCCCAAGCATCCTCTTCAAGCCTCAATTTTCTATCCTATTCAAAGAGTATTTCCATGACCATCGCACTTTTAGGCATAGCCAACATTTACAACGGCTTTCAAAAATTCATGGCCAGCGCCCTGCACTTCGAAAACGAAGACGTCGGCCAGCCTTCTCGCTCGGCTTCAGCGTCTGTTTCAATTTCTATTCAGCCTACAGCCTGCAAACCCAGCCCACGCGCACTCCGGGTTTTGCGTGTTTCTGAGCAAGGCGAAGCGTCCTCTTGCGCGGGTCGCATGGTCATTTCCGGAAAGATGGCCGATGTTTGTGCAGAATTAGACCGTTTGGTTGCTTTAGAAAGCCAAAACAAGCCTTCACTGCCCCACTGATTTTTCTCGAAATCAAAGCCAGGCCCCAGCACTTTGGTGCTCAAAATTTGAAAGGTCGCCTTAGCAGGGGCCTTCTGGCAAGGCACAATAGTGCCCATGAACATTGTGATCCTTGACGACTACCAAGATGTCGTCCGAAAACTAGACTGTGCATCCAAACTCGATGCCTACAGCGCCAAGGTCTACACCAACACCGTGAAGGGTTTGGGACAACTTTCAGTTCGTCTAAAAGATGCAGACATTTTGGTGCTCATTCGTGAACGCACCCACCTCAATCGTCAGTTGATTGAAAAGCTCCCGCGCCTCAAACTCATCTCTCAAACTGGCGGTGCTGGCTCTCACATCGATTTAGAGGCTTGCACCGAGCGAGGCATTGCAGTAGCACAAGGCACCGGTTCGCCGCACGCACCTGCAGAACTCACGTGGGCCTTGGTCATGGCTGCTGCGCGACGATTGCCACAATACATCGGCAATCTCAAGCATGGTGCATGGCAACAATCGGGCCTAAAAGCTGCTTCTATGCCTGCCAACTTTGGTCTTGGAACTGTCTTGCGCGGTCGCACCATGGGCATTTGGGGCTTCGGCAAAATTGGCCAGCTGGTGGCAGGTTATGCAAAAGCGTTTGGCATGCAAGTGGTGGTTTGGGGCAGCGAATCATCACGCGAAAAAGCAGTCGAACAGGGCTGCATTCCTGCAGCAACACGCGAAGCTTTTTTCGAGCAATGCGATGTGATCTCCGTGCATTTGCGTTTGAATGATGCAACTCGAGGCATTGTGACTTTAGAAGATTTGTCACGCATGAAGACTAGCGCCATGTTTGTCAACACGTCACGCGCCGAACTCCTAGAACCCGACGCCCTCATCAGCGCCCTCAATCGTGGTCGTCCTGGCTTGGCTGCCATTGATGTGTTCGAGCACGAGCCCATTTTGCAAGGCCACGCATTGCTGCGCTTGGAAAATTGCATCTGCACGCCCCACATTGGCTATGTCGAACAAGACAACTACGAACTTTATTTTGGTGCAGCCTTTGACAACGTGGTCAACTTTATCAAAGGTACACCCACCAACATCGTTAACCCTGGCGCACTTCAAGTTCGCCGTTAAAGTAATTCAAGCATGACACTCGCATTCAATCATGTTGCAGTCATTGGCGCAGGCGCCATGGGCCGCGGCATTGCACAAATTGCAGCCCAAGCTGGCAGCCAAGTTTGGCTGTACGACACACAGTCAGAAGCCATTCAAAAAGCCAAGGATGCCGTTTTTCAAGTTTGGGACACTTTGGCCAGTAAAGGACGCTTGGATGCTGAGACTGTCAATGCTTACAAATCACGTTTACACAGCGCCAATTCACTGAATGACTTGAAGTCATGCGAGTTGGTTGTTGAGGCCATTGTCGAGCGTCTGGACATCAAAAAATCATTGTTCGTTGACCTTGAAAACTTGCTGCCTGAATCTGCCGTTTTGGTCACAAACACGTCCTCTTTGTCGGTCACCGCCATTGCCGCGGCACTCAAGCGACCTGCCAACTTTGCGGGCTATCACTTTTTCAATCCAGTGCCGCTCATGAAAGTGGTCGAAGTCATTGCGGGTTTAAAAACCAATGCCGATGTTTGTGAACGCCTGACCACCTTCGCCACGCAGATGGGCCACACACCTGTTCAAGCCAATGACACCCCTGGTTTCATTGTCAATCATGCGGGCCGTGGCTACGGCACAGAAGCACTGCGCATTGTCTCGGAGGGTGTTGCCGATTTCGCCACCATCGATCGCATCTTGAAAGATCAAGTCGGCTTCAAGTTAGGCCCCTTCGAATTGTTTGACCTCACAGCCTTGGATGTTTCACACCCCGTGATGGAATCCATTTACAACCAGTACTACCAAGAACCTCGCTACCGTCCCAGTGTCATCACAGCTCAACGTTTGGCTGGCGGCGTGGTTGGCAAAAAAGCAGGCGAAGGTTTCTACACTTACGTCGAGGGCAAAGCGGTGGTCATGCCAGAACCACCCGTGCCAGATGTCAAAGAATTTCCACCCGTTTGGGTGTCTCCTCGTGCTTCGCGAAGGCTCGAGTTGTTGCAGTTACTCAAAGACCTGGGCGCCACCATCGAATCGGGCGCCTCACCTTCCCCCCAAGCCCTCACCATCGTGGCGCCTTTAGGATTTGACGTCACCACAGTAGCGGTGGTCGAGCGCTTGGATCCTGCGCGCACAGTTGGCATCGACATGTTGTTTGACGACGCCGCCACCAAACGGCGCGTTCTGGCCACCAACCCCGCTACCCGAAGCGACATGCGCGATGCAGCGCATGCCCTGTTTGCCAAAGATGGCAAAGCTGTTAGCGTGGTCCGCGACAGTGGCGGATTCGTCACACAGCGCGTAGTAGCCAACATTGTGAACATTGCAGCCGACATGTGCCAACAGCGCGTGTGTTCGCCGTCCGACTTGGACGTTGCCGTCACCTTGGGTCTGGGCTATCCTGTTGGCCCCCTGGCTTTGGGCAACAAGTTGGGCCCCACCAATGTTTTAGAAGTCCTCTTCAATTTACAAACGGTGTATGGCGATCCGCGTTATCGCCCTAGCCCTTGGCTGCGTCGCCGCGGCGCCATTGGTTTGTCACTGCTGCAAACTGAGGATTGAACAGATGTCGGCACAACTGCTCAGCACCAGCGAAGGCGCCACCCTCATCTTGACCTTGAGCAATCCTGAACACAGGAATGCGCTTGGGCCAGAAATGTATGCGGCTGGCGTGGAGGCGCTCAGCGTTGCAGAATCAAGCGCTGAGGTTAAGAGCGTCGTTATCACTGGCGATGGCGGCTTGTTCAGCGCGGGCGGCAATCTGCAAAGGCTCAATGACAACCGGCAAAAACCGCCAGCGCACCAAGCTCAAAGCATTGAAGGTTTGCACAATTGGATCGAAGCCATTCGTACTTTCCCCAAACCCGTCATAGCTGCCGTTGAAGGCCCAGCCGCGGGTGCAGGTTTTTCGTTGGCCTTGGCCTGCGACCTCATTGTTTCTGCACGCAACAGCATTTTTGTCATGGCCTACAGCAACATTGCGTTGTCACCCGATGGCGGGGGCACATGGAGTTTGTCGCGCGTCATGCCACGCCAATTGGCCACCGAGCTCTTGATGTTGGGAGACCGTGTGGGCGCCGAGCGCATGCACCAACTGGGCGTGGTCAACACCTTGTGCGAGCCAGGCCAAGCCCTCGGAACAGCGCTCACAATGGCCAGCAAATTGAACCAGCGTGCGTCCAACGCATTGGCCAGCATCAAAGAACTCCTCAACGAAGCCGATGGCGCAACGTTGCATCAACAACTCAGCCAAGAACGTGATCACTTTGTCAAAAACCTGCATCACGCCAATGCAGGCATTGGCATTTCAGCTTTTTTGAACAAAGAAACACCGCGCTACGAATAAGACCGGGTCTCTCAGGCGACATTTTTCAGCAACCCAGTCACTCAAAAGACAGACTATGGACGAACCCATTCTTACGATGGAGGAAAGAGAATCGATTAACGCAGGTCGATGGTTCTCAACCCTTTCACCCTCACTACGACACGACATTCTTCGATGTGCCTACGTCAAGCGATACAAAGACGGCGAACTGATTGCAGCCCGCGGCGAGCCGCCGGAGCAGTGGATCGCCTGCGCCAAGGGTGCCGTGCGGGTCAGCTCCACCTCGGTGTCGGGCAAACTGATCACCCTCACCTATGTCGAACCGGGCATTTGGTTTGGCGACGTCTCCATCTTCGACGGCGACAGGCGGACGCACGATGCCTACGCACACGGCGAAACCACCACGCTCAATGTGGCCAAAGCAGATTTCAAAAAAATCCTGTCTTCTCACGTGGAGCTGTACGACGCCATGTTGCGTTTGCACGCCCGTCGCATTCGGCAGTTGTTTGGCTTGGTCGAAGACCTGAACACCTTGCCCTTGCGCGCAAGGTTGGCCAAGCAACTCAATCACTTGCTGCGCAGTTATGGCGTGCCAAGTCTTTCGGATGCCAAAGCCATTCGCATCAGTTTGCAATTGGCGCAAGAAGAACTGGCACAGTTGCTGGGTGCTTCGCGTCAACGCGTCAACCAAGAGTTGAAGCAAATGGAGCGCGAGCATGTCATCAAAATCGAGCCCGGTGGACTCACAGTTCTCGACAGAGAAGCTCTTCTGAAAATTGTGGATTCGGACGACTGAACACCCCACCCACACCCATCAGTTTGTTAATTTACGGCGGTACTCCCACATGAGCCAGTTTGATCATTTCGTGGGCACCCGCCCTGTCACGGGCACACATGCCTTTGATGTCCAAGCCCTCGAGGCTTGGTTGCATGCCCATATGCCCGGCTTCAAAGGTCCCTTAAGCGTCGAAATGTTCAAGGGCGGCCAATCCAACCCCACCTACAAACTGATCACCCCCGCATGTTCGTATGTCATGCGCGCAAAACCGGGTCCTGTGGCCAAACTGCTGCCTTCTGCACACGCCATTGAACGCGAGTTTGCAGTCATGAAGGGACTTGCGGGAACGGCAGTTCCTGTTGCAAAAATGCATGTCTTGTGCGAAGACGAAGCCATCATCGGTCGAGCCTTTTACGTCATGGAATTTGTGGCGGGCCGTGTTTTGTGGGACCAGTCTTTGCCTGGTATGACCAACGCCCAGCGCGGCGAGGTTTACGATGAAATGAACCGCGTCATCGCAGCACTTCACAGCGTCAAGTTTGCAGACCAAGGCTTGGCCAACTACGGCAAACCTGGCAGTTACATCGAGCGTCAAATTGGTCGTTGGAGCAAGCAATACGTAGCCTCTGTGACGCAAGACATTCCAGAAATGGACAAGCTGATGGCTTGGTTGCCTGCCAACATTCCCAGCAGCGCCAAAGACGAATCTTTGGTCAGCATTGTTCATGGCGATTTCCGCTTAGACAACCTCATGTTTCACCCCACAGAGCCCAAAGTATTGGCTGTTTTAGATTGGGAACTGTCTACCTTGGGGCACCCCTTGGCCGACTTCAGTTACCACTGCATGGCCTGGCACATCAAGCCCGGGTCATTCAGAGGCATTGGCGGCTTGGATCACAAAGCCTTGGGCATACCAGATGAAGCCGAGTACATCAAGCGTTACTGCGAACGCACGGGCTTCACTACCCCCGACAAATTGGCCATCGATTGGAACTTCTACATGGCCTACAACCTCTTCCGCATCGCTGCTATTTTGCAGGGCATTGCCAAACGTGTCGAAGACGGCACAGCCTCAAGCGAGCAAGCCAAATCATCAGGCGCTGGCGCCAAACCCATGGCAGAGATGGCATGGCAATTCGCCAGCAAAGTTTGAACTCAACTCATTAAGATTTAACAGGAGACCTTCAATGCAATTCGAATATTCAGACAAAGTCAAAACCATGCAAGCGCGCTTGCTGGCTTTCATGGACGAGCACATCTATCCCAACGAAGCACGCTTTTTCCAAGAGATTGCAGACAATCGCGCCAAGGGCAATGCGTGGATTCCTACCAAAATCGTAGAAGAACTCAAACCCAAAGCTCAAGCTGCTGGCTTGTGGAATTTGTTCTTGCCCAAATCGCCACGTGCACCCCAAGGCTTGTCCAATTTGGAATACGCGCCCTTGTGTGAAATCATGGGACGCGTGCCATTTGCTGCAGAAATTTTCAACTGCTCAGCGCCCGACACAGGCAACATGGAAACCTTTGAGCGCTACGCCAGCGAGTCACTCAAAGACAAGTGGCTCGAGCCTTTGCTCAAGGGCGAAATTCGTTCAGCCTTTCTCATGACAGAACCCGATGTTGCCTCCTCCGATGCAACCAACATTCAATGTGAAATCCGCCGCGACGGCGACGAGTACGTCATCAATGGCCGCAAGTGGTGGTCTTCTGGTGCTGGCGATCCACGTTGCGCGGTTTACATCGTCATGGGCAAAACCAATCCAGACGCCGGTCGTCACGAGCAACAGTCGATGATCATCGTGCCAGCCAACACACCCGGTATCACGGTGCTTCGCGCGTTGTCAGTTTTTGGCTACGACGATGCCCCTCACGGTCACATGGAAGTCCTGTTAGAAAATGTTCGTGTTCCTGCTGCCAACTTGTTGTTAGGCGAAGGCCGTGGTTTTGAAATTGCACAAGGCCGCTTGGGCCCAGGACGCATTCACCATTGCATGCGCACCATCGGTGTCGCAGAACGAGCATTGGAGTTGATGTGCAAACGCCTCAACACGCGCGTAGCCTTTGGCCGCGAAGTGGCACGTCAAACTGTTTGGCAAGAACGCATCGCCGAATCGCGTTGCATGATTGAACAAGCGCGCTTGTTGACACTCAAAGCCGCCTACATGATGGACACTGTTGGCAACAAAGTGGCCAAGGCAGAAATTGCCATGATCAAAATCGTGGCACCTCAAATGGCTTGCCAAATCATTGATTGGGCCATTCAAGCGCACGGCGGCGGTGGTGTGTCGCAAGACTTCCCGTTGGCTTATGCCTATGCACACCAACGCACTCTGCGTTTGGCCGACGGTCCCGACGAAGTTCACCGCAACTCTTTGGCCAAATTGGAATTGGCCAAGCATTTGCTCATGCCAGGCGAAGTGGAGATGCCCGTCACGCGAGGCAGCTGATCACGGTCATCGGGTGAATCTTGAAAAAATGAAAGAACTTTTTCATCCAGTTTCAAGAATTCCCCCGATCCCGCATTAGAATATGAGGCTTGTCGGAGCGTAGCGCAGTCTGGTAGCGCATCTGGTTTGGGACCAGAGGGTCGAAGGTTCGAATCCTTTCGCTCCGACCATTCAATTCTAAATAAGGCCCTACCTTCTTGGTTCCAGGGCCTTTTTTATCTGCCCGTAGCTCAACTGGATAGAGCAACGGCCTTCTAAGCCGTAGGTCGGGGGTTCGAGTCCCTCCGGGCAGGCCACCTACATTCCCCTTGTTCTTAGCTCAAACGTCATTTAATTGCACGGATAAGGGTTTTGCCTAGCTTTTTTGCCTGCGGATATGCAACATAATGCATCTTCAAAGGAGATTCCCATGACAACTTCCCCCTCACGTCGATTGGTTTTGTCACGCAGTGCCGCTTTGGTTGGCGCTGCAAGCTCAGGCTTGTTGTTGCCTGAATTGGCGCTGGCACAGTCCGGCAAAATTCGCGTCGGCTTGATGCTCCCCTACTCTGGCGCTTTCGCCCCCTTGGGTGTCGCCATTGAAAACGGTGTCCGCATGGCCATCAATGAGCAAGGCGGCAAACTGGGCGGTCGTGACATTGAGTGGTTCAAAGTTGACGACGAATCAGATCCTTCCAAAGGCATTGAAAACGCCAACAAATTGGTGCAGCGCGACAAGGTCGATGTGCTCATCGGCACCGTGCACTCGGGCGTTCAAATGGGCATTCAAAAAGTTGCGCGCGACTCTGGCGTGCTGTCACTCATCCCCAATGCAGGTGTTCACGCGGCCACGCGTTCTTTGTGCGCGCCCAACGTGTTCCGCACCAGCTTCTCCAACAGCCAACCCACCTTGGCACTCGGACAAGCCATGGTTGCCAAAGGTCACAAAAAGGCTGTGTGGATCACTTGGAAATACGCTGCTGGCGACGAAGCTTACGAAGGCTTCAAAGAGAGCTACACCAAGGCAGGCGGAACCATTGTCAAAGAGTTGGGCTTGCCCTTCCCCAATGTCGAATTCCAAGCCTTGCTCACCGAAATTGCAGCCCTTAAACCCGATGCAGTCGCTTGCTTCTTTGCAGGTCCTTCTGGTGCCAAGTTCATGAAAGACTTCGCAGCTGCAGGCCTCAAAGGCAAGATTGCTTTGTATGGTTCTGGCTTCTTAACCGAAGGCGTGTTGGAAGCTGCAGGCCCTGCAGCTGATGGCGTCATGACCACTTTGCACTACAGCGATTCTTTGGACACACCGCGCAACAAAAGCTTCCGCTTGGAATATGCCAAGGCATTCAAAATGCAACCCGACGTGTACGCCGTTCAAGGCTATGACACGGGCTTGCTGCTCGTTCAAGGCGCCAACGCAGTCAAAGGCGATTTGTCTAAAAAGCCAGAGCTTTACAAAGCCATGGAAGGCGCTGTGATTGACAGCCCACGCGGTAAGTGGACCATGAGCAAATCGCACAATCCGGTGCAAGACATCTATTTGCGAGTGGCTGAAAAAGGCGAAAACAAAGTGATTGGTGTAGCTGCAAAAGGCTTGTCCGATCCGGGCACAGGTTGCCGCATGGGCTAATTGCAGCCTGTGATGCCGAAGCGGTGAAGAAATTCGCCGCTTTTTTTCTGCCCAATGGGCTAACCTTGCCCATCGCATCCGTTTGAACATTCCCCTATGGATTTCGTTAATTTCCTCATCCAGTTGCTGAACAGTGTTCAGTATGGCTTGCTGTTGTTCATGCTGGCTGCTGGCTTGACCTTGATCTTTGGCATCATGGGCGTGGTCAATTTGGCCCATGGAAGTTTTTATATGTTGGGGGCTTACCTTGCATGGTCATTGGCCGCCATGACCCAAAGCTTCACGCTGGCCATCATCTTGGGAACTGCGCTTTCTGTGCTGTTTGGCTTGTTGCTAGAGTGGCTTTTGTTCCGACACTTTTACAAACGTGACCACCTCGATCAAGTGTTGCTCACCTTTGGTCTGATTTATGTCTTTGAAGAAATGCGGTCCATCTTGTGGGGAGACGATGTGCATGGCGTCACCATTCCCGAGGCCCTGAGCGCTTCAATTCCTCTCACCGAAACTCTTTCTTACCCCGTGTATCGCTTGTTCATGTCGGGCGTTTGTTTGGTCTTGGCCTTGGGCCTTTACTTGCTAATTTCTAAAACGCGCCTGGGCATGAAAATTCGGGCTGGTGCGTTCAATCACGAAATGACAGAAGCCTTGGGCGTCAACATCAAATTGATCCATGCTCTGGTGTTTGCATTGGGCGTTGGCTTGGCCACCATTGCGGGCATGGTGGCGGCGCCCGTTTCTAGCGTTTATCCCAACATGGGCTCGCAGGTGCTCATCATGTGTTTTGTGGTGGTTGTGATTGGCGGCATTGGCTCCGTCAAAGGCGCACTCATTGCGGCATTGCTGGTGGGATTGGTCGACACCTTTGGCAAAGTGTTGTTGCCACAAGTCTCTGGCATGTTGGTCTATGTGCTTATGGCCATTGTTTTACTTTACAAGCCTGAAGGCTTGTTCAAAAACTAAGGGGAATGGCATGAGCGACGCACACGCCCCAATCGAAACACTGCCACGCAGTTTGAATATTTTGCTTGGCACTGCGCTTTTAGCGCTGGCAGCCTTTCCTTTTGTGGGTACAGACTATTACCTTCAAATGGTCACCCGCATGATGATCTTGGCCATTTTCGCCATGAGCCTCGATTTGCTGCAAGGTGTCACCGGTTTGGTCTCTTTAGGGCATGCCGCCTACTTCGGTGTAGCAGGTTATGCATTGGCCTTTATCACACCACCAGGTGAACCCATCTCTTTGTGGTGGTCGATGCCTTTGGCAATTGGCGCTTCAGCCTTGCTGGCCTTGGTGATTGGTTTTTTGGTGGTTAGAACGCACGGCATCTATTTCATCATGGTCACCATGGCGTTTGCCCAAATGGTGTTTTATGCATTCTTTGACAACAAGGCGCTAGGGGGTTCAGATGGCATCTACATCAACTTCAAACCCGACGCGTTGCTGTTTGATTTAGAAAACAAAAAAGTTTTCTACTTCTTCACCCTGTCGCTCATGGTGTTGGTCTATGTGTTTTTAAGGCGCTTGTTGTGGAGCCCATTTGGCAGGGCACTTGCTGGCATTCGTGTCAACGAACATCGCATGCGCGCTTTGGGGTATGGCACTTTCAGTCACAAACTCGCGGCCTTTACATTGGCGGGTGCGTTGGCCGGATTGGCTGGCTTTTTGTGGGGTGCTCAATCGGGGTATGTCAATCCCGAGCTGATGGGTTTTCACATGAGTGCTCACGTCATCATGATGGTGATCTTAGGGGGCATGGGCAATTTTGCAGGGGCCATTGTGGGCGCTTTCTCGTTTGAGTATTTGCTGCATTTGTTCAAAGACCTGCCGCAAATTGCAGGGTTCAACTTAGGCAAACATTGGCAATTGTGGATGGGCTTGTTCATTGTGGCATTGGTCATTTTGGCCCCGCGCGGCATCTTGGGCTTATTTGCAAACTTGTTCAAAGCCAAGGAGCAAGGCCATGACTGAAGCGCATTCAATGCACAATTTGTTGTTGCGAGCAAACAAAGTTACCAAAAAATTTGGTGGCCTGACAGCGGTCAATGATGTGTCTGTTGATTTGCGAAAAGGTGAAATTCATGCCGTCATTGGCCCCAATGGTGCTGGCAAATCGACGCTGACCAATTTGCTCACAGGTGACTTGCCGCCCAGCTCGGGGCATGTGGCTTTGAACGGACAAGACATCACAGGCTGGACGCCCGAGAAGATCTCGCGCCATGGCTTGGGTCGCAGTTATCAAAAGACCAACATCTTCAGAAGCTTTACAGTGTGGGACAACGTGCGCTTGTCTGCCCAATCGCGCAGCCAACCCCTGCCCTTTAACCCATTGGCGTGGTTGCAAAACGCAAGCCGTATTAACGATGTCAACCAGCGCGCAGAACGCGCCATTGAATTGGCGGGTTTGCAAAACAGACGCCATGCACTGGCCGGCGCAGCCAGCCACGGCGAGCAAAGACAATTGGAAATCGCCATGACATTGGCCACCGAACCGCAAGTATTGTTGTTAGATGAGCCCTTGGCAGGCATGGGTGTGGCAGAAGCCGAGAGCATGGTGCAGTTGCTGCTGCGCCTCAAGCCTTCACACGCCATGATGCTGGTTGAACACGACATTGACGCCATCTTCACCTTGGCCGATCAATTGACGGTCATGGTCAACGGCACTGTGATTGCCAGCGGGCTGCCCGCCACAGTGCGCGCTGATGCGGGCGTTCAAGCCGCCTATTTGGGTGAGGATCACTGACATGAACGACACCTTGATACAAGTCAAAGGGCTCAACAGCTTCTACGGGGCCAGTCACATTCTTCGCAACATTGACTTTGAAGTAAAGCGCGGTGAAACCATTGGCTTGATGGGCCGCAATGGCATGGGCAAAAGCACCTTGCTCAAATCCATCATGGGCATCGTCACACCGCGTTCTGGCGATGTGCACATCAAGGGTGAGCGCATGAACGACCGCGCTATTTTTGAAGTGGCACAACAAGGCATTGCCTATGTCCCCGAAGGGCGCGGCATCTTTGGCAACCTTAGCGTGGTTGAAAACCTGAAGATGGCGGCGCGCCCTGGTACGCAAGGCCAAAACGATTGGACCTACGACCGCGTACTAGAAACATTTCCTCGTTTAAAGGAACGACTAGGGCATGGCGGCCAACAACTTTCTGGCGGTGAGCAGCAAATGCTGACCATTGGCCGCGCCTTGATGACCAATCCCGATGTGCTGATATTGGATGAAGCCACAGAAGGTTTAGCGCCGCTCATCGCACGAGAAATTTGGCGCATTTGCAGCGTCATCAAAGAAAGCGGCATCAGCAGCATCATCGTTGACAAAAACTGGAAGCACGTCACACAAATTACCGATCGCAATGTGATCTTGGTCAAAGGCGAAGTGGTATTTGAAGGCAGTTCAGAATTGCTGCAATCTCAACCCGAGATCATGGCCCAACATTTGGGTGTGTAATTTAAACAGCATCATTCATAAAAGCCATGGCCAAAGATTCCACCTTGCGCGGTGTGCGCGTTGTCAGTTTGGCACTGAACCTGCCCGGGCCTGCCGCTTTAATGCGCTTGGCTCAAATGGGCGCCTCGTGCACCAAAGTTAATCCGCCAGCCGGCGATCCGATGGCGCATTACACACCGGGTGGCTACGACACCTTGCACAAAGGTGTGAAGCAAATCACATGCGATTTAAAAGATGCAAAAGGGCAGCAAGCACTGCATGCTTTTTTGGCCAAAACAGATGTGTTGCTAACTTCCTTCAGACCTTCTGCACTGAACAAGCTGGGACTTGGCTGGAAAGTGTTGCACAAGCAATACCCACACCTCAGCTGCGTCAGCGTGGTGGGTGCACCGGGCGCTTTGGCAGAAATTCCAGGTCACGATTTAACCTATCAAGCCGAAGTCGATTTGGTGCCCGGCATGGACCTGCCCGCCAGTTTGTTTGCAGACATGGGCGGCGCCATGATGGCCAGCGAAGCGGTGCTCAAAGCCACGTTGATGCAGCGCACTTCTGGCAAAGGCAGCTTCCACGAAGTGGCCCTGAGCGATGCCGCAGCCTGGTTAGCACTTCCCAGACACTGGGGCATGACGCTGCCCAAGGGCGCAGTGGGCGGGGCCCATGCTGGCTACAAAATGTACGCTTGCAAAAACGGCCGTGTTGCAGTGGCTGCACTGGAGCCGCACTTTGCCAAGTCTTTGTGCGATGCCGCAGGCATTGAAGTGAAAGACGTTAAGGCCTTGTTTGCCAAATCAACCCATGAAGGCATCGCTGCATTTTTGGCCAGTCAAACACGTCAACAGCTGGACAAACTGGCTGTCGCCAAAGACATTCCTCTGATGACTTTGCCAAAAGCGAGCTAAGCGCTTTAAATTCAAAGCACTTAGTGATTCAACTGCGCCCAAGCTTTGTCCAGGCGCTTTACACTCACAGGTTGAGGCGTGCGTAACTCTTGCGCAAAGAAGCTCACTCGCAGCTCTTCTAGCAACCATCTAAACTCCAACATCCGGTCATCCACCGCACCTTTGCGATCGACCACCAAGCGCCAATAGCGTTGCTCTTGTGGCTTGAGCTCTAACAGCTTGGCGGCGTCGCGCGCAGGATCGGCGCGGTATTTGTCCAAACGCAACACGATGGCTTTTAAGTAGCGAGCGTAGTGCTGCAATTGGGTCCAAGGTGTGAGCGCTAAGAATCGCTTGTTCACCAAACGTTGCAACTGCTGAGCGCAATCGGCTGTGGCATCGGGTGCGTTCTTGGTGTCTTTGATTTTGCGTGTAGCCGCCGCAAATTCAAGCAAAATAATGCCGGCCAAACGAGCCACTTCATTGGCAATGAGCGTGAGGCGCCCTCTTCCTTCGTCAATGCGTTTCTTAAAGCTGAGCTCATCCGCAGGCAATGGGTCCATGAGGAAAGCACGGTCCAAGGCCACTTCAATGATTTGCTGACGCAATTCATCGGCGGTGCCCAAAGGCATGTATGCCACAGCCATCTTTTGCAAATCGGGAATGTTCTTTTCTAAATACTTCAACGCGTCTTTAATTTGCAAAGCAAACAAACGACGCAAACCTTCGCGGTGCTTTTGCGCAGCCACTTCGGGTTCGTCAAACACCTCGATTTGCACGGCATCGTTCAAGTCGACCAAGGCCGGAAAACCAATCAGGCTTTGACCGCCTTTGTTGATCTCCATCAATTCAGGTAAGTCACCAAAGGTCCAAGCGGTGTAACGCTGTTGAGAAACGGCAGGCGCCTTTTGCGATAGCGCCCCAGAAGGCGAGGCACCGGTCTTGGCAACTCGCTCAGTTGTGCCCGACGGATTTTGTTTGGCGTTGGCATCCTTTGAATGTGCTGCTGTTGCAGGGCTTGTACTAGGTTGCACCTTGAGTTGAGCCAAGGCCTGAAACGCACCCCGCGCCTGGGAGCCCCAATCGGCTTTGAGTGCCCCCAAGTTGCGGCCCATGCCCAGTTGCCGCCCATGCTCATCGACCACGCGCAAGTTCATGAACAAGTGAGGACTGAGCATGTCTAATTTAAAGTCTGCGCGCTTCACATCCAAGCTGGTGATGTCGCGAACTTTCTTAAGGAGTGCATCCGTTAAGGAGCCCGACCCAAAGGCTTCTGGCGTCCCTAGTGCTTCGGCTAATTTAGAGGCCGACTCTGGCAAAGGCACAAACCGTGACCTTGGCTTTTGCGGCAAGCTTTTAAGCAAGGCGTGAATTTTGTCTTTGAGCAATCCTGGCACCAGCCACTCGCAACGCTCTTCGCTCACTTGGTTCAGCACAAACAAAGGCACTGTCACCGTCACCCCATCTCGAGCGTCACCCGGTTCGTGCAGATAGGTGGCATTGCAGTCGGTACCGCCCAAGCGAATGGTTTTGGGAAAAGCCTGCGTGGTGATGCCTGCCGCCTCGTGCCGCATCAACTCTTCACGGCTCAGCAACAACAAGTTGGCCTGACGCTTTACTTCTTGGCGATACCAAGCTTCTAACAATCGGCCTGAGCAAACATCGGCGGGAATTTGTTGATCGTAAAAAGCAAAGATCAGTTCATCGTCCACCAGCACGTCTTGTCGCCGAGACTTGTGCTCTAGCTCTTCCACCTTGGCAATCATCTTGTGATTGGCAGCCAAGAAAGGCAATGACGTTTCCCATTGGCCTTGCACCAAAGCTTCACGAATGAAAATTTCACGCGCAGTTTGTGGATCGACTTTTCCAAAGGGCACACGCCTACCGCTGTAGACCACCAAGCCATACAGCGTGGCACGTTCCAGGGCGATCACCTCACCCGACTTCTTTTCCCAATGCGGATCTAAAAGTTGTTTGCGCAGCAAATGGCCGCCCACTTGCTCGAGCCATGTGGGCTCAATGTTGGCAATGCCACGGCCAAACAAGCGCGTGGTTTCAACCAACTCCGACACCACCGTCCAGCGGCCTGGCTTCTTAGACAAATGGGCGCCGGGGTGGCGATAAAACTTGATGCCTCGCGCACCAAGGTAAACATCTTCGTCGTCTTGCTTGTAACCCACGTTGCCCAGCAAACCCGCCAACATCGACAGGTGAATTTGTTCATATGTGGCCGGCAAACTGTTCAGGTGCCAACGGTGCTCTGCCACCGTGGTGTGCAACTGCGTGTGCGTGTCACGCCACTCGCGCACACGGCGAATGTTCACAAAGTTTTGACGCAGCAATTGTTCGTATTGACGGTTGCTCAGCTTGTGCTCAGAGCCGGCAGCAGATTTTCCGCCACGTGCTTCTGACAACCATTTCCATAATTTCAAATAGCCTGTGAATTCGCTTTTCTCATCGTCAAACTTCACGTGCGCTTGGTCGGCTTGTGCTTGTGCCTCCATGGGCCTGTCTCGCACATCTTGAACCGACATGGCACTGGCAATGATCAACACTTCATCCAAGGCTTGTCGGTCGCGCGCTTCCAAAATCATGCGTCCCACACGCGGGTCCAAGGGCAACTTGGCCAACTCAACACCCGTTCGTGTTAACTCATTGGCATCGTTCACGGCGCCCAGTTCTGCCAGCAATTGATAGCCATCGGTGATGGCGCGCTTGGACGGTGCTTCAATGAACGGAAAGTCATCCACCACGCCCAAGTGCAAAGACTTCATGCGCAAGATCACACCCGCCAAAGAGGATCGCAAAATTTCTGGATCGGTAAAGCGCGGCCTGCCGTTGAAATCTTTCTCGTCGTACAAACGAATGCAGATACCGTTGGCCACACGACCACATCGACCTGCCCGCTGATTGGCGGCCGCTTGGCTAATGGGCTCTACCATCAGCTGCTCAACTTTGCTGCGCAAGCTGTAACGCTTCACGCGCGCAGTGCCCACATCAATCACATAACGAATGCCAGGCACAGTCAGAGATGTTTCGGCCACGTTAGTGGCCAACACAATGCGGCGACCGTTGTGACTTTCAAACACACGCTCCTGATCAGATTGAGACAGGCGTGCAAACAGCGGCAATACCTCTGCACCACGCGTGACGGCACTGTGCGTCAAATGTTTGCGCAGATGGTCATTGGCCTCCCTGATCTCCCGCTCCCCTGGCAAAAACACCAAGATGTCGCCCGATGCGTGTCCGGTCCAAAGTTCGTCCACAGCCTCTGCAATGGCATCGTTCAAATCGCGCTCACGCGTCTCTTCAAAGGGGCGCCACCGCATCTCAACGGGAAAGGTACGTCCCGACACCATGATGACGGGGGCCGGCCCTTTGCTGGAAGCAAAGTGTTGGGCAAAGCGATCGGCATCAATGGTGGCCGAGGTCACCACCACTTTCAGATCTGGCCTGCGAGGCAAAATTTGACGAATGTAGCCCAGCAAGAAATCAATGTTCAGGCTGCGTTCGTGGGCCTCGTCAATGATGATCGTGTCGTAGGCTTCAAGCAGCGGGTCGTTTTGGGTCTCGGCCAGCAATATGCCGTCGGTCATCAGCTTGACCGATGCGTCTTTCGACAAGCGGTCTTGAAAACGCACCTTGTAGCCCACCACATCGCCCAAAGGCGTTTTGAGCTCTTCGGCAATGCGCTTGGCCACACTGCTGGCCGCAATGCGCCTAGGCTGGGTATGGCCAATCCATTTACCGCGTTGACCAGGCGGCGCATTGAGCCGACCGCGGCCCAGGGCCAAGGCAATTTTGGGGAGTTGAGTGGTTTTGCCCGATCCGGTCTCACCACAGACGATGATGACCTGGTGATCCGCCATGGCCTGCGCAATTTCGTCGCGCTTTGCCGACACTGGCAAAGACTCAGGAAACTCGATTTTCAAGGGGGTAGCGGACAATGGCAAAACTTCTGTAAAAATCAGGGATGGCGTAAGGCCTGAATTATCCGCTGTCTTGGCCCCCTTTCGAGAGACCCCCTAGCCCATGTCCACTGTCTTTAACTTCACCTTCGTACCTTGGTTTCGCTCGGTGGCGCCCTACATTCACATGCACCGCGGCAAAACCTTTGTGGTGGGCATCGCGGGTGAAGCCATAGCCGCGGGCAAATTACAAAACTTGGCACAAGACTTGGCGTTGATTCAAAGCATGGGCGTCAAAATTGTGCTGGTGCACGGTTTTCGTCCACAGGTCAACGATCAATTATTGGCCAAAGGCCACGAGCCCAAGTATTCACACGGCATCCGAATTACCGACGAAGTGGCCCTCGATTGCGCCCAAGAAGCGGCGGGCCAATTGCGCTACGAAATTGAAGCCGCCTTCAGCCAAGGCTTGCCCAACACACCCATGGCTGGCTCTACGGTGCGCGTCATCAGTGGCAACTTCCTAACAGCACGTCCAGTGGGCATTGTGGACGGTGTTGATTTCAAACACTCCGGCTTGGTCCGCAAAGTTGACGTGGCCGGCATCACCCAAACCTTGGACATGGGCGCCATGGTGCTGCTCTCGCCTTTTGGTTTTTCTCCCACGGGCGAAGCTTTCAATTTGTCGATGGAAGAAGTGGCCACCAGTGTGGCCATCGAAATGCAAGCCGACAAACTCATCTTCTTGACCGAAATTCCAGGTTTGCGCATCAACCCTGAAGCCCCAGAATCAGACGACAACCCCATCGATACCGAGCTGCCCTTGGCCACGGCCGAAAAGTGGCTCAATGAATTGCCTGCCGCTTTGTTGCCCACAGACCATGCGTTCTATTTGCAGCACTGCGTCAAGGCCTGCAAAGAAGGCGTCGAGCGCAGTCACATCTTGCCCTTTGCGGTCGATGGTGCGCTGCTGCTAGAAATTTATGTGCACGATGGCATCGGCACCATGGTGATCGATGAAAAACTGGAAGAACTGCGCGAAGCCACCCACGACGATGTGGGCGGCATCTTGCAATTGATCGAGCCCTTCGAAAACGACGGCACCTTGGTCAAACGAGATCGCACCGAAATTGAACGTGACGTTGACCACTACACCATCATTGAACACGATGGGGTGATCTTTGCATGCGCTGCACTCTACCCTTATCCAGAAGCTAAGACAGCTGAGATGGCGGCTCTGACGGTGTCGCCTCAATCTCAAGGTCAAGGCGATGGCGAGAAGATTTTGAAACGCATTGAACAACGGGCGCGCGCCATGGGCCTACAAAGTATTTTTGTGCTCACCACGCGCACCATGCATTGGTTCATCAAGCGCGGTTTTGTTCAGATGGACCCCGACTGGTTGCCCGAAGCTCGCAAGCGTAAGTACAACTGGGACAGACGCAGCCAAGTGCTGGTGAAAAAACTCAGTTAAGAAGTTTCAACCCAAGCGGTTGAGAGGCCAAGGTGATTTGAAATTAGGCCAGTGGCTGCGGAACAGCTGCTCTGAACCAGCCATCGCGCCAACGAATGGCCAGCATCAACAAGAGGATGCTGGTAAACGCCACAAACGACCAATTGGCAATGGTGCCGCCTAAAAACGTCCAATCGACTTTGGTGCAATCGCCACTGCCCTTGAAAATCATGGGAACAAAGCGCTGCATGGGAAAGTTTTCAATCATGCCGTAAAAGTCGCGGCCACAAGACACCACTTCGGGTGGATACCATTGCAGCCACGATTGACGGGCCGCCACAAAAGCGCCAAAGCCAGCCGTTAAAAAGACACCCCAAGAAATGATCTTGATTAGCAACTGGCCGCCTCCCAAAGCGCCAAGCGAACTCAACACAATGACGCCAATCAGGGCGTAGCGTTGCACGATGCACATTGGGCATGGCACCAAACCCAGAAAATTTTGCAAATACACAATGCCAAAGACCAACATGGCGATGCTGCCCAGCGCAACAAGCCCCAAGCATGCACGTGCTGGGAATTGCTTCAAGGTATCGAGGCTTATGGGCATTTGTACTTTTCGGATTTAGGCATGCAGTTTCAAAAATTAACTTTCAACAAAAGCACGTTCAATGACAAACTGACCGGGCGTGCTGGTATTGCCTTCAACAAAGCCGCGCTTCTCGCACAAGGCTTTGAGGTCACGCAGCATTTCGGGGCTACCGCAAATCATCACGCGATCTTCTGCCGCATTGAGTGCTGGAATGCCCAAATCTGCACTGATCTTGCCATTCTCCAGCAAATCAGTCACGCGGCCTTGGTGTTCAAAAGCTTCCCGTGTGACGGTGGGGTAATACAACAATTGCTTGCTGACCATCTCGCCCAAAAATTCGTTTTGAGGCAACTCTTGTGTGATGTAGTTGCGGTAAGCCAACTCTTTCACTTCACGAACGCCATGCAACAAAACCACTTGCTCAAAACGCTCGTAGGTTTCGGGATCGCGAATGATGCTCATGAAAGGTGCCAGGCCAGTACCCGTACCAATGAGGTACAAACGTTTGGCGGGCGTGAGGTAATCAATGAGCAAAGTGCCTGTGGGTTTGCGGCCCACCACAATGGTGTCACCCACTTGAATGTGCTGCAATTTAGAAGTCAAGGGACCGTCTTGAACTTTGATGCTCAAAAACTCCAAGTGCTCTTCGTAGTTGGCACTGGCAATGCTGTAGGCACGTAGCAAGGGCTTGCCGTTGTCGCCACGCAAGCCAATCATGGTGAAATGACCATTCGAAAAACGCAGAGCTTGATCTCGCGTGGTGGTGAAACTGAACAATCGATCGGTCCAATGGTGAACACTCAGGACTTTTTCTTCTAAAAATGCACTCATAAAACCTAGGGGAATTGAAACAAAACAAGCTATTTTCAGGCTTATTCGTTGGTATTGGAAATACAATAATTTTATATCTGTATACACAGACGATCTTAAGCTTCATCAAGGAACACCATGGCGCGCACCGTTAATTGCATCAAATTGGAAAAAGAAGCCGAAGGTTTGGACTTTCCGCCCTATCCAGGCGATTTGGGCAAACGCATTTGGGAAAGTGTCAGCAAAGAAGCCTGGGCTGCATGGCTCAAGCACCAAACCATGTTGGTCAACGAAAACCGATTGAACTTGGCCGATGCACGTGCTCGTCAGTATTTGGCCCGTCAAATGGAAAACCATTTCTTTGGTTCTGGCGCCGATGCAGCCCAAGGTTATGTCCCGCCCACCAACCCCTGATTTTCACGCGGGTCACTGGCAACATCGAGCAGCGTGGCAACACAGTTGGCACGCATTTGAAACATCCTTTGGGAGTGGCGAATCTTTTGTCCACACCCTTCAAGCTTGGCAACAAGATGCCAACGCACCTCATCGGCTGTTTTTTACGGCCTTGACCGCTGACACGCCTAGCCACATCCATCCCCTAATTGCGGCTGAATGCTTTGGCTTGTTGCCAGGTGTACACCGCATTGTTTTTGAACAAGGCAGTGTTCAACTGACCCTATGCATTGGCCCCTTGCCAACCATTGCGCGGGAAATTGATATTGCAGTAGACAGCATGCGCATTGATGCCTCCAACACTTTAGGGGCCAAACAAGCAACCCGACTCTGCAAACGAGGTACAGCCATCGTCTGGGCAGAGGCCATGACTACGCAAAGCGACGAATGGTTGCAAGCTGGTGTCCAAATGAACTCCTCTACAACAGGCACGTTTGATCCCGCATGGACACCAAAATCTACTTTGCGATCCAATTTAGCGCATGCCTCGTCTGTCGCCCAACACGCCGTGGTCATTGGGGCAGGCTTGTCGGGTGCAGCCGCAGCTTACAGTTTGGCCACCAGGGGTTGGCGAGTAGACGTCTTGGACCAAGGCCCTGAATTGGGTGCAGGTGCCTCTGGCTTGCCTGCGGGTATTTTTGCCACCCATGTATCGCCAGACAACAACGTGCTCTCGCGCATCACTCGTGATGGCGTGCGTGCAACCCTGCACCGAGCCAAGCTGTTGCTACAAGAAGGCAAGCACTGGCAATTGTCGCAATTGCTCGAGCATCGCTATGCAGGCAAACGTGAGCTTCCCAGTGGTCAGGAATGGCCCGCTGCAGGTCATGAGTGGAGCACGCATGCCAGTACAACGCAAAAATTGGCCGGCGGTCTTGACGAAGACGCCAAAGCGCTTTGGCACCCCTTGGCAGGATGGATTCAGACGCCTGCATTTGTAAAGGCACAACTCTCTCACCCCAACATCACGTGGCGCGGCAATTGCCATGTTGCCCAACTTGAAAAGGTCAATTCTCAGTGGCTGGCGCTAGACGAAAAAGGCCAATGCCTTGCGCGGTCGGAACTACTGGTTCTGGCCAACGCACATGCATGCCAAAACTTGCTTAACAGCGTTGTTTGCTCTGGCAATGAAATTACTGCAACGCGCCCTCACCTGCCAGCTACAGCACTGCGCGGACAAGTGACGTGGGGCTCAATGAACGCATTGCCAGAAAAACTTCGCCATGCCTTGCCAACATTTCCAGTCAATGGGCACGGCAGTTACATTGGCCATTTGACATTGCCACAAGCCGATCAACAAGATCAACAATGGCTAGTGGGGTCAAGTTTTCAACGCAACGATTTTGACCTGTCAACACGCACAGAAGATCTGTACAGCAACCTGCAGCAATGGGCCGAGCTGATGCCTGCGTTGCAAGAAGATATTCGTCACAAACTAGACACGCGTGCGACTCACTCTTGGGCTGCCATTCGATCGGCCCTGCCAGACAGAGTGCCCGCTGTAGGCGAATTTTCGCATCCAGACTTCAAAGGTTTGCACGTATGCACAGGCATGGGCGCCAGAGGCATCAGCTGGTCGGTGCTGTGTGGCGAGTTGCTGGCCGCGCACATTGCGCATGAGCCGCTGCCCATGGCCGCAACGCTGGCCAAGCGCATGGCCGCGTCGCGCTTTGGCTAACTTACTGCATTGCTGCGGCGGGTCTGCGTGACTTTACGTACGCATCGGTGGGCTGGTAGTTTTTGCCATCGGCATAACGCCACTGCGTCATGGTGCCTTGGTTGCCCCGCAAATCGAGTTTGCCTACAAATGCACCCATCGTAGATTGCTGGTCAATACCGCGAAACTCAGCGGGACCAAAGGGTGTGCTGAATTTCAAACCGCGCATGGCCAAGACCAACTTCTCGTTGTCGGTGCTGCCTGCTTTTTTGATGGCAGCAAAAATAGCCTGCATGGTGGCATAGCCCACCACAGATCCCACCTTGGGGTTCTCTTTGAATTTGCGGTAGTAGTTGGCAGCAAAGGCTGCGTGTTCTTTGGTATCAACCTGATCCCAAGGGTAGCCCGTCACAATCCAGCCTTTAGGTGTTTCGTCTTTCAAGACTTCCAAGTACTCGGGCTCGCCAGACAACAAGGACACCACCGGTACTTTCGGAAAAATGCCGCGCTGATTGCCTTCTCGCACCAGCTTGGCCAAGTCTGCGCCAAAGGTCACGTTGAAGATGGCATCGGGCTTACTTTGCATGAGCGCACTCAAACTGCTGCCTGCGTCAATCTTGCCGAGGGCGGGCCATTGTTCTCCCACAAACTCTACATCGGGGCGTTTGGCTTTGAGCAACTCTTTGAAACTTGCAACAGCGCTTTGGCCATATTCGTAATTGGGCGCCAGAGTGGCCCAGCGTTTGGCGGGCAGTTTGGCAGCTTCTTCTACCAGCATGGCAGATTGCATGTATGTGCTGGGGCGTAAACGGAAGGTATAGCGATTGCCTTTGTCCCAGACCAAGGCGTCGGTTAGGGGCTCGCTGGCCACAAACAAGCGTTTGTTTTTAGCAGCATGATCGGCCAATGCCAAACCGACGTTGGACAAGAAGCCCCCCGCCAACACATCGACTTTTTCTTGACTGCTCAACTCAATGGCGTGGCGCAAAGCGTCTTCTGGTTTACCTGCGTCGTCTCGGGCAATCACTTCAACTTTGCGGCCCAACAGGCCACCCGCTGCATTGATTTCCTCAACCGCCAGTTGCCAACCTTGCTTGTAGGGCTGGGTGAATTGCGGAATGGCGGAATAACTGTTGATTTCGCCAATTCGAATTGGCGTTTGGGCGCTTGTCGACAAAGCAGCCAACGCTGAAACCATCCAAACACCAAAGCGAACCAATGACTTCATGCCAATCTCCAAAAAATGAAACTGTATCAGCATGACAAAAAACCAGTCACTTACGGGACATTTAGACCCAAAACGACACATGCTTATGATCAAAAAGAATATATGTACAACGAATAAATAGTTTGTTTGGTCATAAAGAACCGATAAAGTTCAGACCTTCATCGGCGTCTTCCGAAGCTTTTACACCCTAATAAAGATGTACCAATACACAGAATTTGACCGCCAATTTGTCAAACAGCGCGCTGCACAACACCGCGATCAGCTTGAGCGCTGGCAAAAAGGGCAATTGGCAGACGACGAGTTTCGTCCTTTGCGCCTGCAAAACGGCTGGTACGTTCAACGCTACGCCCCAATGCTGCGCGTGGCTGTGCCCTATGGCGAAATTTCTAGCAAACAACTCAGTGTTTTAGCTCAAATTGCCAAAGAGTATGACCAGCCCGATGCTGAACTCTTTGCCAAAGCACAAGCCCAACAAGATATGCTGCCAGGCAAGTCCCCTCGCCTAATTAAAGGTTACGGCCACTTCACGACACGCCAAAACGTCCAATTCAACTGGATTCCTTTGGACAAGTCGGCAGATGTGATGGACCTGTTGGCCACTGTGGACATGCACGGCATTCAAACCAGTGGCAATTGCATTCGCAACATCACCACCGATGAATTGGCTGGTGTGGCCGTTGACGAAGTGGTCGATCCACGGCCCTATGCAGAAATTTTGCGTCAGTGGAGCACCTTGCACCCTGAGTTTGCATTTCTGCCCCGCAAGTTCAAGATTGCCATTACTGGTGCAACCGAAGACCGCGCGGCCATTGGCTGGCACGACGTCGGTTTGCAGCTGGTTAAGAACGCTACTGGCGAAGTCGGCTTCAAAGTCTGGGTAGGCGGTGGCATGGGCCGCACGCCCATCATTGGCACCTTGGTTCGCGAGTTCTTGCCTTGGCAACAAATCATGAATTACCTCGAAGCTGTTGTGCGTGTGTACAACCGTTGGGGTCGTCGCGACAATTTGTACAAAGCACGTATCAAGATTTTGGTGAAGGCCGAAGGTCAACGCTATATCGACGAAGTGGAAGCAGAGTTTGATGACGTGGTCCACAAAGATGGTGGCCCGCACACCATTACGCAAGCTGAGTTCGACCGTGTGGCCGCATGCTTTGTAGAGCCTGCGGCACCTGCCCCTATTGCAGCTTCAGCAAACAACAACACGCAAGACCCTGCTTTTCAACGCTGGGTGCATCAAAACGTTGCGGCCCAGAAAAACCCCGCACTGCGCGCTGTGACTTTGTCCTTCAAGCGTTTAGGCTTGGCGCCGGGTGATGCCACAGCAGAACAACTTGAGGCCTCTGCGCAATTGGTGGCCAAATTCTCTCGCGGCGAAGCCCGCGTGACGCACTCACAAAATTTGGTCTTGCCTTGGGTTCCCGAAGCACAACTCTTTGACCTCTGGCAAGAAGCCAAAGCCCTGGGCTTGGCCAGTCCCAATATTGGTTTGCTGAATGACATGATTGCTTGCCCAGGCGGCGACTATTGCGCATTGGCCAATGCGCGAGCCATCCCTGTGGCCGCTGCCATTTCTGAGCGTTATCAAGACTTGGACGAATTGGACGACTTAGGTCCCATCGACCTGCACATCAGCGGTTGTATCAATTCTTGCGGTCACCACCACAGCGGTCATATTGGCATTTTGGGTGTCGATAAAGACGGCAAAGAATGGTACCAAGTGACCTTGGGCGGCTCCGATGGTTCGACCTTGTCTGGCGCTGCTGGCGCGGGCAAAGTGGTGGGTCCTTCTTTCTCTGCGGCCGAAGTGCCTGAAGTGATTGAAGCGGTCATTAACAAGTACCTTGAACTTCGCGTCCCTGCTGGCAATGGCCGTGCCGAATACTTCATCGACACATTGCGCCGAGTTGGCCAAGATGCCTTCAAAGCTGCGGCCAATGGCGCACGTCACGCCCAGCCCGAGCTCGCTTGATTTCCGATTCGTACCTGATTGCTCCCCATGAAAATTTTGTCATTCAACGATCACACCCCAAGCACTGACAGCGGTGTGATCAGCATTGCAAACGATGCCGATCCTCGTGACGTATCACTCGAGGGCGTCAAGCGCATCGACTTGCACTTTCCCAAATTTACAGATGGTCGCGCCTACAGCCAAGCCTTCTTACTTCGCCGCCGCTTAGGTTTCAAAGGTGAAATTCGCGCTACAGGTGATGTCCTGATCGACCAGCTGGTCTCTATGGCGCGCACAGGCTTTGATGTTGCCGTATTGCGGCAAGGCTTAGATGCCAGCGCTGCTCAGCGTCAGTTCGATCGCTTCCCTGCTTTCTACCAAGGTTCGGCCGTCGACACCCAGCCCTTGTTTGCAAAGGCCGACGCATGAGCGTGTCCTCATTGAGCCATAGCGTTCAAGGCAACTCGCCCAACGCCATTGCATTGCATGCTAATGCCAGCGCTAATTTTGCTGAAAAAGTTGCAGAAACATTGGCACTTTTGAAGCAGGCTATTGACGAATTCAGCCCCGTCACTCAAGCCTCTAGCTTAGGCGCTGAAGATGTGGTCATCACGCATCTGATCAATCACAACGCCTTGAACATCCCCGTGTTTGTGTTGGAAACGGGTGCCTTGCATCGCGAAACTTTGGCCTTGCTAGAACGCACACAAGCCAATTCAGTTGCACCTGTAAAGGTCTATCGGCCGTCCACTGAAAAAGTCATTGCCTTTGTCAAAACACATGGCCAAGATGCCATGTACGAAAGTCTTGAACTTCGCAAAGCCTGCTGCCAAGTTCGCAAGCTAGAGCCCTTGGCCGAAGCACTTAAAGGTCAACGCGCCTGGGTCACAGGTTTGCGCCGTGAACAATCGACCAACCGTGCTGAAGTACCGTTGATAGATCGTGCCGACGAAGCTACCAAAGGCCAAATCAAACTCAACCCTTTGGCAAATTGGACTTGGGGCGATGTGTGGCACTACATCTCGATCCACCAAGTGGACTACAACCCGCTGCACGATCAGTTTTTTCCCAGCATTGGTTGTGCCCCCTGCACACGCGCCATCAGCTTGGGCGAAGAGTTTCGCGCAGGCCGCTGGTGGTGGGAAGACGAAGCCGCCAAAGAGTGCGGCTTGCACGCTAAGAAATAAGTCAGAGAAGAACCATGAACGCACGCACTGAACCCGAACTGTTGCATCACCTCAGCAACGCCCACCTCGATGCCCTAGAAGAAGAAACCATCTTCATCTTGCGCGAAGTCGCTGCCGCCTTCGAGCGCCCTGCCCTGCTGTTCTCTGGCGGCAAGGACTCGTTGGTCATGCTGAAGTGCGCCGAAAAAGCCTTTGTCGACAAACAAAAAGGCGGTCGCATTCCCTATCCCTTGCTCATGATCGATACCGGTCACAACTTCAAAGAAGTGACAGACTTCCGTGATTTCCGTGCCAATGAATTGGGAGCAAACCTCATTGTTCGCAACGTGGAAGACTCCATGAAGCGTGGCACGGTGCGCTTGGCTCACCCCGGCGAATCACGCAACGTGCACCAATCAGTTACCTTGCTTGAAGCCATTGAAGAATTCAAGTTTGATGCCCTCATTGGCGGTGCTCGTCGCGACGAAGAAAAAGCGCGCGCCAAAGAACGCATCTTCAGCCACCGCGACAGCTTTGGTCAATGGCAACCTAAATCTCAACGTCCCGAGTTGTGGTCCTTGTTTAACACCAAGCTTCAACCAGGCGAACACTTTCGTGTGTTCCCTATTTCCAACTGGACCGAACTCGATGTGTGGCAATACATTGCCCGCGAAAACATTGCCTTGCCTTCCATCTACTACACACACAAACGTGAAGTGGTCGATCGCCGCGGTTTGTTGGTGCCGGTCACTGAACTCACGCCGCCTAAAGATGGCGAGCAGATTGAAGTTCGTGATGTGCGATTCCGCACGGTGGGCGACATCACCTGCACCTGCCCTGTCGAAAGCACAGCGGCTACGCCTGAAGAAATTGTGATTGAAACATTGGCCGCCGAAGTCAGCGAACGCGGCGCTACTCGCATGGACGACAAGACATCTGAAGCGTCCATGGAAAAACGCAAAAAAGACGGATATTTCTAATGACCACGATTGCTAACTTAGACGCTGCCCTTAATACAGCCCCCCTTTTCGCGCCAAATGCCAACGCCTTGAAATTCATCACTTGCGGCTCGGTAGACGACGGCAAGAGCACCCTCATTGGCCGCTTGCTGGTGGACACCAAAGCGGTGTTGCAAGATCACTTGGCTGGTGTTCAACGTCAAGGCGAAACTGATTTGGCCTTGCTCACCGATGGCTTGTCGGCCGAACGCGAACAAGGCATCACCATCGATGTGGCGTACCGTTACTTCAGTACCGAAACACGCAAGTTCATCATTGGCGATGCACCCGGTCATGAGCAGTACACCCGCAACATGGTGACAGCAGCATCCAGTGCCGATGCTGCCGTGGTGTTGGTCGATGCCACCAAGCTCGATTGGCAAGACGCTGATCTCGGCTTGCTGCCCCAAACCCGCCGTCACAGCCTGCTCTTGAAGTTGCTGCGCGTTCCCTCTGTGGTTTTTGCCATCAACAAGCTAGATGCCGTTGAAGACGCTACTGTCGCCTATCAAAACATCAAAGGTGCCTTGGCCAAATTTGCTACCGAAGCTGGCATCAACGTTAAAGCTTGGGTACCCGTGTCTGCGCTCAAGGGCTGGAACGTGGTGGACAGCCATGCCAACTGGTGTGGCTACACCGGCCCCAACCTGTTACAAATTTTGGAAACATTGCCCAACACCCCTGCTGAAGCCGATGTGGCCATGAGCTTTCCGGTGCAATGGGTTGAAAAATTCCACGACTCCAATGTCACCCACCAAGGCCGCCGCGTGTTCTGGGGGCGTGTCGCCACTGGCACTTTGAGTGTTGGCCAGAGCGTCAAAGTTTTTCCAAGTGGCCAAACCGCCACTGTGGCGCAGGTGCTGTCGGCCACTCGCCAAGACAAATCTCATGTCACTGGACAAAGCGCTGGCTTGGTCCTCGACCGCGAAGTCGATGTGTCTCGGGGAGATTGGGTGGTGGCCGCAGACGCAGGTCTAGAAGGCAAACATCAAATAGACGCTACTGTGGCCTGGATGGACGACGAGCCCTTGGTGGCTGGCCGCCTTTACTGGGCTTTGCACGGACACCGTTGGGTCAAGGCCAAAGTGCAGCGCGTGGTACACCGCCTGAACATCAACACCTTGGCCGAAGAAGAAGCCTCAGAATTGCCAGCCAACGCCGTTGGCCATGTCAGTTTGGCCTTTCAAGAGCCCCTGATGACCTTGCCTTTTGAGCAATCGCGCATCTTGGGCGCCCTCATTTTGGTCGACACGGCCAGCCATAAGACCTCAGGCGCAGTGTTGGTGAATTGAGACAAGCCCCCTCAACTGCCTTAAAATGCCCACTTTCGGACGCCATTCGAATGGCGTCCATTAACGTCCTAGCCACTTCAAACTGTCATGACCCACGTTGTTTCTGAATCCTGTATCCGCTGCAAATACACCGACTGCGTGGACGTCTGCCCCGTGGACTGCTTCCGCGAAGGCCCCAACTTTTTGACCATTGATCCCGATGAGTGCATCGACTGCGCCGTTTGCATTCCAGAATGCCCCGTCAATGCCATCTATGCAGAAGAAGACCTGCCAGCCGACCAAGCACACATGACCAAGCTCAACGCCGAGCTGGCCCTGTTGCCTACTTGGAAAAGCATCACCAAGCGCAAAGCGCCCATGGCCGATGCCGATGACTGGAAAGACAAGACGGGCAAGCTCAAAGAGTTGCAGCGTTGATTCAAACCGAAGCCTTGATCATTGGGGCAGGTCCTGTGGGCCTGTTTCAAGCGTTTCAGCTAGGGCTTCAAGACATCCGCTGCCACGTGGTGGATGCATTGCCGCAAGTGGGCGGCCAGTGCGTCGAGCTTTACGCCAACAAACCCATTTACGACATTCCGGGTCTACCGTATTGCACGGGTCAACAACTGATTGACCAACTGCAACAGCAAGCCAAACCCTTTGCACCTCAGTTTCACCTTCAAGAATTGGTCAGTGAACTCAAGGCCACTGACGATGGCCAGTGGCACGTGCAAACCCACAAAGGCACCGAGTTCAAAGCCGCTACTGTGTTCATTGCGGCGGGCGTTGGCGCTTTCGTCAAACGCGGTCTTAGCTTGGATGGCTTTGATGAATTGCTAGGTCAGCAGATCTTTCACACGGCCCCCACCCCAACATCTTTCAAAGGCAAGCATCTGGTGGTGTTGGGCGACAGTGATGCGGCGTTAGAAGCCTGTGCACTATGGCGTCAAAGCGCCAATGCTGCCGCCAGCGTCACTTTGGTTCACAGACGAGATCAATTTCAGGCTGAACCTCAAGCCATTGAGGACATGCGTCAAGCCTGCACCAATCAGGCCATGCGTTTTGTTGCCGGCCAACCCACGGGCTTGGTTCAAGCCAACGGCCAACTCACAGGTCTCGAAATTCTGAACGCTCAGGGCGATACCGAAGTTCTGCCAGCTGATGCCTTGCTATTGTGCTTAGGGGTTTCGCCAAAGTTAGGCCCCATCAGCGATTGGGGCTTGGCCATGGAACGCAAACAACTGCCCGTCAACACCGAGACCTATGCCACAGTTGCAAAAGGCATCTTTGCGGTAGGTGACATCAACACCTATCCCGGTAAAAAGAAGCTCATTTTGTGCGGCTTCCACGAAGCCACTTTGGCCGCCTTTGGCGCCTCAGCGCTGTTGCGCCCAGAGCAAAAAACCCTGCTTCAATACACCACAACCTCCACACACCTGCACAAACTCTTGGGCGTGTCGTAGAATTCAAACTGTGGCTGCAAACGCTGTTTGCAATCACATCCGCTAGGGGTGTTTTGGTGATTCAACCAAGACTGAGAAAGTCCCTTTGAACCTGATTGAGGTAATCCTCGCGCAGGGAAGCTTGTCTAAACAACGAGGCAAAGACTCAATTGCCATCATTCGTTGAATGACCCAGCCGACCTGCCATTTCGTTGAAGGAAAACGCAATGGCACACCATTTGCCAAAACTAACTTGCCACGCACTGCTCCTTGCCAGTGTTTCCGCAATCGCCCAAAACAATACGGTTTTGGTCACCAGTCCTGCTGCGCAACAAGTGAGTGGTTTTGAAAACCTCAGCTTGCGTGAAGCGCCCTTTAGCGCCGTCAACATTGACAACGCCACACTGCGCGACCTGGGTGCCCAAAGAATTTCAGAGGCCTTGCGCCTCGACTCTTCCGTGACCGACAGCTACAACTCACCCGCCTATTGGGACATGCTGAGTGTGCGTGGTTTCATGTTGGACAACCGATACAACTACCGCCGCGAAGGCTTGCCCATCAACGCCGAAACCATGATTGCCATGGACAACAAAGAGCGCATCGAACTCTTCAAAGGCACCAGTGGCATTCAAGCCGGCACCAGTGCGCCTGGTGGCTTGGCCAACTACGTGGTCAAGCGTCCCCCCAATTCAGTCGAAGCTAGCGTGCGAAGCTTGACCCTCAGTTATGGCAACGGCAACAACAGTTCTGTGGCCTTAGACGTAGGCGGCCGTTTTGGCGCAAACAACGCGTTGGGCTATCGCGTCAATGCCGCTTACGAAGACCTCAACCCTTTCATTCAAAACGCAAAAGGTCACCGTCAATTGGTGGCCTTGGCCATGGACTGGCGCCTCAATGCCAACACCCGTTTGGAGTGGGAAGTTGAAAGCAGCAGCCGTCAACAATTGGGGGTGAATGCAGCCAGCATCGCTGGCAACACACTACCCTCTCCTGCCTTTGCACAAAACAATTTCTCCAAACAAAGTTGGTCTGTGCCAGGCGTATTTGACGGACTCACAGGCAGCTTGCGCTTAAAGCAGCGTTTGGACAACGGTTGGCTATGGACCACCCAAGTGGGTGCACAGCGTTTGAAATCAGACGACCGCCTGAGCTACGCTTATGGCTGTTATGCAGAAGGCAATTACGACAGATTCTGCACCGACAAAACCTTCGATTTGTACGACTACCGCAGCGAAAACGAACGCCGAATTAACGATGCGTTGCAAACTGAATTGACAGGCCAAGTTCAGTTGGCAGGCCTTCAACATGAAGTCACTTTTTCTTGGTTACGTCAGAGACAAATTGACAAGCTCTCACCCATGCAAGCCTACAACTGGGCGGGTACGGGCAGCTTGTCTGGCATCAGCGACAGCGCCGCAGCGCCCGAACCGCTTGAACTGAACACCAACCGCCAAGAGTACTCAACCGAATTCGGTGTCAAAGATCGCATCAAAGTTCATCGCTTTGCCGACCTGTGGCTGGGCTTGCGCGCAAGCCAAATTCAACGTGACAGTCAACGCACCGATGGCAGTCGCGCGACACGTGACGATCGCACCCTCACCACACCTTGGGTGGCTTTCAGCCACAAGTTGCCCTACAACGCCACGGGCTATGCAAGCTACGGCCAGGGTGTGGAAGCGCAAGTGACGCCCAACCGCAGTCGCTATATCAACGCTGGCGAAGCCTTGCCATCGGCAAAGAGCACTCAAAAAGAGTTGGGCTTAAAGGGCGCTCAAGGTGCATGGCTTTGGAACGCTGCCTTGTTTGACATCACACGACCCGTATGGGGCGATCAAGGCGCTTGCGAAGAAGACAACTCATGCACCCGCAAATTGGATGGCAATGCAAAACACAAAGGTGTCGAATTGGGCTTGGGCTATCGCAGCAGCCAATGGAAAATAGACGCTGCAGCGACAAGCATCGATGCAAAGCGAGCAGACGCCCTGATTGACCCCAGCCAAATCGGACAACGTCCTTTGAATGTGCCCTCACTGATCGTACGTGCAACAGCAGAATACCGTTGGCAGCAAGTGCCTGGGTTGCGCACCACTGTGCGTTTGAGTCATGAAGGCCAACGCGACCTGCTTGAGGGCGGCGCTATGACACTTCCAGCTTGGACAACGGTCGACCTGGTAGCGCACTACAGCACCAAGGTGGCAGGTCAAGACACAGACTTGACTTTGGCTTTAGAAAACGCAGCCAACCGCTCATACTGGAGAGAATCGCCAAAGCAGTTTGGCCACTACTATCTGTACGCTGGTGCACCACGAAACTTGCGCCTGACGGTGAGAACCTTGTTCTAAATTGAAACCAGCGCATGACGAAGCATCAAGGCCGCTAGCAACCACATGGTGAGGCCAATGATGCCGTCTAACACTTGCCATGCCCTTGGATGTGCAAACCAAGGTGCTAGCCAGCGGGCCCCAAAACCCAGCAAACTAAACCAAGTAGCGCTGGCGACACTTGCGCCCGCTACAAACCATATTTGAAGCGACCCTGGTTGCTGCGCACCCATACTGCCCACCAACACCACAGTGTCTAAATAGACATGAGGGTTGAGCAAGGTAAACGCGGCGGCTTGGGCAATGGCATGCCGACGACTCAAATTTTCGCCACCCTCTGAAGCCTGCAACTGTGCAGGATTGCGCATGCGCTGAAGCGCCTTCCAGCCGTACCACGCAAGGAATAAGGCTCCCAACAAAGCCAGCGCCTGCGCCCATTGAGGCCTGTCATTCAGGGCCTCGGCCATGCCAAAGACACCAGCGACGATTAAAACTGCATCGGCTAGCGCGCAAAAAAACACCACACTGCCAACATGCTCACGACGCAGACCTTGTCTTAAAACAAAGGCGTTTTGGGCACCAATGGCCACGATGAGGCCGAAGCTAATGGCCAAGCCTTGAAGGAAGACGGGCCAAATCAATGTACTTGAGGCGATCAAAGCGCCCACCCCTCAAAGAGTTCTAGAGATGTTGTTGACAAAATATTCACTTGAAAAGCTTAACATTCAATGCGTGTCAATTTAAGAGAAAATTGCGACATGAATGACCCAACGTCCAACAAAGCGCAACCCAAAAACCCTCTGCATGGTCTTACCCTTGAAGCCATCGTTCGTGAGCTTGAAACGTATTACGGCTGGACAGAACTTGGTGAGCGAATCCCTGTACGTTGCTTCACCCATGACCCCAGCGTCAATTCAAGTTTGAAGTTTTTGCGCAAAACCCCATGGGCTCGAGAAAAAGTCGAAGGTCTTTATTTGTTCATGCTGCGCGAAAAAAAGCGCTATGAAAATCGATCAGCATGAGTGAGATACAAATTTCATCAGGCTATCGAGCTGGCCTCATTGGACGAATTACCCACATGCACATGGCGTATTACGCGCCCTTTAAAGGTTTTGGACAACGCTTTGAGTCGGTCGTTGCAGCTGGCTTGGCTTCATTCTGTGATCGACTTCATCAACCCAACAATCAGATATGGCTGGCCATACAAGACCAGCAAATTGTTGGCTCTATTGCCATTGACGGTGAAGATTTGGGACACAACACGGCGCACCTACGTTGGTTCATCATGGACGACAAGGTTAGAGGCAAAGGTGTTGGTGGTCAATTGCTGACCCAAGCCCTTCAATTTGTCGATGCCAAGGGGTTTGAAAAAACCCAGTTGTGGACGTTCAATGGGCTTAACGCTGCACGGCATTTGTATGAATCGAATGGTTTCAAGTTAGCTGAACAGAACCTAGGAAATCAATGGGGTACTGAAATTATGGAACAGCGGTTTTGTCGCGCTCCTCAGCGGCCCTGAAATAAAAAGTTAGGCCACCTCATGAGCTTGACTCTTTTTTTCGTCCCTGCCCTAAAAATCTGAAGACTCTTGAAAACTCTCATTATTTTTTGCTACAATTCGAGGCTTAGCGAAACAGCACAGTCGCTCTAAGTCCTAAAGACTCTGAATTTTTGTGTACTTTTTTGCTAGCAACCGAATATTCCTCGATAGCTCAGTCGGTAGAGCGCCGGACTGTTAATCCGTAGGTCCCTGGTTCGAGCCCAGGTCGAGGAGCCAAAAACGTAAGAAATAAAACACTTACAACGAGAGTGCCCACTAACAAGTGGGCATTTTTATTGGTGCGCACCGACTACGCACTTATTGCCCTTCTCTCCAATCGCAAGTAAGCTGTCTATAACGACAGAAAACTACTCAGTCTATACGTCTGACACTAGCGAATGAGTGAAAAAAAAGACACTACGCACATACTCGTACCTCGCAAGCTCGTCTTGTTTCAAAGACCACGCAGTGAAGTTTGGCAATGTCGCTTTCAAATGGATGGAAAGTGGCAACGAGCAAGCACAAACTCGTATGACTTTGAAGAAGCTAAAGAAAAAGCGTTTGAACTGATACAGGAAGCAGGTTTTCGCAAGCGCATGAACTTCGTGCCAATCACACGTAGCTTCAAAAATGTTGCCGAATACACCATCAAAAAACTTGATGAGACTCGTGGGACGCCTGATTACAAACCCATCTTTGAAGAATACAAAGTTCTCATCAATAAGTACCTGATTAAGTTTTTTGGAAAATACAAGATTGACAGCATCAACTACCCTGTCATTGAAGAATTCAAAAAATGGCGCAAAGAGAAGATGGGTGGTGAGCCATCAAAAAGTACGGAACTTAATCACAACGCTGCCCTCAACAAGATTTTTGATTACGCAGAAGCCAATGGATATATCCACGCAGTAAATCGTCCCACTTTGACAACTGTAGGACGTATCAGCGAAAGACGACCTGACTTCTCTGTAGCTGAAACTATCAATCTGAAAGCAAATTTTGACAATTGGATAGAGCAGACTAAAGAAGACAGCAAGCCCATTAGAAGACTTCTCAGAGACTACGTTTATGTCTTACTAGATACAGGTGCTCGTGCAGGCAAAGAACTGCTCACTCTCAAATGGGTGAATTTAACGCTTGATTTCAAACCTGACTTGTATAAGACAGGAAAAACAGTAGTTGATGAACATGGACAAGCTGAAGAAGAAATAGTCTTCAAGCCTAAACACGCAGTTTTCATTGATATTACTCAGAGTAAGACCAAGCGAAGAAAAGCTGTTGGAAGATTAACAACATGGAATGTCTTCAACGATA